>JAEEGL011304347.1_pt1 | contig 16590 bp, 18 predicted proteins | sample 9134231 | NCBI WGS metagenome assembly JAEEGL01 (sample SAMN16246548, study PRJNA631951) | gut metagenome | biome: gut microbiome; feature: rumen; material: fiber-attached | host: Bos | place: Iran: Karaj | collected 2018-10 | reverse complement strand
GTGAAAGCATATCACACGTTTACAAAACGCAGACTGACCTGCCCAGTCTGCGGAAAAACCGGAATGTGCAAACACATAATCGTCAGATGAGTCTGCTCGGGGAATTCTCTGTTTGAAGAGCAGATGATGCCCCGGAAAACCCGAAGTTTTTTGGGTCTAAGCAGCGATCAAATCACAGCTGAAAATCGTCCTGTGGTCAATCATGTATTCAGCAGATGTTACAAATTTCTTAAAGGCGTGCAATTTCAAAAGCTTCCTTTTTTCTTTCATACTTCTGATCGTGCTCAGCGTATCCTGAAAACTGTCTTCCTTTACGATCACGACGATACGCTGTTATTGTCCCGAAGCCGTTCCAGTTCTTTTGCCGCCAGCGCCGCAAAAAAGCGTGCGGCAGGGTATAACGCTGCCGGATCAGCTGCGAACGAAGGGTGATGGTTGTCGTAGCCTCCGCCGGTGCCTATACGAAACATGGCGCCCGGCGCAAGCTTGAGATACTCGCTGAAATCCTCGGCAATCATGGTGGGCGGATTGGTTTCCACCCGCATTCCCAGTCGCCGGGCCGTGTCTGCCGCCCGTTCGCAGGTTTCCGCGTCATTCACGACAGGATCCGGACCGCGTTCATATTCAATTCCTGCTTCACAGCCATAAGCTCTGGCAGTTTCTGTCGCCATCAGCTCCATACGGCGGTGTATATCATCACGCACAGCCGCTGTCATGGCGCGTACGGTTCCTTCCATCATCGCGTCTTCCGATATAACGTTCCAGGTGTTCCCGGCTTCCACCCTGGTGATGGATACCACAGCGCTGTCGATTGGGTCCGTTCTCCGGCTGATGATGGTCTGGAAAGCAGCAATCATTGCCGCAAGCGCCGGGATGGGATCATTCCCCTGTTCGGGATGAGCCGCGTGGCAGCCCTTTCCCCTGATCCTTACGACAAAGTGATCCGCCGCCGCCATGACAGGTCCGGGCCGGATGCCGATGGACCCGGCAGGATACCAGGGATAGGTGTGCCCCGAGAGGAAAAGCTGAACGTCATCCAGCAGTCCTGTGGACACCATCAAAGCCGCTCCCCGGTTCACTTCTTCAGCGGGCTGGAAAATCACTTTCACAGTCCCCGGCAGCGTATCCTCCCGTTCCCTTAACAGCAGGGCAGCCCCCAGCATGCAGGCTGTATGAAAGTCGTGGCCGCAGGCGTGCATAACCCCCGGGCATACGGATGCATAAGGAAGGCCGGTGGCTTCCCGGATCGGCAGGGCATCCATATCCGCCCTCAATGCAACGACCGGTCCTTTGCCGGTACCCAGCTCCGCGATCAGCCCGGTTTCAAGACCCGTTTCCGGAAGGCGCACACCGTTTTCAGACAGAACACCCCGGACAAACTCCGTCGTCTGCTTTTCTTCCATCGCCAGCTCCGGATGCTGATGCAGGTATTTGAATGCCTCAATGATGCGGTTTTCCTCCATCTGTTTTCCCTCCCATAACGCTTAATACAACGCAGCGCTGCCCACCATTCATCTGTATCCTGTTCGGCGCCGCCGTCGGGAGAGATGGTAAGGCGATACCCGGCAGTGGCGCTGGCCACAAGCTGTACTCCCGTGTCAATGTCAAAAAGGCAGGTTTTGACACTGCTGCTTCCGAAGTCATAAATGATGATATACATGATTCTTACTCTTCCAGATGGACATTCCATCCTGTGTCTATTTTTTTCCTCACCTTGCTCATGGTTTCCCCGTCCAGGTCAGGCCAGTCAATCACCGTACTGGCTTTGTTGGTGACCAGATGCGCTTTTTCAGCGCACAAAGCCAGCGGCGTATCAGCCAGGGAATCAGAGTAGAAATTCTCAATTGCCGGGAAGCCGTGGTCAAATATGTACCTGGCCTTTTCCTTTGCGTACATGAGATTGTTAAACAGCACTCCATATTCCCGGTCATATTCTGTCGCCATGAAGTTTACACCCAGCCGCCTGGCGATCGGCTCAATGATGCATACCGGCGACGCGCTGATAATCAGATCATCGGACCTCTTCTGCGCCAGATACCAGGGAGCGATCTTCTTTTCGTTTTTATCCCAGTACCGTTCAATCTGTTTGTCAAAGTCGTCGATCAGGGTCAGATAGCTGAAAAACGTACGCTGCATCAGGTACTCCGGCATTTTCCCCTTCTTTTTCAGAATCAGATTTTTGATCGCCTTCGGGAAAAAAGTGAACCACAGCTTCGGATGTCTGTTCATGCACCAGATACAAAAACCGATCGAACAATCCGAGGAAAAAATGGTCCCGTCAAAATCATAAACATTCATTTCTTCCGATTCCCCGCTTTCCTGCCAAAAGTTCACACTTCATATCACGCGCCCCCCAAATTCCGGTTTGACGGTCGTACAATCAAAACCTTCCGGTAATTACGCTGATAATTCGAGTTCCAGAACATCCGCATATCGCTGAACAACCGGACCGAGTCCTTTCAGCCATTGTTGTATGTCCTCCCGGTTTTTATAAGCCATCGGTTCCTTTCGGATCTCAATTGTTTTCCTTAACGGATCCCCGTCGGCAAAGATATGCTCCTGCAACGCCCAGATCCCTGCCTGTGTTTTTGATATCACATCGTTGTTCCGCAGCGTATAGATGCACCTGCAGATATCCAGCAGCCATCCGCAGGAATAGAGCCGCCCATCTGTCTGCCGCGCGTATTTCCGGATCGTTTCATAATGGCTGCGGACCGCTTCCGTCAGCGTCTCCCTGTCAGGAACAGTAAAGATACTTCTGTCATCACAGCCATAAACAGATTTACCGATCGTGGCAAGTTCATATTGGGAGAACGGATCCGGTCTGTAACGGTCCGTTATCCGCTGGCCGGTGGTTCCCCAGTACACCAGGCGGCTGAATGTTCCGGAAAGATACTCGCTCAGGTTTGCTGTGACGCCTTCAAAAAGAGGATAATATGGATTGTCCGGCGCGTCCGTTGCCATGGTCTGCCTCAGCCGGACCAGTTCCTGCGCCTGGTTCCCGGTGAACTGCTTTCCGGTCAGGACAAGAATATCAATATCGCTCCACCCCATGCGGAAATCATCCTGTACAACGCTTCCGTACAGCCAGATGCTGTATACGTTTCTGTCAAGGACTGAAACGATTTCTTTTGTCATTCCGGCAATTGAATCGAACATATTACACCACCGATCATCACTTTCCATTTTTGTCGGCTAATGATTATCCTACCTGTTCTTTGCCAGATTATCAATGCCCTGTTTGACATTTTTGCGGATTCCGCGTTTTTGTTCATTGGAGCTGTGTCGGAAATAATGGTAAGCAGAATCAGTCCTCCGTATTCCGGTTCCGGGTTGTACCCTTCCTCTGTACCCTGATGAGATTTAGCATATACGCGTGTATTGAATAAATAAGAACAGATTACCAAAAATAAAAACGGAGTTGTCTCAAAATGATCGGAGGGGATCATAAGAGGCAACTCCTTTTTTATAATTCCGGTTCCGGAGACGCCGCTCCGGAGCATCCCGCTTTTCGGTCAGGCGGCCGGACGGCGGACGGCCTTCCGGGCATTATTCGATGATTTCCCATTCCGCCAGGTTCTCGCACGTATATCCCTCGTCGCCTTCCTGCGGATCCCACATGCTGTCGCGGGGGGCTGTCTTCCCAGGAATCGCTTCCGTTCTCATAGGACGAGATTGCCCAGGCGCAGGAATCATCAATCCAGCACCATTCGCCCGGTACATAGGTGGAACTGCATCCGCGAAGGGCCGCATCCCCTTCCCCGCCGGCCACCTGCTCCAGATTGTTCTCTTCGAGCCCAATCTTCTTGGCCGCTTCCTCGGATTTGGCCTTCAGCTCCTCCGCGACGTCGGTCAGGCCCTGGACCAGTTCTTCCTCCGTGATGTCCATATCCATCGCTTTCGCGATGTCCATATAGCCTTCAATGGCCTGTTTGTCGCTCCTCGGCCTTTTCAGGTTTTTGATGAGTTCTACTGCCTTGAGGTTGGTTCTCTAAGCCCTTTGTCCCGGCTGTTGACCGCGGCCCCGGAATTCGGTGATGATATCCTTGGCTTTGAATGAAAGCCCGCATCCCGGGCAATCTGATATAACGATGAATTCGGCCGAAAAGAGAAACAGGAAAGCATGTTTATGGTTATATATTGATGTACCAGTTACCCAACCGCACCCCAATGTGCAATAACAACGGGCAAAACAGAAGGCGCCGGCGGCAGTACAGGTTCCGGTCGGGAGAAAGAGGATATATGACGCAAAACCAAAGGCAGTGGGCCCTGTCCCGGGACGGCCTGGCAAAAGCCGTCGCTTCCATGGGATACCCTGAGGATTTCGCGGACCTGCTGGCAAAACAGCTGGGCAGCCCGAAGGCCATCGACCGGATGGCCTCCTACCTCCGCCAGGCCCGGCCGGCCTCGATCGAAATGATCATTGACGAGATGCTGGCCATCCGCGCGGAAATCGACGCCTGGCGGGAGAAAAAGGAAAGCCTGGAAGCACAGGCCGGCTATTCCGCCTGGCTCAACAGCAGCAGCCGGCGCCGGCAGGGCGCGGAGGAGACGGAGGATAGGCAGAATGGCCAAACGGCAGAATAACGACTGGATCATCGACGAATGGGGCAATCCGCCGGACGAAAGCAGCCGGCCCAAAGAAGATCCCTTCGGCATTCCGGGGAGCAAACCGGCCTCCGATGAATGGGATGATATCCCGGCCGAATGGCTGCAGCCGTCCAAAGGCAAAGGCCGCGGTTCCCGCCTGTCCCGGAAAAAACGGACCATGCTCATCGCGGCCCTCTGTTCCGCTGCCGCGATCCTGGTCATTGTCCTCCTCATCATTCTCCTGTCGGGCGGCGGCGATCCTCCCGGCGCCTCCGCGCCGTCCATCTTACCGGACCGGACCGCCGCGCCGCCGGATTCCGTCGGCACCGAAACGCCAACCCCGTCACCAACACCGACGCCCCGAATCGTAACGGACACGCCGTCCCCCGCCCCGACGCTGTCCCCCACGCCATCCCCCACACCGACGCCGACGCCAACCCCCACACCGACACCGACGCCGTCACCCACGCCATCGCCCACGCCGTCTCCCGCGCCAACCCCGGCGCCGGTGTCCGCGGTGGACCGCAACGAATGGTATGAACCGGAATACCGGTATTACTACCATTTCCTGACGGACCATGAAAAAGAGGTCTTTAAAGCCATCTATGACGCCGCCGCAGCGTTCCGGACCCATGCCTCATTCAGCTATGCGACAAACGATGAATTGGACCATGTGTTTATCGTACTGCAGCATGACTGTCCTGAACTGTTCCATGTTGATATGGGCGGCTTCCTGTATACCCATTCCGGCACAGAAATCCGCTACCGGATCCTGAAGTCGGAATATGATACCATCAGCGCCGCCATCCACAGCAAGCTGGATACGATGGCCGCCTCTTTCCCGGCAGGCGCCGACGACTTTGAAAAACAGCTGGTGGTTTACCGTTACCTGATCGAGCACTGCGACTACCTGATTGACGGCGACAAAACCACCTGCGCGGACGCCTGCCTGTACTACGGCAAATCCCAGTGTTCCGGCTACGCGGACGCCCTTTCCCTGGCGCTGCGCCATTTCGGTATCCAGGATATGGTCGCGGCCTGTCACAACCACGCCTGGAACAAGGTGAAAATCAACGGTAAATGGTACAACTGCGACGCCACCTGGGACGATACCGGCACCACAAACTGCCGGATCCCCTACGATCCGCGCGAGGATGAGTACAACGGCTGGATGAACCTGCCTGACCGGATGTACGAAGTGGAGGCGGACCACCGGCCGGACCAGTTGTGCGCCGGTTTCCCGATCCCCAGGGCGGACAGCCTGGATCAGTCCTACGCCAAACGGAAAGCCACCTATATCCCGCCGGGCATGGCAGATCCCGCCGGCCGGATCGATGACGTACTGAAAGAAGCTGACCGGATCGGCAAAAGGCATGTGATGATTATGCTGGACGATGAAAAGTATATCAATGACTGGGATTCCATTCGCGACAAGCTCTACACCCGGTATAACAACTATGGCTGGGTCTTCTACCCGCCGGGCGATTCCACCCGCTGCTTCTACGCGGTCCGCCACGACTGAAAACCGGGATAGATTGTTGCTTTTCACCCTTTATCCGGAAATCTCAGAAGCCGCGCGAATATGATTCCATGATGATCCGGCCGGATCCCGTATGCGGAATCCGCAGCAGGGTAAACCCTTCCCGGGAGCAGGAGGCACGGAACTGTCCCCTGTAAACCTTGAATAAAACATTTCAATTTATTTGCGATTCATTAAACTTTCCCCGGTTCCCGGACCGGGATGTTGTCCCGGGCCGCGGTTATGTGATAGTATCAGGAAAACAACCGTTATGACTTCCGGAGCGGAAGGAGATTATCCATGTTCAGAAAGATACTGTGCTGCGTCCTGATGCTGTGCGTCCTGCTTTCCGGCTGCGCCGCCTGCTTCGCCGAATCCGGTGCGGAGGCTTCTTCCTCCATTACCCCTGTCGGGCCCATGGACGCGTATACCAAATACGGAGGGGTCAATGTTCGCCAGAAACCCACCCTCAACAGCCAGCTGGTGGACAAGCTGGACCAGGCCGGGACGAAAGTGACCGTCACCGGAGAAACGGTCCAGGGCGGTACGCTCTGGTACGCGGTGAAACTGCCCAACGGAAAATCCGGCTATATCCGGGGGGACATACTGGCGACTGATCCCTCCGGGGTAATCGACGCGACGCCCTCCCCCGCGCCGGACCGCGAATCATCCTCCCCCTCGTCTGATGACTTCCGGCAGCGGCAGGCCTATACCCGGATTGAGAACGTCAACGTCCGGCAGAAAGCCGACGCAGGCAGTAAACTGGCGGAGAAACTGGAAAAAGCCGGAACGGAGGTGACGGTTACCGGGCAGGCGGAGGACAAAAGCGGCACGCTGTGGTACGCCGTCCGGCTGCGCTCCGGAAAAAGCGGCTATATCCGGGCGGACCTGCTGACCACGGACCGTTCCGAGGTGGTCGTCACGCCCAGCCCCACACCGGAGCCCTATATGCCGGCCTATCAGGAAAAACAGGCCTATACCCGGATCGCGAAAGTCAACGTCCGGCAGAAGGCCGACGCGGGCAGTAAACTCGTGGAGAAACTGGAGAAGGCCGGGACGGAGGTGACGGTCACCGGGCAGGCGGAAGACAAAAGCGGCACGCTCTGGTACGCCGTCCGGCTGCGCTCCGGAAAAAGCGGCTTTATCCGGTCGGACCTGCTGACCATGAACCGGTCCGAGGTAGTCGTCACGCCCGGCCCCACCCCCACACCGAAACCCTATGTGCCGGCCTATCAGGAAAAACAGGCCTATACCCGGATCGCGAAGGTCAACGTCCGGCAGAAGGCGGATTCGGGCAGCCGGCTGGTGGAAACGCTGGACCGGGCCGGTACGTCGGTCGTCATCACCGGCGAGGAAACGGACAACAAGAACACGCTCTGGTACGCGGTGCGGTTCGGTTCCGGCCGGACCGGCTATATCCGGTCGGACCTGCTGACCACGGACCGGTCTGTAGTCGTCACGCCCACCCCCACGCCGGAGCCCTATATACCGGTCTATCAGGAAACACAGGCCTATACCCGGGTCGCGAACGTCAACGTCCGCCAGAAGGCCGACGCGCACAGTAAACTGGCGGAAAAGCTGGAAAAGGCCGGAACGGAAGTGACGGTCACCGGGCAGGCGGCGGACAAATACGGTACGCTTTGGTACGCGGTCCGGATTGCGTCCGGCAAAACCGGGTATATCCAGGGAGACTTGCTGGCGGACGACCCGTCCGAAGTTTCCGTGAAACAGGTCCCCTCCGCCGGGGAGTCCTCTTCGGTACGGTGGCAGGAAATCTACCTGAAGAACATGAAACAAGGTTCCCAGGATTCGGATGACGTCTGTCTGCGGGCCTTTACCGGCGGAGAAATCGATGCCCTTCCCGCGGGGTCCGTGCTCGGGCGGTACACCTTCCGGTCCGGCACCGGCATGCTCTCAACCCGGATGACGTTTACCAAGCCGGAGATTCCGGCCAGGCTGGAAGCCGCGCTGAAAGCGCGGAATGAAACCTGGATTCTGTATATCAAGGAAGACGATAACGTCGGCATGCGCTTCCCGACCCTCTGCATCATCCCCGTTTCATCCAGCGGGGGGTTCTATATCGAATACCATTGGTACGAGACGCATGTCATCGATTCCCTGCGCCTGACGACGCTGGACATTCCTTACTGGTGGGAAGCGGACTGGACCGGTTCCATATTCTCCAGCTATACCATCGACTGCCCGGACATACATTTCGAAATCTATCTCGATTGCGGCCAGTCGATGGAAGACCAGGTTACGGAGAGCTATTTCCCGGTCCCGGACTTCTGCCTGAATATCCTGATCAACGAACTGGAGCATCCCACGGAAACATGGCATGAGATACGGAACACAGACGAAGGATCACATGGGTAACACGGAGGCAGGCCGGCGTTTTTCAACGCCGGCCTGCTCCATTCAGCTGATCGGTTCCGCCTTATTCTGTCTCCTGGGTTTCCAGGGGACGGGGCTTGCCATAGTAGTACCCCTGTTGTTTTGAGCATCCGATTTCCTTCAGGAAAATCGCCTGCTCTTTTGTTTCCACGCCTTCGCAGATCGTTTCCACCTGGAGGCTTTCCGCCATTTTCATCATATCTTTCAGGATAATCCTGCCGCGTTCTCCTTCGATCAGCTTTTTCGTAAAGCTTTGATCGAATTTGATCAGGTCAAAGGAGACGCTGTGAAGCAGGTTGAGCGAGGAATACCCGCTGCCGAAGTCATCCATCCACACTTTAAAGCCAAGGCTCTGGAAACGGGAGAGCTGTTCCTTCATGTAATCAAAGTTTTCGCCGATGATCCCTTCTGTGATTTCGATCGAAATCATATTGCGCTCCACCCCGGCGTCATCCACGCGCTTCCTGATTTCTTCCACAATGTCACAGGTCTCAAAGTCCGAGCGGGATAGGTTGATGGATTGCGGAACAATCTCCTTCTTCGCGATCGTCCTGCTCTGGATTTTTTTCAGCACCTGTTCCAGCACATGCAGGTCCAGTTTGTAGATCAGGCCGGCATCCTCCAGCTCGGAGATGAAATCAGCCGGCGACAAGAAGCCTTCCACCGGATCGATCCACCTGGCCAGGGCTTCTTCGTCACAGGTTTTTCCGCTGTCGCTGTCAACGATCGGCTGGTAGTAAACCTGGATCCAGCCTTCCGCCGTTGCCCTGTCGATATTTTCCAGGAGGTACTTCCGCTTTTTTTCCGCTTCCCGTTGCTTTTGGCTGTAAGACTGGAGAAACGTAAAGAAGAAAATGCTGCTGATGATAATCGCGTCATGCAGGCGGACACCGCCATACATGGCGTCCAGCATGGCGGACAGCAGGCAGAAGACAGCGCAGGCAGACAGGAGAAGGCGGCTGTATCGTCCATTGTACCGGTTATAATTCCTGAATGTAATCCAGAGAATCATCACAAGATAAAGGATCGGGACAATGAATGGTACATATCCCAGCGGTCCCCGGTAAAACCGGTAGTCCGCGTCAAATCCAAAGGCGATGTCCGAGAAAAAAGCGGTGCAGCAGGCCAGGATATTCACAATATTCGGGATCCAGATGCTTTTACGGTTGTGTTCCGGCCTGATGACAGCCAGGAGCAGTCCAACGCTGGCGGTTGACCTGAGAATGTACCCGGATATGGATAAAAATGTCCTCAAGAGCCGAAGATCCGGATCCTTGCTCGCGTAGGTTTCCAGCTGGTCTTCCACGACCAGGAGAAAACAGCAGGCCACCGTAAGCCAGAAATATCGAAGTTCGCTGTTTTCTTTGGATCGGTCAGAAAGGAGGCGTATGGAAAACAGCACAATCATAAACAGCGTAATATAATAATTGTTGAGCAACGCATCCATTCTATGCCGCTCCTTTCAGCTCCGCCTGTTTCCTTCAAAGGTTCCGTCAAAGATCCTTCCCGCGCCGCGGCCGGAACTGTGCGGCAGCGGGGATTGCTTTGCGAACACACCCGATCAGATTCGCATCGTCAGGACGTTCATCCCCAGCAGATTCTGGTAGCTCACGTCGCCGGCCATTCCATAGACCAGGCGGATCCCAACGTTTTTGCCCAATTCTCCCGCTTCCATGATCCTCGCGTATTTGGTGGGATTGAAGGCGGCGCAGTTGTCCCGGATCCGCAGGATCAATTCATTCCTGATATGGATCACGCGGATATCCACGGAATGTTTCTTCCGGTCTTTCGAAAAACCGTGCGTGACGATATTGCCGGCCATTTCCTCCATGCACAGGCCGACCAGGATCACCGCCGCGTACAGGAAATGGTTCAGCGGGCCGAACAGGCCGATTGCGCTCATGGCCGCTGTTCCGTTTTCAATCACATTGCTGGCATACAGGCTGTCCACGATGCCGTTGACGGCGCTGATTACGATCAGCAGCACCTGATATGGCAGGAGGCGGAAGAACAGACCGGAAAGCAGTTGGTAGTCGGATGATCTTTGCCTGGTCATTTTTCGGAATCCTCTCAGAATTATTTCATTCTTCCGGATGAAAAACCATGGTTATAGTGTATAATAATACCATAATGACATTTTGTCCATCACAGGGCCGGTCCGGACCGGACAGAAATATACTCTCCGCCAAGGGAAGGAAGGATTGTTCTGACTCTGTATATTGATACCTGCGTGCTGCCCCGGTGCCGGCTGGAAACCGCGGCTGTTTACCGGGCCCGGTTCGGAACGGAACTGGGTTTTGAGCTGCTGCCCATGTTTGACCTGTCCGGGTGGGAGGAGAACCTAAAGCGGAACCTGCCCATGCTGGCGCAGGGCCCGCTGACGTTTCACGAGCCGGTCTGGGGTGTGGAACATACCGCGCCGCGGGCAACTCCCGGATGGGAGGAGAGTATGGTCCACCTGAGGCTGACCCGTAAATACGCGGATATCCTGCACCCTTCTTCGATGGTGGTCCACCTGAACAACTGCCCGGTTCCCGGCGATGCCCGGGACCGGATGCTGAAGAGTGCCCTGGAACGGCTGGACGAGCTGCGGGATATGTTCCCGGATGTGCCGTTATGGCTGGAGAACACCGGGACCGTCGCCGACGGGACGGTTTTGCTGGATCAGGCGGAATTTACGGATCTCTGCCTGGCGCGGAAACAGGATGTGCTGATCGATGTCGGGCACGCGAACGCCAACGGCTGGGATATTCCCCGGCTTCTGGAGGATCTGAAGGGCCGGATCCGTGGGTTCCACCTGCATAACAACGACGGCGTCCATGACCAGCACCGGCGCCTGGGCGACGGAACCATTGATTTCCGCCGTCTGCTGCCCCTCATCCGCCGAATTGCGCCGGAGGCGAATCTCGTGATCGAATACACCCGCCCCGACCTGCACGGCGAACCGCTGTGCGAGGATATTGCCGCGGTTCTGTCCATCCTGCGCGAAGAGCCGGTCCGGAAAGGAGAAAAAGAAGATGCTGAATGATCTGAATATGCAGATAATCAGTTATATTTTCAACAATATGGACGACGCCGTTTTCGTGACAGGCAAAAAGGGCACGATCCGTTATGCCAACCCGGCGGCCGAACGGATGCTGAATTTGCCCGGGGATTATAAATCGTCCGTGAAGATCCATGAAGCGATCCGGCTGACGGAGGAAAACGACGACCTGATCACGCTTTTCCTCGACGCGCTTCAGACCGGGGAAAACCAGTCCGGTACGGCTGTTACTTTCCTGGATAACAGGGGGGAGCTTCACCGGCTGCTGGTGCGGGTAAACTATGTGGAGATGGATGATGGCTTTTTCATCGCCGTTCTCAGCGATATTACCGAACTGACCCGTGTCACCTCCGCGTTTACGCGCTATACCTCAACGCAGATCGCCGATTATGTGCTGAATAAGCCGGAAGGGGAAAAGCAGGGCGGTGTGCCGCGGTACGCGACCATCCTGATGAGTGACCTGCGCGGCTTCTCCTCTTTATGCGAATCCATGGATGCGGACAGTCTGGTGACCATGCTCAACCATTATTTTGAAATCATGGTCGGGATCGTTGAGCGGCAGCACGGCACAGTGATCGAATTCCTGGGCGACGGGATCTTCGTGGTCTTCGGCGCGCCGCAGGACGACAGCCTGCACGCGGAGCATGCCGTTGCCTGCGCGCTGGAAATGCAGAACGCCATGGCGGGCGTGAACGGGTGGAACGCCGCGAACGGTTATCCTTCCCTGCAGATGGGGATCGGAATCAATTCCGGCAGTGTCGTGGTCGGAAACATCGGCAGCAGCGTGAAAATGAAATACGGATGTATCGGCCATGCGGTCAACCTGGCCGGGCGGATCGAGGCGCAGACGGTGGGCGGACAGGTGCTGGTTTCCGAAAGCACAAAAAAGCTGATCCGGAAGCCGCTGGACGTCCGGGAATCGCTGTCTGTGACCCTCAAAGGAATCTGCGAGCCGGAGATTCTCTATGATGTGGCAGGGCTCGGCGACCGGTACCGGCTGGACCGGACGGAAGGGAACGAAAGCTGGAACGGGATTGAGCCCGCGGTGAAGTTGAGTTTCAGGCTCCTGGATGAGCATAAGCGCGTGCTGGATACGCTGTACAACTGCTGGATCTGTGCCGTGTCCGCTGATTTCAGCCTCGCCCGGATCCGGACGGAGGCGGAAATCGCGGTCCTCAGCAATATCCTGATCGAAGCCGGGGGCGAGGTTTACGCCAAAGTGATCGGGAAAGAAGACGGGATGCTGACCATCTGCTTTACGCGGACGCCGGAACAGCCCGGATGGAAAGACGTGGTGACAAAAGGCATGAAATGAAAAACGGCTGCCCCGCGGGGCAGCCGTTCAATCAATATCCGGGGATCGCTCAGGCGTTCCGCCCGAGCTTGCTGCATACTTCGGTATACTCCTGGGTCAGCCTCCTGAGGCGGTAGGACAGGTTCTTCAGGATCATCTCCACCTTGGGGGGATTTTCCGTAAACAGCTTGGCCAGGTCGTCCGGCCCGATCATTTCCAGTGTGGCAGGCTCGTTCAGGACGACGGCGGTGGCGCTGCGGGGAGCGCCTTCGATCATACCCATCTCGCCGAAGAAGGCGTTGGTCATCAGTTCCGCCAGTTTCTTTTCCTCCGGTGTGCCGTAATCAGTATAAATGCCGACTGTGCCCGCGTGGATAGCATACATGCAGCGGCCGGGTTCTCCTTCACGGAAAATGACGGTACCGGGACGATACTCTTCCACAGAAACGGAATATCCTTCGGCAAAGTTCGCCGAATCGATAAACTTCTGGGCTTCCGCGCTGATCTTGTCTTTCGGATGGCTGCCAAAGAGGCCGCCGAGCGCTTTGCCGATCTTTTCGAAGAGACCTTCCTTCCGGGGTTCTTCCGCTCCGCCGGCCTTTTCCAGCGCGTCCGCCGCTTCCTTATAGTCTTCCGTCAGGGCGCGGAGCCTGTCGCTCAGATGGCAGAAGAAGCCGAGGACCTTTTCGGGCTGCGCCTGGAAGTATTTTTCCGTTTCAGCGCATGAAATCTCCTCCAGTTTTGTCGCGTCTTCCGCTGCGACGGCGGAAGCGCTGCGGGGATAAGACTCCAGGACGGCCATCTCGCCGAAGTACTCGCCTTCCTTCAGGGTGACCAGCTGCTTGTCGCCGTCAACGATTGAAACCGCGCCGGAAACGATCCGGAAAAAAGTATCGCCGTAATCTCCTTTATTGAAGATGATATCGCCTTTGTTGAACAGCTTATCCTGCATATGCCCTTCCACCTTCCTGAAATTATTATCGAACGTTTGAACGTATTATAGCAGACACGGCCATCAATTTCAACCGGATAACAGAAGGCCCGGAAACCGCGTGCGCGGATATTGCCGGCATCCGCTCAGAAATGGATTTCGAATGACATCTCGCAATCCGGCATGGCTTCGTCTTCTTTTGTCCAGATCTCAAAGGAGTCAAAATCTTCGACACCGCCGTACTTCTCTTTTGCTTTGTTGTATGCTTCCTCATCATATTTGAGGTTCGGGTCGTCGTAATAGTTGATTACCAGGGAACAGGCATCGGAGAACCAGCACCATTCACCGGGATGGGCGGTGCTCGCGCACTTGTTATGAAGCCGCCGTGGATAATCATGTTTCCGGCGGCCGGGCGAAGCGCCGGAACGCTCAGTCCTCGGTAAGTTTATAGCAGCCTGTCGTATTATACTGTTTCTGCATTTGGTCACAATAGACGATCGCCTCCCACGTTTCGCCGTCCTGGCTCATCCCGGAATCATAATCCACCGCGGCCATATGGGATTCTTCATAGTAAGAGATGATCACGCTGCAGGAATCCGATACCCAGCACCATTCATTGGGAAGGTATGTGCTTGCGCATTCCGGCCTCTGCCCGCCGGCCACCGTATCCAGTTCAGCTTCAGCCAGGGCTTCCTTGACGGCGCCTTCGGCTTTCGCGGTGATATTCTTCTGGATTGCCTCCCTTCCCTCCAGCATTTCCCGGATGGTTGCCCCTGATACGCTGATGCCCGCTTTTTCCGCAACATCAGCATACAGCGCGGCGGCTTCCTCGATATTGGCCGGTTCCCCTGCTTCCTTCAGCAGTTCCACAGCCTTCGGGTTGGCGGTCAGGGCCTGTACAAAATCCTTGATCGAACTCATGTTACGGTCCTCCTTCAATTGATATGAATCTGTATTTATCTGCTATTATACCGATCCGGCGAAGAATAGCAATAGGTTTGCCGTTATTTCCGATATGCCTGTTGAAGCAATCCGCCGGATAAAATTAATCCGGCGGATTGTTTATGCGGAAAATTCAGGTATAACGATAATCGGATCATTATTCCGCTGTGGGAAGGCCCAGCGCAGCCCATGCGTCCGGCATTGCTTCCTTTACCTGCGGGATATTATTCTTGTTGTTTTATGGTTGAATGTTTATTTGTTTACGGGCAACATGAGTGATCACCAGAGGAAGACACAGCACACAGGATCGTTTATGCAGCATCCGGCACGGCAGAAGTCTCTTCATTGACAAAGTATTCGAAAATTTTTACTGCAGTGTCGTAATCCATGAACTCTCCTGCGTTTTCCACGCCTTCCAGGTTCTTGACAATGGCTGCTTCCGGATGGAACTGCAGACCCACGGCAAACGTCTTATCCGTTCTTTCTACCGCTTCGATGATTTCGATGCCGCCGGCTTCCAGCAAGGCTGTGACCTTCAGCCGGGTGTTTTCAACACTGCCCACAGCCTGATGATGCCAGGAAGGGCAACCGTCCAGCTTGTCTGAATTAAAAATACGATACAGCAGGGAATCGTCAGCGACGATGTCAACGCTGTGCGGTGCGTAATCCCTGTAGGCATCAGGGGATTTCTTGTTGTTTCTGTGCTCATAATGATATGGCGCGCCTTTTTCGGCATAATAAGCCGGAATGTCCTGGATCATTTCCGCCCCGGAAATGACTGAAAGCATCTGCATTCCACGGCAGAAACCAAGCACCGGGATATCATGATCCAGGCAGTAGCTCATGGTCAGGTAATCAGATACATCCCGTTCCGCGTTATGGTCAATTTCCGCCACTATTCCATGCCAGGAGGGTTGTGAAAAGATCAGGGAAGGGCTGATATCCTCGCCGCCGGTAAAGATGACCGCGTCAATTTCCCCTATAACCTCAGACGCGTTGGAACCATACCATGTGTTGATCCGAACCATTTTCCCGGCTTCTTCGGTCAAAGCCCCCAAGGCGTTCACGCCTTCTGTCAGTTTCCCGTTTTCATCATATTCCAGATCGGCGGACCTGACCTGGTCCAGGATGACAGGAACGCCTCCGACCGCTTCCACTGCTTTGATAACATTTGTGCAGAATTCGTTGTCTGTGTCTGCCCGCCAGGCGATACCGATGATGCGTCCCGGGGAAGGAAGACGGGTAATGTTGCTTTCTCCGAGGGAAGCACAATTCACAGACAACGCCAGTGTCAGACATATGATTATTATGACAGCCTTTTTCATTCGGAAAATCCCCTTTCATACCACAGCCCGAGGATCGTATCAGATCCCCGTTCGCTTCATGATATCACCTTTGAGGTTTTTTACTATACGGGTGTTCTTTAATTGCATGTAAAGTAAGTTGCCTGAAATCCCTGAATACCGCACCGCATTCGCTGCATGTGTATTCACGGTTTCCCGTATCATCTTTGCCGCCGCTGACCTGCCCCATCTGTTCCGGATCCAGTTCCTGTATCTTTCCATCCGCGTTTCCCATTTCGTCTTCTCCTCTCTGTTTTTGCGTATTTCATGTTGTCTTTACCTGACTGTTTATCCCTTGCAAGCCCGCATAATCATCTCTAAGCATACCGTAAATATTGTAATCGCAATAAACAGAAACCATTTTCCCTTGGCGAACGGTTCCTTCTTTTACAAAACCACATTTTTCCATAACCTTATTGGAGGCAATGTTTCTTACATCCGCACGCCCATTCAAACGGTCTATTTCCGTGTTCTCAAATATAAACCGTACCACTTCCTTTAAAGCTTCTGTAGTAATTCCCATATTCCAGTACT
>JAEEGL010742932.1_pt1 | contig 16590 bp, 12 predicted proteins | sample 9134231 | NCBI WGS metagenome assembly JAEEGL01 (sample SAMN16246548, study PRJNA631951) | gut metagenome | biome: gut microbiome; feature: rumen; material: fiber-attached | host: Bos | place: Iran: Karaj | collected 2018-10 | reverse complement strand
TCATGTCCTCTATGGCATAATTACCATAGTTTCCGCCTTTAAGACTGCATATTGTCTGGAACGTATTATTGAATAGCATACCTGTCACCCCGGCAAGGTACTGCAACTGGTGGTCATCATCATCCATATATCCTATGCCTGCCTCTTCAGTTCCGAAAGGTTTGAACTTTGCCTTGTTGGACAAACGTATGTTCATGGCAACGGCCTCCGAAGGTTTGTCCTTGTCTATCTTCTTCTCATGATAGTTGCGGATTACTTCCACATGAGTGACGTATGATGCGGGGATATTGCGTGTGGCAAGGTTGTACTTACCCCCAAGCATATTCAACCCTTCTATGTTGAATGCTGAGATTGGTTTACCCATGAAGCTTATCTGTCCGCTTTCTGCAACATCCACACCCGGAAGACGCTTGATACCGTCTTCAAGCGTAAAGTCACCCTTGTTAAGGAAAGACGCAAGCACCATACTTATCGTATCGCCATTCTCAAAGAGCGGATTCGCCCTCACCTTCACTTCCCTCAACATTAAGTTCTTACTTTCCATTGCTACGTCAAGCCTCCGAGCCAAATCCTTAGTTGCAACACGAAGTCTTACATCATGATAAGAAAGATGAGAGAATACCAGTTCTATACTATCCCTGTCAGTCTTAGGAACAGCAAGCGTGTACTCGCCATTCTTTTCCGTAAACGAATATGCCAGCATCTTATGCTGTTCTACAAGTTTGACGATGGCACAATCAATGCCATGATTAGCCTTGTCTGTCACCTTACCAGACAGAGAGACCTGTGCATCCGCCATGACACAGATACACATTAACAAAAGTGCAAGGGGTGTTTTCAGATATGCTTTCATTTAAGTTCAAGAGGCTTATACACGTTAACTTTCTTAGGAACAATCATATCAAGAGTAATCGTAGTTTGCGCATTCTCCGGGTTACTCTCTGCTTCAACTCCAGGAAACATCTCTATTGCTCCACCCAAAGCCTCCTCTGGTATATAAAACCTTGGATTTCTGACATACTGCTTATCACAATATACCTTATTGCGTTTCTGAATGAACTTATCCATGGCAATTTTCTTAGGTTCCATCCTACTCCAAAGCTTCATATTACACTCAACATTCCGCAAACCAGCAAAAGTAAAAGTATGTGTACCACCATCATCTGCTTTCAGTATCATGCCTGGAAGACCACACAACTTCCAAGGACCAGCAGGAACAGGAATCTGTTCTGTGTACCACACGTTCCATTGTCTTCCAGCGTATTTGCATGATGCCTTCTTGCATGAATATCCGCCGATGTTTATAGTATCTCCTTCTGTTATATTCCAGTCAATTGAAGGAATTTTATCCTCAATTATATACATCTGTGGTACAATTCTATCCAAGATTGTCATTGTACCATTTTTGCGATTTAAAACGAAAGTAGGCGTGTTTAATTTCCGCCCATGAAAAGATTGCAGAATATGGTCTCTATTATGTACATCGTAAAACATAATCTTATTGAATTCTTCACACTTGGTGCTATGTTCTCCCACCATAACGCCCCATTGGCATGAGTCAACGACTGGATTGCCGTCAACATCTTCTGTGTTAGTGATGAAATCATACGCAACTATAAACTTGCATCTGTCGATGCTGTCATTGTTCTCCGAATACACATTTATGGTACATAGTGCAAACAGAATAGTTAAGATTTTTTTCATGTTTTTATTTTTTTGTTTAACGCGGTTAGTAAAAAACTATCGCAGATATTAAAATAGATTTAGTTTTCGAGACACAAAATTACAAATAAACATATTACAAACAACACTTTTTCTCGTCATGCCCCTCTCCTGATGAAAAAAAAGTTGTAATTGTGTCCATTTTTTGGACACATCACGATTTCGACGTCTCAAAACGCAACTTTTCAGCGTCTTTTTACCATCCAGTCTATTCCCGTGTCTTCTCTTCATTTCTCTTACTAAGCTAACAGGATGCTAACAGAAACATAAGAGAAACATAAGGGAAGGATAAACAATAATTGATATTTTTGCAATCAGGATTCTTGTTGTCTCTTCTCCGTCAATTCTCCGTTACATCCCCGTCGTTTCTCCAATCATTCTCCGTTCTGGCTCCGTTGTGAGTCCGTTGATCCTCCGTTCTGACTCCGAACCATCACCATCGTATGTCCATCATATCTCCATCGAATGTCCACCAAAACGGTGGACATTCGGTGGAGATGCGGTGGAGATGCGGTGGACATTCTACGGACTTACATAGGAGGATCGACGGAGGCAGAGCGGAGGATCAACGGACGAATGACGGAAAAAAAGCGAGGGAGAAACGGAATGCCATCAGACAACATTCATCACGGCTCTTGCCTGACACATGAACTTGACACCACAAATACACACGAAATGAAATGTTAATTCGTCACAACAATAAATGTTAAAAGATGCTCATAATGTTAAATCAAGGAATACTTACAAGCAAGAGAGACTTGTTGGGGAATGGTTGTCAAAGACGAAAATCTTCTGTTAACGAATCATAAATAAGTCTAAATAAGGTTAATAACCATACTTAAATTCTTAACAACTCTTAAAACAGTTTGTGGGATTTGCCTTAATATTATATGTTTGCAAACAAAAACAACGAACCAATGAAAGCAGACATCAGACTTTTCATCCTGACACTCATGTTAGTGTGCGCAGGCTCATGTGCCAATGCCACACCATTACCTAAGTCATATACCGTCTATCTTGACCTGTTCTGTGCAGACATGTCGAGATGGAGGGACAGGACTGGCGCATCCTATTATATATGGGTGACCGACTACTACACCAAGGAGAGGAAGATGATGTACCCACAGAAGGTAGGCAACGGTCACATCATATTTGAGTATGATGTTTATTTCCCTACCTACAACGTGGTGAACACACGAGACGGAAAAACCATACCTTTTTATATAGAGCCTTACGATAGTCTCATGATAGACATTGACTATACAGGCTATCCACTACTCTACCGCAATCCTGACGGTAGTCAGTACGAATATGCCAATATGCTTACTCACGACATATCAACACATAAACTATACACGTCAGCCGACTATGACAATGACCGTGATAACAGCACCTTTGCCACATTCACAGACAAACTAACAAGCAAGATGAATCACACCCTCGACAGCATCAACCGAATAGCCGACTTCTACAAGTTCACACAGAAAGAACGTGAAATAGCCACATGTAATGCCAGAATGCAGTATCTCTTGTGGATGTTCGAGTTCACGACATTCCGTACTCACATGCTACAGGAATATGCAAGCAAACACTCAACAGGATGGCAGAACATTGACACAGATGACGAAGAGATAGACGCAATGACCAATCCAAGGAGTTATGCCTGCATGACACCATTGTTAAACAACATCCATAGTCTCTCATCACAATATCTCGATGTTTTTCTCAACGACTACGACAACTCAGAGATTCTCCGCCATGACCTTTATCTCTATGCTGGCGACACGAAGGAAGATTCCGTACGTATGGATTCAGCAATATGTGCACGCGATATGCAGATAACAGGAATTGACTCCCCTTCCGAACTCATACGCATAATAACAGAGCGCAAATACGTTGACATACCCGAAGACCGTGGCATAATGCTCAAGGAAACAAAGATTATTGCCAACCGCTTTGCAAAACCGAAGAGTGAGGAACGTGTATTCATAACGAAGCAGGACATCATGAATGCAAAATCGTTTCAGGCCCCCACAGGATTCAACATCCTTGCTCCCATCTCGTATGGTGTGGGCAAACTCATTGACCTCATCAAGAAGAAGCGTGCCATCAAACCTTCCAACCGCCAAAAGATTCTCGACCTGCTCGAGGAGGAAGACCGCACCAACGAACTTATCCGTAAAGGACTAAGGTAAGCAAAGAACATCTCAGCCCTTCGGGAACCTCTCACCTTATAGGGAGAATGTTTGTTAGACGGTTCTTGTATTATGAGCTTAGCCAAACTATTTCCGTACGTTTCCCTACGGATTCTCTACGTTTCTGTACGCAATGCTAAGAGAAATGTAAGAGAATACTAAGGGGATGATGTATAATGGCGTGTTTGAGTGACCTCTCACTTAGTTATACGGCATATCATCCAGAAAGGTGTTTACCAAATGTTTACTCCATCGTCATTACTTTATGATTGTCATTAGGATACCAAGGGGCGCTTTTGATATTGTTGCTCATTCGTCTAATCAACCATTGAAGGTGCAATAATTTCTGCCGAAATTGAAACGTTTCTCTACTCAAATGATAACAATAACAATATAACAGTTAAATTTGGACACGCATATTCTATTGTAAAATGAGTACAAAGAATTCACGTGAATAAAAAATGGCACCTTGTGCAAAACGACAAACGTATTGGTAGAAATTTTGAGGATATACAAAAAAAGATGTAAATTTCGATACAACTTATTGTTTTATATCGTACTTTTGCGAAAAGTTAACTCTAAAGTTAAGAAGAATGGAGCGAAGATATAGCGTAGAGCTTATAGAGGAGCACGAGAAAGTAAATCTTTACAGTATCCATTTGGATGGTGAGGAACTATCTGAATTGGAACGGTTCTTCGATAAGTTCCCAGAAGGATGCAAATATGACGAGGAGGTTGACACCATACTCGCATGGATTGATAAAATTGCAGAAAAGGGTGCGCTCGAACGTTATTTCAGACCAGAAGGACGTTATGGTGACGGTGTTGGAGTTATTCCAATAGACGTTGGCAACAAGATACGTTTGTATTGTCTGAGACTTACGGATAAGGTTCTGATTTTCGGAAACGGAGGGGTAAAGGATTCGGATAGTTGGCAAAACAGCAAGGTGCTCGCGCCTTACGTCCAACTATTGACAGAAACAAGTAGGTTTGTAAAGTCACGTTTACGTGACGGAAAAATCATACTTATGGATAAGGAATTAATTGGTAATTTAGATTTTGTCATAAATGAAAAGGAGTAGCATATTGGAAGAACGTCGTAAAAGGGTAAAACCAGAGATACGACAGGCTGTCAACAAATCGTTTGAGATTGTTGACCGCATTCATGAGATTCTCGTTGAAAAAGGAATGAAGCAAAAGGATCTTGCCATCCTTCTTGGCAAAAAAGAGGCTGAGATAAGCAAATGGATGCGTGGCACTCATAATTTCACGATTGACACGATAGCAACAATAGAGAAAGCCTTGGATGCTTCCATCCTTCAGGTCTGCCATTCGGACGTTGAATGTACAACGATGGAAGCCGAACTGGCATGATATTTGCATGAATCATACATTCGAAGAGGAGATAAAGTTGCATGGCACAACACATTCCATGCAACTTTATTGTTTTGATATAGCGGATGGACTCCACAACAACTTCTTTTAGTAAGTGTCTGAAGAGCCTTCTCAGTGAACTCAAAGGAAAACATGCGATATCTGTGAACTCGATAAACACCTGTAGTATACAGTAAACTTTTTAGCCAACGGAACTTTTTAATTCTCAGTCCGTATGAACTTTACTTTGCTGGACGAGGGGGCTCTGTGTGTGGGTAGATTTAGAAAAAAAGTTTTGAAAGTTTTCAACACAAGTTCAGAGATTTCATTAACGAGAATTTAAAACATTGAAGAAAATTTATCTACAAATATTTGGCAGTAAAAAAAAAATCCCATACTTTTGCATTGTAGTATTTATGCAATCATCCCATCGGGTGTAAAAGGAATACTACATATATATATTAAAAGGCGTTACTGTACGCTTTGATTTTGACGTGTTGGAATCTCGCAAATTCACGACTAAATGTCAAAAACAAAGCAACGGGGACGCCCCTTAGAATGTAATTATATTATCACCTTGGCTTATAGTATTTAAATACTATATGTCATTGTGTGGTATTATATACATTGCGTGGGGGTATCCGGCGTTGCTCGTTTCGACATTTAGGGCAATGCGAGAGCCTCAACACGTGGAACGAGTAACGGTACTGGCTCCACGCTTTTTTTGTATATGTAGGTGAACAACTCTGTATTATTATTTTTTGTTTCCAGGTGCCAGAAACATTTTTCTAAGTTTATGAACGAGAATCCGTTGAAAAAAGCCAGTTTTGCGGTCGGCTATTTTTTATTGGCAGCAATTAGTTGTTGGGCAACAGCAGAGTCTTTACAAATGTTATTGCCAGATCTTCCATCACTTTTATGTTGGACAATAACAATTTGTTTTTTTGTTATAGCATCTTTAGGAACAAAGATGATGATTGATAGTCTCAATCAAAATATTTATGTAGAAAAGCGTGGTTTAAGATTAATAGGTGGTATTGTATTAGTTTTTGTTTTTTGGCTATTCTGCAGTATGCCTACTAATACACATACTTTTTTCTTTAGAAATCTTGTAGGTAATATGGTTACCAAAGATGTTTCAACTACGCAGGGATTGTTGGCACAAATAAGAGATAATACCGTAACAGAAGGAAAGATACAAGCTAAATGTGCTGAAGTGCGAAATAAAATCGACATTAAACTTGGCGAACTTGAAGCAGAAATAATGAATGATGCTAATCCAGGCTTTGGTCCAAAAGCTAAGGATATATTACGCGATTTTGCAGATATCTTGGGAGTTGCTAAAGTTGATCCTCTTACATATAAAGGATTAGCAAAGCAAGATAGACAGAGATTGTGCGATGCTTACAGAAATAAGATTTATATCCTTTTGAATAATAAAATCATGAACATAAGAAAGGAAATGACACCTCCTAATGATAATTATCGTAAGGTAGCTGATATGAGTTGGAAGAATCTTGAGATTGTTAAGCGTGCAATAGATAATGAAGAATTGTGCCTTACAGATGCAGATGATATAGCAACTATTTGTAAAAGACTTGACGAAGGATATGTTACAGTAAAAACATACAAAGAATTTGTTAATTTCCAAGATGAACCTCAAAAGGAGCATTACACAAAGGAAAATGCAGAAACCGATGTAAAGCGTCTCTTAAGTGTTTATGATGTATGGATAGACTTTGTTGAAGGGAAATTTGGAGGATGGAAGTTTGCTTTTTGGATATTGATTTCAATTCTTGTGGATATCGCAGCTTTCGTTTTCTTTGATTTAGCATTTAAAAAAGAATAAAATAAATTGTTAAAAAATATGGCAATAGACGTAAACAACACAATACCGACAGATATGCCAGATGAGAACTCAAATGTTCAATCATCTGTAACAAATTCCACTTTTGTTGGTGAAAACAACGTTTCTCAGCAAACAAATAATAATGATTCGCAGTCAGAAGATTCAAATGATCCTAATAAAATTAAGGTTACAATTACGGATGAAAGAGCACCAATAGTTGTTTTATTTGGTCCTCCATCTTGTGGTAAGACAATGACTTTAGTACGTCTTTCACGATATTTATATCGAGAAGGGTTCAAGGTTGAAGTAGACGCAGAGTTTAAGGCAAAAACAGATTCACACTATCAAGAATTGATTAAAACTTTTGATTCTATGGTTGAATCCGAAAAGGCTGCAACAGGTACGGATTTGATTAGTTTCTTATTGGTAAAAGTATCAGACAAGCAAGGTAAGACTATTTGTCAGATTCTTGAAGCACCAGGAGAACATTATTTTAATCCAAATGATTCAAAAGCAGTATTTCCAAAGTATGTAAATACTATTATACAGTCAAACAACAGAAAAATTTATTCCATATTTGTTGAGCCAAGTTGGGATGAAGCAAGTTCACGTAAGGGATATGTAGAGCGAGTAAAAAAGCTTTCTACAATGATGAGCAATGGAGATAAGGTTCTCTTTATTTTTAACAAAATTGATAAAACAAATTTTGTCATCAGACCTGGTGTGATAAGCATGAACAACGCTATCAAAAATATAATGGATCTTTATCCTAATATGTTTGAGGCATTCAAGAATCAGAATCCTATCACAAAATTCTTTAAGAAGTTCAATTGCGAAGTTGTGCCTTTCCAAACAGGTATGTATAATGGCACTGTTGATGGAGGATTAATGTACACACAAAGTGATGACATATATCCAAAAATATTGTGGAACAAGTTATATTCTTTGGTTAGAGGTTAATTTTGATCGACATGGGATTATCTATTGAAATATTTATCCATGGCGTCCCACATGGAAATAAAGTGTGGGGCGAAGGAGTAGGAAAAAGTTACTTAAGCAAATTCTATAACGCTAAGTACAGCACGAAGGAACAGATGTTAGTGGAAGTGGCCAATGTTGGTGGAACAAAGCTCTGTTTCTATTCTTTTGTCTTGGGTACAAATGTATGTGCTAATGATGGACGTGAAGGTTCATATTTTGCAATATCTGTTTGTATGAATGCATATTATGCAGATATTCAGAATATGTATAGTATTCTTAATGCTGCCTACCGTAAGATATGTCTTGGAAAAGTCTTGAAATCACAGGGCACAGGACTTAAATTTTGCATAAGTGATTTCTCCGAAGTAGAAAATGTTCTTATAGAATTGAAAAGTAATGTCATTAAATATATTGGAGATTTTTCCAATAATGAAGACATTATTGAGTTGCAGTCTTTCCCATTTTCACAAGGTAATGGAATAGAGCTGAACTCGCAAGAATGTGTAGTTGATGATTGCAAAGCTTTGATGAAACAAAATGGAACAATTAGTGTTTCAACATTATTTCCGACGAAGGAATTTTCAAAGCAAATTGCGCAAAAGAATGAAGAAGTAGAGAAACTCAGGATTGATCATGAAGTGCAATTGTCTTCGATTGAAAAGAAGTATTCTGAAAAAGATTTGCAAAAGGACGAACAAATTACTTCTTTGCAAAACAAATTGCAAAACAAGGAACAGGAACTTAAGTCTTCAAGAAACGAATGTGTAAGCTTGAGAAATGAATTAGATAAAAAAGAAAAGAGAATTCAAGAACTCAACAACAAGTCAAAAGGTGGTGTTTCGAATAATCAATACAATTTTGACAATGATATTCTTAGAGAATTAAAAAGTAAATCCAATATTCAATTGATTGTAACTTTTTGTGTTGCCTTCTTCTGCTTGCTAAACGTTTGTTATTTGGCATATGTTTTTGGATTAGAACAACATTCAAGTTCTTTGGTAAAGTTGCAAGAAGGCTTAAGTCCTGTTATAACGAAGGTTGATTCTATTAGCGACAAAGTTTCCCTAATTTATGATAATGAGAAAGAGAAAAAAATACAGTCGCTAAAAGAGAATGTATCTATAAGTTTGCTTGGCAAAGATAAGTTTGTGTCTGATACAGCAATGATATGTACACGTGGTTTGACGCAATCAGATTTGCAAAAGATAACTTGGAACATAGACAGTACAAAATATGCAGACTTTGTACCAACGGACACTCTTTCTACATATCGAACGATTAAGGCAAAGGCTGATGGTAATGTCATAGTAAGCATATCGTATGATGGAAAAATCATTTCGTCTTGTCAAATAAAAGTTAAAACAAAAAAGTAAATGAAGATAGTTACACACACTTTGACTGTTTTTGCTCTTGTACTTTTGTTCGTATCATGTAGTAGCCCTAAAAAAAACAAGCCTGTTTTTTATGGCAATGATGATTTAGAAAGCTATGATACTGTACAAAGTTCACTTTCTGATACAGATGTACAGTTTGAACAGAGCTATGATAATATTGTGTCTGTATCATTCAAGGAAAAAGGAGGCGTGAAATATGTTCCTGTTACAGTAAATGGTTTTGGCTTCGAAATGATATTTGACACCGGGTGTTCAAGTACTCTTATTTCCATTGCTGAAGCGCAATATTTGTATTCAAAGGGACTTCTTGACGAAACGGATTTCATAGGAACAACGCCAACACAGATTGCCGATGGTAGTATAGTTGAGAACATGGTCGTTAATTTGAGAGAAGTCGTAATTGACGGTAAAATTCGCTGTGTAAATGTTAAGGCTTCTGTATCAAATAACAATAATGCTCCTTTGCTACTCGGAAATGAAATTCTGGATAGAGCTGCATCTTATTCTGTTGATAATGAAAACGAGCTGATTCACTTCAAATTAAAGTAGTCGTTATGAAATTATCTGTATATGTGTTTGGTAATTTTTCATCTGGATATTGTCAATACCCAGATGATTACACTAATCAAATATTTACCTCGTTTTATGAAAACGCAAAAGCAAACACACAAATTGCCATTCATCGACGTGATGATATAATGTATTATTCTTACATTCGTAAGCTGGAGAATACAAATTATATTGGATTTTGTGTGTTGATGAATGGCATAATGCTTTCAAGTGTAAATGCTTTGTTTCCTGCATTTGAGAATGTTTTTACTGGACTTGTAAGTAAAGGACATTTTGTACATTTCAATGAACAAGGTGAAATTGTTACAAATGTAAAATACCTGTTTAATAATCAAGATGAGATAAAGGAGTTATCAAATGCTTTGGAGGTAATATTTGAAAAATTCGAATATAATTCTTTGCCTCCATTGAATTACAGTATTGCTAAAGATTCTATTAAAAACTTCATCGTTGAAGACTCTGATAGCGATATTGTAAAAGCAAGTAGTATGTATGGTTATACATATATATACAAATCCAAAGACTACGATACTGAAATATTGCAAAGTTACGCTGGTGTTGTTAAACAGCTTAAACAAAAAAATGAAGGTTTGCAAAATGATATTGCTCACCTTAATTCGGAATTAACTATAGCAAGAAACGCACAACGTAATATGAAGTATGTGTCAGTATTGGCATTTATTGTTGTTGTATTTGGTATTATTTTGTGGAATAAGGTTCTCTACCCAAGCGAAGTAACTAAAAAAGACATGGGAGAATATGTCTATTATGGTCCAATGGTAGATGGTGAACCGACAGGCGTTGGAGTTGCAATTTATAAAGAAGACGATAAAAATCAAAGATTATACTATTATGGGCATTTTTTCCATGGCGAGAGAATTGATAATAATGCCATTATGTTTTATAAAGATGGTTCATATTTCAAAGGTAAAATGATAGAAGACAAATGGGATAATGGTATGTTCTTTGACACAGATTCACAATGCTTTATCGGAGATTATCAAAACAATGTGCCATATACAGGAACATGGTATAGATTAGATATAGTTCAAAAATTATTATATGGACGTAGTTTACAAAATTAAGGTGATATTTGTTTTTGTTATTGCATTATTTGTTCCATCGATACTATTTGCGCAAGCAAAGCCAAAACGAGATGTTACAAAAGATATCCAAGTGTTAAATGTAAAAAAACAAGATTATAAGCCACAATCTCAAAAAACGGTTCGATCAATAAAAACCGCATCTCCAGCAAAATCATCTGTTAAATATACTGCTAAGGTAAAGCCATCAGGGAAATATAAGACAAACCGTAAAAAGGAACATAAAACAGCATCTTACATTACTGTCAATCTTCAAACATCGGTATTATCACCTAATGGTGGAAGTGAAACGATAAGTGTAAACACAGATGGAAAGACTTGGAATGTGTATGGCATTCCATCATGGTGTGAAGTTATTAAGAATAAAGATAACAAATCTTTTGTTCTGTCATACCAAGTCAATCCAGAACATTATGATAGAGAATCAATTATTAGTATAATTGCAGACGATAAGGTTTCTAAGGTAAAATTTTGCCAATCAGGCAAGCCACTTAATATTATTTACTCAATTAATTCGGCGCAATTATCCCATAACGAAACCTATGGTAGCAAGACTAAATATTTAAAGATAAATGCAAACGTCAGTATCAAAGGAGCAAAAGGAAATATATGTTATGTTGTAGCTACAATAAAAGATAATTTGGGTAAATATATTAGGACTGCATATTGTTCACAAATGGTTTATCCAATTAATGGAGAATTCGTTACCACAAGACAAAAAATAGTGCCTTCTACGGATGAGACAGAAAATTTCAACATCGATATATCACTGCCAAATGATGTTATTGCTTTAGTCGAAAAACAAGCTTACTTAACTTGTGATTTATATGTAACAAGTGATAATACTGTAGAATCCATTTTGGGAGATACTATGCCATTGCATTTTAAAGCAACAAAAAAAAGGAAGAGTATTGTTACAAGTTGTTTGACAGAAAAAGAATTCTCTACAATACCATATTGTACAAATGATTCAAAAGATTTTTCTACACCAATTAATAACGATAACAATACAAATAAAAAATCCTTGAATGACAACCCAAAAGACACTTCTAAAAATACATCTGGTAATTCCGAGATCATAAACGATGCTGATTATCACGTTGTTGTTGATAAACTTCCAACTTTTAAGGGAGAATGTACAGACATGATTGCATGGCTTGAACAAAATAGTAATTTGTCCAAATATGAATTAATTAATTCAGACAATGAAAGGATTATTGTTCAAATATATGTGGATAAAGATGGAACTGTTCATCATCCAAGTATTATAAATGGGGGGAATAAAAAAGCAGAGGAAGAAATCCTTCGAGTTATTTCTTTGATGCCAAAATGGGAACCTGGAAAAATTGGAGGCGAACCAGTAAACTGTAAAGTATGTTTGCCAATTAAAATTTCTCAATGAGAAACAAAGAGCAATAAAAATACTAAGTGTAATAGGATGAAAAGGAGAAAAAGTGTAACTTTGCACATGTTTTAAGTGCAACATTATGAAATTAAGAATAACAAGTGCAATAATCATGCTTCTGGTGTGCATCAAGTCCTTTGCTGGTAAGGAATTTGTGGCACACAAGGGCGAAGTACAGGGCAGCTATAACTTCTGGTTCTACGACCCAGAGGAGAAGCATGACCCAAGGGCACATTTCCCATTACTCATTTTCCTTCACGGCAGAAGTCTTTGTGGTACAAACCTCAACAGAGTAAAGAGATACGGACCTATACATGCTGTTGCAAAGGGGGCTAACATAGATAGTTATATCATGGCACCACAGAACCCGGGAGGGGCATGGAATCCAGAGAAACTGATGAAGATTGTGGAATGGGCAAAGGAGCATTATGCTATCGACGAATCGAGGATATACGTTTACGGCATGAGCCTTGGCGGTTACGGCACAATAGACTTTGCTGCTGCCTATCCTGACAAGATTGCAAGTGCAATGGCTATATGTGGTGGTGCAAGCACCAAGAACCTTGCAGGACTCTCAAAAGTTCCTCTATGGATTGTTCACGGAACAGCAGATCGTGCCGTTCCTATCGCACAATCTGACAAAGTCGCTGCAGCTATCAAGGCAACAGGTGATGACTCACGACTCATATACACACGACTCAAAGGTGTTGACCATGGTCGTCCTGCACGATTATTCTATATGAACCAGACATACGACTGGCTCTTCTCACATAGTCTCAATGATGAGGGAAGACCTGTAAACAGAGACTTCGAAATAACAACAGAATTGCTCAACTCTGCTTATCAGGATTTAGGCAAAGGTGAACGTATAGACGAAGAATCGTACAAATGAGTAAGCAAATTGTATGTATGTTACATGACAATTATGTAACATGCAACAATGTTACAAACAAGAATAAGTGTATTTTATACATTTTCTTATTTCTTGACTTTCTTTGTATTGTGATGTAATGAGATATACATGTACAAAAATGATATGTAAAGAATGCGTTTTTTCTTGGCAGTAACGTAAAAAAAATGTACCTTTGCATTGTCAAAATAAAAAAAGACAACATCAAATGTTGCTCAATTTTTATAGGCGTTAATATATGTTTGGTCGTTTTTCATAAAATAATTAGTTTTAAGGGTATTAAAAATAGGTGAACATACGGTGTACGGATCGCGAGATTAGTACACCTTTTTTGTGCTCTTTTGTGTACTATATTTGTATTTCATATATACAATAATTGTCATTTTCAAAGCGCGTCTTTTCACTACGCATACACTTACGTACGGAAATTTGTCCAATATGTACAAATTCTCCGGCATATATTTGTGAGAAAAAAGGAAAAACAATACCTTTGCCACCGAATCCACAACCAAAATTGTGATAACAAATTAATAACTAATTCAACTTTCGCACTTCAGCAGAAAGGAATGTGCGAAAAATGTAGTACTAACTTTTAAATTAAATTATGTTTTTAAAGAAAAGTCTGTTTATGGCACTCGCAGTAGTAGCCATAAGCATGGTATCTTGTAGTAGTCAAGATGAAGAGTTAAATGTACAGGTGAATAACGAGACTGCCGTTGAAGGCGACTTTACAGTAGTCGAAGAGAATGTAGTAAGCGGACAGGAACTGTTCGATGGCGCAATGAGCGGAATGAAGCAGTTCAAGGGACTTGAAGCTTACGAGGATGTCAAGAAGGCATTTGACAAGGCTAACAGCACAGGCGAAGGCGAGACACGTGGAATACATATCGGTCTCTATAAGACTGCACGCGTGGAATACACAACAACAGACCATGAGATGAAGCCAGTCAAGGCTTCTGCACTTATCGTTTATCCTCTCTTCAAGCGCATAGACAAGGTCATGCTCATCAACCACGGTACTCAGATTGGCTTCATGATGGTTCCTACAAGCTTCACTTCAGTAGAGGCAATCATGGCTGCAACTGGTTCACTCTGCATCATGCCAGACTATATCGGTCTCGGCGCATCAAAGAGTCATGTTGACCTCTATCTTAACCACGACGTTCATGGTCGAACAAGTGTAGATGCTCTCCTCACTCTCCTCGACTATGCAAAGTCAAAGGACCTCAAACTCAGCAGCGACTACAAGACAACTATCCTCGGCTACTCTCAGGGTGGTTCTGTTTCACTCGCATCACTCCGTGAGATTCAGCGTCGCGACAAGGCAACACAGAACCGCATCAGACTTGCCAACGTATTCTGTGGTGATGGTCCTTACGACCTCAGCCGTACATTCCAGACATACATTGAGGACTACAAGCAGGGAAAGAAGATGGGACTCGGTGCTGTCATTCCAATGGTTATCAACAGCATGTTCAATAGTTACCCAGAGGAATTCAGCAACATGAACTACCGCGATTTCTTTACAGACAAGTGCTGGAATACAGGCGTTCCACAGGCAATACGTGAGAACCGTGAAGGTGTACTCGACGTAGTAGCAAAGCTCAACGGATGGAAGCTTGGTGAAATCCTCAACTTCGACTACTGTGAGAAGTATCCTGAAAACCTCGACCTCCTTATCCGCATGATGGACCGTCAGAACCTCTGCAAGGGTTGGAAGCCAGAGTACAAGCTCAAGTTGCTCCATTGTAACCCAGACGGAGTCGTTCCTTTCAGCAACTTCGAAGAGGCAGAGAAGTATCTCAAGAACGATAATGTCACGACAGAAGTTGTAAACATCAATACAAGCATCATCAGCGAGCCACTTCTCCAGCACGTTTACGGTATGCTCGTAATGCTCAAGGAAGTATTTGCAGACGAATACTAATTCAAAAATACATCCAAATACAAAGAGGATGTGCCAGTTATTCTGACACATCCTCTTTTGTATGTTTCGCATATTCGGGATAAGTATTATTGTTTTTAATCCCCACGGAGGCACGGAGAGCACAGAGTTTTATACTTAGTTCGCTGATTTAAGAGGAGTTCTCCGAGGTCGCTCAGGCTCCGTGGAGGGCACAGAGAGAAGACCCTCTCACCCCCATCCCCTCTCTCCCTCTATGGCGAGAGGGGTGACTAATGCAAGAAATTTTCCGGATGGTTCTCCCTCCCCATAGAGGGGGAGGGTTGTGGAGAGGGTCTATTCTCCGCGCCCTCCACGGAGCCTGAGCGACCTTCGTGCGCTCTGACAAACTATAGTAAAAACATCTCAGTGCACTCCGTGCCTCCGTGGGAGATTTAGAAAAACAGTAAATTACAAATATTTGTAGCCATTAAGCAATGGCTATTATTATTTCAAACTAACGTGTATTATAGTCTGATTATTCTTTCTAAGGTAACCATATCCTTTACGACTCGTAAACATGATAGTTACGATACATAAACACCATAGTTATAAGTCATAAGCGTCAGAACTCAACACTTGCCTTGAGACAGATAGAATAGTTGTCTGTCATAGATGTAACGCTTGACATATACACATCCCTGATATTCTGACCATCATACAATATATTAGGTACAATGTCACGATGTGTGGTCTTAGTATAATCCAATGCAATAGCAAAATTAAGAGCCATACCGTTATCAAGTCCCCATCGACAACCTACTGCTGGTGACACATACAAACGTGAATCATCAAGATTAGCTCCCAACTTCAGTTCGGCAAACGGAGACACCTTCATATTCATCGTTGCACGTGCATCTGCATACAACAACTTAATCTTGTTCTTGAAGTCGTAGCCGAATCCAGCACCAGCAAACAGAGTATGATTGAACTGATAACCATATATGCCCGATAGAGTTGAACGTCCTGTACCATTAAAGCCCATACCCTTGCCACACGAAAACTCAACAAAGCCCTTGAAGCCTTGCTGAGGAGCAGACACATCGCCATCTTCCTGAGCAAAAACCACAGAAGATGAGACCAGCAACATAAACAGGATTATATATCTTTTAAGTATTTCCATAATCATTTGTATCTTCCATTTT
>JAEEGL010381721.1_pt1 | contig 16590 bp, 17 predicted proteins | sample 9134231 | NCBI WGS metagenome assembly JAEEGL01 (sample SAMN16246548, study PRJNA631951) | gut metagenome | biome: gut microbiome; feature: rumen; material: fiber-attached | host: Bos | place: Iran: Karaj | collected 2018-10 | reverse complement strand
CTGTGTTCACCTTCAAGAAGAAAGACGGACTGGATATGGACGAGATGATTCTCGACCTGATCGACTATGGTGTAGAGGATGAGTTCGACGAGGACGAGGAGGAGAACAGCATCACTATCTATGGCGATCCCTCTTCATTCGGTGCTATCCAGAAGCATCTGGAGGAGAACGGTTTCGAGGTGACGGGTGCTGAGTTCACACGTATCCCCAACGACCTGAAGGATGTGACAGCTGAGCAGCGTGAGACCATCGACAAGATGGTAGAGAAGCTTGAAGACTTCGACGATGTTCAGACGGTTTACACGAACATGAAACCGGAAGAATAATCATGAAGCCCTCGCCAATCGGCGGGGGCTTATCGTTTAATAGTCTTTATCTGTGAAAACCACATCCAGTCTGATCTTCTTAGGATCCTCCGCTGAGTAATAGGTGTAGGCGAAGCGGTATTTGTTCTCCTTATACACACGCAGCGTGGTTGAGTTTTTCAGGTCTTGTTTCAAGGCGCCAACGGCATCCACCTCTTCCATCACACCGTCACGGTCGGCAAAGCCTGTCAGTGTATAATAATAATGTAAGGTGTGCGTGTCGCGCTCAAAAGCCATACTATCCAAAGTAATGTTGTCATCAATCTTTGATGGGCAGTTCTTCTCGGTATATTCCTTCGCCTCACGGGCACAGCGGTCCTCCAGCGACTCCCGACATCCTGTCAGAAGGATGCCAATTGCGGCTATTATCCATAACTTTTTCATAATGAATGCTATTTTTTGGGTGCAAAGATACAAAAAAAAGCAAAAATATCACTTTTCCGCAAAAAAAAATGTAACTTTGCAACTTAAAAGTATAGATAAAATTGATGGATCATATAAGAAACTTCTGTATCATCGCCCATATCGACCACGGTAAGTCAACCCTGGCCGACCGTTTGCTGGAATTCACTAAGACCATTCAAGTCACTGAAGGTCAGATGCTTGATGATATGGATTTGGAGCGTGAGCGCGGTATCACCATTAAGAGTCATGCCATCCAGATGGAGTATATGTATCAGGGTGAGAAGTACATCCTCAATCTGATCGACACCCCGGGACATGTGGACTTCTCTTACGAGGTGTCGCGCTCGATAGCCGCCTGCGAAGGTGCGCTGCTGGTGGTGGATGCCACCCAGGGCGTTCAGGCGCAGACCATCTCCAACCTCTATATGGCTATCGATCATGACCTGGAGATTATCCCTGTCATCAATAAGATAGACATGCCTTCAGCCATGCCAGATGAGGTAGAGGATGAGATCATCGACCTGATCGGTTGCGACCGCTCCGACATCATCCGTGCCTCAGGTAAGACGGGCGAGGGCGTTGAGGATATCCTGAATGCCGTCGTAGAGCGCATCCCTCATCCCGAGGGCGACGAGCAGGCCCCGTTGCAGGCGCTGATCTTCGACTCCGTGTTCAACTCCTTCCGAGGCATCATTGCCTACTTCAAGATTGTCAACGGCTCCATCAAGAGCGGCGATCATGTGAAGTTCTTCAATACCGGTATGGAGTATGATGCCGACGAGATCGGTGTGCTGAAGATGGATATGATTCCCCGCAAGGAGCTGCACACAGGCGATGTGGGTTATATCATCAGCGGTATCAAGAACTCCAAGGAGGTGAAGGTGGGTGATACCATCACCCAGGTGGCCACCCCCTGTAGTGCTGCCATCGAAGGCTTCCAGGAAGTCAAGCCGATGGTGTTCGCAGGCGTCTATCCCATCGATCCTACGGATTATGAGAATCTGCGTGCCTCGCTCGAGAAGTTGCAGCTGAACGATGCCTCCCTGACATTCACCCCAGAGAGCTCTGTGGCGCTGGGCTTCGGCTTCCGTTGCGGCTTCTTAGGACTGCTCCACATGGAGATTGTGCAGGAGCGCCTCGACCGCGAGTTTGATATGGATGTCATCACCACCGTGCCCAACGTGTCGTATATGTGCTACACGAAGCAGGGTGAGGTGAAAGAAGTGCATAACCCCTCAGGACTGCCCGATCTCACGATGATCGAGCATATCGAGGAGCCCTATATCCGTGCCTCTATCATCACGGCAGCCGACTATATCGGTCCCATCATGACGCTCTGCCTCGACAAGCGTGGTGAGCTCATCGATCAGCAGTATGTCTCTGGCAATCGTGTGGAACTGCATTTCCATCTGCCGCTGGGCGAGATCGTGATCGACTTCTACGACAAGCTGAAGTCCATCTCCAAGGGCTATGCCTCGTTCGACTACCATATCGACGGCTTCCGCCCCTCGAAACTCGCCAAGCTGGATATCCTGCTCAACGGCGAGCCGGTGGATGCCCTCTCCACGCTGACCCATCAGGACAATGCCGTCACCTTTGGCCGGCGGATGTGTGAGAAGCTGAAGGAGCTGATACCCCGTCAGCAGTTCGATATCGCCATTCAGGCAGCGATTGGCGCCAAGATCATTGCCCGAGAGACGGTGAAGCAGGTACGTAAGGATGTCACAGCCAAGTGTTATGGCGGTGACGTGAGCCGTAAGCGCAAGCTGCTTGAGAAGCAGAAGCGCGGCAAGAAACGCATGAAGCAGATCGGCAATGTGGAGGTGCCTCAGAAAGCCTTCCTTGCCGTCCTGAAACTCGACTAAGCATAGAATCAATAACATAATTAAGAAACTAAAGGCCCCAAATTAGGAATTATGCCAAACATTAGCATTACTACGAGAGACGTGGCGCGCGAATTAGCCCGTCGTTACAGCACGATGACGCACGATGAGCTCGATATGCTCGAGAGCATCCTGGTGCCCATGAAGTTTGCGAAGAACGAGTTTATTCTTCGTGAGGGAGAGATCTGTACCAACATTTACTGGGTTGTAAAGGGCTTGGTACGCCAGTTCTATTTCAAGAACGACAAGGAGCTCACCGAGTATATGGCCACCGAGAACAATGTCGTGATGTGTATCGAGAGCCTCTTTCGCGAGCAGCCTACTAAATTACAGATCAAAGCCCTGGAGCCCACCATTCTCATTGCCTTGCCCAAGGCCGACCTTGAGGCAGTAGCCATGAAGAGTGTGAACATCCAGATCCTGTATCGAAAGATACTCGAAGAGTCGCTGATACTAAGTCAGCATCATGCCGACATGCTCCGTTTCGAGAGCGCGCAGGATCGTTATCAGAAACTGGTGAAGAATCAGCCCCAGCTGGTGCTGCGTGCCCCGTTGGTGTATATCGCCAGCTATCTGCAGATGACACCCGAGACGCTCTCCCGTGTCCGCACTGCCACCCTGATGGACGACAAGTAAGAGTTCTTACACCCTCTCCTATAATAATTAAGGTACGCGCGAGCTTTTGTGCGTACCTTAATTATTTTTATTTTCCTCCTATTATATTTGGCGATACAAAAATAAAATCGTACCTTTGTAGCCGAATTCTCGTAAAGCCACGCCGGATTCTTGAGCGATCGAGCTCAGAAGTGGAAGGGTGGGTAGCGAGTTTTTGTACATAATTAAGGCGTTTACAAGCGCTCTGTTCGGGACGAACTGGAATCTGGAAAATTCGAAATTACTGTCTTGAGCATAGCAACGGTAGATGTCCTCGGGATGTGTTTATACGCTTCCCCTTACCCTGTGGTGGGGGATATTGTATTCATATCGGCGTGGGCTCTGGCGTTGTCTGTTCTTACAGTAATGGGCAATCCAGAGCCTCAGTTCGTGGAATGGACAACAGACGATTCCACGCTTTTTTTATGTCCTGGCTGAAGCAATACAGCTGTCATAAAAATTCCGATATGAACGCGTTGGAAAATGCTAGTATCTTGGAACCAACTTGTAAGGGATTTGCATCCTTTTCCTTCCCCGAAGCGAAGAGCTCACAAACAGGGGTGTCGGTAGATTATGCGCCGTCGCCAGACAAGGAATGGTATGTCATCCGCACCCTCTATGGCCATGCCCAGCAGGTGGCAGACATGGTGGTCGAAAAAGGCGATTACGCCTATCTCGCCATGATCTGGAAGGATGTGTGGCGCGACGGCAAGCGCCATCGGGTGCTGCGCCCACTCATGAACCTGCTTTTCGCCTATGTCACGAAGCAGCAGGCAGAATACTATGTCAAGGAGTCGGCAGAGTCACGCTTCACCACCTTCTATTACGACCACTTCCACATCGACGCCACAGGCTTCAACCCGCCGCTGACCGTCTCCTCCAAAGCCATGGAACAGCTCATCCGCACCACCGCCATCCGTGATCCCCACGTGATGGAGGTCGATATGCAGAAGTGCCGTTTCGTGTCCGATGATTTGGTACGTGTCACCTATGGTCCGTTCGAAGGCGTCGAAGGCCGTGTCGCCCGTGTCCACCGCCAGACCTGTGTCGTCGTCTATATCGAGGGCCTCCAAGCCGGCCTCACCACCGCCTACATCCCCCCATACTATTTAGAGAAGGTTAATAAGTAACATTCATCATACCAAAACAACTTGTTTTACCTTTGTGGAAGCTATCTTTTAGTATCGTAAAAGTAATCTTTTCGATACCAAAATAACTTGTTTTACTATGACTGAAGGTAGTGATAGATACGAAAAAAGTATCACTCCACCTAATAATCTGATACTAAACCACTTAGAAACAATAGTGATACTTTTGCAAAAAAGTAACAAAATAATAGTATGATGTTTACTGTGATGAAGCCTATAGGCATTCATCTCCGACATTGCAGGAAGATATGATTAAGGGCATGGAAGATTTGAAGAATATTGCAGAAGTCTGCAAAGCCTTTCATAATACATTAATAAACACAAGTCCAACTGCTATTGATGATTTAGACATTAACAATAATACAAACGATATATGACAAAAAAAGTTTATTTGGGTATGATAGGTGATATCATGCACCCAGGATTGATTAACATTATCAACGAGGGCGCCAAGTATGGCGATGTAATGATAGGATTGTTTACAGATAAAGCAATCGCGACGCATTCCAGACTTCCTTATTTGACTTACGAACAACGTAAGAATGTGATAGAGAATATCAAAGGCGTATTTTCTATAGTCCCACAGGATGAATGGAGCTATGTGCCAAATCTATTGAAGTATAAGCCTGATTATATTATTCACGGTGATGATTGGCAATATAACTCAATGAAGTATATCCGAGATGAAGTATTCAAAGTAATGGAATCATTGGGTGGAGAAGTAATCGAAATACCCTATACTAAAGGCATTTCATCAAGTAGTCTTAAGGGGGCTATTGATGCTCTTGGCGTTACACCGCAGACTCGTTTGGCTTCATTGCGAAGACTGATATCTGCCAAACCCATTGTCCGCATCCTTGAGTCACACAACGGCTTGACAGGATTGATTGCTGAACATACTTCTGTAGAAGTGAACGGGCAGCATCGAGAGTTTGACGGAATGTGGGCAAGTTCTTTGACAGACTCAACATCTAAGGGAAAGCCTGATATCGAGGCTGTTGACTTGACCACCCGTCTGCATGATCTGAATGATACGTTGGAGGTTACCACCAAGCCTGTCATCTATGATGGTGATACTGGTGGTAAAGTAGAACATTTTGTATTTACTGTTCGTACGCTGGAGCGTTTGGGTATTTCTGCTGTTATCATTGAAGATAAGGTAGGCTTGAAGCAGAATTCACTCTTTGGTACGGATGCCATCCAGACACAGGATACCATCGAGGGTTTTTGTAATAAGATCAAAGCGGGTAAAGAGGCTCAGATTACACGTGACTTCATGATTATCTCCCGTTGCGAATCCCTGATTGCAGGCAAACCTGTTGATGATGCTTTGGAGCGTTGCCTTGCTTATGTGGCAGCTGGTGCTGATGGTGTAATGATCCACTCCAAAAATAAGAGTGGCGAGGATATCAAGGAATTCTGTCAGCGATTCCGTGAGAAGGATTCTCATACGCCTATTGTAGCAGTACCGACCACATACAATCAATTCACAGAAGAGGAGTTGGCAGAGTGGGGTATTAACATCGTAATTTATGCTAATCATATGCTTCGTAGTGCATATCCAGCTATGGTGAAGTGTGCTGAACGCATCCTAGAAACCTCTCGTAGTTTAGAGGCCTCAGATGAATATTGCATGCCTATCAAGCAGATATTAAACCTCATCCCTGGAACGAAGAAAAAGTAAAAAGGTAAAAACGTAAGAAGGTAAAAATGATTTCTCCTAAATTTTTCTATGATACGCTTGCCAGCTATGGGATTGACTTTTATGCTGGCGTACCAGATTCTTTGTTGAAGAACCTCTGTGCCTATATTACCGATCATGCCGATGCTCAGCATAACATCATAGCTGCCAATGAAGGTGGTGCTATGGGATTAGCTGCTGGCTATTATCTGGCTACAGGTCAGATTTCAGTGGTCTATATGCAAAACTCAGGTGAAGGTAATATTATCAACCCCTTGGCATCACTCACCGATCCAGATGTCTATAACATCCCAGTCCTGTTAGTGATTGGCTGGCGTGGAAAACCTGGTGTTCATGATGAACCCCAGCATGTAAAGCAAGGTAAAGTCACTACTGGTTTGCTGAATGTAATGGGCATTGATTATACGGTACTCTCTAAAGAAGAAGACAAGGCTGAGGCACAGATTAAGAAGGCAGTTGACTTTATGCAAGCTACCAAGCAATGCTATGCCTTGGTGATTGAGAAAGATACCTTTGATGCCTACACGCTTCAAAATGTGGAAAAGAACGACTTGACAATGAGCCGTGAAGAAGCTATTCAGACTGTTGCATCAGTTCTGGGCGATAAAGATGTCATAGTTTCTACTACGGGTATGATTAGCAGAGAGCTCTTTGAATATCGCACCTCAAAAGGTGAAGGGCATGAGCGTGACTTTCTCACTGTTGGTTCTATGGGACATGCTTCTCAGATAGCTCTTGGCATTGCTTTAGCAAAACAAGACCGAAAGGTATGGTGCTTCGATGGTGACGGCGCTTCAATCATGCACATGGGCTCTATGGCCATTGTTGCCAATAAAGCACCGAAGAACTGCATTCATGTTGTTTTCAATAATGGTGCACATGACTCAGTAGGCGGTCAGCCTACAGTCGGGTTGAAGATTGATCTGCCAGCTGTGGCAAAGGCTGTAGGTTACAAAACTGTTTACAGTGTTGATAATAAGGAAAAGTTGGAGGAGGTTCTTTCAATTTTCAATCTTCAATCTTCAATTTTTGACGCCCCTGTCTTCTTGGAAGTAAAAGTCAAGAAAGGCAATCGTAAGGATTTGGGCAGACCAACCACCACTCCTATTCAGAATAAGGAAGCACTGATGGAGTTCTTGAAGAAATAAGGAATGCGAATAGTTCTTCTTTCAGATATCCATGCTAATGTGACGGCTTTCAGAGCTGTGCTCAACGATATTGGAACAATCGGTGATTTCGATGCTTATGCCATGCTCGGAGATTTAGTGAACTATGGTCCTCGACCCAATGAGATTATTGAGTTGGTAAAGGATTTAGGAAAACCGCTGTTGGTGAATCTTTGGGGTAATCACGAATACTCTATATTTGGTGGAAATTTAGAACGCTTTGCCACAGATAGAGGCAGGGCGGTTTTGAAATATACCAATTCGATATTAACTCCTGAGTCGCATAGCTATTTGGATAAGGAGATGGAACATAGCGGTTCTCAGAAATGTCAGATAGGTGGAAAAACATTCCTGTTTATGCATGGTAATCAGGATGATCCATATTGGGGTAAGTTTGGCATTGAGAAGATGAATGATGAGCGATTTGCAGAGTATGATTATGTAATAAGTGGTCACTCACACGTACCTCATTATGTAGAGAATTTCTTCGCCTCTGAAGATGCAGCCTACCGTAACAAGAAACGTACAATCTTTATCAATCCAGGCTCAGTAGGACAGCCTCGCAACCATAATCCTTATGCGCAATATGCAATATTGGACGTTGGGAGTGGTGATTACGAGCATCGTTGTGTTTGGTATGATGTAAAAGAAGAGCAGAAACTGTTTAGTGAAAGTGTAGATAAGTTTTATAAAGACAGATTAATATTAGGAATATGAGAAGTCTATATGTATTAAGCGGCGCATCCGGAATGACTGGAAGCGAGCTTGTAAGACAAATATTAGAGACGGAGAAGGATAGTCGTATTATCGGCTTTGATAACTTCTTTGCAAGTAGTATTGATACAGTAAAGGATTATCTTGGTGATCCTCGATTCGTTTTCAATGAATATGATATCAATGATGCCTCTCAGATGCGCATTATTGAAGAAGAGGTAGCTCATGAGAAAATAGCATTCGATAGAGTGGTGTATATTAACTGCGCAGCAGTAGTACATACGGAGCATTTCTATGAGGTGGAACATACCTGGGAGACCAATGTAATTTCAATGAAGTCGTTCTTGGAACAGGCTATCCGTGTTAGGGCTGACATCTATATTAACTGCTCCACAAGTGAAGTCTATTCAATGCAGTCATGGAATGAGAACGGTGGTGTTCGTGAGAGTGACTACCTGATGATGTCAACAGCTGAGCACAGCCAGCGCACCAGCTATGCCTGCGGCAAACTGATGACGGAGTTCTTTATGAAGGATGCCGTGGATAAGGGCAAGATAAAAGGTTGCTCCATCCGTTTTGCTAACGTGTATAGCAAACATGAGCGTTTTGCAAAGCATATTATCCCACATATCATCAATGAGCTGCTTGAAAAAGGTTCTGTGACTTTGCTGGAGAATTCCAAGAAGAACCGTCGCGCTTTCCTGCATAACATTGACAGCTGCCGTTCTGTAATGGCTTTGATCAATTCAGATAAGGCGCTGGATGGTACTGTTTACAATGTGGCTACCGACGAGGAGATCACCATCATTGACTTGACCTACAAGATCGCAGAGAAGATGGGACTTCCTAAACCTGAGATCATTTTCAACGGTTATCGTAGCTCTGACCCTGAGCGTAGAATTTTGAATACAGAGAAGATTCGTACCCGCACGGACTGGACGCCTATCATTACACTTGATAAGGGTCTTGAAATGTGTGTAGCATCAATTGAAAAATAATGAAGAGTCTTATAATAACTGTGGCTGGTATGTCCAGTCGCTTCAATAAGGATACTAAGGAAGATGTACTGAAGTGTCTTTATTATGAGGGCACTCCCATCAATTCTTTGATTAGTCAACAGGTTCATAAGGTTTTTGATTTGGTTGATGAAATCGTAGTGGTAGGCGGTTATAAGTATGAGGACTTAGAGAAATTCATCCGCTATGAAATGAAGGATGTGAACCATAGGATGAAACTAGTCTATAATAACCATTATTCGGACTATGGTTCAGGTTATAGTCTTTTGAAAGGTATTGAGATCGTTTCCGATGAGGCAGATGAGATTATCTTCATTGAGGGGGATTTGTTCTTTGATACGGAAAGTGTTGAGAAGATAATCAATTCTAAGAAGGATGTTATTTCTGTGAATAATGAGCCCATTCTTTCTAATAAGGCTGTTGCTCTTTACTTTGATGCAAATAGTTATCCTCATTACATTTACGACACTAGTCACTCTTGTTTGGAAATTCATGAGCCTTTTACGGCTATTTACAACTCGGGCCAGATGTGGAAGTTTATGAATCCAAGAAGAGTAAGAGAGATTAGTCAATTCCTTACTCCTGAACAAGAGCAAGGAACTAATCTGGAAATTATCCAAAAGTATTTTGGCGCTTATAAAAGTTCACAATTAGACTTGGTAAGAATCAACCTCTGGTATAACTGCAATACAGTTTCTGATTACAGAGAGGCAATAAAACTCTTAAGTTAATAAAGATGAATAACCGAATCGAATTGTCTAAAAAAGATTTTCGCCGGATGCAGCTAATAGAACTTGATTTGTTAGCTGAACTTGATAGAGTATGCAGACTGCATAATATTTCATATACTTTATGTTCTGGCTCGATGTTAGGCGCGATAAGGCATCACGGTTTTATACCTTGGGATGATGATATTGATGTATGTATGTTGCGTGAAGAGTACGAACGCTTTAAGTCAGTTGGAATAAAGGATTTAGATGGTCAGTTATGTTTTTTTCAAGACCATACTACAGATTCTGATTATCGCTGGGGATTTGCAAAGTTAAGAAGAGTAGGTACTACTTATATTCGAACTGGGCAAGAACATTGTAAATACAAAACGGGAGTCTTTATTGATATTATACCATATGATGATATTCCCCATCCTTTGTTTTTTCAGATTCTGCAAGATAGATTTTGTTTCTGCTTAAGAAAAATTTTATGGTCGGAGGTTGGAAAGGAAAACGAAAAAGGTTTTTTAAAATTGTGGTATATAATATTATCGCTGATTCCAAAATCTATCATTTATAAACTACTAGGTCTCTGTATAGTGAAGAATAATTTGAGAACTAGCAATAGAGTAAGAGGGCTTTTGTTTCCTGCCCCAGGGTCAGAGTACGGCTCAACTATGGAACTGACAAAAAGATATGGAATGCCCAAAAAATGGTTCATTAATCGTTGTGAATACGAATTTGAAGGTATTAAGGTGTTTGGAATAAAGGATTACGATGAATATCTTAGGTATAAATTTGGGGATTATTTGAAACTTCCTCCTTTGGAAAAAAGAAAAGGTAATGCTCCTGTTTCATATATTGATATGGGAGACTTGTATGAATAATTATTTCTACAAGATTGTAAGTTGTACAATGAATATAGATAAAACGGAATTGTCTTTAAGAGAACATCAACTTTGGATGCTAGATATTTTGAAAGATGTTCATTCTTTTTGTGTAGATAATGGCATTAAGTATTCGTTAGAAGGTGGAACATTGTTGGGGGCCATTCGACATAAAGGCTTTATTCCCTGGGATGATGATATTGATATTATTATGCCAAGAGATCAATACGAGGTGTTTATATCAAAGTATAGGTCAGATCGTTATGATCTGGTGACTGTAGATACTGATCCTTCTTATCTTTTCCCATATGCTAGAGTATGTGATTTGAAAAAGACCACCTATGATGCTTTGTTGCCTTGTAGTAAAGTAGCAACAGGAATCTGGATTGATATCTTTCCAGCTGACGGAATGCCTTCTGACAGAGAAGAACAAGAAAAATTCTATGAAACTTGTAGAATACAGAGAAACATAATTTATGGTAGAATTCGATCTGTCTTAATGAATTTCAGATTTGACAATTTTTGGGATGTAAAAACTTTGAGATACAATATTCGTCTCATGTTGTTAAAGATGATCTATTGTACTAATAAAGTACGTCAAAAGTATGTAAGGGAAATGATAATCTACAATAAGAAATATCAGCACGAAGATACGCGTTATTGGACTACTGCCTGTTGCCCAGTTACAAAGCATCTGGTATGCAGGCCTTGGGATGATTTTTCTGATTTGATGTTATGTGATTTTGAAGATACTAAATTTTATATTATGAAGGATTATGATGGCTATTTAAAAAACCTGTTTGGAGATTATATGCAATTACCTCCTATCGAGAATCGAAAACCTCAACTTAAAGGGTGGTATTGGTTCTATGCTATCAATTAAAATGATTTATGGTTGAATGTTTGAAAAAAATAATACTTGTAAACTTATGAATTCATTAAATAATAAACTTAATTTTCTAAAACAGAAAATTGAGAGAAACGAAAAAATTACTATTGCGATTTTTGGCTTGGGTAGTGTAGGATGCTATCTGCTGGACTATTTGGTATCGTTAGCAGATCCACAGTTAAAACTAGTTGTAGTAGGGCGTAATGCAGAGAAAATGCAACAGGATGTTAATATCATTCGAACAGCGGCAACTATTCGTAGACAAATGCGTAGTGAAATAGTTGTAGAAGGAGGATGCGATTTCAAAGATGTTGTATCAATCGAGAATGTTTTGAGAAAGATTCAACCCGACTTCATTGTAAACAGTAGCCGTCTCTATGCTGGTTTAAAGTATGGTACTATCTCCTGGTCAAATCTTCGTGCTTATGGTATTTGGAGCCCTATGTCTGTCTTGTTGGGTAAGAACATTATGGAAGCATATGGCAGGGCGGATAGTAACGCAATAAGCATTAATACCTCATATTCTGATGCTGTAATCCCTTGGTTGAAGAGCGCAGGAATGCCATATTTTGATTTTGGTAGTGGTAATCTGAACCATCTGATTCCTCGTATGAAGTTCTTTGTGGCTGAGAAGTATGGTATTGAGAATCTGAATGATATTGATATAACCCTTGTGGCTAGCCATTTCCATGATGTGGTAATTAGTAAGGAAGGCCATACGGAGGGCGTCAAGCTCCTACTGAGTATCAAATACCAGGGAAAGGAACTGGATATTGATCATGACGAAGTTTATAAAGCCTGTAGTATTTCTATGCCTACCGACCAGAAGCGTAATATGATGAATGCTTCCAGTAACTTTGATATCATCTATAGCATTCTCTCAGCTATTCGAGAGAAGAGGGCTATTAAGATTCATACTCCTGGTGTAGATGGTCATATAGGTGGATATCCTTTCATTATTGATGGAACTGGTGAGGAAGTAAAGGGGGATTTCTACTCTTTTTATACGATGGATGAAATGGAGCAAGTAAATAGGAATTCTATATATTGTGATGGAATAGAGAATGTGGAGAATGGATGTCTAGTTTATACGGACGAGTTAATCGCAAAAGTGAAGAATAGGTTTAATATTAAAATTCCTAAACGGGTCCCAATAATAGCTGCAGAAAGTGTTGCGGAGTTATTAATAGAAGGACTGATAAAAACTATTATATAAACAAGTAATAATGAGTTTAGTAAATCTATATCGAAGTATAATTCCCGAGAAAATCAGAGGATTATTGCATTCTTTAAAAGAATATTTACAGAGATTTTATTTAATTTTTCAAGTTGGTTATTTACAAAGAAGAGCGTTAAGAAGTTTAAAAGGCAAGAAGATACTAAAGTGTGTTTTCCTAGCATTGTTTGATGAAGTTTGGAAATATGACGAGGTTTATCGGCTCATGAAAAAAAATCCTCGGTTTGATCCTTTAATACTTGTTTGCCCTATTGTGAATTATGGATATGATAATATGATATCTCGTATGAATAAGTGCTATACGTCTTTTAAATCTAAAGGATATAATGTTGTGAAAGCATTTGATGGAGTTCGGTATATTGATGTTATTAAAGAACTTTCTCCTGATATCTTATTTTATACCAATCCTTACCAAGGTTTGATAGATGATAAGTATTATATAACAAAGTATACAAAATTGTTGACAGTGTATGTTCCCTATTATTTTGGTGAATGGAATAATTATAAAGTAATGTGTAATTTGTTATTTCATAATATATTATGGCGATATTATCGAGAAACTCCATATCATTATGATTATTCTCGACTTTATTCATTAAATAAAGCGCGGAACGTTGTAGTTACGGGATATCCAGGTATTGAAAGATTATTAAATACCAAAATAAAGCCTTCAGCTAATGCATGGAAAGATCCGGGAACAAAGAAAAAACGTATTATATGGGCACCTCATCATTCTATCGAAGAAAATGGTTCTTATAGTCATTCATGTTTCTTGCGTTATTTTTCTTTTATGATTGAAGTGGCAAAGAAGTATAGCGGGGAGATCCAAATTGTATTTAAGCCTCATCCTTTATTAAAGAATAAGTTAGTAATGTTGTGGGGTAAGGATAAAACAGAAACATATTTCTCTTTATGGGGGTTAATGCCTAATACATCGCTTAAAGAAGGTGATTATTTAGATCTTTTTCTCACAAGTGATGCTATGATACATGATAGCGGTTCATTTATTTCTGAGTATTTATACACTAATAAGCCTGTTATGAGAACTCTCAATGATATTCCTTTGGAAAAAATGTATAATCCATTTACAATAAAATGTCTTGATCAGTATTATAAAGCATATAATGAACAGGATATCGAACAATTTATCCAAAATGTCATCAACGGCGTGGATCCTCTTAAAGAACAGCGCACAAAGTTCGTAAATGAAGTCCTGATGCCTAAGGGATCACCATCTCAAAATATCATAGATGATATTCTTGATAGCATAGATAACCAGATTTTGTATCGTAATTAAATGTCTCAGTCTGTACGTTCGCAGCTCCTTCATGGAGTGTTCTGGAATTTTATTGAGAAGATACTAATACGAGGAACTTCCTTCTTTATTAGTATTATACTAGCTCGCCTGCTGTCTCCATCAGACTATGGTTTGATAGGAATGTTGGCTGTTTTTATCTCAATCTCTGGCGTTTTTATAGAAGGTGGACTAGCAAAAGCACTCATTCAGCGGCAGGACTGTCAGAATATAGATTATTCTACGGCTTTTGTCTCAAACGTTGGAATGTCATTGATTATATATGCATTGTTATTTGTTGCAGCTCCATGGATTGCGGATTTTTACCACGAACCGATTCTTATAGACCTGACTCGTGTATTGGCATTGAACTTTGTATTAGGCTCTTTTAATATTGTTCAGCGTGCTAGATTGATGTCAATTGTGGATTTTAAGTCCTTGGCTCAGATAAATGTTATATCAACTGTTATTAGTGGATTAATAGGTGTTTTAATGGCATATTTAGGCTATGGAGTTTGGGCGCTTGTAGGTCAGACAATTTGTTCTACTTTAATTCTGATGGCTTTGTTTCCAATCTATTCTAAATGGACGCCTTCTGTTAAGTTTTCAAGAGAGTCTTTTCATAATCTTTTCGGCTTTGGCTCAAAACTGATGATAACAGGTTTCTATTCCGTCGTTATTAATAATATCAGTACGATTTGTATAGGACGCTATTATCGTAGTGATCAATTAGGATATTATACACGTGCAACCGGCTTTTCGGAGATTATATCCAGTACTGTAAATGATGTTTTAGGCACAGTTACTTTCCCAGTCTTGAGCAATCTACAGAATGAGCAGGAACACATGGTCTCTGTCTATCGGAAATGTTTGTTTTTTACAGCTTTTGTCATGTTCCCTGTTATGATATTGTGTGCACTTCTCGCCAAGCCGATAGTGCTAATTCTTTTAACTGAGAAATGGCTTCCATGCGTTGTGCTGATGCAATGGCTTTTATTGGCAAGGATGTTTACGCCGCTATCCTCTATTAATATGAATATCTTAAATGCAGTGGGGCGATCTGATTTGTTTATGAAGCTTGATTTTTCAAAAGCCCCCCTAATTCTTGTGACCTTGGCTATTACGATTCCCTTAGGTGTAGAAGCTATTACTATCGGAAGTTTTTTTACTTCATTTATATGTTTCTTTATTAACGCCTACCTTCCAGGGCGACTTTTTGGATATGGAGCATGGGAGCAGATAAAGGATTGGCGATACATTTTTCTATCTTTGGCTATTATGACTTTATCTGTTCTGTTTATTTTGCATTTTGTAACTAATATGTGGTTACAGCTGCTTGTAGGTGGGATTGCTGGTGGAATTATTTATTTAGGCTGTTGTTTCTTGTTTAAGGTCATCGATGATGATATGTTGAAGATGTTAAAGATAAAGAAATAAAGTATGGATAAACCAAGAATAGTAAACCTTCCCAAATTCCTTGATGCAAGGGGAAATCTTTCCTTTGTAGAGCAGGAGAATCATATTCCTTTTGCTATCAAGAGAACGTATTGGCTATATGATGTGCCTGGTGGTGAATGTCGAGGAGGTCATGCATATAAGGAAAACCAAGAGTTTATTGTCGCATTATCTGGTAGTTTTGATGTGATTCTCGATGATGGTAAAGAAAAGAAAGTATTTACGCTGAATAGATCATATTATGGCTTGTACGTACCCAAAGGGCTATGGCGTGAAATGGATAACTTCTCGACTAATTCGCTTGCATTGATCTTGTCATCTACAGATTATAATGCAAACGATTATGTTCGTGACTATGATGAGTTCATTAAATTGAAACGCGATGGAAAAATGTAGTGTTTATGACTGCTCAATTATAGAGTTAAGCAAGCATCATAGTGATCGTAAGGGAAATATCTCTGTCGTGCAAAATGGTGAAACTGTACCATTTGATGTTAAGAGGGTTTATTATCTATATGATGTGCCTGGTGGTGAATCTCGCGGTTCTCATGCTCACAAGGAGTTAAGCCAATTGATAATAGCTGCAAGTGGTTCATTCAGGGTGACTCTTGATGACGGGAATGTTAAACGTTCATTCATATTAAATCGACCTTATCAGGCTTTACATGTGAGACCTGGCATCTGGCGTGATTTGGATGATTTTTCTTCTGGTGCTGTTTGTATGGTGCTTGCTTCAGAGGTCTATCGGCCAGAGGATTATATAAGAGATTATGACGAGTTTTTAGCCTTTAGGAAAGAATGATACATCGTTTAACTGATTGTATGAATCCGAATGTGCCAAAGAGCACAAACATTTGGCAGTTCTGTGTGGTCTTCCCAAATTGTAAGATAGGGGAGAATTGTAACATCTGTTCTCATTGCCTTATTGAAAATGATGTAGTGATAGGGGATAATGTTACCATAAAGTGTGGAGTCCAGATATGGGATGGTATCACGTTAGAGGATAATGTGATGATAGGCTCAAATGTAACATTTACCAATGACATGTATCCTCGCTCTAAAAAT
>JAEEGL010189360.1_pt1 | contig 16590 bp, 12 predicted proteins | sample 9134231 | NCBI WGS metagenome assembly JAEEGL01 (sample SAMN16246548, study PRJNA631951) | gut metagenome | biome: gut microbiome; feature: rumen; material: fiber-attached | host: Bos | place: Iran: Karaj | collected 2018-10 | reverse complement strand
TATTCTTGGATTTTCCCATAAATCATCCAATTAATCATCCTTTCTTCACCTCCGTGACAAAGTATATCACGGAATAATATTTGATTGAAAACTATGGAAAATTAATTGCCAGTTTCTATGGAATTTAGTTTACCACTTACACTAATGCATTTTGTATTAAGGTTACTGAAAATCTCCACTTGTATTATCAATGAAATATGATAGATCTTTTATCACACTTACCATATCTCCTCTTTGATGCAATTCTAAAATTTCTTCCCGATTCATCCACTTTACTTCGGCGACTTCATCCGTCAACGCTTCTGATAACAGAACGGGACCGCCAACGCATTCCCACTTAAGAGGAAATGTCTTTTTCTTCTCACTTAGCTTCGTCATCAAGTATTGTCCCTTAGAATTACGGATCCAGATATGAACAACAAGATGATATCCGTTTTCCGGCAGTTGGCTTCCACGAATGTGCTCTCCTATAATTTCACCATCCAGATTATATAAGTCCCATATTTCCATTTTCACATCTCCTCCATTCGCCGTCTCAAAAATCTTCCTAAACAAGATATATATTAAAAGTTAATATCTTATAACATTAGGACACCTTAACACCATGTACACTATAATACCATATCAAAGTTACCAATTCCATCATTCACAAAATCTTAAGCAGCAGAATATGTTATTTGATTACATCAAAAAATCCGCCCAAGTAAGGCGGATTTTTTTCTATTATTAGCAGTAAATCTTTGGTAAAAAAGCTGATTTCCTTATCGACTACAAAAATCTTTTATATCACTTTCAGTTGCATCATTTAATCTCTTTCCATCTATTATATTTAATTTTGGATACCATCCCTTCAAATCAGAAAGACTCTTATCAATACTGCTTGATCCGGATGTACAGAAAGTATGAATTGTAGCATCACTCAAATCATATTTTTCCAGATATGTCTGTATAATACGAGGAACTGTTCCCCACCAAATAGGATGTCCCAAATATATAACATCATATTCAGTTGTTGCACTTAGATCATTACTGATTTGTGGTCTTGCAGCATCATCGTTCTGTTCCTTATTAGCGCGACAATTATCATCGTTATAATTCAAATCAGCATCTGTATAAGACTGTTCCGGAACAATCTCAAATATATCAGCATTTGTTTCTTTCGCAATCATCTCGGCAATCACTTTTGTGTTTCCGGTTCCGGAAAAATAAACAACTGCTATTTTACCGCTATCCGGCTCATCATTTTCTGCCTCAGCATCTTTTGATTCTTGTGTAGATTCTGATGTAATTTCTTCAGATTCTACAATCACACTTTCAGTTTCAGACTGTTTTGCATTGCTCTTTTGCGTATCCAAATCTTTCGATGATGAACCACAAGCTGTTAACATAGCAATGATAAAAACAGCAATCGCAAGAAATGATAATTTTTTCATATTTTCAAGATTACCAAACATTTCAATCACCTTCCTATTTTAATTTTCCATATTCTTCATCACTTACCGGTTCTAACCATTCATTAGAACCATTTTCTCCGGGCACCTCGATGGCAAGATGGCTAAACCATGAATTAGGTGCTGCTCCATGCCAGTGCTTGACACCTGTAGGAATATTAATACAATCACCCGCCTTCATTTCTACTGCAGCTTTGCCTTCCTCCTGATAATATCCTCGTCCGGCAACACATACTAATATCTGTCCTCCACCTTTATCTGCATTATGTATATGCCAGTTATTACGACATCCAGGCTCAAATGTCACGTTAAAAATGCCCACCTGATTTGTCGATACAGGTGCAAGGAAACTTTTTCCACTAAAATACTGTGCGAAACCATCATTTGGTGCTCCAATCGGAAATACCATCTCTTTTGCATGTGCTCTCATAGCCTCATCTTCATATGGCAAGTCACCTTCATTCAACTCCCATACTTCTTTTGCAAGATTAAACACTGCCCATCCCTTAGGCCATCCGGCATAAAATGCAACATGAGTTATAATTGCAGCAATCTCTTTTTGTGTCACACCATGATTCTTTGCATTCTGCAAATGATATTTAAGTGATGAATCCGTAATGCCTGAAGACATCAGTGCCACTACAGTAATAATACTTCTTGTCTTTACATCAATCTCCTGATTATTCCAATTCTCACCAAATAAAACATCATCATTAAAATGTGCGAACTCCGGTGCAAATTCACCCAACTGATTTCTTCCCGCTGTCTGTACGATTTTTTTCTCCATCTGTGTTTCCTCCTCTATATTTAGACTTGCTTCTCTTGGAGGACATTTTTTCTCTTTTTCTTCTTTCATTCTGTCCTCTAAATTGATAATACAAAATTTTCAAACTACATATAATCACTTTGCATATTTTCCGTTTTTAATCCACACCTGCTCAGTAGTTCTTGCTGCAGGTGTATTCTGTGCCATAACTCCCGACAGGAAATGTGGTTCATAGAGTTCTTCTAACGCTGTTATTTCATCATCAGATAATTTTAAATCCACCGCCTTTACAGCTCCCTCGACATGGCTTATCTTTGTTGAGCCTACAACAGGAGATGCAACCTTCGTAAGTAACCATGCAAGCGATACTTCTGTCATAGATACATTATGTGCATCAGCGATTTCACATACCCTTTCAATTACTTTTGCATCCTTGTCAGCAGATGCATCATACTTTAACTTGGCATATGCATCCTGCTCTAAGCGCCTTGACGTCTCGCCGGGTCTTTTTGATAAACGGCCCGCAGCAAGTGCACTATAAGGTGTAAGTGCAATATTTCTTTCGTCTGCATAGACCTTCATTTCACGCTCATCTTCACGCATAATCAGATTGTAGTGATTCTGAACAGAAACAAATTCAGGCCAGCCGTTTTCTTTTGCAATTGCATTTGCTTCTGCAAGTTGCCATGCAAAACAGTTTGCAATGCCAATCTGTCTGATTTTACCTGCCTTAACGCCTTCTGCTAAACCTTCTAAATATTCCTCTACAGGAGTATTCCAGTCCCACATATGATAAATATACAAATCAACATAATCCATTCCAAGATGAGACAGACTTGTATCTAAGCTTTTAAGTAAATGTTCTTTGCCTAAGATACCCTGTGCGATATCCTCCTGAGATCTTGGAAGAAACTTTGTAGCAATTACTACCTCATCTCTTTTTGCATATTCTCTGATTGCCTTTCCAAGATATTCCTCACTTGTACCGGCCTGATATGCAATCGCCGTATCATAAAAATTAATTCCAAGTTCCAAACCTCTTTTGATAATGGATTTCGATATTTCCTCGTCAACCGTCCAGCTGTGCTGACCGGTCGCAGCATTACCAAAACCCATGCACCCCATACATATACGAGAAACCTTTAAATCTGTTTTTCCAAGTGTTACATATTCCATTCCTTTACTCCCCTTTCAGTTTTCTTGCCAAATTTTCCAGTGTATCAACTATTTTCCGCTCTTCTCTGCTTAATGATTTGTACACTTCGCTTTCTTTCTTATAAAGTTCAGAAAGAACACTGTCTGCATACTTCTTTCCACTTTCTGTAAGAACAATGGACATCTCTCTTCTTTTTCCCTTAATTGGAACAAGTTCTACATATCCATCCTTCTGGATATCTTTTATTACTGTATTTACAGTTGTTTTTGGTAACTCCCAGTCATTACTGATTTCAATCTGTGTATGGGGATTTCCATCATTCAGTGCATACAAAACCCACAAAAGAGCAGATGAAATATTACTCTTCTTTGCAAACTCATCATAAAATGAATCAACATGATAAAGTGCTCTTCCAAAATTGTAGAAAAAACTTCTTGAATTCATACTATACTCCTTTTTTATAATACGATGTCGTACTTTTATAATAATACGGTTTCGTATTTTTGTCAATATAAAAGCAACTGACTTATTCCTAAATCAGCTGCTTTTATTGCAAATATACAAATATCACTTTTTAGTTTTTTTCTAAAACAGCGACAACTGTTCTACAACTTCTATATGCGAAGGAACAATCACATCAGGGGTATTGCCTTTTTTGTGTTCAACCTTCATATATTGCTTACCGGTCCTTAATCTTGAGTCAATGAGATTCAAAACATAAATATTATCAAACCTGTTATAAATAGTATCTCCTCCAAGTCCGCTTAAACAAATAAGCTGAGTATTTGCTTTTTTTGCTATATCCATTAATGGCTTCAATAAATGTTCTGCATTTGTCTGCGCAAAAGGATTGTCCATAATAAGGACTTTACCTTCATTTCGTTCAGCGAATAAATCTGTTTCATCTTTTCTCATAAAATATAATAGACTTGATAAAATAACAAATGCGGATAAAAAGCCCTCTCCACCGGAGTTTTTGGCAACTTCTGCCCATGTAATCGGATATTCACGTTGTTCCTCAATCTTATATAATTTTATTTCTACATTATTTATTCCAATAATCATGTCATACAAATTTTTTGTAGTAATTTTGGTTCCGATAAATTCATGTGGATTTTGATTTTTATCAAATAATTCCATTGATCTAGCTGTTATATCATCAATAAAATCAACTAATTTTACACGATATAAGTTTTGATTTTCGTTCCATTCCGGCAAATTTATTTTCAACATTTTTACAGAACGTTCCCTTATTTTGATTGTAGAATTTCCATCAATTCTTCCAAGATTAATATGAACTTCATTCACATAATCTTCCATCAATTCCACAATCTTTTCCTTTTCTTTTTCGATAATTGAAATATCAACTTCTATTTTTTCCATTAGGCTGTCATATGACTGTATTGTTGTTTTCAGCTGTTGTAAAACCATTGTTGCATCATCTGACAATTCAATCATCGTTTCGATTGGTTTTCGGTAAAACTCTTCTTCAAATTCTTCCATTCTGACTATCTGATTAAGAATGCTAACAAGATTATCTTTTGCCTTCCTCATCTTTTCTTCACACTCTCTATAGTCTCTTAATAATATTCCTCTCCAATCACTCAGTTCCTTTCGGCTCATACTTAAGAAATCAATATTATCAAGAGTATTATTTTCGACTTTAAGATAATTAAATTCAGATAACGATGTCAAATTAGTGTCAAAACTCTGCCAACGTTTTTCTAAATTATCCAGTTCACTCTGCAGCTGTTCACGCTCATAAATCAGTTCTTTTTTTACTTTATCAAAATCCTTATCCTTAATCTCAGATTTGTCGAGCGGTTCATTCTTACAACACTTTTTTTCAATTTTTTTAACACACTCATTTATATTATTATCTAATAGTCTAAGTTCAATGTTTTCGTTATTGATTAATTCCTTTTTAACATCAATTTTTCTGTTCAAATCTTCTATTAATATTTCCAAATTATTTTCTTCTTCCACGGTAAACACAACGTTTTTAATTTGGAGATAGTCACAAGAATACTTATTCATCTGTCGTTCCAATTCTTTTTTTGCAATGTCATACAACTCCAACTGTTTTTGCATTTTACTTTCCAGGCTATGTATTTCTTTTGTCATTCCTTGAGTTATAGCATTATATCTTGCTTCTAATTCAATTATACTCATCTTGCTTATCTGTTCATTATGAGACGACCTTACTTCCTCTTTAATTTCAGAGACATTAGCATTCTTTGCCAACTTATCGTCACCAACTATTTCTGTATATTCTGAATATTTTCTAATTGAATCTCCTAGTTCTCTCTCCTCATTTAACAATGCATTTGCTTTCATATGCAATTCTTTTTCTTCTACTTGCATTTTTTCAATTCTGCCTTCTGTAAGTTTCTTCTGCTCTTCTCTTTTTCCTAACTCCCTCTTCTTCATTTCAAGATTTTCGCAAAACTCAACATATTCTCCATATGCATCACATATGTTTTCAAAATCACTATTTCGTTGTTGTAAAATATTAATATTTTTATATAATTCTTGTCTTTTCTTATCAGCATCATCACGACTGTCTTTACAATTATTTATTTTCTCAAGTGTGACAACTTTCATTTCTGACGCCTCTGATAATTGTTCCGCAAGTATCTCTATTTGTTTTTGATTATTTTCATACAGACTTTTTGTCACTTGCTGATTCCTGATTTTTTCCTGACGTTGATAATACTCGTTATATTCACATTCTCTAACCTGTAGGTCATCCATTCTCTTATCAATTATTCTCTTTGTATATTCAATTGAATCAGCAAGACTGTTCTCATCCAAAAGTTGTTCATTAAACAATACATAAAACTTTATATTACCTAAATCAATAACATTGTTATGCTCCCTGTCTTCTATATGGTCAAGCTGTTCTCTTACAACTATAGGAATTGGAAATGAAGTATATACCTCTCCTGTGCTCTGTTTAAGTTTTTCCACTTCCTGATTCGACATTATAACAGAATAAGGAAGCATAGGATTAGATTTGATTAGTTTCTTATTTTTTTCCTCAGAATAACCATTTTTCTTTATCCACTCCATTCCATAGACTATATTTAGTCCAAGTTTCTGAAATTCTTCTTCTATTTTTTCAGGTATCTCAATTACTTTTCCATTTATCAGATTGTCTAATTCTTTTTTTAATGCTTCGATTTCTCTTTCCAAATTTTTTCTATAATTTTCTATTTCTTTTAGCTTTCGCCCTGAAACCAACATTATTTTGTCAAAATCAAATAAATCATTATCATCCATATTTAAATATTTAATAATACTGCTTCTTTCTGATAATTCAATATTATATTTTTCATTCAATTCCAATGCTTTTTGCTTTTCCATCTCTAACTTGTTTTCTTCTTTTTCGTAATCATCTCTGGTACGTTCAAGTCGATGTATTTGTTCTTTGAGATTCTCAATTTCTGTAAGTACTCTAACATATTCCCTCTTATTTTCTTCGTACTCCTTATTGTATTCTTTTTTCTTAATCTCAAGAAATCCCGGTTCATAATATCCAAGAATATTCCTTATAAGAATATTTCCATAACCTTTATTAAATCTATCTTCTGACTTTGAATAATTATTAATATTCCCCTGAATATATCCTATTTCTTCACTTATAGTTCTAATATGATTATCACAATCCACTATGCTATTCTTTGCTGACTGTATTTCCACCAGGATATTCTCTATATTCTTATCGTTATCCGCCATCTTTTCTTTGTTTTTTGCATATTTTGAATTGTAATACTCATATAACCTATGACCGATTGAATTTCTCTCAGGAATCAATTCTTTATTTTGTAACTTTGACACTTCAAGTTGCTGCTTAATTTCTTCAACTTCCTGTTCTTCTCTATATACTGCATCACGTTGTTTAGCACAAAGCAATATATGCAACTTATTCTCTCTACTGTTCTTATCCCTTTCAAGATCATCCTTTTCAAATTCAATCATATCTCTATTAGACAAATGAAACTTTTGTTCATCATTCAAAGAATAGTATTCGATTGATAATTTTTCATAATCTACGAAATCTATCTTCTCATTAATCTCACCTATCCTCTCAAAAGTCTCTTCTTTTTTTATTTCTGTACTTTGCTGAAGTTTCTCAAGAATATTAATAAAAGAACCTATTTCAGATTCTTTATTTGCTTTTTCTTCTCCTTTTTCCAGATACACTTTGCCCTTTTCTTCAATTATTTCAGCTTGCTCTTTAAATATATTTATAGTATCTCTTCTCTGAATCTTAGACTGATTGTCTCTATATTGCTCTATATATTTTTCGGTTATGTTCTCAAACTCTTTTATCCTATTTTTATCTTTATTTAGTTTTTCTTCTACCGTTTCCAAAAACCACTTTTCAACAAGTCCCCTCTCATCTTTACAATCTTCAAACAGATTAGACAAACCTGATTCTTGCAAGTTTATCTTCTTAATGATTGATTCCCATTCTTTATAGTCAATCTGATATTCTTTTATCTTTTCAAAATATTGCTTCTGCTGTGACGAATTATTCATATCATAATATGAGAATTGGAAATCACTATCTTTTTTATATTCCTCAAATAACTGCTTGCAGGAAGCATAATTTTTAAGTATTATTTCCTTTTTTCCTTTTTCCACTACAGGGAGATTGTGGATATCAACAACGCATGGTTCTCTGTATTCACTCACAATATTGATAATATCCAGGTTATTACTTTTCTCATCACCTACATCCTGATTTTTCCTAACCATCATTCCCGTGAGTACGTATCCTGCACCCTGTTCGAGAATCCACTCAACTAAAATAAAAGTCGGCTTAGAAGTCTTAAAATAACTCTCAAAAAGTCTGTCTTTTGTGTCTCTATATCTCTTATGAACAAACGGTGCCAACATCATTTGCACAAGTACTGATTTTCCTCCTCCGTTTCTCAATGAAAGAAACGTCGATTCCGCATTCATAAAAAAAGTCTCGTCGTCAATTTTAATCGTGTCATTATTATAATTTAAATTAATAAATCTAAATGCATTTATTTTACTCATTACTCTCTTCTCCTAATACTTTGAGTATCCTATGATAATTATTCTTGTTTAGTAGATTCCAATCCATAAAATTATCAAGTTTCTTCGTTGTCTTAATCATTTCATCCTGCTCAACGTAATCAATCAACCCCTGTTTCTGCAGAAAAATCAAAATATTATGTAACAACCCTTCTTTTGTCGTTTTTGCCCTTGAACCTCTTTCATCTGATTTTAGAGATTCATAAGCCTCTAATATATTTGTAAAAGCAATTCCGTCTTCCTCAACTTTATTATCTGATTCTTCAAGCCTTGCTACTCCCGCTTTCAATCTTTCTGATATTCTATTCTGAAGTTCACCTACTCTGATATAATCTCTTGTCTTGCTAGTACTTCCCTGTCCATCATAGAATTCTACCAATAATGTCAATATAACAAATTGAGATAAATAATAATCCTTGTCTGTTGCATTAGACTTGCATAATACAGCCTTTAACTGTGCCTTTGAGAAACCCAGATAATTGTTTTCTTCCCTTGGAATTAGATAAATAGTATTACCGTATCTTTCGATATTGCTACCGGCTACTTCTCCCTGAGATTTGACAAGATTTTGTATTTCTTCATTTTCGCTGTATGATTTGTATAACACTCTGTCATCATCTTCTCTAAGTTCATGATTCTCGAGAAGATAATAGAATATTTCCTGACTCATTCTTATATTTTCAAATTCGTATGCCATAAACTATTATTCCTCCCTAACTAACCTTATTAATACATTTGAACATATTATATTTTTTCTTTTACCTTCTTCACTCATTACATCTTCAAATACTATTTTTTCATCATTATTAGTTCGATATGTTTCAATCCTAACCACATTTTCATTTTGTGGTAATTTATCAAGAATCTGAAGTATCATCTCATTTAACTGAAAATCTAATGATGCATCCTTGATGTACTCACTTCGCTCTTTTTTTAGTTCAATAATATCAATAACCTGATTCTTAATCAGTTCAATCATTATCTCCCTGAATATTTCCAATGTCGGTATCAATATATCTGTCAAACCATCTTTTATTGATATTTCTTTTATCTGTGATAATTCAACTCCCATTTCACAATCTGCAGCTTCCAACAGGTAAGAGAGACTTTTCTCATATTGCAATAATTTCTCAGCTCGTTCTTTTTCTCTCTGCTCATACCAGTCATCTTCATCAAAATCAATTACTTCAACTGAGTCTTCTTCCTCTTTCTTTTTTACTGTTTTCTGCAACTCAAAAGTTTTGTTTATGTTGTACGTTTTGACTACATCTCTGTTAAATAACGGCCTTAAGAAATAATCAATATTATCCAAGGCATCCGGTTTTTCTAATACTTTTTCGTATAAATCTCTGCCAATGGAAAATCTGCTTATCATAGACATCTGAGACAAGGCTTCCAATTCATCTGTATAGACCATTTTCAAGTCAAAATGACTGTTTAATATTCTCTGATGTTCATCTATAGTTCTATTAAGATATGTTTCAATTTCACGAAGATTATTTAACTTTTCTTCATCCCTTTCATTCAATCTCTTTACGTTGATATTCTCTTCTTCTAATTCTTTTGCTCTGGACTTAACCATCTCTCTATAATTATTAAACTTTTGTTTTGTATCACTTATAGTCTCCAGATTTTCTTCAAGAATTTCTTTATAATCTTTTACTGAATAATTCAGTGCATTTCTTCTAATCTGACTAATTGCTTCCTGTATTTTTTGCAACTGAATTCGCATAAGATTAAATACATTTTTTATTTCGTCAACCGCCTTATCATAACTCTGTTTTTCAAGATGCATCTGAAAAATCATCTCATGTATAGTCAGTTTCATATTATTTTCTATTTCAAGTGTGGATAAAATAAGATTATAACCATCATCAGTAAGATAATAAGATGTTCTCTTTAGTTCTCCATCAATATATACAATCCTATTGGCAACGTAACTTATATTTGTAATATGATATGCATTTGTTTCATAATCAAAAGTATCAAAATACATTGCCTTCCCTTCATTAGAAAGAATTACATTTACTATGAAATCCCCTAACTGTCTGCACTCATCATAAGATAGTTTCTTATAGAAATGTTGCATGTTTATCGTATCAATATACGAACCGATATCATCTAATGTACAATTCTCTTCCTTTAAAGACTGCTCCATTATGTAGAGCACCACAGAAAAAATTATATTTATTTGTTCGTCAACTTTCATGAATCCATACTGCTTCCATGTGGTTTTCTGGATGCTGTTTTGTATCAATAATACATACATTCCAACATGCTTCATTCTCTTTGGAAAGTTCTTTAAAAAATCATACTGCATCTTCTATCCTCTTAATTTGCTATTATGCTTATTATCATATTTAGTATTGTTATTATCTTCAGGTTACATAGTTTTTCTATCACAATTTGAATTATTTCTGAGTTTTTAAAAAGCACGAAGTTCTTCTCATAATTTCAGAGCAAATCAGATATATTTATTATTTCTTGCGGAATATATTTATCATTTTCTAATATCTCTTTCATATCACTGACTGTCTTTTGATCAAAATATGCGAAAAATAATTCTGTAATATTTCGATTCTGCTTTTCTTTTGTATTCGGTAAATTTGAAAAATCATCAATCTTAATAAGCATTGCTTTATATGCCTCCACGAAAGGCATTATTTTCCATCGTTCCCTGAAAATTTCCTCCAATCTCTCAAACATACCAATCCCTTCATAATCTAAATCTCCAAAATATAATATATTATTTTCTTTTTGCCTCATATGAGGTTCAACGCAAAAATCAAAATCTCTAAATGACCTGATTATTCGTTTACCTCCTCCATATATTATAGTTCCAATTACAGTTCCAAATATCTCATCACTGAATTCAATCAAATGTTTTCGCATACTAAAAAAAGTATCCTTATTTTCTATAATAAGAATATTCTGAGGAGTATTTGTTGTCTTAGTATAATAAGCCAGCGGCTCTACAGTGTCATACACATTAAGATAATCAATATCAATACCACAGTGGTTTAATATCGTCTTTCCATTCTCTTTTAAAATAAACTTTTCCCTTCTCCATATTTCAAAACTTCTCTCATTCACCGATTCAGGATATTTCAGTTTTTCATCATTTTTATATAAATAATCATTCAATAAAAGTACAAACTCTCTCTCTTCCTCATATTGCTCGATATGTTTCATATAATAATCAATGGAAATCTTTGGATGAATTCTAAACTTCAGTTCCTCTTCAAGGACACTATAATCTTTTTCCTCTTCAATAATCCAATATGAATTATAAAGCGACGGGGTTTTTCCATTTTTTCCTGATGCAATAACCGGTTTTATCTTATTATCTTCTATTTTTCTTATAATGCATTCATACTGTTCTTTGTAATCTCTTTTATTACATGATTTTAGCAAATCATCAACGGATATTTTTTTCATATAAACATCTCACATTCTTCACGTTATAATCTGAAATTTACCACTTATAACTCATTATACTTCTTGGCATTCCCCTTTGCCTTTTCTACCGGATACTTTGCTTCATTCTTATCCATCTTGCTGCCAACAATCTCATCAACATCAAAACCTAATTCATCAAGCATATTCTGACAGTACACAATCACATCAGCAAGTTCTTCTTTCACATGCTCGATATCGTAATCAGTATCACTCCACTGAAAGCACTCTAACAATTCATTTGATTCAATTGAAATTGACTTTGCCAGATTTGCCGGGGTGTGGAATTGCTCCCAGTTTCTGTCTGCTGTAAATTTTCTGATTCTTTCTATAGTTTCCTGTTTCATAATTGCTCCATTTCTATACATGTTTTTTTATCAATCCACCGTATTTGCTTTAATACAAAATAACTTAATTGAATAATGAATCTTATTTAATTATTCAGTATTTCATCTTTTTGCTCTTTCTTTTAAATAATTGCACAGCCCCTTATCAACACAATACACATAACATCCTTTCATTCCACGGGTCATCAGTGTTCTATATGTATTTTTTATTATATCATCAGCTTTCTTTATGGCTGCCTCGGGATTTTCTTTATATAATTTTTTAATACCTTTTAGTGACTGGTCCGTTTTAGCCCTCTTTGTAAAATCAGTTACAATATGACCATTTTCATATCTCATATCCTCACCAATAATTACTCCAACATAATCAAACTCTAATCCTTGTGATGTATGAATGCACCCTGCTTCATTTACTGAGGTTTCATCTATGGCAAATGTTGTTGTATTGGCAAGATTCCAGCTAATTTCATAATCTCCAATCTTAATATCATGAACTGAAGAATCATTTTTTCCACTCGAAATCCAATTCCAACAATATCCTGCCAAAATCCTTGCTCTATTACTGCTTTTATTTTTTTCAATAATCATGTCTTGCATATTAAATGGTGAATCACAAATTTGAATATCAAAATCTATATCTTTCAAATCATAATTTGCAGTTTCTTCTATTTCTAAAACATCGTCAATCCAAGCAAGATAACCGTCTGAACCATTACACCTAAACTGTGAATATAGTTTCATTTCTATCACTTCAGATTTCTCCGCTTGTGCCCAATTTTTAATTTCCTCAACGCTTCCTATATCACTCAAGGTAACCTTTTGGTGCTCATCAATAAAAAATACATTGCAAAGTGATGAATGAATTATTTCCTTAATCTGATTTTCACCCATGTTTTTGAACATTCCCGATTTTTCATTCAATCTGTGAGCTTCATCGACTAAAATTGTATCAACAATATTCTTCTCTGTATCTGTATAAATTCCGGAACCTTTAAACATATTATCTACTGTACTTTTCTTAATTTCACCTTTTAGTTTTTTAAGATATACGTTTCTTGGTGCACTGTTCTTTGAAACATATTGAGCAAACTGTCCATCATTTGTCAATTCTGCTAAAGCATTAACTGCTACTACAGTTTTTCCGGTTCCCGGGCCACCTGCAACAATAATTGTTCTCTTCTTATTATCCTCTAAACATTTTCTTGAAATGGATAATATTTCTTCATATACTACTTTTTGCTCATCTAACATTACAAATTCACGATTACCTTTGAGCATACTTGAAATAGCATTCTGTAAACTTTTTGAAGGTCTGATTTTTCCTTGATCTATTTGATATATTAGTTCTTTATCATCCCCTGTTGTTATACATTTCTTAATAAAATCTCTAAGCTGTGGAACCTGTCCCCTGGAAAAAACAGGAGAATCTTTTATGTACTCTTCATATTGAATTTTGTCTAAATCATCATGTTCTTTTCTTCTGTAGTTGTGAAGATAAGCACATGGCCATATCTGAATATTATTTGATTGAACTGATGAATTATAATCTTTAATCATCATCGCATAAGACCATGCCTGATAAGAAGGATGAACAACCTTACGAAGAGCATTACCTGTAAATGTTTCAACTAATCCATCCTGACCATCGACAGCCGTCAACTTATCCCACTGCTTAAGTTCAATTATTACAATATTAGGATCATCTTCTTTATTGAAACCTGAAATTATAAAATCAACTCTTTTTGATGTCTGTGGGATATTATATTCAATTGCTATTCCAGCATTATTTGGAATCTCTTTGTCATTCAAAACCTTGTACATATACTCTAAAGAATTTTCCCAAGCTCTAAACTCATTTGCTGCAGTTCTTCTTCTCATCTTTGTATAAATATTATTCTCAATTTCCACTGCTATCGTATCATTCTCAACACTATTCAGAAAATCTTCTTTGCTTCCATCATAAACTATCATTCATGCGCACCTCTTTATATCTTTAGTAATATGTATATTGACAAATATAATTTTCCACCCATTTATATCTTTATTATCAGTCTCTACCATCTATGGTACTTCTATCGCTTCTCAACTACCACTATACAGTTCGAATTAGGGAATACCGGTGGATCTAACGCCACTAATTCGCTGAGATGCTCCCTATATCCGGGTTCTAAGAATTCTTTTGCAACGATTATATTTGCTCCCATTTTTTCAAAAAATGAGCAGAACTCCTCCAAAGTAAAATAACCAAATTGCTCTTGTACTTCATGTGCATATGATTCTCTGCCCCATGTGTAAGTATATAGAAATTCCCTGATATAATTTGCACATCCGCTCACCACTAGCTTTTCTTTATCTACCTTTATTCTTTTATCCTCAATATCCTTTAATCCTTTGAAATCTCTAACATAATTTTCAAAGAAATCAATTCCTGATTCATTTGCAAAAGTCACCTTAATATCCTCTGCTTCACTCGGAGTTTTTATTCCATCTCTAATAACTATTCTTCCGCCTTTACTCAGAGAATTGTATGCATTTTGCAGTGCCTTCTCAACAGAAATTATATTAAACCTTCCATCTTCCGTTTCTGTATATGAGAATATCTCATGGATGATTGAAGAAAATATTATCGTATCAACATTGTCTGTTCCATCAGTAAATATTCCGTCAACGAAATTATGCTTTCTCACGTACCAATGATGTCCTTCATTCTCTTTTTTTCTCTGCAAAACCTCAATCACATTTTCAGATATATCTGTCCCTATTATTATCTTTTCAGGAAATGTCTGTTCTAACAAATCAAGTAAAACGCCGCCACCGGAACCTACATCAACAATGCAATCACCCACCGCATAATTCACAATTGAATTCTTTGTGCTCTCTTTAGTATCATTCATCGTCTGAAGATATTTATCCTCGTTGTTCATGCGGTCAAATTCATCTCTTCTGAAACCGAACATGTCATAGAGAACAGTAATACTTTTTTCAAATGTCAGAAGACCACTTCTCTCCGCCTCAACACAAAATTCTATTAACTTCTCACATACTTTTGAAAAACGTATATCAACATATGCCGCTCTTCCCACAAATGAAACAATAAGTTCAACATTTTCCGTCGAAGAATCTCTCAAATACTTTTCAATTATTCTTTTTTTGTAGACGTTTATATGTTTTTTGCCCTCATAATCATAGTATAAGCTGTCTGCTAACGGCTTAAACGTTATATACGACACTTCCTCTTTTTCACAGCATTTTGCTATTGTTTTCATTATTGTCAAAATCTGTTCCCCCGAAAAATCAGATAGAGCCGCCTCGAAATACCACAATTCATATTTAGGAAACAATTCCCTTTCAAAAAATGTAACCAAATCATCATTAACTGTGCGCAAACTTGGAAGCAATGCCTTAACTCTTTCTTCTGCCTCAAGTTCAGAAAAATCATTATTTAATATTCTGTCTATTCTCTCAATTACTCTGCCTCCTATTTTCATCCATAATTCTTCATCGACGGCAGCCACTATACAATAATTAAGAGAATGAAGAATAGTTTGCATTTTTTCTTTTCCAAGCACAGGCACTAGCTGTAACAACTCACGATTATCACAAACCGGCACCTCTCCACGCAGGCATTGACCAATCATCCCGTGCGTTTTAATCAATGTTCTGACAATGTTTAGTTCTTCTTTTTCTTTCAAATCTTTATTATCATTTGTATAAATATCAGCTGATGCAATGTTGTGAATATCAAGAAGATAACCTCTTCTAATCCATTCCTCCCTGTCCTTTACCGTTCCACCTTTTGAAACCTCTGACCATTTAAGCGTTTCCTCTACATAATGGTACTCAATTGTATCGTTTGTAAGTGAACTCTTTAAAAGCTCTAACGTTCGAAGCGTATACGCTAATGCCTCACGACCGGTAATATTGCTTACACTATCAACACGTTCAATATTTACAGATACATTATCTGTATAATAAAGATAGTTATACCACTTTTCTTCTGTATTATTTAATGTTTTCATAGAATTATACATCTATAACAATCCATAAACAAAAATCACACCAATCAAAATAGTAAGTATATATTTGAAATACCCTATTAACCAAGGTTGAATTTTTATCCCCTTTCCTGTAATTGTTTCCTTCTACCACTTAGTTATAATTATATTAATTTTCTTGCATACTATCAATAAAAAAACATAGTCATGTTTCTGTCAAGTAATCGTTGGCACGATTTCTATCACAAAAAAAATCTTATGTTTAATTGCCTCTCCGGGCAGTTTTATTCATTAGCTGCTTAATTACCCTTTATCATGCGTATATGTCCTGTCAAGGGTGCAAAGCATC
>JAEEGL010073632.1_pt1 | contig 16590 bp, 7 predicted proteins | sample 9134231 | NCBI WGS metagenome assembly JAEEGL01 (sample SAMN16246548, study PRJNA631951) | gut metagenome | biome: gut microbiome; feature: rumen; material: fiber-attached | host: Bos | place: Iran: Karaj | collected 2018-10 | reverse complement strand
TTTTTTTTGAACAATCATAAACTCTCAATTTGTTTTTATTTTAAAACAATTTTTTCAAATATTCGTTAATTAATAAATTATATTTCTTTATATAAAAAATTTAGTTAAATATTCAAATTTTATATTTTTTCATTAAATTTTCCTTCATTTAATAAAATTAGAAAAACAAATTATAATTTTTTCTTCTTATCTTAAGACTTTAATTAATATAAAAAAAAACAAAAACTATAAAACAAATCCTTTCCAAAAAAAAAATGAATAAAAAAAATGAAAAACCAAAATTTAAATAACCAAATACCTCATTCCTCTAGCATTCAAATATTTCCTCAACTCACACATATCATTTCCCCACTTAATATAATCTTTCTTATAAGTAGTATCAAAAACTCCAGGAGCGTTATCAGCAGGAATCAAAGCAGTATTTTCTCCTTTAGCAGTATTAATTAGTGGATCTTTAGGGAAATAATTAGGATCATTTAAATCTTTTTCAGTATAATCATCACCATAAGTAGTTCTAGGATCTAAATCACCATAAAACTTCAAAGTAGCTTTAGCAAAATCAAGAGGTTCTCTTCCTTTATAATATTTAGGATCATAAGCAGGGTAACTTTCAGTATAATTAGGTACTCCTCTTAAAGGAACATTAATTTCAGGAATTTTATCTTCTTCTGAATCAGGAACAGGAACCATTGCTCCCCAATTAGGATATTGACGCTTATATGTAGATTTACCCATAAAGGGAATTTTATATGGTTCTTCTACTTCCTTTGGTTTTGGATCTTGTTTCACTTTAAATGGTTTATAATCCATTTTCATTGTTGATATTAATGAAGTTGGGATGTGCTCTTTGTAAGCTCCTTCAAAGGCATTGTGCTTTGATCTGTTGTATATGTCGTCAGGATTCTCTGGGTCATTTGTTTTCCAGTCGTAGTCGTCTTTGTATGTTGTATTTAAGTTCTTTCCATATGGAAGAGGGTTGAAAAAGTCCTTTCGAAGACGACGTACTATGCATTTTCCACATGTACATGGAGGTACTTTTGTTTTTGTTCCGTTTATTGTAACTTCCAACATTTTCATTTTATTTTTATTTATTATTTTTTTGGGATTTTTTTAGTTTTTATTTTTTATGATTTTTAAAGAAATAGATTTTTTTGAAGAATTTTAAATATTTTTTCTTTTTTTTTTTTTAATTGGCTTATGATAAAATTTTTGTTTTACAAGGAACAATTATAAGAGATGATATTTGTTTTTATTGATAAATAAATCTTATGAATGACAACAAAAGAATAATTAATTTTTCTTAAGATATTCAATCAATCAATAATTCAAAAAGTATTTTTTTTCTTAATGATAATTTTAATTTTTATTTAAAATATTTTTGTTTTTTTTTTTAATAATATAAAAATGAAAATTTTTTTGTTTGTATTTTTCTCAATAATAAATAAAATTTCACCAAGAAAAGAATATGAATTTGGAAATAAAGATTATTATAGAACTCATAAAATTTGATCTAAAAATGCTACAATAATTGCAATATATGTATAAGAATAATAATAATAAATAGAAGAGAAAGAAATAATAGAATAAACAAAAAATATCAAAAAAAAAAAGTTTAGATGAAAAATTTCATTGTTTTTCTTAAATTTTCATAAATTCTTTTTGATGCATTTATATCATTCTTGGAAACATACATGTAAACTCTTGCATTGTCATTTAAAAAGTAATTCTTCATTTTAGACAAAGATATTTTTCTATAGAAGAACATTTCTTTATGAAAATCTAATAATATTTTTCTTTTCAATTAGTTAATTAATTTATAATTCATCAATAATCAAAATTTTATGTTGTTCTTTTTTTTTATAAGAAACAAGATTGAAATATTTTATATATTGGATTAAATATTTTATGTTTTATATTTTTCTGTGTTTTTATTTTGAAAAAATGAATCACATATATGACACAATTAATATAAACCAAAAAAAATTAAATTTTATTTCTAATGATATCATTAAAATCTATATATATGTTAAAAAATTAATAAAATGGAGTAAATGAAAAATTTTAAAAAATAATTTTATTATAAATATTATAAAAGAAAATATAACAAAATTATAAAATAAATTATTTTTTGATATGATTTATAATTACTTCCTTAATTTTACTGGAATATTCTTTTATTTTTGTCCTAAATATAGAAAAATTATAATCTATAAAACTATTTTCAAATTCACTTGAATTTGAAAAATTAGTTTGAAAATTATTTAAATCTTCAAAAGAATTTTTTATTTTTTCTTTTTCAAAATCTTCTAAACTTGAATTCTTTAGAATTTCTTCAAATAAATTTTTATAATATTCTTTATATATTTGACTTAAAATAAAAACACTTTTAGAAATTTGTTCTAAGTTAATAATATTATCTCTAATTAATTCATCATCTACCATAATTTTATTTAATAAAATAGAAAGTAATCTTTTAAGCCAATCATTAATTTCATTATCTTCAAAGATAAACTGAATATTTGTATCATTTTCTAATTTTAATTTTCCAATAATATAAATTATATCATTAATATCTGAAAGTATTTCTGATATATTATTTAATTCATAAGATAAAATTAATCTTTGAAATACTAATTTTAGTTTTGATATGTCACAAATTTTTGGAAAGTCTTTTATAAAATCACAATAAATTATTTTTAAAGCTTTGAACAAATTTGTAAATTTATAAAAATAACCAAAAGTATCAGTAACATTAATACTAAATATTAAATCACTTAAATTATTAAACAATAATTTTATTAAATCAAAATCAGAATTTAATATTGTAGATAATTGTATTATTTTATTTTTATAAAAATTAGTAAATATTGAAATTAAATAGGAAATAGGTAAAATTTGTAATTGATATTTTTCATTTTCATTTTTTATTTCTTTAACTTGACTTGCTAATTTATAATAATAATTAACAATTTCAATAAATATTGAAAATAATTTAATTGGATTAATTGAACTAGGTGAAAATTGAATTCTATTATAATGGTTTTTAGTAATATTTTTCAATAATTTTAAAACATAAATAATCTCTTTTATATTTTGAATATTCATTGATAAAAATAATGTTTTTAAATCCTCTAATGAAGGCATTAATATATTTATCATTTTTTCATAATTTTCTGGTTCATTTATTGAAGAAACTAAAGAATCAATAATATTTATTAAATATATTTTATCTTTATTTTTTAATTTCATTATTTCACCATTGATAAATATAATTTCTAAATTAAAAGGTAATGAAGTTTTAAAATATAAATAAAAAAAAGTTTGAAGGAATTTTTTTCTTAATTTAAATGATAAAAAATCACTATTATTTAATAATAAAATATATAAATCTTGAACTGATTTTATTAATTCATCTTCTTTTAATAAAATTTTACCAATATAAATCTTAAATCTATTTTCAATAGTAATATAAGAATCTTCAATAGATATATTTGATTTAATTAAATTTAAAATATTAATTATTAAATTTTTATTGTTTTCTTGGTCACATTGTGATAACATTAAAATAATTTGAATAAGATAACATAATAAATTACTTGAATTAGAACATTCAAAACTTTCATTTATAGAACTAAAAACACTTATAAATTTATTTTTTAAAAAAGGATTCAAAAAATGTTTAATAAAAAATTTAATGAAATGAAGAAGTGTTGAATTAAATAATGAATTTGTAATTGGAAAAATAGTTTTTTGTATCATTGAAAAAATAATTCCAATAAATTTAGAAATTAAAATTTCTTCTTTAGATTCACTTTCAATTCTGATTGTGGAAAATTTAGGTAATTCATTTTCTTCAATTTTATTAATAATTTTTTCCTCTTCTAAAATATTATAATTATTTTTTAAAACTTCACATCCAAATCTAATATTAAAACATAAATTTATAAAATTTTGTTTTTTTTCAGATTCATCGATTTTTTCTATAATTAATTTTAAAATATTTTCAAAAACACCTTCACCACATAAACCAACTGAAGAAACAATATCATTAATTTTTGAAATGAAATTGTTAAAATCAATTTCTAAGAATTCAGTCAAAATTTCAGTTAAAATGTCTTCAATTTCTTTTTTTTTGATTGAATAATTTTTAATATTATGAGAAAAATATCCAAAAAATCTTAAGAGAAAAATAAAACCATTCATGAGCTCATCTTTTTTGTTATTTTTTATTTCTTTTAATGTTTCCTTAGTGAATTCACAAATACAATTAAAAAACTGATTATTTTCTAATAAATCAGGATAAGTATAATTTTTTTTAAAATTATAAATCATTTCACAAATTAAGGAATGATGAATAAAACCATTTTTATTAAATAAAATACTACCTAAACCTTCTTGATAAATTTTTAATAATTGAATTTTATTAATATCTAAATAAACAACTTTCATAATTAATAATTTTTGAAGTAATATTAAACTACTAGAACTCTCTCTAAACATTTTTTCATTAGATATAGAATTATCTGTTGTAATTGCTTTTAAAATTGTTGAATAAGTATCAAATAAATTTTGAGCTAAATTACATAAAACTTCAATATCTAATTTTTTATCTTTTAATCTTTTTCTATTATTAGGAATAAAAACAGGTTTGATTTCATATTTAGAGTAATTATCTTCTTTAGCATTTAAGTCCTCTTCATAATCCATACATTCATTTAAACATTTTGATACTTTATTTATATATCCCATAAATTCTACCATATTTTCACTTTTAAATTTCTTCTGAAAAAGGGAAAATAAAACAGTCATTGAATAATTAAATATTTTTAATAAAGTATTTTCTTTAAAATCAGAAACTACTTTTTGAAATTTATTCATTTGAATTGAGTCATTTTTTATTCCATCATAAGATTGAAATTGATAAATTAATTCTGTAAAAATGTCAAAAGGTATAATTAAGGATGAAGAAAAGTCTTCATTTGTATAACTAAAAATAGTTTCATAAATATTTTTCATTTCACTTATTTGAAACCAATTTAATCTTACAATTCTACAAAGTAATTTTATCATTAAATTATATAAAATTTTTTTTTGTTGTTGATTTGAATTTATTTGGCAATTATATGAGTGATTTAAAGAAGAATTATTTGAATTAAAAATAAGCGCCATTAAATTAGAGTATATATCTATAGTTTCAGTTGAAGAAATTTGATTTGAATAATTAGTAAATAAATAAATTAGAGCCTCAATTGCATAAAACTTTGCATTTATATCATTTGATGTGATTAATACTCCTTTAAATAAAAAAATATTTTCAACTGAAACATAATTATTTAAAAGAATATTTGAATTTAAAACTGAATTATTAAATGATATAGAAAAAAAGTTATTTAATTGATTTTGAATTTCTGAAGGAAAATTTATTTTTTGAATTGAAGGATTTTCCTCTGAAAATGTCATTGAATTTTCATTACTTTTATCATTAGAAGATGACTGAGAAATTATGGACATTTGATTTTAAAATTATAAAATATTTTAAATTTTTAAATTATGTTTTTTTTAAACAATTAGTTTTAAAAAATTAATTATCATTAAATTTAATATAAAGAAAACAAATTTTGATTTTTTTATTGTTTGAATTGAGTTTACATTTTTTGGATGTTATTCTTAGTTAATTTATTTAAACAATTAAAAAAAAATATAAATTATTTTTGTGAATTATTCTCATTAATTGTCTTTGTGTTGTCATTTGTGGAAATGTTGTATTCATTTATTAATTTTTTTAAATAAAAATTAAATATTTCTTCATAAGTTTTTTTTTCTAAACCATATTTAAGTAAAATATCTGAAATTCCTACATCAATATTCTCTTTATTTATAGGAATATTTTTGTTGAAATGAGATTGTATTTTCATTTTTATATCTGCAAATGTGGTTTTTGCCAAAGGCATTTCTTTAATAAAATTTTTTTCTTTTTCATCAAAAAATTCATTTAAATTGATATTTTCATTAAAATGTATAAATCTCTTAACTCTTTCACCTAATAAACTATAAGTATTAGTTTGAATTTGTAATTCATTGTTATTTTCTTTTTCTTTTTTTTTTACTTTACTTTTATTATCTATTTCCAAATATTTCTTTAAATCATCTAAAGTAGTTAATTTTTCATGTTTTCCTTGTTTTTCAATATTTTGATAATTTTTTAATTGATTTAATTTTTGTTTTAAATTTTTTTCAAGGACCAAACCTTCAAATAAATCATAAAAATCAGAATTATCATAAAATCTAGCAAAAGGTTTTAAAAAATTTAAAATTTCTCTATCTTCTTTACTCAATCTACATTCAATTGAATTCTGTCTTTTTAAATCAAATAAACCTTTTTTAATAATAAAATCTTTATGTTCAGCTCTTTCATCTAATTCATAATTATAAGCAATTAAAACGTCATTTTTAATTTTTTTATCTAATTCAGTATCTTCATCTAAAAATTCTAATTCTGCTAAAGGTAATTCAGCATCATTTAAAAATTCTATTTCTAATTCATCTCTTTTTGGTAAATAACCTAAAATTTCAGCTGCTGAATTAATTCCAGATATATTACCACTTCTATAATTTCTCATTACACTTCTTCCATTTCTTTTTCTATTTTTTTCTTGTTGATTTGGTAATTCTGGAATTTTTCCTGGATATTTTTTTTTCATGTCTTTTACTTCATTTTCATTTTTTTCATTATTTTCCTTAATTTTGTTATTAATTGTTTTATCATCATTTAATATAATATAATTTTCATTTGGATATTTTTCGTCTTTATTTTTATAATAAAAAGTATAATAATGTGCTTCACATTCAATATTTCCTCTATTTGTTAAATTATCACATATATCTCCCCAATTATCTAGACCACATTTAGAAACAGAAGAAATTAATTTTAATTCATCATTTAAAGACCAATCATGAGTAAAAAAAGGGAAAGATAATTTATCACAAATATGATATGAATGATTTAAATGTTTTAATTGAACTAAACAATCTATACAATAAAAAAAATTTTCACATTCATTACATAATATTTTTATATTTTGAGATATATCTTTTCTACATATTTGACATATTGTTTTGTTTAAACAATTACTTTCTAAAGATAAATTCACAAAATAATTTGAATCTCTTTCAATTGGATCTTCTTTCTTTTTTTTTATTGGAAAGAAATTATCAATAGTTGATTGTTTAATTTGTTCTCTTTCTCTTTTTTCATTTAATGACATAATTATTTGTTTTCTTTTTTTATTTATTATAAAAAAAAATTTTTACATATATCTTCACAAATTATAAAAAATATAAATTCAAAAAAAATAAATATATAATTTAATTCATTGACAATTCCCTTAGTAATTGTTGTATTTCATCTTTCTCCTTCCCTTCATAATCTTTAAACTTAATTAAAATATTATAAGCATCTTCATATTGTCCTCTCACTTTATAATATTTAGCAAGAAATAAGCAACTTTCAACCATTTCTTCACTATCAATATTATTATCTCCGGCGTTTCTTCCTAAATTGTCTTTAAAACAAATAGCAGCTTTATCCTCATCACCTAAACTAGAATATAATTTTGCCATTTTAAATAAAGCAATACCTTCTTTATCTTTGAATTCAATAGCTTTTTCATAACACTTAATTGCTTCTTTCTTTTTATCAATTTTCTCATAGCATAATCCAATTGCAGTCCACATTCTACTATCATTTGGTTTAGCTTTTGCAGCATGAATAAAATAATAAATTGCAAAATTATACATTTGATGAATTTCATATGTTTGACCTAAACCATACCAAGCTCTATAATCATTTTTATCTATATCAACTGCAGTTCTATATGATTCTACAGCAGCTGATATTATCTTCATTTCTAAATATTCATGACCCATTAAAGTCCATGCATATAAAAATGAATTATCTAATTTAACTGCTCTTTTAAAAAATGAAACTGCTTTTGGATGTTCTCCTTTTAATGCATAATAATTTCCGATTACACAACACGTTTCTGGACGATATTTGTCATTTTGATAACATTTATATGCTAAATTACTTAGTTCACAATAATTTTCTTTTATAAATAAAATATGAGAATATATATCACATGATTCATATCTATTAGGGTCTATTTGAAATAATTTTTCAAAATATTCTAATGATGTTTCATATTCATGAAGTTGATAATAGGATATTGCTAAGGAATTTATAATAAATATACTATTTTGAAAATGAAGATTTAAGTTATTTAATATTGTTATTGATTCTGTTTCATTATTTTTTTCTGATAAATAGTTTGATAAGTAAAAATATTTCATCCAATGTTCTGTTATTTCACTAAATATATTATTATAATCTATTATTTTTAGTATTGAACATAATTCTAACCAACATGACCATAAAAAAGGAAATTCATTTAAACATTTTATAAAATAATTTTTTGCTTCATTGTATCTCTTTAAATCTTTTAATATAACCCCATATAAATAATTCATAAATGGAGAAAAATTTTCTTCTTTTTGAGACAACTCTTTTTGTAATTTATTTATTTCAATAGAAGAAGAATATTTGAAATTTAAATTATCTGAATTTTCTAGTTTTTCTTCTTGCATTTTTTGTTGAATAATCATATATTGACAATAATAATATAAAAACATTGCAGTTGGAGTTTCATTATTTGTATAATTACTTAAAGTATTTAAACATTTTAAATATTCTCTTAAATCAAAAAGACAATTTGCATATGTTAGGATATCTTTTATTTTATATTCATTATTTTTATATCTTTGATATAAACTTAAATATTTATTTCCTATTGAAAAATTTGATATTGGATTTAAACTAGATTTTTGATTCATTGCTTTATTAAAAATATTTGTTAAATTTTTTCCTTGAATAAAATCCGATTCATTTGAATTATTTGTGATGGAATTTAATAATTCACAACACCATTTTGTACTTTCTAATAATTTAAATCTTTTTAAAAGTTTTGTTGCTACTCTTAATTCTTCAATTGTATTTGAATCTACTTTTAATTTTTTTAAATTTTCAAGAATATTGTCTAACTTTATTGTTGTTAAATTTGATAAGTCAATATCATCTATACTCATGTTTAAACTTTGATTAGTTGTGTTTAAATTCTTAGCATTTTGAATTTGTAATGATGAATTCATTTTTAAATTTTTTTTTAAAATACTTAATTAATTATAAATTTAAATTAAAAATCTCAAAAGTGTAAAATTAAAAAAATTTGATGATATTATATAGAAAGATTTCATCTTGTATGATTATTTTTCTGTATTCAAATAATGCTTATTTGTAAATTAATTCAGATTTCAAATATCTAAATTTGTTTTAAATATTTTTTCTTGAAAATTTCTAAAGGATGGTATTTTTCATATATGAATTCATTTCTACATTTATTTTTTTTTTATTTAATTAATTTTTAAATTTTTTTAAAATTTTATTTAAATAAGATTTATATATATTTATATAAATTTTTTAAAATTGTCATCACTCAAATTTATACATTATTTTTTTTTCCTAAAGCAAAATAAATATATCCATTACTCCTTCTAAACTTTATTGAATATTGATCTTTTTCATATACTATAACTTCATCAATTGATTTATCCTTTCTAAAATTTATGTATCTATGATAATTATTGTCTCCTATTATTTTTTTAAATTCATCTAAAATTTTATTATCATTATTTTTTATAATTTTCTCAAATAAAGAATATATTTTTGTATAAATTTTATCTTTTTTAATTTCAGGATCTATCTCTTCCTTGTTTAAATGAATTATTTTTTGATTCTCAATTTTGATTAAAGAAGAATTATTTGGAAAATCAACTCCATTACATTGTTCATTAATATTAAAAAGTGATTTTTCATTACTTATTTTAATAATTATTTCATTTTTTGCTAATAATTGAGTTAAATATGAATATAAACTTCTCATATAACTATATTGCTCTATTAGATTTTCTGTTTTATTTGTTCTTAAATTAAAAAATTTGTCAAATATTTCTTTTATGGATAATTCTCTGTTGCACATTATTTTAAATAAATTTTCAGTTCCTTTTTCTTCTATTTTATTTGCATTCACTTGTTTGATTTCTTTCATTGATTTTTTAACTTTTTCTTTTAATTTAGATAAATCTATTTGTCTTTCTTTTTTTTTTTTTTTTGAGGTATTTTGTTCATAATTATTATTCTTATCAAAAAAATCCTTTATGAAAAAAAAAAAAATTAATTTATTTTTTTAAACTTTGAAATTATTATTTAATATTTTGATAAAATAACATTAAAAATAATTTAAATGATATTTAAACAGAAAAATAAAAAATAAGGTTATGTCTTAGAATTAAAAAGTTCAATTATTCAATAAATAAATAATATTTTAATTTAAGTAAAAAATATATTAAATTTTAATAATGGAAGGACATATATTAAACCTTCAAAGTGCATTAAATAATTCAGAATCTGATTCCTTTGAACCAAATGAATCATTAAATGAAAGTGAATATTTTGAACAAAATAATAATAATAGCTTATCTAGAAGAAATAATAATAATAATAATAATAATAATAATATTGATAATGACGATAATAATAATGTCCAATCATTAACTCAAAAATTTATAAACTTTAATCCAAATCAAATAGATACTAAAATGAATTTTCAATTAAAAGTAGGAAATTTCATAGGAGAAAAACAACATTTGACTAAAATAATAAAAAGTATTTTTAAAAACATTTTAAAAAAAAATTCAAATAAAAATTACAAAAATATTTTAGAAGATTTAAACAAAACTAACAGTAAATTTTATGACAATGAATTTCCTCCAAATATAAATAGTTTAATTAAAGGTTATAATAAAACAAAAAACCAAAAAAAAACCTTGCTTCAGCAAAAATATAATAATATTAAATGGATTAGAGAGAGTACAATAAATAAAAAAGAAAAAAACAAAATATTTGGACTATCATTTTCCTGTGACGAAATCAAAATAGGAGAATTATCAAATAAAAGTTTCATAAGTGTATTAACATCTTTAGTAGATTATCCAGAAATAATAACAAAAATATTTAAAACTAAAGAAAAAAATGAGAATGGACTTTTTTGTACAAAAATATGTAAAAATGGATATTTAAAAGAAATAATAATAGATGATTTTTTTCCTTATTCAAAAACTGAAAATAAATTAATATTTACATCAAACAAAAAGAAACTTCTCTGGACTCAAGTATTAGAAAAATCATACGCAAAAACATATGGTTCATATAATAATATAGATTTAAAAACAGTTGAAGGAATATTAAGAGATTTAACTTATGCTCCAGTAATAATTTTTGACAATTCATATGATGATTTAATTTATTTATTATCTGATGCTTATAGTAAGAAATGGATTATTATGGGAAGTTCAGGTGAAACTGAAGCTTCAAAAGACTTATTAAAGGAAATTGGTTTAAATCCTGAATTTGAATATCCAATTATTATGGTTTATGAATTAACTTTTGATGATTTGAGATTTGGAAACCAAACTCTTGCTAATACTACTTTTGTTGATGAAAATTATAAATTAATTTTAAAAATCAGAAATTTATGGTCTAATATTGAATGGATTGGAGATTGGAGTTCTGCTTCTTCTTTTTGGAATGATGATTTGAAAAAAAAATTAGATTATCAAGAAAATGATAATTGCTTTTATATGGATTTAAAAGATTTTAAACATTATTTTAGTAAGATTAAAATTTGTGAATATAATGATAATTATTTTTATAAAAGTGTTCAAGTTTTACAAAAAGAAAATTCATATACTTTAATTAAATTTAAAATAACTGACTTTCAACCTCAAAATGAAGATGAAATTGCTCATTGTCAAATTGCTTTAATTCAAGAAGAGACAATCGAAAAAAATAAAAATGTTGACAATTTTAATATTAGCAGAATGATATTATCAAAATTTGAAATAAGAAATGGAAAAAAAAATATAGAGTACATTGATGGGAAAATGGAACAATCAAGGGAATTAATTTTAGATAAATATTTAACTGAAGGAGAATATCTTTTATATTGCGAATTATCAGATATAAATACAGAAACATCATATGTGATTTCAATTTATTCGAATGAAAGAATAGAAATAAATAAAGAAGAAAATGAATTATATCCAAATGTTTTAGAAAAGATTTTTATATCTTGTGCAAAAATTCAAAACATTTGTATTAATTTTTCAGAAGAAGGAGCTCCTAATTGTAAAAAATATTCTAATACAACGACATCAGGCTTTACCTATATTTATTTTGAAAATTTTGAAAAAGATGCAATTTTATTAGAAGATGTGAAATATACTAAATTCGAAGGATTAAAATTACTTCCTCCATATAAAGGTACATCATATCATATAAAATTGCTTCCTGGAAAAAGTGAAATAATTCTTATTAAACATTTAGAATTAAATGAATATAATTTAATTTTTTCTTATCAATCTTCAATAGATTTTGGAAGACAATCTTTAATAAAACTAACAAGAGAGAAAGGAAAAATCCAAAAATTCAGAGACCAAAAAACAAAAGAATTAGTCGATATTAATATTTATATTTATAAACATACTTTAGGTCTTTGTTATTATTATGAAAATAACACTGAAAATAAAATTTTAAAAGAAACCATAAATATTGAAAAAAATTCAAATGTGGAATTTGTTGGTGAAAAAAAAGGAACTGAACAATTAACTGTTATTTTAGACCCTAAAAAAAGTTATTTTATTGAGTTAAAAGGAAAAAATAATTTATGGAAAGTTCATCCTAGTAGAAATTATGTGATTGAGGATGTTCAAATAAAAAAAAATATTAAATTAAATGGTGAAGAAAGTAAAGAAGAAAGTAAAAATAATTTTAATAATAATATATAATAATTATTCTTTTTATAGTAAATATTTATTAGATGTGAAAAATTATTGTATATTATTTTTGCCTCTTTTTATATAATTGTGTATAATGTTTATTCAATATTTAAAGTGAAATAAAATAAATAAAATGTTATATATTTTTCTTAATTATATTTATTAATTAAATGTTTATTATTACATTGCTTTTTAAAAATCAAAAAAAAATAATTAAAAATGAATTCAAAATTTATTCAAAGGTTTTAATAAAAATTAAATTTGGTTCAATTCATTGGAGATAATTTCGTGAACGTCATAAATAAATATAATTAAAATAACAATTATAATTTTTTAATTTAAAAAAAACAAATTCAAAGATAAAAAATATGAATCAAATTAAAAAGTTAGTTGGAAGAATTAGTTAATTTTAAAAATATGGTTATTTATTTATGAAAAATAATTTTTAAATTATTTATTTATTAATTAAAAAGTTAAAATAGATCATTTCTTTATAGAATCACTTTCAATATATAATAAAATTTTAAAATAAATTAAAATAATATATTTCTTTAACAAATTTTCTTTGAATTTTTTAATTTTCAATTATAACTAATATATTAATATTTTATTCTATAAAATAGGGAAATTAATTGAAAATAATTCCAGATTTAAATGCTTTTTTTTTTGAGAATTTAAATATTAATGATTAAATTAGAAGTTTGCTATTGAGTATAAACTCAATATTAAAAATCTTTTTTTTTTCTTTATTTTTCTTAAATTTTCTCAAAGTTCTGGAATATTATTTTCATAAGTATAGGCCGAAATAAAAAAATATAATAATTATATTATTTATAAAATAATCTAAACATTTAAAGAATTTAAATTGCAACCAAATCAAATAAGATATCCATAAATTCCTTTATAATTTAATATTCAAAGAGAAATATTAATGGAAGAAAGATTTAAATTCAAATTTTAATCAAAAATTCACTACTAGTTTAATACTAATTTAAAAAAACACAAAGAAAAAATTGACAAGTTTTTTCAAAAATAATTTATTTTTTGTTTAAGAATAATAAACAAATATTAATTGTTTAAAATTTTATATAAGAATTCTTCATTTGGAAAATATATTTTTAATATTTCTATATCATTTAATTCTAAGCATGAATCGCATAAATTTTCACTAGTACAAATATAATCTTGAATAAAAGTATTATCGTTTACATTGATCGTTTTTCTGAATAAACAATAACAATGAAATTTTCCCTTTTTGCATCTTGATACTCTTCCTGCTTTATTAATTAAATAATATCTTTTTAAATTATGATACATTTGATTTAATTTTAAACATCTTAAACATAAATAAGAACCAGGATAGCATATATTATATTTTATTTTAAATGCTGTTTGAGAATTACAATAGTATAAATCCATAAAATTATTTAAATAACATTCAATTGGCTTTTCAATAATTTTTTGTATTGAAGAGATTTTATCATCTGTATTAATTTCTTTGTTTTGAAAACCGGGTTCTGAAGCTTTTTTAGTTAAATTTAAAAAAGGATGAATTTCTTTTGAATCTATATAAATTTTTCCTTTTTTTTCAGGTTCTTTTTTCTCTGATTCTAATAATTTTTTTTCTAATTCATCTAAATTTTTGTTATAATTCAATAAACCACTCAATTTAGAATATAAATCATCTGACAAATCTTCATTCATTGTATTTTTACTAAATTTAAATACAATAATATCCTTATGAACTGATTCTAATAAGTGATTTTTAAAATTTTTCTTTCCATTATATATTTTTGCACAATAATTACATTTATATTTCTTACAATTTTTCATATGTTTTTCTAATTCATTAATTTCAAATACATCATTGCAAATATCACAATTTTTAACTTGTGCTTTTAATAAATGATTTATTCCTTCATTAAATGTAAAATCAAATGGATTCCTACAAAATGGACATTCATTTTTTTTTTTTTTTGATCTTTCAGCACAATCTTTACAAAAAGAATTCCCACAATGTGTACATGTAACAGGATTTTCTATAGTACCCGAACATATTGAACAAGACAAAGAAACAGAAGTCATTATCAATTAAAATTTTTAATGTTTTAATAAATATAAATATAAAAAAAAAAATGAATTTTCCATTAAAATGTTTTTGGAAAAAATTTTTTTTGATTCTTTGTTATTTAAAATCAATTTCACATCTTCAGGAATTTAAAAAATCAGAAAAGAATAAAGTGAACTTTTTTAAATTGAATTAAAGAAAATTTAAATATTTTTTTGAGAAACTCTAAAATAGTTAATTTTTTTATTTAAAAAAATGTATTTATCATAAAATAATGATTATTTTTTTTTCTTATTCTTATATTTCCAATTTTAATATATAATATTCTTTCTTATTTAATTATACAAAAATAATATACATTTAATTAACATATGATTTTCGCATTTAAAAATCTATTAATAAAAATATAAAAAAACCTAAAATAGATGACAATTATCATCATTTTTGCTTTTATTATTAATTTTATCATCTTGACTAATTTCAGTATGATATCTTTTTATAACTTTATTACAAATATCTTCTCCAACATAACTTTTATGTTTGAAATGTTGAAACTCATCATCTTTTTTTATTTCTTTTTTAAATATTTTTGAAAATTTATTTTTTTCATGTTCATAAACAGAAAATTTTCTACTTCTCATTCTTGTCATTTCTTTAACTACTTGATGATTAAATCCAGATATTTTTGGTGGTACTATTAATGCATTTTCTAACATTATTTCATCTTTATAATCTGTATCATCTAAATCTAAATTTAAATTATGTCTTGAATTTATATTTATTAATGTTTTACTTCTTTTATTTTTTCCTTCTCTCCTTTTAGGAATTTTATCTTCTTCTATTTTTATTTCTTTTTCATCTTCATCTTCTTTTTCTTCTATTTTCATATCTTTTATTTTTTTCATCATATTTTCTTTATTTTCTTTCATTATTTTTAAATTATTGCTTTCTTCATTTTCTGTTAATTCATCAATTAAATTATTAGTTTCATTATTATTATTCTCTTCTTTAACAAAATTTCCAATTAAATTTCTTATGTCTTCAAGAGCAGAAAGTATATAATGAAAAGTCATTTTATAATTTTTGGTTCTTAATTCACTTGTTTTTTCAATATCTTTTGTAATATTTTCTTTTTGAAAATCAGATAAAGGAATATAAGTAAAAATTGTATATTCATTATTAATAATTTTTTTAATAATTTCCAAAGGTTTTTTATTCGCTTTAACATTATCATCAAATTGTTTTTGTATTTCAGAAATAATTTTTAATGTTTCATTTAATGAAAATTCTTTATTAATATCACTATTATTATTTTTTTCATTGATAGAATTATTTATAGATATTTTATCTTTGGAAGAAATAAAATCTCTAAATCTTTCTTTTGGAGAAGAAGGAAAAATTCCTTTTTTATTAATTATTTTAACAGGTTGATTATTATTTAATAATTTATTAAAATCACTTCTTTTTATTTTCACAGATTTTTTTCTTTGATTATTATTTGAAATTCCAGAAATTTTTGTTGATTGAGATGAATCCTTTGAAAAAAAACTTGAAGGATTATTTTTGGATTTTTG
>JAEEGL014612630.1_pt1 | contig 16591 bp, 16 predicted proteins | sample 9134231 | NCBI WGS metagenome assembly JAEEGL01 (sample SAMN16246548, study PRJNA631951) | gut metagenome | biome: gut microbiome; feature: rumen; material: fiber-attached | host: Bos | place: Iran: Karaj | collected 2018-10 | reverse complement strand
CCTCCCCCTTTTCCGCCAATATCTGCATGACGGCTACTACCCTTTCAGCAAGGAAGGTGCATACAAATCACGTCTCGACCAGATTATCACTCAAACCCTAGAGACCGACATTCCGCAATACGCCCGCCTGTCTGTTTCCACGGGACGCAAGCTGCGCCGGCTGATGGGTATTGTGGCACAGAGTGCGCCCTTTAAGCCCGACTATTCCAGCATTGCCAATGCCATAGGTGTCAGCCGCAACGTGTTGCCCGACTACTTCCTCTATATGGAGCGTGCTGGCATGATAGGGCAGCTACGTGATGAGACGGGTGGCCTACGAAGCCTTGGAAAGGTGGAAAAAATCTATTTGGACAACACCAATATCATGTATGTGCTCGGAACTGATAGCACCAACACTGGCAATCTCCGTGAGACCTTCTTCTACAACCAAACGCGAGTGGTCTGCGATGTCATCTCATCCAAAGTGTCGGACTTCGTTATCGGCGACCACACCTTTGAAGTGGGTGGCAAGAAGAAGGGCGCCAAACAAATAGAGGACATCCCCAACGGCCATATCGTGAAAGACGACATTGAGTATGGTCACGGAACAAAGATTCCACTTTGGACTTTTGGTTTGTTATACTGACCGAACACACCTCTCCCTTAGAACGAGTACGCCAAAAAAGTCAGCCGTTTTCAGATCTATTTTTGAAAACGGCTGACTTTTTCTTGGTCACCTTTTGGTCACCTTTTTGGCGTTTTCTTGGATTGCACTGGTATTATGGGTTTTCTGAATTATTGTAACGCAACGAATTGCAATCAAATAGATTCAGGGAGTTGCAATAGGGGCAGTCCAGTTCCGGGTACCAAAAATAGAAGACCAGGCGGTCTTTTTTTTTTTATGTATGGACTGGTTCTTTTCTTTTAGATGGTTGCACATTATGGTCTCGACCTTATAGCTGGGTTGATGCTTTTGTCTTCGGCACAAGTTCGGCACTCTTCTCATTCTTTGGAGTAGTTATTGTTGCGTAGTTTCAATTCCCAAGATGTATTTTTGTTGGGGGGGGGCCGATTTATATGTTTATTTGCAAAAAGAGGAATCCAAATCGAATAAAAAAAACAGCATGAATAACATGTGACGGAAAAACATTGCAGTCATATCTTGGATGTCCAATGAGGGAAAGCAATCTATATCCAGGACTATTTACTGAATGGGGTGAATCTTGCCACTGCGGTTGCCGAAGAAGAAGAAAAGACCGTAAGCGAGGATGAGAATCAGGGCGACAGCTATGGTGTAGAAGTTCTTGTCGGAGACAAGGATGTAGCCTATGTTGATGATGAGTTGCAAAAGGGCATAACCGGCCGAGACATAGAGGTAGGGCACGTGAAGGTCGTTGACCATGGTTTCGTAGGCATGCTCGCGGTGGGCGGCAAAGATGTTGCGCCCGGCAAGGAAACGCTTGGCAATAGTGAGAAAACCATCGGCTAAGAAGACGATAATAAAGCAGATACGGCTGACGTTCAGACCAGAACCAGGGAAAGAGTTGACATAGCGGACAAGCAGATACAGAACAATAAGGCCCATACTGATGCTGCCCACATCGCCGGAGAAACAGCGTGCATTGGTGCGGAAGTTGAAGAAGCCGAAGACGAGGATGGCTATCATGACGGTAGCGATGAATTCGATGTCGATAAACCAGTTTTCAAAGATGTCGAGATAGCCGAAAGTGCCAACCACTACAAGAGAATAGGCGGCAAGCATGCCGTTGATGCCATCCATGAAGTTATAGACATTGAGGATTCCTGTAAAGAATACGATGAGCACGACAAACTGCCACGGGGCTATGGCCGAGATATCGGTCCAGAACGTGAGGAGTACTGCGGCAAGTTGTGTGAAAAGGCGCAACCAAGAAGGCAGAGGATGCATGTCGTCCACAAAGCTAACCACAGCCAAGACGGTGATGGCGATGAGGAAATTATGGAATGCCAAGCCGTGGGTGAGAGAGTAGAACAGCACGGCGAGGTAGAAGATGATGCCGGCTCCGAGAAGGGCCACGCGATGGTGAGAGCTGCGCTCGTTGGGCCGGTCGACAATATGGAAACGCTTGGCTGCAAAAAAATATAGCAGCTCAAGGGCAATGATTGCTATGGTGGCGATGATATAATACATATCCCGTTATGTTTGTAGGTTGCAAAAGTACAACTTTTTTTTGGTATAAGGGGATTTTTTTGTATTTTTGCAATGTATAGAATTGTAAAAAATGAAACAGCAGTTTGTACAAACAACTGATGTGTCGAATAATAATGCCACCATGAACATATTATTCATGGTGTCAAAAGATGATATGCCAATAATAAACAACATCAATTAATTTCCCCAATATATACATGAAATCAGAAGATATACGGATTGCCGTCATAGGACTTGGTTATGTAGGTCTGCCTTTGGCAAGATTGTTTTCTACGAAGTTTCCCACAATAGGGTATGACATGAACGCTGCACGTGTGGAGGCATTGATGGGAGGCCACGATGCCACTTTGGAAGTGAACGACGAACTACTGCAGGAAGCCATCAACAAGCATGGATTCCGTTGCACGGCAACACTGGATGACATCAAAGGTTGCAACTTTTATGTCGTAGCAGTGCCTACACCCGTTGACCGTAACAACAATCCAGACCTAACCCCTTTGTATGGCGCCAGTGAGGCTGTGGGCAAGGTGATAAGCAAAGGCGATATTGTGGTTTACGAGTCGACGGTGTATCCTGGAGTGACCGAGGACGAGTGCCTGCCGGTAGTGGAGAGGGTGTCTGGACTGAAATACAACCAAGACTTCTTTGCCGGATATAGTCCGGAACGCATCAACCCGGGTGACAAAGTGCACACGGTGGAGAAGATTCTAAAGATAACCTCTGGCTCAACCCCTGAGGTTGCAGAACTGATAGACGGTGTGTACAATGCCGTACTTGTCAACGGCACGCACAAGGCTCCGAGTATAAAAGTGGCTGAGGCCGCCAAAGTGATAGAGAACAGCCAGCGGGACATCAACATTGCTTTCGTCAACGAGTTGTCGAAGATATTCACGCTGATGGGCATTGACACATACGATGTGTTGGAAGCTGCAGGGACGAAGTGGAATTTCATCAAGATGAATCCAGGCTTGGTGGGTGGCCACTGCATATCGGTTGACCCCTACTATTTGGCACAGTGTGCCCAACGGCTTGGTTACAACCCCGAGATTATCCTTGCAGGGCGTCGTATGAACGATGGTATGGGTGCCTATGTGGCCGACCAGACCATCAAATTGATGCTGAAGAAAGGCATCCATGTGCTCGGTTCCAAGATAATCATCATGGGTTTCACCTTCAAGGAGAACTGTCCCGATGTGCGCAACACTAGAGTGATAGACATATATCATGCGTTGAAAGAATTTAGTGTCGACATCACGGTGTTCGACCCGTGGGCATCGCCTGAGCGAGTGAAGCACGAATATGGTATCGACATTGTCAACGAACTGCCGAAAGATAGGTATAGTGCCGCCATCGTGGCAGTAGCCCATCGCCAGTTCCGCGAGATGGAGATAGACTTCGATAAACTTCTTGAAAAGAACCACGTAATCTTTGACGTCAAGGCCATTATGCCGCGAGAGCTGGTTGATGGAAGACTGTAAGGGCGGCGTTAGGCTTGACGTGATATTATAACGACAAGAGTGAAGAATGGAAGGTTACATATAATACTAATATGCGGTTTTACGGTGGTATGCGCTGTTGTATTGACATGGTTTGTATACCATTACAGGCATGTTGGGTATTATGAGGGTGTCGCAGTTGTGCAGCCAATGCTGGAGGTACAAGAAAGTGACACCACTGCATGTTACTGGACGAAAGAGATATTGACTTCTGCCGACTTTGAGGGCATAGCCTACAACGAAACGAACGACAAACAGATATGCCTGAGAGCATATATGCGTGATAGTGTGACCACACTTGACACAATAACCTCTGCTGTCGCCAAAGCAATAGAGAAATGCTCGGAATTAGGGGTAAAAACGAAAGTCACAGTGAAGCCGTTTATAGCATCTGGTCCTTCAACAGGCCAATACATTCGCTATGCCGTTCTGTCTCTTCTTTTCTCAGCTCTCTTTACAGGGGCGATTATAATTGGGAAAAAAGTTATAACAAAATACTGAAAACGGAAAGATGCTACAGACCATTGACAATATCCTGAGGAAAACCTACATGCCGCTGATGACAGTGGTGTGTTTAGGGCTTTTGTGTGGGCATGTTGTGCCTATAGTATCTTCGTTTACTCTTTTCCATCTGTGCCTGGCTATTACCGTAGTGCTGGCACTGCTCTTCCGGGCTCGTCCGCCTCGTATGTTCTACATAGTGGCGTTTTACTTCCTGTTATATGGAGTTTGGACATGGGTGGCATCTATGCTTTGGGGAGACCATGTTACCGCCAAAGAGACGCTGAAATTCTTTTCTATTCCTGTTCTGGTAATAGCTTTGTTGCGGGTTATGCTTGTTTCGCCCCGCAAGATGCTGGATGTTCTCTTTTATGTCAGTGTCACCTATCTACTAACGATGGTCGTGATGGGATGTGTGGGCCATTTTACAGGATTGCATCTGTCCACGTCTGCCTCATATATGGCCCCAAACGAGGAGCTGCACAGGGCCACGGGTTTGTGTTATAATCCTAACGACTATTCGGTATTGCTGGTGATGGCTGCATTGTACATCTTTGCCTATAGCAGCCAGTTTTTGCCGAAAAGATGGATTGTTTTGGGATTTGCAGCTATAGGGGTCTGCATTCCACTATTGTTATGGAATGATTGCAAGACCGGTCTCGGGGTATCGGCATTAGCCGTACTATATTACTTTTTTTCGAAGATTAAAAACCACAAGGTCTCCGTTGCCATTATCATTGCTGCGGTAGTGGCTTCCGTTACTGCTATCGTATACAATCACGGCATTCTGGGTGCTCGCTTCAATATATATGGAGCTTCGATCACATCGTTATACGACTCATATGGTATTGGATTTGGAATCAATGGCGACATGAATTACTTATCCAATCTTAACAACTATAACATTTCCCAAGGGCTGACAAATGCGCATTCCTATCTCCTACAGATACTCTACACATCCGGACTCCCAATATTCTTGCTTTATTGCATAATGATGGTTTGGATAATGCGGTGTTCAAGCCAAAAAGAGCGTGACCTTTTTTGGCTCACGCCGATACTTTATCTCTTAATGCTCTTCTGCCCCAGCTCTTCGCTATACCTCTGGGGACACTACGTTTTCTTCTGTGCTTATGTATGCTATGCAGCATTCGCTTTGGATTATAAAAAACAAACACAATAGAAATGCAGAATTTCGCACTTATTGGAGCAGCTGGTTATATTGCTCCGCGACATTTGAAAGCTATCGCCGACACGGGCAACAACCTACTGGCAGCATACGACAAGTTTGACAGCTTGGGCCGGTTGGACAGTTCGTTTCCTGATTGTTCTTTCTTCACAGAGCAAGAACAATTCGACCGATATTGTTCAAAGCAGCAGCGCACCGATAACCCGCTACAATGGCTTGCTATCTGCACACCAAACTATACCCATGACGCTTTCATCCGTTATGGCCTACGCCTAGGCTGTAATGTTATCTGCGAGAAGCCCTTGGTTCTGAACCCGTATAATATTGATAATCTCTTGGAGATGGAAAAAGAATCTGGCCATCAGGCGTATACTATTCTTCAACTGCGTCTGCATGACTCGATAATCGCTCTGAAGAAGAAAGTGGATGAAGGTCCACAGGACAAGGTGTACGATGTCGACCTGACCTACATTACTTCGCGTGGCAAATGGTACTACTCGTCCTGGAAAGGGGATGTGCACAAGAGTGGTGGAGTGGCCACAAACATCGGGGTTCACTTCTATGACATGTTGCAGTGGATTTTCGGGCCAGTGGAAGAAAACACTGTTCATGTTATGAGCCATGACCGTGTGGCCGGTTTCCTGCGTTTGAAGAAGGCCCGTGTGCGCTATTTCCTCAGTATCAATGCCGACTGCCTGCCTCCCAACGCTGTGCAAGGCGAGAAGAAGACCTATCGTACCATAATGATTGATGGCGACGAGTTTGAGTTTAGCCAAGGATTTACAGAACTGCACACCAAAAGCTATCAGGAAATACTGGCCGGTCGTGGATTTCGCATCAGCGAGGCACGCAACTGTATTCAGATAGTGAGCGATATACGACACTCAACGCCTATAGGACTGAAGGGCGATTATCATCCGCTGGCAAAAATGCCACTGGCACCTCATCCCTTCGGCTGGGACGATATGAGATATTAATTTCACCAATCGGTAGTTAACTTATAAGCATTATGAAGATTACAGCAAATGATATAGCCAAGCATCTGGGGTCAGCTTTAAATGGAGAAGACATAACCATAGAGCGATATGCCCAGTTGACCGCACCCATGCCTCACAGTATTATTTTCGCAAAGAAATACAGTGATGAGACGGTTCATGTACTGAACAAATGCAATAATATCTTGGCCATAGTCACACGCGACTACATGGGCAAACTCACTTGTAGCCATATCGTTTCCGACAATCCACGCTTGGATTATATCAGGGTATTGTCCAATTTCTTTGTACAGGAAAAACCCAAAGGGTTCATTCACCCTACAGCAAATATTGAGTCTGGAGCCACAATCGGGAATGATGTCTTTATTGGTGCTGGATGCTATTTGTCTGCACAATGTGTGGTGGGAGACGGCTGTGTGCTTCATCCCAATGTGGTACTCGACAACCGCGTTGTGCTTGGACACAACTGTGAGATAAAGTCAGGTGCTGTGTTAGGGCAGGAGGGATTCGGATTCGAGCGTAACGAACAGGGAGAGCCTGTGCATTTCCCGCATTTCGGCGATGTTGTTGTGGGCAATAATGTTTTTATTGGCAGTAACACCACGGTAGAGCGCGCTACCCTTGGCAGTACTGTTATCGAGGACAATGTGAAAATTGACGACCTGGTGCAGATAGGCCACAACAGCCATATTGGTGAAGGAAGTATGATTACTGTTGGCGCCATCGTTTGTGGCGGGGCTGTTTTGAAACCTCAGAGCTATCTGGCTCCCAACGTGACTGTAAAAGAAAAGGCAACTATAGGCTATAGGGGATTTGCAGGCATTGGGGCTGTGGTGCTGAGAGATGTGGCAGACAACACCATTGTGGCCGGTGTGCCAGCCAAAGAGATTAATAGAAACAAATAACAAAACCATGAATATAGAGAACATACTCGTATTGGCACCGCATACCGACGACGGTGAATTGGGCCTAGGTGGAACTATCAGTAAGTTTATTGAGGAAGGGAAAAATGTTTTCTACGCAGCCTTTTCCACTGCCGACCAGTCGGTTCCCGAAGGATTTCCCAAGGATATCCTTGCCACTGAGGTCCGTAATGCTACCCTCAAGTTGGGCATACCCCCCGAGAACCTGCGCATCTACCATTATGAGGTGCGCAAACTGAACTATGTGCGGCAAGAGCTTTTGGAGGATATGGTAAAGTTGCGCAACGAACGGCACTATGACCTGGTATTCATGCCCTCTTCCCACGACATACACCAAGATCATACCACCGTGGCTCAAGAGGCGATACGTGCATTTAAGAAGACCACTTTGCTTGGATATGAGCTTATATGGAACAATCTGACATTCGACACTGACTGTTTTGTTCAGCTGGAGGAACGCCATATAGAAGCAAAATGCCAGGCTCTAAGGGAATACAAAAGCCAGGAGTTCCGTGACTATACATCACCCGAGTTTGTACGCTCACTGGCCCGTACCCGCGGAGTGCAGGTGGGCTGCCAGTATGCCGAGTCATTTGAAGTAATAAGACTTTTCCTATGAATATCTTGATGATAAGCCACTACGCCGGAGCACCCCAATATGGCATGGAGTTTCGCTCCTATTATATGGCCCGCGAGTGGGTGCGCATGGGCCATCAGGTAACAGTAGTGGGCGCCTCCTTTTCGCACCTCCGTAAGGTACAGCCGTCGGTTGGTCGCGAAAGCCTTGAAGGCATCAACTATCTGTGGTTGCCTACCGTCGAATATGAGGGCAACGGCATGAAACGGGTGCTCTCCATGTTCCAGTTCTGCCGTCGGGTCTACAAACATAGCAAAGAGCTGATAGCTTTCAAACCAGACATGGTCATCGCATCGTCCGTATATACATTTGACATATACCCATGTCATTATATCGCCCGCCGCACCCATGCCAAGTTGGTCTACGAAGTGCACGACTTGTGGCCTCTGTCGGTAATGGTTATCGGTGGATACAAAAAATGGCACCCGTTCATTGTCATGCTTCAGCACTGCGAGAACCATGCTTACAAATATTGCGACATGGTAGTCTCGATGCTCGATAAGGCCTTTCCTCACATGAAACGACATGGACTCACGGAAGACCGTTTTTGCTGTGTGCCCAATGGATATCTGAAAGAGGAATGGGCTAATGCAGAGAATATCTCTTTGCCACAGGAGCATGCAACCCTCTTTGCCAAGCTTCATGAGGAAGGTAAAACCATTATCGGATTTGCTGGAGGACATACCCAGTCTACAGCCATGGACGTTCTCATAAAGGCGGCCAATGCACTCAAAGAGCGCAATGATTTGGCTTATGTTATGGTCGGCAGTGGCCCACAGAAAGATGAGCTGATACAATTGGCGGAAAGTTATGGCCTCAAGAACTTCTATTTTCTCCCACCGGTGGAGAGGACCTGCATACCCAAAGTGATACAACAGTTTGATATCTGCTATGAAGGCGGCGTACACAGTTTCCTTCATAAATACGGTACTTCCGCCAACAAGATGATTGATTATATGCTGGCAGGAAAACCTATTGTCAAGTCTGTTGACGAGCCGGGCAGTGAGACCGAGCGTGTCGGCTGTGGCATACAGGTGGAGGCCGAGAATGTTGATCAAGTGCGTGATGCTATACAAACGATAGCCAACATGTCCCCCGATGAACGTGCCACTATGGGTGCCAAAGGTCGAAAATATGCCCTCGAAAACCTCGAATACCACACGCTTTCACAAAAATTCATTGATTACGTATTCAAACCCTCACAGCCGTAGTGGTGTCGTCCATCACACTCTGCATCCAATAGATATTATGAACCACATGCTTAAAGTTATATGAAAGTACTACTCTTATCCGACGCCGACAGCATCCACACCCTTCGATGGGTACGCTCTCTCAGCCAGCGGGGATGCGAGATATTGCTTTTCAATTTGCTTCGCTGCGACTTGTCGCCCTACGACGGTATGCCTAATGTGAAGGTATATAGTTGTGATTTCGTGTTGCGCGATAGTGCTGCCATTTCCCAACGGATACTCGACAAGATAGTATATCTCAAGGCAGTCCGCCTGCTTCGCAAACAATTAAAAGCTTTCCGTCCCGACTTCCTGCATGCCCACTATGCTTGCAGTTTCGGCCTCATTGGTGCCCTCTCCGGATTCCACCCCTATGTGTTGTCGGTGTGGGGCAGCGATGTCTATAACTATCCGCGTCAAGGCAGCCTCTACCGCCACCTGCTCACTTTCACACTCAAGAAGGCCGACTTCATCCTTTCTACTAGCCATTGTATGGCTCGCGAGACCAATCTATACACGCCCAAACCTATTTCTGTTACTCCCTTCGGTGTCGACATGCAGAGGTTCTGCCCCGTTCCCGCTAAAGATAAACCAGCCTCTTTTGTTGTCGGCAACGTCAAAACCCTTAAATACTGCTACGGCATCGATACCCTCATCCGAGCCTTTGCCCTCGTCCATCAGCATCATCCGCAGACCGACATGCGCCTGCTCATTGCTGGCACCGGTCCTGACCGTGACCAACTCATAAACTTATGTGATGAACTCGGCATTCGCCAACTAGTCGACTTTCTTGGCTACATTCCTAACCAGGAGCTCCCGGAACTCTATGCCAAGTTCGACGTATCTGTGTCACTGAGCCGTGAGGAAAGCTTCGGTGTTGTTGCCGTCGAGGCAATGTCCTGTGCTTGTCCTGTGGTTACTTCCGATGCCGAAGGTTTCTGTGAAGTGGTAGACAACAATGTCACAGGCTTCATTGTGCCCAAAGACAACCCCGAGGCTGCTGCCGAAGCCATAGAACGCTTCATAGACAATCCGCAGCTACGCGCCCAAATGGGTGTTGCAGCACGCCAGCGTGTGGCCGATCTTTACGACTGGGAGCGCAACGTGGATACCATGATGGAAATCTACAAGCGCGTCATCTCTTCCTGATTGAGCAAACTGCGCACCGATGCTACAGGAATCCACTTTCTGAAAGGGAACAATGCTTTCACCATCACAGCCAGCCAGGGTTTATACACTATGTTTATCCTGCAATAGGCTTTGCGGAAATTGAACTTCTGCATGAGAAAGGGTTGTATGTTTGAATGTTCGGTGATGCTTCGCCCTCCATCGTTGACATACTTCAGCCCACACTCCTTCAAATAGTATTCATTCATAGAATAAATCAGTCCGTAATACGGGTAGCGCGGTAATTCGTCGGGTCGGGCTTTCATCACAGAGTAGTCGCACATCTGTTCATACACGATATTCTTGGCGAAAGCAGCCAGATGCCCGTCGCCTTTGTCAAATGAGCCCCAGTATTCATTCTCGGGCCCTTTTATTATTTCGTTGCGGAAATCTTCTTCTGTGGGTACATTGGACTTCACCTTATATCCCTCGGCAGCAGCTCGGTGCACTTCATAGCCCATAGCCAGCAGCTCGTCGCGCGTCATACGCCGAAACTCATAGTTGGCCATGCTGCGCCTCAGCTGGTTGCGCATCTTGCTGCTAAGTTCCTCCATGCCCCCGAACGAGTCTTTCACCACATTCCAGAAGCCAGTCTCCTCGCCACAATCGAAGTCATAGGTGTTGCGCACCAGCCAGCCTCCTTTGCGCAGCAATGCTTTGCTGTCGGCTCGGCTCAGCTGCGGCTCCTCATACTCAGGGCCTATCCATAGCCACGCATGTTTATATAGTGTGAATGCCATTTTTGCCTAATTCTTTTTGTTCATCAGGGCGGCTGCAATCTGTTGGCAGCGTGCTGTCCATGTATTCTGTTCTGCCACAGCAGGCAGTGTCTCTCGCATCTGTGACAGCCTCTGTGGGTTGTCGCGTAGCGATTCTATCGTCTGCTTGAGCGATTCTGCATCGTTCATGCAGGCACAGCCAATGCCGTTCCGCTCCACAAAATCGCCACTCCATGTGTCTTTGGCAGCCACTATTGGCAACCCGTGACCGATGGCCTCAAACAATTTGTATGGTGCAGCAAAGCGCACATATTCCGTGCTCATAGGCATCACAAACAGGTCAGCCTTGCCGTATGCTGCATCGAGCTCGTCCCCATCAAGGTGTACCACCGACACATTGGAGCCAAGATATGGTGCATAGTCTTCTTTTACAGTCTCCCAGTCGTATGTGCGGCAGCAGAAAGTCAGCTTTACACCCTCCATCATCGACACTGCATTCATCAATGGCTTTAGGTTGTAGTTTCCACCAACGCCACCCACATATAGCAATTCCATCGCTTTATTACCGCTGATTTCGGCAACTCGTTTGCCTGACGGGTTCAATCCCGACGGCAGCTCCACCACTCTGCAGCTGAACTTGTGGGGCACATGCTCAAGCATTGGCCGCGTGGGCAGAAACAAGACATCCAGTAACCGTCCGTATTGCCACAAGTCATAGAAGTAGAAATATCGCGCCACCCTTTGCTTGAATCCTTCTCCCTTATTGGCGTACTGCCAGTGGATATCGCGGTAGAACAACCCTATGGGAATGCCGTGTTGCTTGCAGAAGGCCAGAAAACCGAAATCCAGGCAAGGATATATAGGCAGATGATGTGGCTCGGTGAGCAGTGTGGGCATGGTTGACGATTCGCTGTATACGAAATCGTAATGTACCCCCTGCCGTATCTTTCTCTTTATCTCGGCAATCTGGTGTTTGCGGTCGCGTCCGCTGCCCTCCACCACGTCCATCTCCCAGCCAAGTTCGGCAAAAGCCTTCATCAACTTCTGTGGACGTATCTGGCTGGCCGACGGGTCGTTGCGGTCTATTTTCAGCGGTATATGGAATATCAGTCTCATGTGTCTTTTCTTGTTCTGAAGATGGGCAACTGCAGCAGCATATCGCGCCGTGTGAACCAGTAGAAGGCCAGGTAGGCGAGGCCGAAAATAGCCATGTCGGCATACAGCATAATGGTGCGCAACGGCTCCTCCTGCCCTGCGGCGAAAAGCAACAACGGCAATGCTGGTAGTGCTGCCACAACGATGCCCAGCAGTGGCCATGACACCGCGCCAAGGTAGCTCTTCAGTGGCATTTGTATGCATTTATACACCATCATGCGCCAGTAGGCAAAGAGGAAGATGAAGGCCAGCAGTACCTGTGTCCATGCCATAGCCTGTATGCTTATCCGGCTGGCAACCAGTGTGCCTGCCAAAACAAACACGATGCGTACCAGCGTCCACCTGAAGCCTAGGTCTGTGCGACCCAGCGACACCATGAGTATTCCCGCTGGGTTACCTATCGACTGCAGCATACCCCACACCGAGAGCACTCTCACAAACCACACCATCTCCACCATGCCGCTTCCGTAGAGCAGCACTGTGAGCGGTTCTGCAAAGAGGAAGAACGCCATGAATATCGGGAAGTTGATGAACGAGAGCAGGTGCAGCACCTCGGCATAGGAACGACGCATCTTTGGCATATCGTCTTGGAATTGAGCAAATGCAGGGGCCGCAACATTGGTTACTATGGGGTTGATGAGCTGCACTGCCTTGTAAAGCAACTCTTTGGCTAAGTTATACACACCCAGCACTTCGGCACTGAAGAAACGCCCTATGAGGAATATGTCAAGTTTATTGGCTGCATAGTCAATCACCTGCATTCCAAGCTGATAAAGTCCTATTGAGACCAACTCGCGTATTTCGCTCAGTCGGAAATGCAGCCTGATGCGATAGGCCTTGAGTCCCGACACGGCATAGACGCTTTGGGTAATAACGGCCTGGAGCAACGCACCCCATGCAAGGCTGAAAACCCCAAAGCCGTGCAAGGCCAGCACCACCGTCAGCACCACCCCAAGGGTGACACCCACAATCTGCACTATGGAGATGAATTTAAAGTCCAGCTCTTTGGTCTTCAGTGTGTAGAACATTTTGCCAAAGGAGTCTATCACAAGTGTGAATGACAGCAACGGGATAAGTTGTCTCAGGGCGGGGTGATGGTAGTAGCTTGCTATCAGTGGCGTAAAGGCACAGAGCAGCAGCCACAGCGCCACACTGAGCATCAGGTTGAGCCAGAAGACCGACGAGTATTGGTCGCGGGTGATGTCTTGCTTGTGGATAATGCCTGTGGCGAGGCCCATATTGGCAAATATCTCAGTGAAGCCGAGAAACATGGTGGCTATGGCCAGCAGGCCGAAGTCTTGCTTTGTGAGTATGCGCGCCAAGATAAACAGCTTGAGCATTTGCAACGCTGTGGTGGTAAGTGTCCCCACTGCGTTCCATTTTACCCCGGCTACCGATTGGCTGCGTAATGACATGGCGGTGTTCAGTCTTTCGTTTCAGCTGGTTGGTGTTTGGTGTGCGTCTTGCCTGGGTCCACCACCATCATCAGGACCATCAGGGCATATAGCAGCGAAACAAATTGCATACCCATCTGGCGTTCCAACATCGACTCGAAAAGCAGGCAGAACATGACGATGAACGTCAGCACCAAGACTGGCCAGAACGCTGCCCTTCGCCGCCAGGCTACATACAGCGGCATCACCAGCCACCACAGCATTGCCGCCAATCCTACGATTCCGATGGCAAGACCCGTCTCGGTGTATTGGTTATGAGCGTTAAGCTGTTGTTCCTCCAGGCTTGGGTATCCCTCGGTGCCCAAGCGCTTTGTGAGCACGGTGTCGTAGTCGCCCACTCCGTAGCCGAACACAGGGCTGTCGGCAATTGTCTTTACAGCGGTGACGTTGATGGCCATGCGGGCATCGTTGTACTTCCCGTAGGCCGGTTCCGTTGTTGCCACAGTGTCGGCAACGGCCCCGTCGTCGGTTTCTACCGCCTGCGTACTTGCTAAGGAGGCTATCGGCAGACGGCTGTTGTGGTTGGGCAGCGTTTTCTCGGCAGTGAAGGTGAGCCCCACTGAAAGGAGGGCGAGCAAGGCTCCTTTCCGCCATCCGCGCTTTTGGGCAAAATGCAGGGCGCACAGCACCTCGACACCGTAGAGGCACAAGATGCCCGCACGCGAGTCAATGTAGATGATAAATACCATTGTCATCACTGCGGAGGCATATAGCATCAGTCTCTGCCACAAAGGCATGACTCCACGGCGCTGCGTTAATTCGCTGTAGATAAACCCCACGGTTGGCAGGGTGTACAGGGCCACGTATGTATGGTTTCTCTCCTCGAATGTGTTGGTGAACAGGTTATAGAAAAACATTCCCCCAATGGCTACAAGCAACCCATAGAACATCATCCGCAGATGGTCGCGCTTGAGGTAGGAGGTATCTGACAACAGGATACACAAAGGGGCTATGAGCATCACGGCCTTGCGCGACACCACTGTCAGAGCTCTGTCCACATTTTGGCTGTAGAACACACTGGCCACATAGCACAGCCAAAAAACAACGACTGTCAAAAGCGTCACACGCATCGGTGTGTCGAGCGATGGATTTCCAACTTTTTTTTCGGCAACAATCTTGACCACTGTGGCAACGCTGACAGCCAGCGTGGACCACAACCCGAGCTGCCAATCGATTGCCACAATCGGGAGGGTGATACATAGCATGATGAACTGCAATGTATTATACCACTTCATATTCTTTTTATTCATAGTGCAAATTTACGTAAAAATCCCCAATTTTATCATATAAAATAAAAAAAAAGACATATAGGTCAAATTGCAGGATGTCCGGATAAAAAAGTTTTGTGCCTTGTGGTGCAGTTTGAAAACATGTCAGATTTCACCCAATGCAAAAAAACACTGATAAACCGTGCGCCATACTCCACTGCCTCGTATTACCTCATTCTTTGTCAGACAACAACCAAACATCTATCCCGTGCATTTTTTTTCATTTTTTTAAAACAGTATTTGTATATTCAAATTTTCTTCATATCTTTGTAAAAATCACACACACATATTAATAAGAAAGATGTCTGCCGCTAAAATCAAGCAGACTTCCATCTGGCAAAATATATCCCGCTTCCCGTATGTCAAATGTTGTACCAAAAAGTTCCTTAGCAGTTTCAAAGATTTTTTTTGTACTTTCTTCGTCTATTTTAGGAACTTTTTGTAATTTTGCACTTGAATTATGAGCCGACATTTGCGGTTGCACGTGCTGATTATCAGTGTTTGACGTGCCTTGTTCTGCAATAGTTGGCTTTTTGTCTGTAAAGAAGTTGGTAAATTGTTCACCTTTCCCGCTAATCTCTGTGGTCACGGTATATGTGATATCTCCTTTTCTCCCTCAACCAAGAAAGGTCCATCGTCGACCTCTCCACCCTCTCCCCCGGCACCTACATCGCCGCCCTCCACACATCCCTCGGCATTGCCACCAAGAAACTACTGGTGAAATAACCCGCCCCCCTCTCCGCAACAGGAAAGCAGGTGTTGTAATCTCAAAAAAAATATGTATATTTGCAAATCGGTTGTTTTGCAAAGGTATTGCGCATGTACTACATTATCATCATAATAGCCTTTGTGGCCTTCGAGTTGCTCGTTTTCTCCCGGGCCAAAAGGCTTTACTTTGTCGTCTGTCCCAACGACCGCAGTTCCCATCATAGAGGGGGTGTGTTGTTGGGTGCCGGGGTGTTTTTCATTTTCATTTCTTCCGGACCGCGGGCGTGGGCTTCCTGCCCGTGTCAGACAGCCTGATGTTCCCAACATGTCATTAACACAAACGTTTTCAAGTATATGGAAAAAAAGAAATTCATCACCATCCTGTCCACCGTTTTCCTTACCAGTCTCTTCTGGCTGGCGCTCTTTTTCCTTGTGGTCCCGGCTATAAAGGGCAAGAATAACCGGACTGTGGAACAAACCGTGGCCGTGCAAGCCGGACAACCCGACCCCGAGGCTCCGCGCTATGCCGTAAATGCCAAGAAGAATGTCGACTACAGCGAGGATATAGTGGGGCGCTGGCAACCTGTCGAGGTCTCGGAGGTAATGCTGGACTTCTCCGCCTACGGCACCCTCAAAACCACCACTACCCAGCACCGCCACCCCGTCCGCACCGAATACAAATACAAACTGCTCGGCGACCGTATGGGCTACACACTAATGTCCGACTTCTACGAAGGCGATTGGCACCGCATTGAAATCACCACCGATGACAACGGCCAGATGTACCTCTCCGTTTTCGACGACCCCGCCCTCGGCGGCCGCTACAAAAAGGAGAAATAGTGGTAATGTGTTCTGATTAAATAATTTGAGAGGGTATTAAACCCAAATCGGTCGTTAGGTTTTATGCCAGAGTGGTATTTGTTTCGAGAAGATTGTCGGCGAAACCATTGAAGGCGTAGCGGGCTACGGCGAAATGGTTTCGT
>JAEEGL013395720.1_pt1 | contig 16591 bp, 14 predicted proteins | sample 9134231 | NCBI WGS metagenome assembly JAEEGL01 (sample SAMN16246548, study PRJNA631951) | gut metagenome | biome: gut microbiome; feature: rumen; material: fiber-attached | host: Bos | place: Iran: Karaj | collected 2018-10 | reverse complement strand
TGAACCCGCGACGATGACCTCGCTCCTTAATAACATGGAACGCAAGGATCTCATCAAACGCGAGACTGTTTATGTCTCCGGCGGTAAGAGAGCGTTCGCGATCTATCTTACCGACCACGGTAAGGAAGTGGCAGAGGAAGTAGCTGCCATAGCAAAAGAAGCAGAAGAGAAGTCGTTCGAAGGAGTAGAAGACAAGAAGGAAGGATTCCTTTCGGTTATGTCTGAGATAATCAAGAACCTGTCCCTGATCCTGCTTGTTGCGGTTGTATCGATTTCGCTTTCTGCGTGCTCGGGATCGGACAAAGCACAAACACAGGACAAAACACCCGAGACAACCACTCAAAAGGAAGACACCATGACTACAGACAATAAAGCCGATACAGAGACAGTTCAGCCGGAAGTAAATGAGCCGGCTCCCACAGAGGCACCCGCAACACCCACCCCTGAGCCTGCGGCCACACCTACTCCCGAGCCGACACCCGAACCGGTGAAGCTCGTCCCCGATCAGGCGCCCGTTGCCGATCCTGCGGATGAGATCCCTGAGGAATATCTTACATATGAGATTGACGGCATAAAGGGAACCGTAGAAAAGTTCACATATACTACCAAAGACTATGCCGGTGACGGCACTGATCTCGAAAAGGAAGCGTTCATCTACCTTCCGATCGGCTACGATAAGACAAAGAAGTATAACGTTATGTTCCTCCTTCACGGTATCGGCGGATCCATCAATGAGTGGGGAATGAACGGAGAAGAGTCTTCAAAGGTCTGCACCATGATGGACAACCTCACAAACAAGGGAGAGATCGATCCCTTTATCATCGTAACACCCAACGGTCGTTCCGGTAAGGATTATAAGAGCACTTCTTTCGATGTAATGGGTCTTTTCTATGAATTTGGAAAAGAGCTTCGCAACGATCTCGTTCCTTACATCGATGCCAATTACTCGACCTACGGAACAAAAGCAGACGGAACAACACCCGAAGATCCGGAAGAGGCAAGAAAGCACAGAGCGGTTGCGGGTCTTTCCATGGGCGGCATGCAGACCATTAACATCGGCATGTGTGAATGTATGGACCTCTTCGGCTGGTTCGGGACATTTTCGGCAGCTCCCACATCCTACGAAGGACTCAAGATTGTTGAGATCCTTGACAAGGACTTCCCCGATGAGCAGATCTACTTCTCTTACAACATCTGCGGAACGGAGGATACAACGGCGCTCGCAAGCGCAACCGCAGCCGTAAAAGGACTCGATGCCAGAACTGACAGACTTGAGGATCACGTGAACTACCTCTGGCAGGAAAGACCCGGCGGACACGGATGGAACATCTGGTATCTCGGTTTCTACAACCTTGCAAGGATCGCATTCGGAAATGCATGGAGATGAAACTGCGGATTATCACAGATTTATTATTTGGATGAAATATTTATTGAAGAAGGCACGAATATTCGTGCCTTCTTCGTATTCAACCTACGGCATCGCTGCGATGCCTATCCCGGATGTCCAAGGGCAGATAACGATGTACGTAACATTTTGTCCGCATGAAGTAACCCCGTCCCCGGAGGCGGACTATAGTCCCGCGCCCGCGCAAAACTTTCAAGGTCATGTGAGACGTCGGTACTTAGCGGGTGTTTTTTAGCCGCTTAGTACCGCAACGTCGAACACCACCCTAATTCTCCGGTGCAAGCCGGTACGAGGAAACAAATGCGGCTTACACCGCATTTAATGAGAAGCGAGAGCGTCCTGTTGAAAGTTTTGTCGCGAGGCAGGGAAAGTCCGCCTCCGGGTTGGTTACATAAGCAAGATGACCATTTCCTTTCTGCCGGGCAGGCGATGCCGTATGAGGAAAAAAGTAGTCCGTCATTTTGCACAATTTCACCGGGTTCGATTTGTTAAAAATTGTCCTTGCAATATCGCAAACCGCATGATAAAATGGTCACCTGTGATATATTATTCCTTGTTATCCGCATGACGGATAGCCAGAGACCAAAAGGAGGTGCAAGCAACTATGAACAAGTACGAGTTAGCCTTAGTTGTCAATGCAAAAATCGAGGATGAGGCCAGAAATGCCGTAGTCGAAGAGATCAAAGACATGATCACCAAGTTCGGTGGCAAGGATCTTAAGGTCGACGATTGGGGCAAAAAGAGACTGGCTTATGAAATCCAGAAGATGAATGAAGGCAATTATTACTTCATCCAATTCGACGCTGAAGCAACGACTCCCGCTGAGCTTGAGCAGAGGCTCAGGATCAAGGAAAACGTGCTCAGATACTTATGCATTAGACAGGACGAAGAGTAAGGAGGTCCACTAATGAACAAAGTCATTTTAATGGGAAGATTGACCAGAGATCCGGAAGTCAGATACGGAGACAGCCAGAAGGCAGTTGCGAGATTCGGCATCGCTGTTGATCGCAGGTTCGCCAAAGAAGGAGATACTTCGGCGGATTTCTTCAACTGCACGGCATTCGGTAAGCAGGCTGAATTTGTTGAGAAATACCTGAAAAAGGGAACAAAGATGCTTGTCACGGGTCGTATCCAGAATGATAATTACACCAACAAGGAAGGTCAGACGGTATACAGCGTACAGATAATCGTTGACGAGCTTGAATTCGCTGAGAGCAAAGGAAGTTCGGACGGTGCCTCCGCAGGCAACCGCGCCGCTTCTGAACCGGCATCGGAAGGTGCTGCTCCTGCAAGTGGATTCATCAATATTCCCAATGGACTTGACGATGAGTTACCATTTAAATAATCTGTTTTACCTATGAATTGGACAGGAGGAAAGTAACATGCCGTTTACAAAGAATAAGGAGCAGTCCGATAAGGAAGCTCCCGTAAGGAAGAGAATCATCAGAAGAAAGAAAAAGGTTTGCAGCTTCTGTGTTGAAGCAGGCGCAGTGATCGATTACAAGGACGTTAACAGACTTAAGAAGTACATTTCCGAGCGAGGAAAGATCCTTCCCAGAAGAATCAGCGGAACATGTGCTAAGCATCAGAGAGCTCTTACGGTAGCGATCAAGCGTGCCCGTCATATCGCACTTTTGCCTTATACCGTAGAATGATTTTTCTCCGCAACATTTTATTTCGTTGATCATTTGCTCGTCAGAGCGACAAGAGGGACATACCCGCGGAGCGGGCGTCCCTCTTTTATTTTTTATAAAACTGTGGTAAAATTACTTTGATTGCGGGGTGAAACCCGCATGGTCAAGGGGTAATTAATCCCGCTAAGCAGGGATGTATGTGACGGTAACTAAAGAGGAGGAAATATGCGGATAAAGGGGAATATGCGTCATATCATAGCAATGCTCCTGCAGGTTCCTTTGTACATGTGCGTTTTGCTGGTGGCTATGGATATATATCTGTTTACCGTCAGCACGGATGCCGGACTCGTCGGCACGATTTTTACAGCCGTATATGTACTTGCGTGCGTGATCGTCTTTCTGATCAGATGGAAGAGGCTTGACAGAGAACTTGTGAAATTCGGGATCGGCTTCGATCAGACTCAGCGAAAGCTGTTGAGTGAGATGTCTGTTCCTTATGTCATTATTGACGAGGAAGGCTGTATTCTTTGGGCTGACAGTGAATTTCTGCGCCTTTCGGGAGAAAGGATCAAGAACAGACAGCACATTGATGAAATCATTCCGGAACTCAATGTTTCTGTTTTTCCGGCTGCCGACGGCAAAAATGAGATAAATTTTGAATTCAGGGAGATGAGTTTCAAGGCCAGCTTAAGGTCGTTCGAAATGGACGGCTTCGATGACGGTTCGTTCTGGAATTCGGAGAAGCGCAGGCCGGGCGGAAAAAAATCCGGCAGGGCCATCGGCATTTTCCTTTATGATGAAACCCTTATAAGAAGGTTGCAGAAGGACATCATCGATCAGGAACTTGCAATCGGTCTTTTATATATCGATAATTATGACGAGGCACTGGAAAGCATAGATGAGGTTCGCAGGTCGCTTCTTACCGCTCTCGTAAACAGAAAGATCAATAAATTCTTCCAAAACTACGATACGGTGATCAAGAACATTGAGAAGGACAAATACATCCTTGTGTTTCAGAGGCAGTATCTTGAGAAGCTTAAGGCCACAAAGTTCCCTATCCTGGACGAAGTGCGCAGCGTCAATATCGGTAACGATATGTCTGTGACCATAAGCCTCGGTATCGGCGTTAAGAACGGAACATACATCCGCACCTATGACGCGGCAAGAGCAGCGATCGATCTTGCACTCGGACGAGGCGGCGATCAGGTTGTCATAAAGGGCGGAGAAAACATTGAATATTACGGTGGAAAGTCCGGCTCCGTAGAGAAGAATACAAAGGTTAAGGCGCGTGTTAAGGCTCATGCGCTTCGCGAGCTTATCGAGAGTAAGGACAAGATCTTCATCATGGGTCATTCGATGCCCGATATTGATGCGTTCGGTTCGGCAGTCGGTGTGTACAGGATAGCGAAGGGTCTCAACAAAGAAGCGCATATCGTACTTGACCAGATTACCAGTTCTCTTGAGATTATGGTCGATAGGTTCAGGAACAACAGCGACTACGACGGAATGATAATATCGTCCCAAACGGCTCTTGATGCAATTGATCCGCTTTCAATCGTGGTTGTGGTTGATGTCAACAGACCAAGCCATACCGAATGCCCTGAGCTTCTTGAAAAAGCGAAGCAGGTTGTTGTGCTCGATCATCACAGACAGTCGTCTGAGGTCATTCAGAATCCGTCGCTTTCGTATATTGAAACGGCTGCATCGTCCGCTTGCGAAGTTATCGCTGAAATCATTCAGTACATCGGAGACGATATCAAGCTTAAGCAGGTTGAGGCGGATGCAATGTTTGCGGGCGTTATGATAGATTCAAACGGATTCGTTACAAAAACAGGCATCAGGACTTTTGAGGCGGCTGCGTATCTCAGGAGATGCGGCGCGGATGTCACTCGAATCCGAAAGGCATTCCGTACGGATATGCCCGAATATATCGCAAAAGCGCGTTCGATTGCATCGGCTCAAATGTTTATGGGATGCTACGCGCTCGCCGTATGTGATGCGGAAGGAGCTGCAAGCCCCACTGTTCTCGGGGCGCAGGTTGCCAATGAACTCATGGATGTGAGCAATATCAAGGCAAGCTTTGTATTTACCGACTATAATAATATGATATATGTCAGCGCGAGATCGATAGATGAAGTCAATGTCCAGGTCGTTATGGAGAAGCTTGGCGGCGGTGGACACATGAGCGTTGCAGGTGCGCAGTTCACGGACTGCAGCCTTGAGGAAGCCATGGAAAGAGTCAGAAAGGTACTCGCCGATATGACTGAGGGAGGAGAAATCTGATGCAGATTATTTTACTTGCAGATGTAAAGAGTCTTGGAAAAGAAGGAGATGTGGTCAAGGTCAGCGACGGCTATGCCAGAAACTTTATCCTTCCCAAGAAACTCGGTGTTGAAGCAACACCTAAGAATATGGAGGAGCTTAAGGAACGAAAGGCGGCTGAGGCGCAACGCCGCCAGGAAATCTATGAAGAAGCGAGAGCCTTCGGCGACAAGCTTTCAGCAGCCACCGTCAAGCTTTCTATCAAGGGAGGTCAGGGGGGAAGAACCTTCGGCGCCGTTACGGCAAAAGAAATCAGCGCCGGAATAGAGGAACAGCTTGGATATGAAGTTGACAAGAAAAAGATCGTTCTTGCCGAGAACATCAAAAATGCAGGCGTTTACAATGTTACGATAAAACTTCATCCCCAGGTAAGTATTGAGATGAAGGTCGAGGTTGACGTAATCTGACGGACCGAAAAACCAAAGACATGATCCGTAATACCGGTCGGAGTTACGTCCGGGATCCGGCAAAGAGTTAAGCAGAGTCGGATCCGGGTAACACGGAGGAATCGGGTCGGTCAGGGTTCGATGACCATGTAGGGTAAAATATGGATGAAACGATCATAAAAAGGACTTTGCCTCACAACAGTGAAGCAGAGAATGCTGTAATCGGCTCAATGATTATCGATCCCGATTGCATAAGAGAGGTTGGAGACATCCTTCACGCGGAAGATTTTTACGATCCTGTGTTAGGGGTGTATTTTGGCTGCATAATTGATCTCGACGGAGCGGGGATCCCGGTCGACCTGGTAACGGTTGCTGACAAGGTCCTTGAAAAAATGGGAGCCGAGGCCGGAGATGTTGCCAAAAAACTCATGGATCTCATGCTTGATACGCCTACATCCGCAAATGTTAAACATCATGCCACCATAGTTGCGGAAAAGGCGGTGCTCAGAAACCTTATCAAATTGACGAAGGATGTTTCGGACAAGTGCTACAGAGACGGTGAACCTGTTCAGGAAATCCTTTCGTACGGGGAGAAGTCTATTTTTGACCTGGCACAGAATCAGAAGGCGGGAAACGTACGTTCGACAAGGGATATCTTTGTCACGGCCCTCATGAATATTGAGGCTGCATCCGAGAAGCACGGAGCGGTTACCGGAATACCGAGCGGATTTACGGACCTCGATTATAAAACGGCAGGATTTCAACCATCCGATCTGATACTTGTTGCAGCCAGACCTTCGATGGGAAAGACCGCGTTTGCCCTTAATATTGCGGAGCATGCTGTGCTTAAGAGTAACCTGACGACTGCTTTCTTCAGTTTGGAGATGTCGAGCGAATCGCTTGCAAACAGGCTTCTCTCGATGCATTCAAGGGTAGATGCACAGGCCATGAGGACGGGAAATGTCAGCGAAGAGGACTGGACAGAGCTTGTAAAGAGTGGTAATCTGTTGGGTAATTCCAAGCTGATCATAGATGAGACACCCAGTATAACCATTGCGCAACTTCGCTCGAAGTGCAGAAGATGGAAAGTGGAGAAAGATTTGAAGCTTGTCATAATCGACTATCTTCAGCTTATGTCGGCGGGACATAAGACGGAATCGAGGCAGAACGAGATTTCGGAGATTTCGAGAGAACTCAAGAATATCGCCCGTGAGATAAAATGCCCGGTCATCGCGCTTTCGCAGCTTTCCCGTGCGCTTGAATCGAGACCCGACAAACGACCTATCCTCTCTGATTTGCGTGAGTCGGGAGCAATCGAGCAGGACGCGGATCTGGTTATGTGCATTTACAGAGATGAGGTTTATAACAGCGAGACAAAGGACAAGGGAATTGCGGAGATACTTATCCGTAAACAGCGTAACGGTCCGATCGGGACCGTCAGACTTGCGGCTCAGCTTGAATATACCAGATTTTCAAATCTGCTTATGGAACAGCAACAGCAGTGATTCGGAAAGGAGGAAAACAACATGATCACCAAGGATATTACGATCGGAGAACTTTTGAGAGATAATCCCCAGACAGCTCCCATCCTCATGGCATCGGGCATGCATTGCCTCGGTTGCCCTTCGGCACAGGCAGAGAGCATCGGAGAGGCTGCCATGGTTCACGGAATTGACGCGGATGCGCTTGTTGAGCAGATCAACAGATTTCTTGAAACAGCAAAATGATTAACGGACCGCAAGGATTTCCGTTCATTCGTGTGCGAACGATGAATCGGTTAATTGACCGTTGCGGTCTTGTTTTTTGAGGTAATATGTTATATCATTAGCTCGTGCGATACGAGATCGGCCAAGGTCGTGAACGTATGATTATCACTTGTTATCAGATCACTATTATCAGGAGGTAGAAAAATGGCTTATAAGATTACAGACGCTTGCGTTAGCTGTGGTGCTTGCGCAGAGGCTTGCCCCGTTGGAGCAATCTCTGAGGGCGCTGATCATTACGAGATCGATGCAGATACTTGCCTTGAGTGCGGATCATGCCAGGCAGGATGCCCTAATGACGCTATCACAGAAGGATGATTGTTGCGTTAAAGACAAAATTAACCCCGGAATGTCGAAAGACAGACCGGGGTTTTGTGTGATCAGAGGTGAAATATCAAAATCAAAGACGGGAAAGCACCTCGATCGCATTTCCCTGTACGATGATCTTGTAATGCTCGTCAAAATACGCTGTTCCCGCAGAAGAAATCTTCTCGGTGGGAGCATAGTCGGAGATGATGTTGACCACCTTGTTGAATTCACCAACGGTGTGCTCGGACATACCCACAATGAGGTGATATTTTCCGTTCGGGTCTTTGTAAAGCGTGTTCTCTCCGTGGTAGAATTTGCAAACCTTTTTGGAGAGTGAAATAACCTCGTCAAGTGAATCAAATTTGAAAATCTTGCAAAGGTTCGGTACGGGTCTCGAGGCAGCCTCTCTTTCTTTAAGAACGTTGCGCAGACTTTGGTCTTGAGCCTGTGACGCTCCGAGAAGCTTCTCGGAAAGCTGGTCTCCGATGAGATCGGAGAGGTGATTGAAACAGCTGATGATTTCATCCGCGAAGGAACGATCCGGAGCTTCAAACTCATCGTCCTCGTCATCAAATTCCGATGACCTTGTGAAACTGGAGAATCGTGTGTCAAGTTCCTCAGGGTCGTTAACTTTGGTTATCAAAAGAACAAGACACTCGGGTGAGAGCGGAATCGCCTCAATCATGAGCGGGATGTTCTCCGCATCAAAGTCGCACTCTGTGGAGGCCTGCATGAGCATGTCGCGGAAAAGCGCATTGGCCTTATCTGACCCGTAGGCGAGCTCGCTGATCTTCAGTTGTCTGTCAACAAGATCTTTCTTGTAAAGGGTACAACGAATCTGGTTGTCACTGATCTTTTCGAATTTCATAAACAAGCCCCCTTTCAATTGGTCTTATCAAGCCTTGTACTTCGTGAAGCTTTTACGATGATCGATGCTTCCTGAAGAAGTGTAATTCAGTATAAGCATTTTATCATCGCAAGTCAATCCAATTTGTCATATCCCACGTATGAAAAGTTGCACAAATCGAAGGGTCATTTTTTGTTGAAAATTACAATAATGATATCCTTGTTATATATATATCGGCTGATTTATAATATTTCTACAGTCGTTCAGGCAAAAAGAAAGGAGGAAATAATATTCTTGACAGATACAGGGTCATAGACCGAATCTGTGCTCATGAACACAGTGTTGTATGGCTTGCCGAACACCGTGCGCTTCACACAAGAAGAATCATAAAAGGTATCAGGCGCAGCAGTGTCGTACATGATTTACTTGCGACAGAAGCAGCCACTCTCATGAAACTTTCGCATCCCGGAATTCCGAAGGTGTTTGATGTGGACGAGGACGAGGAATTCACCTACATCATCGAGGAATACATTGAGGGAGAGAACCTGAAAACCTTCTACCAAAGGCGGGAAGTCGGTGAAGACCTACTTCTCGAACATCTGGAGCAAATCTGCTCCGTTCTTGAATATCTGCAGGATCAATCGATCCGGCTTATCCATCTTGATCTGAAACCCGAGAATATCGTGATCTCCGATCGTGTCTGTATTATTGACTTCGGAGCCGCGCGTAAGGAGGGCGAAAGAACCGGGTACTGTTTTTATACAGAGGGATATACTGCTCCCGAATGTATCGGGGGAGAAGAATCCGCAAAACAAAGCGACATATTCAGTCTCGGGAAACTCATTCGCTTCATGACGGAACATTCGAGGGTAAGTAAAAGCACCGGAAAGAGGTTGGAAAAGATAGCGCAAAAGTGCACGATCAGAGAGCAAAGAAGCAGGATAGGATCAGGTGTCATTGTCACAGCGATGCTTAAAAGAGCGACTAAAAGGAAGAAAAGATCCGGGAATAAAAAGGAGGCGAGAGCACGAACGGGAAGAATAGCCGTAATCGGGTTGGCGCGAGGTTGTGGGGCAACACATGTGTCAGTCTGCCTGGTAAGTGTTCTTGCGGAGCGCGGAAAGGTCGTTTTTGCACAAACCGTGAGAGATGAATCGCTTGGAGAACAGCTTGTTTACCGTTATAAAGGCGCTCAGGGGAAAGGGATACTTTATACGGCTGTCGGACAGAAAAGCGGGTTCTCCGGGAGTGATCCGGTCACGGCAATGGGTGCGGAATCGACTGTTGTAGCCGATCTCGGAAGTGAACCGGCAAGGTACTTTAAAAAGGCCGTGGCAAGGTTCGATTTGGTTCTCGTCGTGGGAGGAGGAGCCTCCTGGCGGCAGAACGACTACGACTTCCTTGAAAGAATGGCAAAGGAAAAGCTTTTGGGTACAAACTGTCGTGTGATCGTGAATATGGCCGGCGGTGATTCACCGGAGCTGTTGCCTTACGGAATTAAAGCGTTCCGATTCCCATATGAAGATAATCCGTTTTCACCGGGTTCCGAAACCAGAAAACTGTTCGGAAAGATAGTCGGAGGATCCTAAAGCGGAACCCCGGGAACCGATACATGGTCATGTATGAGGAACGGATAATTGCAAAAAATGTAATTATCGAGAGGAAAATATATCACAGAACGGCGGCAGTTCCTCCTGTCCGCAACAAATCAACGCACCTGACGGGTGATCTTTATATGAAAAAAGAATGACCAAAAAAGAGGAAACAGGTCTCGAAAGCCCTACAAAACAGCCATTCTCGGCTTGCCATTCAACAGATTAGATGTTACAATAAACGCAGCTTTTTTGGGCTGCGTTTATTGTTTTATACAGGTAAAACGTATTGCCGCCGGGGATAAAGAAAGAATATAGCCGGAAGGAATAAAGATATGAGGGATCTGTTTAAGCGGCTGGGACTTTTGGGTCTGATGCTTTTTTGCACGGGAGTACTCGCAGGGTGCTCTCTTTTTGGAAGGGATGAAGGAAGCAAGGTTGTCAGGAGCCTTTCCGATTACTACGGAATACCTGACGGTAAGGCCATGATAATAATCGATGAAACCGTGTACGAAAAATACGCGTTGTTTGAGGACGGCATGACGTATATCGATCTTGATACCGTTACGCAGATGTATTCGCACAGGTTCTTTCCGGTTGAGGAGGATAATACGGTAATCTATACCACCCCCACGGAGGTATACGATCTTAAAGTGAATGCAAAGGAATTTGAATGCAATGGCGAGCGCTCGACTGCGAGCGTTCCGATAATCAAAAAAACCGACGGACAGTACTATATTGCGACGGCATTCCTTGAGCAATGCGGTATCACGTACAGATTTGTCGACGATCCTGCGAGGGTACTCATCACATACAGCCCTGACCAGTACCTCTGCATGGATGTCGTTACGGCGACGCCTGTTCGTACGGGGAAAACTCTCGAGGCAGACAGAGTAAAAGAGCTTCAGGAGGGCGATAAACTGCGTGTCATCGACGGTGGCGGAATCCGCGAAAACGGCTTCATTAAGATTCAAACCGAAGACGGCGTCCGGGGATATGTCCTTCAGGAGGATCTCGGCGAATCGTACTACGCGGATCCCAAGTTTACCGATCATAAGGAGGCCGAGTACACGCACATTGACATGCCCGAAAAGATTTATCTCGGATGGGAGCTCTTGTACAATAAGGATAACATCGGATATCTGAAGGAACATTTGTCGGCTGCTCCCGAGGTGAATGTTGTTGCACCCACATGGTTCTTCCTTGACGGGACGGACGGGAGCTTTATCTCATATGCGTCTAAGGATTATGTGAGCTATGCGCACGACAGGGGAGTCGACGTTTGGGCTACATATAAAAACGATACGATCGAAAACCGGTTCAGCTGTACTGAGGATACACACATAATCCTTTCTTCAACCGACAAAAGGAGAGCGCTGATCGATTCGATAATGTCGACCGTCGATGAATACGGATTTGACGGCATAAACATCGACTTTGAGATGCTCAAGCTTGACAGCGGTGTTTACTTTGTTGAATTCCTGCGCGAACTCTCCGTTAAGTGCAGGTTGAATAAAATTGTCCTATCTGTGGATAATTATGTTCCGGAGGCATATAATGCGTATTACGACATAAAGGAACAAGGACAGATCATTGATTATGTCGTGATCATGGGATATGATCAGCATTATGCCGGATCTGAAGAATCGGGATCGGTTTCATCGATCGACTGGTTTACCAATGCGTTAAAATCGACGGTTGAGCTTGCTCCGCCGGAGAGAGTCATCATGGGCGTTCCTTTTTACACGCGACTATGGAGAGAAGAGAACGGCGGAAAGGTCTTTGTCGATGCAACCCTCAATATGAAGGAGATGCAGGAAAAGGTTTCCGGCAAGGAGCTCACATGGAGAGAATCGAACGGTCAGTATTATACGGAATGGGCAAAAAAAGGATCACTGTACAGAATCTGGCTTGAAGACGGCGAATCGCTAAAACGTAAAGCGGACGCATCGAGAGAAGCCGGAGTGCAGGGAATCGCAGCTTGGAAGCTCGGCGACGAGGAAGCGGGGACGTGGGCGATCCTGCAGGATTATTTTGAGAACGACCATTCCGGGGAATGCTCGGCTCCGCCGAAGAAGGAAAAATAAAGAGGACCGGCATATCGGTCGGGTTGTTTGAGCCCCGTTATGGCGGAGCGATGAACCCGAAACATTTAAAAAGTGGGTTTGGTATATTATTGCCTGCCGCGGCAGGGAAAGGAAGATAGATATGAAAGATTATATGCCTCGTGAAATTGAGGCCAAATGGCAAAAATACTGGGAGGAGAATGAGACCTTTAAGACTGACATCAGGGATTTTTCGAAGCCTAAATACTACGTGCTCGACATGTTCCCATATCCTTCGGGCGTCGGTCTTCATGCGGGTCACCCCGAGGGTTACACCGCAACCGACATTGTTTCGCGTATGAAGCGCATGCAGGGCTACAACGTCCTTCATCCCATGGGATACGATTCGTTCGGACTTCCCGCTGAACAGTACGCCATCAGTACCGGCAATCATCCGGACGGCTTTACGCAGAAGAACATACAGACCTTTTCAAAGCAGCTTAAAGAGCTCGGATTTGATTACGACTGGTCAAAGATGGTCGCAACCTCCGATCCCAAATTCTATCACTGGACGCAGTGGATCTTCAAAAAGCTTTATGAGGCAGGCTACGCTAAGTGCGTTGATATGCCCGTTAACTGGTGCGAGGAGCTCGGAACGGTTCTCAGCAACGACGAGGTTATCGACGGCAAGTCAGAGCGCGGCGGCTATCCTGTTGTCCGCAAGAACATGAAACAGTGGGTCATCGACCAGCCCGCATTTGCAGAGAAGCTTCTCGAAGGTCTCAACGAGATCGACTGGCCCGAGTCCACGAAAGACATGCAGCGCCACTGGATCGGACGTTCCGAAGGTGTCGAGGTCAGCTTTGACATCGTGGGCGGCGGCAAGTTCTCGATCTTTACCACATGTATAGAGACCATCTACGGTATAACGTTTATGGTACTCGCTCCCGACGGGGATCTCGTACAGGAGCTTCTTCCCCGAGTTAAGAACAGGGCAGAGGTTGAGGCTTATATCGAAGAGACGCGCAAGAAAAACGACATGGACCGTACCGAGCTCAACAAGGGCAAGACAGGTTGCAGACTTGAAGGCGTTAAGTGCATCAATCCCGTCAATGGAAAAGAAGCAGAGCTCTTCATCGGCGATTTCGTCCTCGCAAGCTACGGAACAGGTGCCGTTATGGCGGTTCCTTCGCATGACCAGAGAGACTTTGAGTACGCGGTGGCACACAACATCGAGATGATCCAGGTTATCGACGGCAATGACAAGGACGGTCATATAGACGTGAGCGATCACGCACTTGAAAAATATGATTATCTCGGAAAGGGCTACAAGCTCATCAATTCCGAGGAGTTCACAGGCATGACGGTTGAAGAGGCAAAGGAGGCCATCACCGTCAAGCTTGAAAAAATGGGCGTTGCAAAGCGCACCGTCAACTACCACTTCCGTGAGTGGATCTTCGCGCGCCAGCGTTACTGGGGCGAGCCCGTACCTGTGGTTCACACCGAAGACGGCGGCATCCACGTGCTTGATGATGACGAGCTTCCGCTTGTTCTTCCCGAACTTGAGGACTACAAGAGCAAGGGCGGCAAGGCTCCTCTTGAAAACGCTACAGAGTGGAAGAAGTACGATCACAACGGTATAAAGGGAACGAGAGAGACATCAACCATGCCCGGTTCGGCCGGCTCAAGCTGGTACTTCCTTCGTTACATCGACCCCGACAACGACAAAGAACTTGCCGATTACGAACTCCTTAAGCATTGGATGCCCGTTGACCTTTATATCGGCGGACCCGAGCATGCCGTCGGACATCTTATGTATTCGAGGATATGGAACAGATTCCTTTATGACATGGGAATCTCGCCTGTGAAGGAGCCCTTCAAAAAGCTTGTTCACCAGGGAATGATCCTCGGGGAAAACGGCATCAAGATGGGCAAGCGTTTCCCCGAATTCGTGGTGAATCCTTCGGATGTTGTCCGCGATTACGGCGCAGATACGCTCCGCCTCTACGAAATGTTTATGGGACCGCTCGAGGTTTCCAAGCCTTGGAGCAATCAGGGCGTTGAAGGCGCAAGGAGATTTCTTAACCGTGTTTGGAACTTCTTCACCGAAACATCGAACCTCACGGCCGGCGACGACGGAGAGCTCACACAGCTCTACCACCAGACCGTAAAGAAGGTTACAAACGATTTTGAGAAACTTGCGTTCAACACAGCCATTTCTCAGATGATGATCTTCGTGAATGCTCTTTACAAGAAGGGTTCGTGCCCGATTGAGTACGCAAAGGGACTCGTAAAGATGCTTTCGTGCATCTGCCCTCACATCGGAGAGGAGATTTGGGAGATCATCGCAGCAACAGGCAAGAGCATCGCTTATGAGCCTTGGCCCGAGTTTGATGAGAACCTTGCGCGTGAAGACGAGATCGAGATTGCGATACAGATCAACGGCAAGGTTAAATCGACCATCAAAGTCGGCCTTACCGAAGAGCAGGATTCCGTCAAGGCACGTGTCTGGGAGGATGCAAATATCAAGCGCATCACGGAGGGCAAGACCGTTGTAAAAGAAATTTACGTCAAAGGCAAGATATACACTATAGTGATCAAATGATATTAAAAGCTGTTATCAAACGATGACAGCTTTTATTTTTTATAATTATTTTAAAGTATGTATTGGAGAAGAGGACTGTTGGGAAGTATAATATAAATGTGGAGAAACGTGCTTCGGAACGTATTATAATATTGCCATAACCGGAGAGAAAAGGAACGTGACGGAGAATGTACATTACGGCCGCAAAACTGAGAAGTAGTTGAAACCGATATAGGGTCGGGGAAAGGAAAGTGTTATGCAGGTGTTGAACTTAAGCGCAAAGGGCGTAAGACCGTTTTTGCATCTGATTGACGAGGGGGTTGCAAAGGAGATTGACAACTCTTTGAAAAAAAACAAAGGCGAGAGTGATCTTATCGGAGATGGGTTTTATGTTTATGGAGCCTTTCAGGAAGAAGCAGGGATTCCGCAGGGAGCTCTTGCCGTTCAGATTGATGGATATACCGTCAGCATCAGGTCGCTTTTTATGAAGCCGGAATACAGGTTGTTCGGTGGAGCTACCATGATGCTTGATACACTTACCGCCGAGGTACTTTCAAGCGATGATATTATCGAAATAGAGTTTTTTGCTGATGATTCAAGCAGCAGGGATAAGGAAATAGGCGAGTTTTTAAAGGAAAAGGGTTTCCTTTCGGAAAAAGCACCGGACAAATATTACAAGACCACTCTCGGTGCCGTTCGGGATGGAGAAGTGCTTTCGAAATATGTCGGCAAGGGCGGAACCGTGTCTCTCGGAGAGGTATCGGATAAAGCCCTGAGAGTACTCGGAAGCGAGCTTGCGGATAATGAAAGATCGTTCATTGACCTACCGATCGTCAAGAGCGATTATGATACAGACATAAGTACCGTGACAATAACAAGTGACAAAATCTGCGATCTGGTTCTGGTTGCGAAGGATGAAGACGGGCTTGTTCTTGAATGGGCGTGGGCCGGTAACGAATCGGGAACAGTCATAAAGGCTCTTGCAGGGGCGATGAATAAGGCGATCGAAAAGTACGGCCCCGATACGGTTCTCAGGATTCCGACGGTAAACGATGTGTCAAGCGGACTTGTGGAAAAAATAGTTGAGGGAGCAGAGTGTTTTGGCTTTACAAGATACTATATGCCGTTGCTTCCTGTTTTGGAGGCAATGTACAAAAGAAAGGACGGTGCGGTTGTATGAGCAATACATTTGATCAGATCGTTAGAAATAAAATGGCGCAGAAACCGATAGAATACACAACTCCCGAAGAACTCGGAAATGTGACCATGGAAGGTGTTGCCGCTCAAAAATTCAAGGAAGAAATGTATTACAAAAAGCTCAGCGCCATTCCGACCGAGGCGCCCATTAATTTCACGGATCTTCAGGAACAGACTCTCATTCCTAAGCTCGGGGAAACAGAGTCGATGAAGAACAAGCACAGAAAGAGTCTCAGAAAAAGGACGTTGAAGAATTACAAGGAGGGGCGTGAGAAGGTCGGAGATATGGCAACGGCACAGACTGTTCCCTTGATGAAGTCTATATCGGATTACAAAAAGAGCATCGAAAAACAAAAGCTCAGGGTTGCACAGGATATGCGGGAACTTTCACAGATGGAGATTCCGTCGGATATTTTTGATGTTGTCCTGACGAAGGAACACTCGCATTTTGATGTAAAACGGGCATTAAGGATCAAGGAAGGACTGTCGAGGATTGACGATTATAAG
>JAEEGL016310889.1_pt1 | contig 16592 bp, 14 predicted proteins | sample 9134231 | NCBI WGS metagenome assembly JAEEGL01 (sample SAMN16246548, study PRJNA631951) | gut metagenome | biome: gut microbiome; feature: rumen; material: fiber-attached | host: Bos | place: Iran: Karaj | collected 2018-10 | reverse complement strand
GTTGAACAATGTGGCTTGCGCCGATGCCTGCCAACAAATGGCGGCCAGAATGATTGTGCTGAATAAACGTTTCATATATCGTCCGATTAAATTTCCGCCCGCATTTCCATTCTTGTCAGAATATAAAAAAAACGCAAGGCTTCGCCATTTATAACAATCTGATTGCCAAACGGTTTTACTCACAACCAGATGCTAAAAAGCAAGCACAATTTACTTATTTTATCTATTGATTTCGGGCTGGTTCAATTATGTATTCAACAAGTTGGGTGTTAATAGCGCAAGGCTATTTTTCGGTTACTGGAACCATTTTTCGACCAGCTTCAACAAACGGCAAGAACGAAAGGAATGCAAACAGCGGAAAACTGAAATGACTGCTGCCGCTGAACATACTGAAGAACATACAGCAAAGATACATAATGAAGAATATACCCAACTGCTGCCGTTTCTTCCAATAGAGCCACAAGCTCATTATCAGGAAGATGATATAAACCACACCGCCAATAATCCCCGAATATAGGAACGATGAAATTATAGGATTATGAGGAAAATCGTGGCGGTCTGGATTGTTCCAAAACTTCTCGCCATACCACTCGAGATATTTGAAACCTTGACCGAAAATCTTTTGCTTGGTATCATAGCGTGTCTGCCAAAGTTCAAGGGCATAGCGCCAACGGTCGGTGCGAGTGTTTAACAAATAGTTAACTGTATCAGCCCCTTCATTGACATAGAAACGATGTATAACACTGTCAGGTAACTGGTCGGCATACATTGGAAGACCTATGGTATCATCACATGTCAGACTGATGCCTTTTACTTCGATAGTAGAACCAGCACGTAGTGCATTCAAAAAACACGTAGGGTCCAACCTGTCATTTTTGAATTTATAAGAGACTTCACAACGATTCCAAACGCTATCGATTGGACTTATTTTTTTGGGAAGATTATGGCAATATCCTTGTCCTTCGTTAACCCACCACCCCACATTAAATGGAGTTTCTTCTCCTCTCACCACTTTGTATGAAAATGACAAATAGTATGTAACATTTTTATGATAAAATATAGGCCTGCCAACATAATACACCTGCCATTCCCATTTTGAACAGTCTCTTTCAATTCTTATTGCATTCGCTCCATCTTCACTTTCAACTAAATCAAACTTAATACAATCGTGTGGCGTTGGCAAATAACTCCATCCATCAAGTCCTTGCTTCAAATCTCCATTGCGAAACAAATTGTCTCCCCTCTCAAACTGAAATTTTTCATGGCGATTCATCATCTGTTTGAAATTAAACTCATAATACGTAACATCATCATCAAACAATGTGTATATCTTATAGTATTTGTATTTTTCGTCGTATGTCAATTCTTCATTGTATATTTTATTGAAAAACGAAAAAACTGTTAATCCTCCAATACCAATAAAACCTATTGGCATCAAACTAACCGCCAATATTTTTTTGTTCCAATGATATTTGAATATTGCCAACAGAGCCAAAACAAAAATAAGTAACGCATAAAGCACATACCCCCGCCGCGACATTACCGCGGCAACATTAATTACTGATATCACATTAATAACTATCAGTTTTCCTCCATCGATTTTCTTATTAACATATAACCATACAGACAAAATGATTGAAAATATGAAAAACAACGAATAGAAATTGCAATCGTTGACTAATGTAAAACCCACCCCTTCAAATAATTTGGTACTCAATGGAATTGACACACTTAAAATCGACAATCCAAACCTAACCATTGCTATCAATCCTGCCAACATCGTTAGCCGAAGAATCCATTTCAAAAACGATTCCGTTTGGTCGTCCTCATAATACAAATATGCACACGCCACGAAATACATTATAAGCAGCAGGTTAACAGATTCTTTCAGCACATTACTCAATGGCGAGTAATGGGCAAAAAACAAAGCAATGACCAGTAACGGCGGCAATAATTTGCAACATTTGAGCTTAGCAATGCCATTTTTGAGCAACCAATAAGCAGAATATACAACGCACGGCACAAACAGCAAGAGGAACAAATACTTGTATCCTATGAACACTGTGCGGCAAAAAAATAATGCCAGACATAGAGGCATTATTTTTTCGAATGCATGCTTACATTCTATGTTATTCAATTTTAGCATCTAAACAGTTCTTACTCTTGGATAATACGCTTTCTCGATATGCTCAATTTCCACAACAACGCCTTTTGGCGAAACTCGGTTATCACATCAAGCCAAGCATCCTCGGTTCTGGAAAACGGTGCATATAACCATTGACAGCACTAACAATGAATTTTTGCTTTGTGAAGTTAACAATAACTTGTGGTTATACAAGGTTGTTGACTGCACGTGTTTTCACTTCAATAAACGCAACGACATCTCATTAATACAACAATATACACTCAAGATGGCTCAAACGATAATTGTACTCCAATATTTTGTGTTCTTTTTAAATTAAAAGATTCGCAGCTGCATCTTCACCATATCTGCCAATTTCTTGATTGGTCATTATGAATACTATATTGTGTAAAAAAGAAATAACAGTTTCCTATCACTAATGATTTTTGTAATACAAAATCTTTAATATAATACCCGTGCTTTCAAATAAGAATCATGTTGTTTTTAAATGATTTTGTGAATTATATATTCCCCAGGCATTTCTTCATACTTATAATATGTAATATTTGTTGCCTCTTTTTTGTAATCAAAATCTGGATTAGGAATCATAAAACTTTTACCGTAATGTTTCTGCAAATATATTTCTGGATTGATTGGAATATTTACGATACAATTTTTGTATTCAACTTGCTTTAAGCCTATTCTCGGCAAATCAATTCTTTTTACTTTCGCTTGAGATTTTCTATTCAATCCGCTGAACTTATCAGTATCACAAGAAAAAGAATTACAATAAATAGTGTTTTTCTCTTCGTCTTCACGGTAATAAAACACGTCAATAGAAGTGTGTTTATATAAATAACATTCTTCCTTACCTCCGTCTTTTATAGAATAAAACTCACGAATCAATTCAAAACCATTACTTGTTAGTAATTGACGAACTTTTTGTGAATCATTTAAAAATATACCGAAATCTAAGTCAAAATCATATTTGATAAAATCGTGCTCTCGATAGTAACCGAGTAAAGTACCAAAATCCAACCAAAAAAGTATTCCGTTGTCATTAAGTATTTTGGCAAACATTCCCAATAGTTCTTCTCCCTCGATAAGAAAATACGATTTCCTTTTTAAAAACATTTTTTCGTATCTTCGAACATTTTGATACTCTCTGATCCTCCATAACGGGGTCTTTTTCAAAATTGGTTTTAAGAAACTTTTTATTTGTTCAATCATGATTAATTTAGTATTAGGAATTCTCTATGCGGTTTTTGTATGTCTTTTTCATCTGGAATTTGCTTATAATTACCATAAAGTCTTGTCAAATATCTGTCATAATTACCAGGGACAGGGACATTGACACCTTCAAACTCCATTTCTGTTAAAGGGAACAATTCCTCATCTATCCTAATTTTGTCTGTCAAGTCTACACCAAAGGTATGTCTCAAGCAATTTGTACTAGATATTTTTGACAAAATACGGAAAAATGGGTATACAATATTAAAAGATACAAATTTCGACACATAAAATAACGGAGAATATACTTTCCGTTTTTTTGTTTTTTCATAAAAAAATAATGAAATCTTTCTGATAGATGCAGAAACTTGCGACAATGTTTTACCAATTCTTTCTAATATGAAAACATCAATGAATACACCTTTGTATTTGTACAAAGAATTATACACCTGAGAATTCTTATCCCTTACCTTTGCAAAAGGTATATCATAATACTTGTCGGTTTTATGAGTTTGTAAAACATACCGATCAGTTTCTTTAAATACTTTTTCTAATTTTAGATAATCTTCTCTGAGCATCTCCACATCCAAATCGTCATCCCACGGAATGAACCCTGAATGCCTGACCGCACCTAAACAAGAACCTGAAGAAAGCCAATATTTAATTCCATTGTCCTTACATAGTTTGTCAAAATATTTAAGCATTTCTAGCATACGAAGTTGCTGCTGACGAAGCAAAGAACCGTCAGGATTATATTTTTCACGAATATTATTTGTATCGCTCATTTCTCCCTAAATCTTTGAATAAAAACTCCGACCAATGTAATGCATTCTTCCAATTGCTTTATTCCAAACAATTTTGATAAAAGAATATATGTGACACCATAAAGTGTTGTTTGAATTATCAGTAATAGCATTGTATTGATTTGGATATCATGAAAAAAGTACGCAGGAAACGCTGAAATCACTGCAACAAACGCTATAGGTAGTGTATCCATTATTTGCATAAATAATGTATAATCCGTGGTTTTAGTGGCCACAACTGCATTAACAATATATGTAAACCAAAAACCAGAAACCATTCCCCATAAAATACCTTCAACACCAAAATATGCTCCCACAATTATGAATATTATGCCGACAGTTCTTTTTACAATATTCCACTTAAAAATATCCTTACTTCTCCCAACCGCACTCACAACTTGATAATTGACACTCTGCATACAATTAACCAATCCTGCGACACACAATATTTGAAAATATGATACAGAATGCAACCATTTGTCAGAAAACAACGTGACAATCAATGGTTCGGCAATTACCCACAGCAATGTCATAAGGGGTATGTTTATAAAGTTCATTGCTAATAAACTTTTCTTAACCGCAAAAAACAGTTTCTTTTTGTCATCTTGAATTTTTGCAAAAACAGGAAACGTTACCTGTTGAACCATTTGCGATATACTCGTTGTTGGTATTTCTTCAAGTCTTTTAGCCTGAGAATAATATCCCATTGTTGCTGCAGGAAACAATCTCCCGATTATAAGCCCCTGAATATTATCAACAGTGCTATTCAACAAATCCGAAAGCAACAAATAACTGCCGTATGAGAATAATTCCCTAAACGATTTTTTTGAAAAATTCCAATTTGGTTTCCACTGGCTTTTAAACCACAAAAAAATAGAAGAAAATACTCCAGCGCATAATTGTTGTAATACCAAAGACCATACTCCATATCCCAAGTATGCAAGCGAAACCGCCACAAAAACAGACAAAAGGCTTGCATATATGTTTATTTGCGCCAACTTTTTAAAGTTCAACTGTTTTTTTAGCTGCGTAATCTGTATGATGTTAAAAGCATTAATAAATAGAATTATTCCCTGAACTCTTAAAACATCACGCAACAAAGGAAGATTATAAAATACTGAAATTTTCGGCGCGGTGCAATAAAGGAAAATATAAAAAAAAACCGAAACTATTAAATTCCAATAAAATACCGTTGAATAATCTGTTGCCGTAGGTTCTTTTTTCTGAATCAAAGCAGAAGAAAAACCACCGTAAACAAATGCGTTGGATATCACAATAAAAATAGCCAACATGCCGATGCAACCGTAATCATCTGGTGTTAACATTCTTGCCAAAAAAATATTTGACAAAAATGAAATTATCTTTACACCAAATTTTTCAACCGCACTCCAAACTATTCCTTTGATTGTTTTTTCCTTTAATTCAGATGACATGCCTTATATCCAAAACTTTTCAGTTTCCTTTTCAATTTTAATATCTCGGATATTTGAATTTTCATTTACAATCAACTCATATATTTTGGACGCGAATAATACATCGTGCAGTCCCAAACCATAGTTATAATCTATAATACGTTGATTGTCATCTGTTCGACCTGGGTCGTTTCCACAAAGAACCTCTCCTATTTCATTATAATTTTTATACTGATTAAAATATTTGAAATTTTTCACATGGTCTGTGTCGTCTCCAAATACTCTATCGAAAACGGTATCACAGTTTTGTAAGCCCCTCATGTGTACGGGAATTACCGTCACACCAGGTTTGAATGTTTCTTCGTCTTCCACTAACAAACCATTAGCACTTGTAATGCAACTTACAAATACATCCGAGGAACTTGCCAATTCGTTTATGTCATCAACAAATTCGAAATTAACATTTGCATAGTTCTGAAAACGCTCTGCAAACAATTCGGCCTGGTTTTTATATTTCAACAATTTAACGTGAAAAAACTTTTCTGATTCTAACTCCAAGATGCAAAGTAAGGTGGCACGCGCAGTATTGCCCAACCCCACAAAACCATAGACCCTTGCATCACTCTTCCTTAATGCTTTTGCTGATACTGCGGCAACAGCTCCTGTCCTCATCGTTGTAATCCAATCGGTATCAATCAGAGCCAATAGATTACCTGACGTTGCATCATAAAGCAACATATCGCTACCCAAACTTGGTACTGCGCCTTCTATTCTATGAACAACCTTGATTCCAAAATACCTTGTTTTGTTGTTCCCCTCATCAGGCAACAAACATGGCATTGAGGTGAAAAAATCAGTATCCGAAGGATGTACACTGATTTTTGCTGGAAGTTGCGACTTATTTTTTATGGCAAAACTCTCATAAATCCACTTCACACACTCTGAGGAAGGTATACAAAGTTGCCTTATGTCGGAATTAGATATTATTTTCATATTTTTATCAATCCTTCAATCAGTTTTGCATTATCTTCATGGTTTCTGACGGCAATACGCATATATTGCTTCCCGTCAAAGCCTGTTTTGGTAGAACAATCACGAGTCAAAATATTGAATTGCTTCAACATATTGAGTACAATTTGATTAGCCGTATATGGGGGCAGGATTTCGACGAGAAAATAGTTTGCCTGCGACGGCATTACACGCAAATACTTAATTTGGCGTAATTTTGCCTCAAAGTCATCCCGTTCTTCAATGAATTTGGCACACGCCTTCTTGTAGTCCTTCTCGTATTTCGTAAAAATCTGCATGAAGAACTCTGCAAACGAATTTATATTCCAAATACTTACAGTTTTTTTGAGTTTAATAATAAGTTCTCTGTCAGCCGAACACATAATACCAAGTCTAAGCCCAGGAACACCATAACTTTTTGAAATGCTCTTCATAACAACCATATTCGGATATTTTTCCAAAATATGGTTGTGGAGCAAGGTATTCTTTTCCCAACCTTTGCTAAAATCAACGAAACTTTCGTCAACAATCAGTCTGACTTTATTACCATGACACCATTGTGCAAGGCGGCATACATCATCAAAAGGGACGAAATTGCCTGAAGGGTTGTCGGGATTAATCAAAAGAAGATTGTCTGCATGGTTTTGCGAGAAATAGTCAATCAAATCTTGAGCAGAATATCTGTATTCATTATTTTGTGGGACAAAAGTAACCAATTTTTCCGGATTGCGTCTGTTGGGGTACTCTTCGAAAGTCGGACGGATAATTCCCAAGGTTCCTGGCAGAATCTCCATCAAAGCTTTAATTAATTCCGCCGCACCATTTCCAGGAATTATATAATCTTCTTTTATGCCCCAACATTTGCTTGCAAGCAAAGTGTTAACTTTCATCCCTGACGGATATTCTGCGATAAGCGTCCTGAAATTTGCCTCAATTTCGTCAATAATGTTCGAGTTTCTAAAATATGGATTAACCAAATAACAAAAATCCAACATTTTCGGGAAACGCCAAAAGCCACCGTATCTTCCGTAATACTTTCTAATTATGTCTTTTTCATCAGCGAAAATTGCCTCAGCGATATCCAAATCCTGCTTGTCGTCAATCTCGTACCATTTTTCTCCATTAATAAGTGGAAGCGCCTTCAAATCATGCGAATTAAGAAATGATATTATCCGCAACACATTCTCGTAATATTCGTTGTTTCCAACGGATTTAGTATATGCTTCTAAAAACGGTATATATTTGGTTGAGGAAAATTCCTTTGAAAACTTATAGATATTGACAGTCTTGTAATAAGTGTCAACATCACTATAACAGAAAGCGGCTTTCGGCACAAAATTGACAATATTATTATCTCTGTCAATTTTAACCATTGTTCCGTCCATCCATGCTTCATACTTAGCAACGAGAGCGAGATTCGGTTCCTTATTATTAACCAAAAGTTCAAACATTCCTTCATCAAATATCAAATCGCTCTCTATTAACAATGTATCATCCTCTTGCAACTGTTTTTTTGCAAGATATAATGAATAGATATTATTGGTTTTGTCATAAATGGGATTATTGACAAACTCAATTTTTATGTCAGAATGGTTTTGGTTTAGGTAATCAATAAGTTTTTCACCTTCATATCCAACCACAATAACAATTCTATTGAGATTCAAAACAGAAAGTTGTTTTAGCAGCCTATCAATGAGTTTTACGCCATTTACTTCTACCATACATTTAGTATTGTTGCGCGTAAACTCACCTAATCGCTTACCCATGCCTGCTGCGAGAATAATTGCTTGCATACAAATTTATAAAAAAGACTATAAATAATATTTGATAATAAACTAATATAAATCACACTTGCATCCCCATCATTTTCCTAATTGAGTAATATGCTTTGAATGCCGCAAGTGACACATACGTCATATAATATTTACTTTGTTCTGCACAATGACAAATATACTTGTCAATCTTACGCATTTTGTCTGGATAGTATGAATCCAAAGCCTTCTGTATTTCAGGATGTGATATAACCATTGTATAAAAACTTTTATTGAAAGCATGAAAATTAAATTCGTTGCGGAAGCATTCTGCCATATGCAATAGATACTGAGTATTGTATTGTTTCTCAAAATCAGGTATTTCATCTATATGTGGTATGGCAAGAATAGTATGCATAAGTAACACAACCTTTGTCCACATATCTTTACGGTAAGAATTTAATATTGAATTAGGATTTAACTGGTAATAATACTTGTATTCTTCCAAAATTTTTATCTTTTGGCAAGCACAGAAAATGCCAATCATAAGTTGTTGGTCTTCTGCGTAAGATATTTTTTCTGTACAATATTTGGCATACTCTAACACAAGATCTGTTCGAATTATTTTCCCCCAGCGGCTCATCGCCACAGTTCGTCCATAACTGCCCTTGTCGCATAACAAGATTGACTTCAGATTGTCGTCTACAATGTAAGTACCAGCAATCAAAGAATTAATCCGCAATGGAAATTGATGCGTTTTATTCACAAACTGAATACATTGCATTGACACCAAATCCACATTTCCGTCCAATGAATTTAACAAACATTCTAAATAATCCGCAGATACATAATCATCGCTATCAATAAAACAAATATGCGAGGTATCAACATATTTCAAACCTTCCATCCACGCAGACACGAGCCCCCCATTCTCTTTGTGTATCAGTTGTATGCTAACATACCTTTCTGAATATTCATCACAAATCACACCGCATCCGTCAGTCGACCCATCATCTACAACAACTATCTTGTCGAATGGGATAGTTTGACCAAGCAAAGAATCAAGACATCTCGCCAAATATTCTTTAACATTATAGACAGGGACAATTGCGGTTACCGTTACCATATTGTATAGTATTATTCTGTTGTTTTTTCCACCACTTAAATATAATAGAAATGTTAGGAGCTATAATAAAAACCATGCATAATGTAGGCATACTAATACACGGATTAAGAAACCCGAGCACGATGAATAACAACAGAGCTATTCGGAAGGATTGTAAATCAATCTTATTTACAATGCTTTTTTTAACATGTCTCACGAAAATCGAAATCAAGCCCACAAAAATCACCATACCAACAATACCGAATACTCCAAGCATGTCTGGCCATTCTTGATGACATCCGATTATCCCATATCCATATCCTTTGTACCCCACACCACATAAAGGATTATCCCTAAACGTTGATAGGGAATACCCCATAAGTTCCTCGCGCCTACTATAGTTATACTCATTATTATGATGAGTTCCTAATAACATATCTACTGCACTCCTCAAACGACCACGAACGATCCAGTTTGTTGACTCTGTGACGTTGTAAATCCAATCGGAAATAGAGTTACGGAACAGAAATACAAGACATAAAACCCCAAATGCCAATATCGCCATCAAAACGAAACGAGTCTTGGACTGTGTATATTTACGTATAATAATGCCCAGGACTATACCCAAGACGCACAAAAGCATACCTGTCGTTATCAATGATAATAGGACAACCCCTGCCAACAACAAACAAAAAAACAAATATTTACGTATTTTATAATCATTATACAAGGAAATCATCGTAAAAACCATAATGCATAATAATAAACAGATTGAATAAAACTGATTAAAATCAACAACCCACGAGATATTCATATCTTGGGCATAACGAATAGCATATTTATTAACAAAGACCACTTTATACAATGAAATAACGGCTGATAAGCCTATTGATAAAAAAGCGGTTTTTAAAACTATTAGCTTCTTCTTATTTGGAAGCCCTTGCATAACATTCGATAGTGTAACCACAAACGCAAGACTGACGAATTTTAAAGCATGACTAATTGGTGCATTAAATCCTCGCTCAAAGTATTTTCCCGACAGCAATAAGATTAACAAGACAGAACCCATGGCAACCATAAAGGGAATTATAGTTACAACGTTCTTTGCTTTCGTGTTAAGGAGAATAAGAACTACTGTCATTGCTATACATTCCGTTCCAAATGATTCTTTATTGAGAGATGTAAAAACAATGAAAACAGTTACTAACAATATGACATATGAAATTAAATTTCTCTCTCCCCTATTGATTATCAATCGCATAACCCCGTTCATCATCATCAAAAAAATGCTATTTAAGACTTGCAAGTAACTTTTTTGCCGCATTTTCTATATTATAATCTGATTTTTGGACAGCACGATTCATTTCTTTTCTGTCCTTATGCAATGACAAAACTTTTGCTACCTCCATAGCCCATAGTTTCAAGTCACTGTCTAGGGAGCAAAATCTGACACACCCCGTAACATCAACTGTGTTTGGAACATTATCTTTGGCACAGACACACGGAACGCCCACGCTTTGTGCTTCAATTGTAACAAATGGGAGTCCCTCACTTAAAGACGGAAGAAGCAACGTATCCATAGCGCAATAATAATCATACACATTGTTGACTGCTCCTGTAAATATTACATCTTTTTCAAGTGATTTCGATTTAATTTTGGATTTCATTGCATCATGCAAATCTCCTTCACCGATAACAAGCAATTTTGCTGTCGGAATAATGTGTTTTACCTCGCCAAGTATATCAATCAAAAATAACGGGTTTTTTACAGGAACCAACCTTCCAACAAAACCCAACACCTCATTATCTATAACATTTAGCTTGGAGCGTAAGCTGTTCCTTTCCGATTCATCATAAACAAATCGTTCCACATCAATTCCTGGTGATACTATTTTGTATTGCCTACCGCCATAAAGATAATCCCCTGCCCTATTAGATACCGCGAGCCTTACAACATCCGAATGCTTCAATTTTAAAACCGCTACTTTATGAAATAACTTTTGGCGCATTTTATAGAATGTATTATTAATTGGCTCCTGCATAGCATTATGTGAATGCGTTACAACCTTATATCCTTCCTTTAACGCGATTGAAATAGGTATTATATCAAAAGATATATGCGCAACATTTACATATAGAGTATCAGTATTTTTTTTATAATCAATTAATATTTGTTTAAATGATTTTATGTAATCTTTTAAATTATGTCGTTCTGGCAAATATATTATTTCTCCACCATTTTTAATTACTTGCTCAATGTGTATAAAACCACTTGCATTATTCAAATTCGATGTTTGTTCCACAACATACACAAACTTTAATTCATCGAGAAGTTGATGCTGCATAGACAAAAGGAATGTCTCTGCACCTCCAACCATATTTTTTAAACCATAAACCAATATTATTTTCATATACAATTCACAATGTTAAATATTTAAAAACGACTTTATTTTCAAATAAATAATCACCGCCAATGCCCCCAAGCGTAATTTGCCAGACATTAATAACAGTTTCTGCTGAAATAACAATGATGATCGATATTTTCTTTCATAAAGCAAATTCCAAGGAGAATGCATTGTCATCTGTTTTACAATTTTATTTTTCTCCCTTATCGAACTTATCACTAACGATGGCAATACATCGTAACAGATAATCACATAGTATTCAACAGCCAGCATTTGCCCCATATTTTCAGGGTGTTTCGAAAAAAAAAGGTTGTTTTCGTCTACTAGTATTTTTATCCATTGTTCTGTAATATCTATTCGATTGCCATAATATTTATTTATTGCTGAATGTGGATATTGAACATAACCATACCAAATACTTTTTGCAACAGCAACTCTTGAGCAAGAATTTAACAATCTTGAATTCCATACAATGTCTTCGCCAATTTTAAAATCTTCAGGGAATAATACTCGCCTCGCAATTTCAGACTTAATTAGTCGTGCAAATGGAGCTCTAATTATTTGTCCTTCCCCTTGTATTTTGTTTAATTCATCAGAAATTCCTCCAAACATTGCAGACAGGATGTCATCCTTACTATATAATGTAATGTCGCCATTTGATGATCTCAATGCAGAATAATTTTGAAACGAATCCTGCGTTTGTATCTTATACACCCCGCCATATACAATATCTGCATCTGTAGCTTCTGCTATGTTTAATGCATCTTCAATTACAAAATCAGAAAGCACATCATCAGAATCAACATACATAGTGTAAGCTGATGTCACCAAACTTGTTCCATAATTACGCGCTGCACTTACTCCCGCATTTTTTTTATGTACGACCCTTATTCTTTTATCTGCAGTAAATTGTTCACAAATATCAGCTGTTTTTTGTGTAGACCCATCATCAATCATTATTAGGTTCCAGCAATTATTTGTCTGTTTTATAATACTTTCAACGCATTTTTTTAAAAGAGTTTCTTCTGTATTATAAACAGGCATAATCAATGTGACCTTGCTTTGATTCATATTACCACAATCCCATTCTCAAATTACTTAACTCTTTTTACAGGAGCCCCCACATATGTTCCTCTTTCTTCAATATCTTTTATTACTAAACTATGTGCACCTATTACTACATTATCTACAATACAAACTCCGCCTATTATTGAACTGTTGGCACATAAACTTACATTATTTCCGATCAATGGATGTGTTGAACCAGTCTTCGGATTTGCCTTTTCCATTCCCGAACCAACAGTACAATTTTGGTATATCATAAAATTATCTCCAATTGTACAGTTGCCTATTACTATACCAACAGGATGACATATATGAAAACCTCGGCCCACAATAGCATTAGGGTATATTACACAACCATATTTTTTCAATATTTTTATATACAAAAATTTAGCTCGAATTTTTGAGATAAATCCTCCACCATACAGAAACCACATTTTGCGTGCGAGATAGATACAATTAGTATTGGGCTGAAAGAACTTTGCTCTTATTCTATCAATAAAACCTGGTTTTTCCCCTTTCATTCTATGATAGCAAAAAATTTCGTAATTAAGAATTTCCTTATATTCTTTTCTCGTCATACTAACTTGCTCTCATTATGTAAACAATTCACGTTTCTTTCTCAAATCTTCAAAACTTCCTATCACCTTTGCTGGCACACCTCCAACAATGCTACCTTCCGGAACATTCTTATTTACTACGGCACCAGCGGCTACAATAGCATTAGGACCTATCTTACTTGGTCCAAGTATAATTGCGTTAGCCCCAATAAAGACATTGTCAAATACTTCTATTTTCCCAATGTGTTCCTCGTACACACCATTAGCATCAGGCATATTATTGAAAACACTATGAATAGCATCATGTGGAATGAACTTTGCACCCGAAGCCACCTCTATGTTATTGTGCAAATAAATATTCTCAGACCTCAACGGAATGATACCAAATGGAAGACGAACATTGTCACCTACAGCACCGAATAACTTATGTTTTCGGGCAAAATTTCCTCGTTTTACTGATGAAAATATTGTAACAAAACGTAAAGATTGCAATGCTCTTCTGATATCCATATCAATCTATATATACTCCCCTGCAGTTAACCTAAATGTACTCTCTGTCATCATCGCTGATGCATCAGACTTCTATACATCAATGCTTCCATATAGTCATAGATACGGTTATTTATAATACCTTTTTCCTTACGAATGACAATGGTATGCCATTATTTACAGCAGCAAAAACTACTTGGTAATTAATCTGCGATGAAGTTTTACGAGGATAGCCATTACGAAAACAAATAAACGCTTCCACGGCTCGCAGAGTCCTGATATCCTGCCCTCTTGTTGATAAATGAATATCGAAGAATCCAATTGTTGTGGAAAGTTGTTCCATGGCTTTGCGGTAGTTCTTCTGTATAGTAGATGCATTACTGCTATAAGCATTGGCCTTGAATTCAAGAAAACAAAGTGCTACACTATTGGCTATGGCACAATCACATTTCCTTGTGTGTGATGATTTGATGATGCCATTATCTATCTGTATCAATACGTATGGCTGACTCGTAGGGTTCTCGACAGTAAAGTATTTACCTGCTGCATCTTCGACCTGGCCAAATGTGGAAGTAACGAAACCACTGATTTTTTGCGCCTCCGCATCCACAATATGTTCGTCTGAGGTTGACTGTAGCAAATAACTATCCACAGGAGTGGAATAAGTTGCAAAAACATGTGGCAATTGAAGGTCATGGAGATATGTTGGGATCATTTGTCTCGCAGTTTTTGAACATAAATCTGGTAAAGACGGTCGAAGACCTCGCCATTGTAGTCGGATGCAGTATCAAGATCGTTCTCTCGGATGAGATGCGTATCTTCTTCAAGCAAAGAACGGCAGGTTCCGTTAGATACTGTATATGCAGTGAACTCTCCTTCTCGGATTGTCGCGGTGGTTCCTGTTATCTCCTGTAACTGTTGTTCTGATACACCTAAGTCCTGCAAACGTCCCGAGAAAAGCAGAATATTAGCTGCAGCCAGAAGGTATGGGCTATGGGAAGTTATGAAAACAGAAGACTGGTGCTTGGCATTGCAGAGAGCAATTGTATCGTTAAACAAATCTACTTGAGTTTGTGGAAATAGGTTTTGTTCAGGCTCCTCTAGGATAAATGAAATACTTTGAGGCTTCGAAAGATGCTCAAAAAGCCTTTTCATTTCTGCCATTTGATTAACCGCGGTTAAATCGTTTTCTGCTGCTTTCTCCTGAATCAGTTTGGCATATACTGTTTTATAGTCCGCTCGTCTTACCTCGTCAGGGTAATATTTCGTTGTTATCTCACGTGTAATAGCCCATGCCAAATTAACGCGTTTCTGCTCCTGTTCGAACGAAATATCTTTCCCATAATTATCAAAATAGTCCGTTGTGAGATAATGCATAAGCACCGTCATCGGCACTAATGACTGCATACCACTTGACGCATCATAAAGAGGTATGTTGTAAGATACTCCATTTTCGTGAGTAAGCATATCCATTCGTTCCTTAGCTTTGTCATCGAAGTAATACTTCACGTTAAGATTTAGAATAGGTGCCTTGTGCTGAACATCAAAATTGCGATTTGTGTCCAGCCAATCAAATAAGAAACTACGGAAGTTCGTTGGCTGTATATCGCGTTTCTCAATATCTTTCATGGTCACAATATTCCGGTCGGACGGCATATAGGAAATTTTCAGTCGTTGATAAGACAATTGGTCATTGAATGACAATGAAAAATGGCCTTTATCATAAACTATCGACACGTAGGGTGACTTATATTCTATAAAAGAACTATCCGGATGTATGTAGTTGTGCATTCGATGGAAGTCTTCAATCAGGTTCTTGAAGTCCTCACCATTTTTTACCACATCCGTGGTGAGTGAAGAACACGCTTCCTTTTCCAACCACAGACAAGTACTCAAAACTTTGGCGATGGTACTTTTGCCATTGCTCTGAGGACCAATAAGAATACAGAATCGTTCATATACAATTCGTACAGTCTTTATGATTGGTCCTACATTTATGATTGTTAGATGTCTCATACCATTTCTTTTCTAAGAAGAAATTGACTTAATTATATATACTCTCCTGCCGTCAACCTAAACGTACTCCCCGTCATCATCGCCGATGCGTCTGACATCAAATAGATTAATCCTTCCATATAGTCATTTCGCTCGCACATTCGGCCCATTGGAAGAATATCGGCGGCGCGTTTGCGAAGTTCCGCCTCACTTTCGCCCTGGCTTATGCGAAGCGCGACCTCACCCTCAGTTGGTGTCCAACCAAGAGTAAGGTAATTACAACGAATCTGCTCTGTTGCGTATTGATGCGATATATGTTCCATAAGAATCCTCAACACTCCTTTTGAGCAAGCGTATGCTGCACGGTCTTTCTGTCCGCCCCAAGCGTGAGCTGAACCTGTGAGCACAATACTGCCCCCTCCGTTAAGCCGCATATATTTAATGGCCTGTTGGCAGCAGAAAAAACACGCTTTGAAGTTTACATCCATCACCCAATCGAAAGTCTCCTCATCGCAAGTGTCGAGAGGGCTAACAGGTGTTACTCCGGCATAGTTGAAAAAGCCATCGATTTTACCATATTTTTCATAAGCGGCGTCAAACAGATGCTTGCAGTCATCCACCTTTAGAAGGTCGCAGTGAACAAAAATACC
>JAEEGL015486023.1_pt1 | contig 16592 bp, 21 predicted proteins | sample 9134231 | NCBI WGS metagenome assembly JAEEGL01 (sample SAMN16246548, study PRJNA631951) | gut metagenome | biome: gut microbiome; feature: rumen; material: fiber-attached | host: Bos | place: Iran: Karaj | collected 2018-10 | reverse complement strand
TTTTTATTAGACGTTTAACGTCTAAGGAAAATTGTAAGAAAAAACCGTCACATTTCTGTGACGGTTTCCGTGACGGTAAGTCTATGCAACCTTGTACCCTTTCTGAGTACCTTTGCCCTTTACCTTTACATCTGTAACGGTAAGCATACCATTTTCTACCAACTGTCTGCACAGTGCGCTGACTTTCTGTGTTGTGAGTTCAAGAGATTTTGCGATTTCACTCGCAACTGTGAACTCTTTTCCGTCAAGGAATTTTACGATTTCTGCCTTAATTGGCTCGTTCTCCTTTGATTTCTTGGAAGGCATTTCCTTTCTGTGGGCGTTCCTGCGGTCAAGACCCTCTATGATTTCTTTTGCCTTTGACTGCATTTCCTCTGTGATTTCTCCGCCAGCGATAACCATTTCCATCATTTCTCTTGTTGTCATAATTTACCTACTTTCTCACGTTGGTCGTGACCCTTTTTACTTTTGTTTTGGGAAGTTCCTGTCTTCCCTTTCCTTATTACATTTATATTGTAGCAAACTTTTTTAAGTTTGTCAATACCTTTTTTAGATTTTTTTCAAGTTTTTAGTGAGTATCAATTTCCGAGTAATGACCTACTCACTAAGGGAGCAACTCGGAACTTCTCCCCTTGACAATTATATTATATCACTTTCAATATGAATGTCAACACTTTTTTTAATTTTGAAGAGGAATTTTTGACGTCTAATTTATTTAATTTTGAGTTAGACGTTTAACGTCTAAGAACTGCGGGCGCGCGCCTTAGACGTCAATTTTCCAAAAAAATAAGGGAGATTTCTCTCCCCTATTTTATTTTATGATAATTTCATCTTTACTTTTATATATTCGGTAATTGTTACATTTAATTTCCAAGATTTTTTCTTTACCCTTCTTTATTGTGAGAATTTTGGGAATTTCTCTGACTATACTTTTTTTAATAGGATAATTTCCAAAAATTTCTGCGCCCCTGCGTAAAGTTTCAAATAAAATGCAAGATTCTATCTGACTATCACTTAATGCGGTATGGTCTTCTATAAAGTCTATATTATCGGTAATATATTGCATAACTGTTTCTGCTGTTGTAGAATAGTTACCACTTTCTGTAAATTTCTGATTCTGTTCACAAAAGTTTTTATAATCATCATTAATAATGAAGTGATGAACATAACCTCTTATATCTTTAATAGGAACATTATCAAAAGGATTATTACATTTGAACCAATCACAGTTAAAGTCAAAAACTTTTTCATCAAAACTGCTATTATATGCAAAAGCATATTCGACATTAAAGTTCTTAAAATCTCTTATGATTTCCTGGCAAATATAACCAAATTTTTCCATTTTCGTTTCTTTTGCTCTCATCGCCTTAATATAAAGCGGTCTTTTTTCTGCATAATATGCGGAAGCAAAACACATTTTGTTGTGCCATACTTGTTCTACCACAAAATCTTTTTGGGAAAGTATGCTCTCTGTTTCTACGTTTGCAATAACTATACCAATGTTATAGCAAAAAGGTTTATCAAGTGAAGTAGTTTCTGTGTCAAAAATTGCAATATTCATTTTTATTTTCTCCTTTCTTTTGACTATATACATTATATAAGATAAGAATATATTTGTCAAGACTTTTCGGAAAAAATAAAGAATATTTTTTATAAAGAAAATTTTAGGAAAGAATCTTTTTGGAAAATTTTGATGTCTAAACTGAAGAGGAACTTTTTAGACGTTTAACGTCTAAGATACGTTGAGTGCGCGGACTCAACCGGCGCGCTCAACGAAGGAGGAAAATAAATATATTGAAAGGTGTGTATTGCGGATTTTCTGTAAGATTTTTTAGGATAATTTCTATCCATGAAAGTCCTATCCATATAAGTAATAAACAATTTACAAGAATTATTATTGTCCAAATTATGTTTTTCATTTTCTCATACCCCCTTGACAATTATATTATAACACTTTGAAGAGGAAAGTCAACCCCTTTTTAGGAAAAATTTTAATTTTTTTATTAGACGTTTAACGTCTAAGAAGAACTTTTCCGAAAATAAATTCGGAAAAGTTTGAAAGGGTAAGTAATAATGAGATTTTACAACAATTTATTTTTATTTTAAAGTTATTTCCATTTTATAATTATATTCTTTTCCATTAATTGTAATTGTATGATAAGTTGTTATTGGAAAATATTCTTCTGTTTTTAATTCACCGCACATATCTGTAGTATCTTCTACTGTTTCAATTGCTGAATTTACCATTTCATTTAATCCCTTTTTTAGTTCTTTTGTATTCATTTTTATTTTTCCTCTCTTTCTGTCCTCTCCCTTAGGACAATTATAATATATCACATTATAATATATATGTCAAGTATTTTTATAAAAAATAAAAGAAATATTTGACGTCTAATATCTTTTAAAATAACTTAGACGTTGAACGTCTAAACTTGAAGAGGTTAGACGTCAACGAAGGCAACCGCTATGCGATTGCCTTTAATACGTTGATAATGTCATTTACATCGTACGCTGTTCCATTCCATTCTGTTCTGTTCTTTTCTTCGTCATCAAACAGAATTCCTTTTGGTTCGTTTACAACGCTTGACTTAGGCGTTCCATATTTGACAATGTGTATTTCATTCCATTGTACGCTTTTTAAGTGCTTTCCAAGCCACCGCATTTTTGCATTTATAACTTTTTCATCATATTCAGCGGTTGAGTTTTTTGAAAGCCAACTGACAATTCCCAAGGTGTAGCCTTTGCGCTGTAGGTGATTAAGTAGACGAGCCAGCTCCGACAGACGCAAGAGCGCAGGTGCTAATTTATAAGGTGCAGGGTCATAGCTCCGTAACATTTCAAGCCAGCCCGCAACCCCGTAAAGGTCGGCAATAGTGCCGTCCATATCAAAATATATCGCCTTTCCATTTCTTACCATTTTTGTTTCTCCCTTCTTTTGATTACATATAGATTATATCATATAGAACAGGCGTTTACAAGGGAAATTTGACGTCTAATGTTGATTTTTCAACGTTTTTTTGACGTCTAAGGTTAGACGTTTGACGTCTAAAGAACATATGTTCGTGTTTAGACGTCAAATAAATACGAACATATGTTCGTTTTATCCTGTTTGTTTATTCGCAAACATATGTTCGTAATTTTTAACGTCTAAGATTTTTAACGCTTTAGAACTTTAGTGTGCTAAAGTGACAAAGTAATAAAGAGCAGGACCTTTCGGTCCCGCTTTTGTTTTTGTCTATCCCCTGCGCTTTATTGCTCGCCTTGAATTGCTTATTACCTGTTTTAAACTCGCTCCACCTATACCTGTTACCTTGTTGTTAATATATACAGTGTAAAGTCCTTCATTAAAGCTGTAAATGTGTGCTACTGTTTTGTATCCATCAACCTTGATTATCCATTCTTTCATTGTATTCGCCTTTCCTTGCCTTTCCTTTCCTTGTGTTCTGTTCTATCGGCGGAGCACCCTTGCGAGTGCTCCGCCTTTCCTTTCAGTTAGTGTTCGGCTTTCCACTGTTCAAGCGTTTCAAATTGTTCAAGTGCTCTTGCAAGTGCTCCGCTCTTCTTTTTACTGTTCTTGTAACTCTGAATGGTTGTCTTTACCGCTCCGCTCGTGCTTGTTTTTGTTCTTACAAGTCCGAGCATTTCAAGCATTGTTGTAAACTGTTCTACTGTGAGCACTCTTGCGTTTTCCGGCGTCATATAGTCAAGCTCGCTTGCCATTGTATAAACGATATAATCATTTTTTGCTATATCGTCATTAATTTCTCCGCAGTTTGACTTGATTTCAAGCCTTTCACCGTGATAATGCACATCAGCGTGATTTTTTGCGCTCACGTGCTCCACGTTTCCACGCTTGCCATTCAGAAAACGCTTGACATTCATTTCAAAGCACTTTCCATACTTTCCGCAGTCCGTTTCTTTAAACTCGTTAATTGTTGCATACATCATTTTTCTTACCACCTTTCAATTTTTACTATTGACTTGCAAGCCCTTTCTTTATCGCTTGCAAGTATAATATAAATCATATAAAATCATATTGCAATAGAAAACAACAAAATATTTTTGATTTTAGACGGAATTTTTTTGTTAGTTATGACTAACTCATAAGTGGGGACTATATATAGTATTTTTACCCTGTTTTTTAAAGTACCTATACTATATATTGTATTCAAATCTTTTTCAAAAAAATTGGTTGACAATAAAATTATGGGTAAACCGCCCAGGAACGTTGAAATTCCAACGGTTAGCGGGGATGGGTTACGGGTTTACCGCTTTTTATTGTAAACCAGCGTTTGTGGACCTGGCAACTTATATCCACGAAATAAATTTTCCATTCTCCTGAAAATTTGACTTTCCTTCCGTTCTATGCTATAATATAACTATAGGGGAGGAAATTACATGAACAGACTTAAATTAGACTTCAGCTTAGAAACTGCTGAAGAGCGAAAAAACTTCATTGATACATATATAACTCAATTTCCCGACCTCACTCATGCAGAAGCAGAAACGATAGCCAATTACCTTTTGTGGGGTAAAGATGAGAACGGAACCCCTATCGGTGCGGATACGGAATTGAAGACACGATGGACGAAGACGACCGACTTAGACTCGCTTGATGAAGTATTGGAGAACCCAGCCTTAGTTAACGTTCAATTTGCCCCATTAACCGAAGCTGTACCACTTCGTAAGGTACGTCAGACTTTTGACCGTACGGAAGTTCGCAACTCAATGCCCGATTACCTTCACGATTCATTTGAAACGCTTTGGAAGCAGATAGATACGGATGACTTACTTATTAACTATTATGAGTTAGGCACGGGAAAACGTACAAAACCGCCGCGCGAAGAACTTCTACATAGATTCAGCGACGAAGAACAGCGCCGTCTATCCTTACGTGCGGCCGAGCTATCTCAGTTTCAGTATCTTAAGTTAAGGCACGAGTTAATTGAGTTAAGGCAAGAGCAATTTACTCTACGCGACTCCTTTGTAAGCACAATAACTAACCATCAGGGATTGCCGGGGCTAAGGCAAGAACACCCAAAATACGGGCTTACCTTACAGGTTCTCCCATTAGGCGTTAAGGCTGGTCCTTTAGGCAACATTATCTTTGATAAGGAATTTGACCCGGCCGCTCTAAACGTAGAACAACTACATAGGATAGGAGAGTTAATTGAGGAGAAAGACAAAGCCGATTCGGGTGTTACTACAATTGACTTTAGGGACTTAGAAACACTTTACCAGTTGTACTTAAACCGCGAAGATTGTGAGGAACAAATTAAACGAGAAAAAGAGAGTAACTTTGTAGAAGGTTCACTTGAGGATATATACCGAACTTTAGACTTCTATGAAGGGATTACTGACTTAACCGAATCGCAGCATAGACTTCTCCGATTAAAGGAAGCTCACCGTAAGAACGCTGAAATTGCAGAGATTATTAACGAGGAATATGGAAAGAATTATACTGCGAATTATATAAGTACAATATTTAGGCAGAAAATCCTTATGAAAATGATTGAGGCAATAAAGTTACATGAAGACACAGTGCGCGCCTTTGAAAGTTTAGACAAGTATAAGCGCTGTAATTGTTGTGGTAGAGTTTTACTTTTGGATGAACGTAATTGGGTTAGGAAAAATCGGTCTAAGGATGGATTTCAGAACAGATGTAAAATGTGTGAAAGAGAGATTAGGAAAAAGAAAGGGGAGGCTAAATAGATATGGGCTTAGGTTTCTTTAAAGATAAAACTGAGAAGCTAATGCGGGAGATTGCAAAGTTAGAACCCGAAGAATTTCTTGGAGTGTGTAAAATACTAGGAATTAAGTTGGTTAATGTTGAGGAAAACGTTGAGGAAAACGTTGAAGGCGGCCAGCCCAAAAAAGAAGCAAAACCGAAGGATTTTATTGAGCTTTGGGATGAGGTTTGCGAAAAGGTTAACAACTTAAACAAAACTCAAAAAAGAAATTTAGATAAGTTAGTGCGCGCCGCCACTAAGGGGAAGAAGTAATGGCTGAGCAACCTAAGTTTAATATAGATTTTGAAGATCAGAAATGCGTACAATGCGGCCGGATGAAAGATTCGTTTAGTTATTTAAGAACGAAATCATTTCTGTTCCCGAATGGTTATATAAATGTTTGTACCGATTGCTTAGGAAAAAGACTTGAAAAAGAAGATTATAGTTGGGAATGTATGGATAGAATATGCCAGTACTTAGATATTCCTTTTGAGCCGAAGAAATATGAGGAGTTGAGGGAAGTTCAAGGTACTGCGGCCGGTTTGCTCAAGGCGTATAACACACTCTATATGGGTGATGAATATGAGAATATAGATTGGGGAAGTTATAATAAGGCTTACGAAGATTTAAAAGAACAAGGTGCGCTGATTGATGTTATACCTGCGCTTGGAGATGAAGAACGGCGCAAACTCCAAGAGAAGTGGGGTTATAACTACGATGAAGAGGCATTAAGGTATTTAGAGAATCTATATAATGGGTTACTTTTAACTCAGAATATAAACGGTGCTTTACAAGGTGACCAAGCTTTGAAGATATGCAAAATGTCTTATGAGATTGACTGCCGCATTAGGGAAGGTGCTGATTTTGATAAGTTGCTTGCGTCGTATGATAAGTTAGTTAAAACAGGTGAGTTTACGCCTAAGAATATTAAAAATGCGAGTGACTTTGAGTCAATGGGTGAATTATGCCGTTGGCTTGAAAAAAGAGGCTTTGTTAATCAATTCTACGATGGAGAAACTAGAGACGTCGTTGATGAGACTATTAAAAATATACAGAGTTGGAATCAGAGGTTATATACGAACGAATCTGGTATTGGTGACGAGATTACTCAACGTATACAATCTTTGAAGACTGCGGCCGAGCTAGAAAATTATTATGACCTGGAACAAGATACAGATTATGATGAGTATGAAAATGAAGGGTTTGAAGAACTCTTTAAGGACGACGAATTTACGGCCGATGTAGAAAAGGAGGAGTCTGATGCAGGAGAAGCGTAAAACGGTTATTTTAAGTGGCCGGCAGAATCTCATGCAACAGGACTTTGCTGAACATGCAGAGCGCGAAGGTATAGAACTTGAAAAAGGAGCAGTAATTACAAATGAATATTTGGAAAGACATAAGGAAGAGCTAGGAAAATGGATTCAACTATTTTCTGCTTATCCAGACTATTATTTAGATATAATTAAACCAGCTGATTCCGAATTTAGTCTTTTCTTTTTCCAACGCTTTACTCTACGAGTGTTGATGCGATTTAAAGATGTATTTATTACTGCCCCGAGAGCTTATTCAAAGTCTTTTCTAACAATTTTAGCTCTTTTTTTACAATGTGTATTTATACCTGGCCGCAAAGTGTTCATATGCGCGAATACCAAACAGCAAGCGGCGCAAATTACAAAAGAAAAAATCTATGAGATTTATGAGTATTGGCCTTTGCTTAAAAAGGAAATACTTGGGAATGAAATAAGTGAGTACCCTGGAAACTTTGGTAAGGATTATGTTACGCTGAAATTTAGAAATGGTTCAGTGCTTGACGTAGTGCTTGCAGGTGATGCGGCCCGTGGTGGACGTAGACACGGGGGCTTAATTGATGAGATACGAGATGGCGACGAGGAAGCGATTAACTCAGTAGTTATACCTTTGGTAAATGTATCTCGTCGTCTTCCTAACAACACAGTTAATGAGAAGGAGCCAAACCAGCAAATTGTAGCTACTACATCTGCGGGTAGTAAAACCTCTTTTTCTTATGAGCGTCTTATAGATACTTTTGAAAATGCGATTATTGACCCTGACCATGCTTTTATGTTTGGTTGCGATTGGCGATTGCCGGCCCTTCATGGATTAATTGATAAACAATATATTAATAAATTGAAGATGAGTCCGTCTTATAATGCGGAATCGTTTGCTACAGAATATCTGAGTCTGTGGCAGGGTTCAAGTGAGGATGCATGGTTCTCATATGAAAAATTATCTAAATATAGAAAAATTAAAAATCCTGAAACGCACGCAATTAATAGACCGGATTCAGAACAATTCTACTTAATATCAGTGGACGTAGGTCGTATTTCAGACCAGACCGCTGTTTGTATTTTTAGAGTTAATATAGTAAAAGGCAAATTTTATGCTACGTTAGTTAACTTAATTGTTCTTGGACGTACGCCACAAACTAAACCATTCTCAGTTCAGGCGGCCGATTTAAAGCAGCTTATTTTAAGATTCAATCCGCGTGAAGTCGTGATTGATACCAATGGTTTAGGCGTTGGTTTAGCTGATGAAATGATTAAGCCGCAATACGATGAAATGGGTCATTTGCTTCCGGCTTATGGTTTTATAAATGATGATGTTTACAAAGCTATTCAGCCAAAGGATGCACCACAAATCCTATACGGAATCAAAGCAAATGGTCCACTGAACTCTAAAATACATGGTAATTGCTATTCTCGTTTAACTGCGGGTATGGTACGTTTTCTTATTAAAGAACAAGAAGCCAAAAGTGCCTTATTGTCCACGAAAGTGGGACAAAAAATGACTACAGAACAACGAGTTATAAGGCTGTTACCGCACGAAATGACAACTAAATTGTTTGAAGAAATGAGTAATTTGCGACTTAAACGTACTGGTGCGAGTCTTGACATAGTACTTGAAAGGATTAATTCCCGTTTTCCAAAAGATAAATATTCAAGTTTTTCTTATGGGTTATGGAGAATTAAAGAGCTGGAAGAGGAATACTATAAGCAAGAACATCGGCACAGAAGACGTAATCGCCAATTAGTTTTCTTTACAGGGGGAAGGTAGATGAACAAAAAGGATAGAGAAAAATTTCTGACTTCTTTTACCAATTCCTATAAAAATATGATTGCTACAAGTGAAAACACTTATGGTTATTCAAATCATATGTTTCATTACCGAGTAACGCTCAGAAGATATTCTGAAGAAGATATAAAACGAATTCTTGATTCCGGTTCGTTAATAGAGCGTATTAACCTTTCTAGATATTACTTTAACAAGGGTGGTTTCTATCAAAGAATTTTATTACATTATGCTACTTTATTAAAATATGTTGGTATATTAATTCCTAATCCAGCATTTGGTAAAACTCTCTCCGAACAATATATAGAAAAAAAGTATAATAATGCAGTAAGCTTTGTGGACACCGTCAATCTGCCGCAGTTATGCACAGATATAGCTATTAAGGTATTGCGCGACGGCTGTTACTATGGTATAATACAGGGTATTAGTAACACAAGTGTTTCTATTTTAGATTTACCGACTTTATATTGTAGAACACGTTTTAAAAATGAAGATGGTAGTGATTTAATTGAGTTTGATGTAACTTATTTTAACACAATTGCAGACGTGGACGACAGGAAGAGCGCGATGGCGCTTTATCCAAAGGAGGTTGTGAACTGGTATAAAAGATACCAGGCTGGAAAAGTTAATAGTAAATGGGTATTTATTGATGCTAGTGTGGCAATTTGCATACCAATGTTGAATTGCTATCCACTATTTATAGATGTAATTCCTGCTACGATTGAATATGACCAAGCAAGAGATATTAATAAAAAGAGAGATTTAGAAGAAATCAGAAAGATTATTGTTCAAAAAATACCGCATTTACAAGATGGAGGTCTTTTATTTGAACCAGATGAAGCAGAAGTAATGCACAACGGTACAGTTAAAATGATGCAAGGTAATGAAAATGTATCTGTTTTGACTACTTATGCCGATGTGGATGGTATTGTTTCAAAAACTTCTAATGATAATGCTACAGCTACCATAGAAAAAGAACTGTCCAATGTATATTCCGTTGCGGGCGTTAGTCCACAATTATTTGGTACAGATTCTAATTTATCACTAGAAACTTCTATTAATAATGATATGGCGCTTATGATGATTTTTGCTCATAAGATTGAAAATCTCATAACGTATATGGTGAACTCTAAATTTAGTAATTCCAATATAACTTTTAAATATGCGATTTTACCGGTTACTTATTATAATGAGAATAAGTATGTTGATACGGCACTGAAGATGGCTAACTCTGGATATAGCTTTATTATTCCTGCAGTTGCGCTTGGTGTATCGCAAAAAGAACTTGGAAATATTAAAGATTTAGAAAATGATGTGTTAGGTTTAAAAGAAAAACTTATTCCATTAAGTACTTCTTATACGGAGTCGGGGAATTCGCCAGGACGCCCTGAAAAACCTTTAGAAGAGAAAAGTGCTAAAACAATTGCTAATGAAGAATCATTAGATAGTGGAGGTTCAAATGGATAAAAAAGATTTAACCAAGTTTTCTCTTTCTATTTATGGTAATATAACCGCTTTTAATGAGGTGTTATCTAAGGCAAGATGTCGTATTTTTTATAAATATGGTAATAGGAACGGAACTTATATCACTGACGAATTTGCTGAAAAGTTAATTTCTACTTTACCATATGTACCAGTTAAAGGTATTTATGATGCAGTAGGAGAAGATTTTACCGACCATGGCCATGAGCGCTATGAAGGTAGAATTTATGGTATTGTACCAGAAAATCCTAATTTTGCTTGGGAAACACACTTAGATGAAGATGGTGTGGAAAGAGAATACGCTTGTACAGATGTATATCTGTTTACGGGCATTTATAAGAAAGAAGCTTTAGATATACTTCAGAAATCTCAATCCATGGAACTTTACGCAGATTCTATCCAAGGCGAATGGAAGTTTATTGACGGAAAGAAGTATTACGTATTTACTGATGGTTGTTTCTTAGGATTACAAGCATTAGGTGAAAAATATGAGCCGTGTTTTGAAGGCGCCGCCTTCTACACGTTAATGGACTCAATTGAAAACGTAATGCGCCAGATTGAAGAATATGAAGCTAAATCTGAAGAAGATATAGGAGGACAACCGATGAATTTTAAACTTTCTGATAATCAGAAATATAATATGATTTGGACTCTTCTAAATTCAAGATTTAATGAGGAGAATGATTATACTATGGATTATGCCATCTGCGATGTGTATGATGACTATGCTGTAGTTTATAATTTTGAATCTCAAGGATATGAAAGAGTTTATTACACAAAGGACGATGAGACAGATTCTCTTGAAATTACTTCTAGAGAGACTGCTTACATCATTGATGTAAATGCAGAGGAAAAGCGTGCTTTAGATGTATTACATAAGATTAACGAAGACACTTATGAAAAGGTTGACGAGAAGTTTACTGAATTACAACAGAATGTAGACGAATTAAAGCAAAATGTTGATGATTTTAGTCAGAAAAATGAAGAGCAAGCTGGTCAAATCTCTACTTTAGAGCAGGAGAAAGCTGATATGACAACTGAACTTGACAAAGCAAAGGAAGATTATGCTAACGCTCAGGAACAAATTCAAACTTTAACTGATGAGAACGAAGAGCTTAATACATATAAGCACAATGTAGTTTTAAAACAAAAGAACGCGATTATTGACCGTTATAACGAACTTTTAAACGAAGACGTTCTTAACACTTATAAAGAAAAGATTGAAGACATGACAACTGATGAGTTAGAAAAAGAGCTTGCGTTTGCTTTAGTTCAAACGAAGCCAACGCTTTTCTCAAATAATAACGAAGGAATTTCCGGACGTGCGCCAAAGGATGACATGCCAGAGGAAGGTATAAACGGAATTCTTAGTAGATATAAAGACAAATAACGGAGGATTTATTATGGCTTTAGCAAGACTTGTAATTGACGGTTATGGTCAATGCGAATTAAATAATGCGGCCTTCCGTAGAGATGGTAGAATTGAGGCACAGTGTGCTCTTGATGAAACAGACTTTGCCGATGTTCCTGCTGAGAACGGAATGTGACTTGCAGTTGATAAGGTCAATAAAGTGATTAAGTTTGCAACAGACGCTTCACTTCCAATTGCTCTTAACTATTCTGCAGAGCATATGTATGATGATAGAGCCAATGGATTAAAGGATTTCAAACTGGATAAGGATTCATGTTATCCAAGAGTTGGCGACCTTGCTGTGGGTGATTTATTTACAACAAACTGCATCTCTCATGAGATGGCTGACGACGATACTTTCAAGGAAGCTGCTGCCGATGTAGCTACAACTCCACTTTATGGTGGAATCAGTGATGATGGTTCTATCGCTGTTGGCACAACTAAGCCTCAGGTAGGTCCTGTGCTTAACGTAGTTAAGGCAACAACGATGCCGGATGGACAGTTCGCTGTACAGTTCCAGGTATTTGAGTGCTAATTAAGGAGGAATGAGTAATGACTTTAGATGAATTAAAAGAGTTAGCTAGATATGCGGCTAAGAACGAAGCTCCTACTAATTTCTCTGTTGACAATGTTGACCAAGCACTTGCAGATGGACTCAGAGATTTAGCAGGTTCTGTTAATCAATTTATGAAGAATAGATATGATATTTATGATATCATTATCCAAGCAGTAGATGAAGTCGTTCCTAAGAACGTTACAGATGCTGTTAGTATTTTTGCTGAAGTACAGCAAGTTCCACAAGGACAAAAGGCAATCTTTAAGCAAAAGGTCGGAAAGTTAAGGGCTAAGCAGTTCCTTACACAAGTTGGTCTTAGTGGAGTTTATGAAACATTCAGACTTGATGTTAAGACATTTGAGCTGGGTGGACATGCAGTCGGCGGAGCTACAACTCTTGATTTTGAGAGAATGCTTGATGGTGCCGAAGTTATGTCTGAGTATGTTGAGGTTCTTACAGAAGCTCAAACTGAGGCAGTTTATAAGGAAATTCAAAAGGCTCTTCGTGCGGCTTTAAACGCAACTGGTAGACCAGCTGCTAACTATGTTAGCCAAAACACATTTGATGCGGCTAAGATGTTTAAGCTTTGCAGCGTAGTCAAGGCTTATGGTAATGGTGCAGTTATTTTTGCGCCACCTGAGTTTGTAGGAGCTATGGGACCTGATGCTATTGTTCCTGTTGGAACAAACTATCAAGGAATTTATCATCCACAAGATATTGATATGATTCATAATCAAGGATATATTAATATCTTTAGAGGTACTCCAATTGTTCAAATTCCACAATCATATACAGATACAACTAATACAACGACTTATATTGACCCGCAAATCGCATACGTACTTCCAACGGGTGGAGATAGAGTAGTTAAAGTTGTTCTTGAAGGAAATACACAAATTTATGATTGGACTAATAAGGACAATTCAATTGAGATTGATACTTATAGAAAGCTTGGTGTTGCTATTTTAACACAACACAACTGGGGTATTTACCAGAATACAGGTATCACTCAGACTTACCAAGAGTAATTAATACTATTATTGGGGAGGAGGGGGTATACCTCCTCCCTTAATTTTTTATTTAGGCGTATAAAGGAGAATTTATTATGAAAGTTAAAGTTAAGAGTTTAGTTAATGGCACTGTTGGGATTAAGGACCCAGATTTAAGAATTAATAGGACCTGGAGTAAGAAAGGCGCGGTATATTCTTTTGAAATGGAAGATTTAGAACAGTTAATGTATGACCCAGGAACAGAGTATATGTTTAGAGAAGGTATTTTAGCTGTTGTAGGTGATAACGCTAAGGAGATTAATATTCAACTTGGTTTGCAGGATGAAGATGAACCAGAGAAGATGTTTGATTTTACCGATGAGAAGAAAAAAGAAATTATGTCCATGAAGATGGCTGACTTTAGAAAAGCGGTAAAAGAGCTTACTCATGAACAACAACATATGCTGGTTGAATACTGCGTTGACAATAAGATTAGAGATTATGATAGGGATATGTTCTTAAAGGACTTAACACACATTGATATTTTAAAAGCCATTGAATTAGACGAACAGGATAAGGAAGAAGTAAAGGAGGCTTAATATGACTCCCATTCAAAAAGTATATGATGCTTTTCTTTCTAAAATGTTAGAAGATGAATGGTTAAATTGGACAAATGAAGAGATTCAAATGGATTGGCGTTCTTTACTTGATGCGGCGATTCCTTTCTTTAAGTTCCCGAGAGTTGATCTTACAATTAATGACGAGGACCAATTTGAGGGAGATTTAACTAATGTTGAAGTACAAATTTTAGCCACTTATATGAAATGTGAGTGGTTAAATAGGACTATTTTAACTTGGGAAAATATAAAGCCTTTATATGTAGAAAGAGATTTTTCGCAAGCTAATTTAATTGATAAATTAAAACAATTATTAGAGCGTGAAGAGTATAAGGCATTGAAGTTAGAACGTGTATATTATCGTTCTAGGGACGGCCAGCCATTTGACTATAAGAAATTGGCAGGTGAATAATATGGATTATACTCCAGATGTACAAGAGGGGTATAATAATAAGCTGAAGAATAAATTATTTGGTCTGCTTTGTGAATACGAAAAAGGACGAGAATGGGAAAAGTTCTTAGATTCTATTTTAATTGAACTTGACGGGTTTGATGTAGATGAAAGAACTATTAATTATTATGCGCTTTATCATAAATTGGCTAGTTTAAGATATTTGAGGTACGAATATTTTAGAAGTACAATTTTTGATTGTATGTCGTTGTTATCTAAGGAGGGAAATTCCAATGAGCTATTATGAAGAAGTCTATTTAAAGAGACTTAATAGATATGGAATTGATTTTCAATCACGTATGCAACGACAACGCGAAGAAAATTTCCATAGACAGTTACTTAAATCAGTTTATTATGTCACCTTTGAATATGATAAAAAAGAAATTGAAGGTGAGTTTACTCCTTGTAAACAAAATGAAACAAAGACAATTCATTATCTTTTAACAGACGTGAATGTGAATATACCTGGCGGCACGATTCTTTGGCTACCGGATAAGGACGATGAAAGAGAACCTTGGATGGTGTATTATTTAGAGGATTATGTAGCTAGTGGATATAATAGATATTTTATGTTGAAGATGACACATTATCTTACTTGGAAAGATCGTGAAGGCAGTATTCAAAATGCTTGGGCATATTTTTATGGTCAAGAAGATAATATGTTAAAGGATGAATTGAAATCAAGAAGTAGAAATAAAACATTATATACTGAAAACTTAAAGTTAAGTTTCTTTATTACTCCAATTAATGGAAAAATTAATAAGGATGATTATTTAGAGGTTGGAGAAGACGACTTGTTAGAAGCCTATGTAGTTACTGGTTATGATAGACAGTCTACAGATGGTGTTGAGTTTGTCTCTGTTGACCCACAGTATATAAGAGATAATTCAGAACCTCCTAAGCCAACTGCCGCAGATAACCCAGATGAGTTTTATTGGTTTAATCAGGGGGTGAATGAATAATGGGACAAGTTAGAAATTGTGCAGATTTAGGAATTAATGCGCAATATATTATAAAAAGGTTGCTTGTAAACCAAAATTTGTTAAAGCTTTTATACTATACGGATAAAGACCCATTAGCGCATGAGGATTTAACAGAAGAACAAATACAAAAAGAGATATTTGAGAAGCTAATTAAAATTGTGCCAAGAATAGGGCCGAAAGAAACAGCTCATTCAATGGTTGTACTTAGAATTGCGCGCGGTCGTGGTTTAGTCACAAATGGTGAGTTTAAAAACGTGTTTATTAATATTGAAGTGTTTGTTCCACAGACACAATGGATTATTAAAGATACGAATTTACGGCCGTTTGCTATAATGGGCGAAGTACAGAAGTCTTTAAATGGAAAAAAGATAGAAGGGCTTGGAAAGATGCAAGGCGGTGATTTTGACTTAAACTTTATGTCAGAAGAAATGACCGCATATGAACAGGATTTTGTAATTACAAGTTATGATTAATGAGAAGATTTTTTTAGGCTATCCGATTGATTTTAAAGATATATGCAAAATATATCCGCCTAAAGTAAAAGATGTATGCGGTGACGCCGATTTTGCTTTTTGTCAAACGTTATTTACGATTACGCAGGAAGAGTTGGAAGACGCTTATGTAAATGAGAATGTTCCACAGATTCCAACGCCTTTTCAATATCTGTTGATGAATTATCACCAGGATAAAGATGCGCAAAGTAAAATTTTATATGGATTTAAAAAGGTTATTGGTGAACCAGTTACGATTGTACCAGAATTGGAAGTCGTGATAATTGGTAAAGCTGAAGAAGATTTAGACCCAAATGTAGACTTAGAGAATCCAAGGACTATTGACAATGAAAATTATTTTGATTTTCAAAATAAGATTAGGGAAGCATTTGGTTCTAAACCGGTAGAAAAACCGGAAGAAAATTTGGATCCGCGTATTAGACGTTATAAAGCAAAAGTAAGAGCTAGTGAGCGTATATTGGCTAAAAAGAAGAATAGTACAAATTTTGGAACGTTACTTGCGGCAATTTGTTGTATGGGAATCGGTTTAACCCCACTTAATATCGGAGAGATAAGTTATGCGTGCGTACCATGGATTATTGGTATGAGCCAGCAAAAAGAAGAATATGATATTGATATTCGAGCGTTACTGGCTGGCGCGGATAAGAAAAAAGTTAAACCAAAATATTGGATTAAAGATTTAAATGAAGAAATATAGGAGGCTATATTTATGGCAATTATTCTTGATAAATATGCTATTAAAGAAGTCGCTGACGTTATGTTCTATGAGTTAGAC
>JAEEGL017073339.1_pt1 | contig 16593 bp, 16 predicted proteins | sample 9134231 | NCBI WGS metagenome assembly JAEEGL01 (sample SAMN16246548, study PRJNA631951) | gut metagenome | biome: gut microbiome; feature: rumen; material: fiber-attached | host: Bos | place: Iran: Karaj | collected 2018-10 | reverse complement strand
TAAGGGGCAAAGATTCTACCATTTTGCCCCTTATCGTGATAATTGGCATGATTCTTGCTAGTAAAAGCGCTTTTCAACATGTCAAAGAACTGAGCAGCAGGTTTTATCGCTAATCTTGAACAGCCCAAGCATCACCCACGATGGGGTGATGACTCGGCAATTTCAAAGAACTCCCGGGTGGGCCATTACACCCACCTGGGAGATATAGAGGTCAAATAAACAGTTCGTAGAGACTGGCAGTCCATTGCTCGCCGATGGCTTTGACAATGTCCTTACGTTTCTTGCCAAGTTGTTTCTGCTCCTTAGAGGGCAAGGATTGGATTGCAGCGAACAGGGCCTGCAGTTCATTCTCTCCGAAGGCGCTGAAGCCACCATTGTTCTCAACCCACTTCTTGGTCGTTCCGATGACGTTACCAAGCGAGGTGGCTTTGAGGACATCGGCAAGAGGTTGCTTGTAGCGCTCAATTGCGGCAATTTGGCCCGCTTTTTGGGCAGCATCAAAGGCTTTCTGGTTAGTCCAGTTATTGATCCATGTGACATGCTCGTCACGCTCGGGAATCAGATCAGCAGCCTCCTGGGCCTTAGCAATAGCCTCGTCCCATTTCTTGGCCTCGGCAAGAGCTTTGGCTTCGTTCATGATGCCGTCATACTTTTCTTCGAGCTCTCTGCGTGCTGCGGCCCGCTTTCGCACAGCCTCTTCCCTCTCTGCTGCGGCTCTTTGTTCAGCAGCCTCGGCTTCAGCCCTCAACTGGGCATCCGAAACCTTCATTCGCTCAAGATGGTCATGATAAGAAGCCTCACCGTTCTCATCAATAGTACGCAGAATGACAAAGCCCATCAATTGCAAGTGGTTGTCATACTCAGCAATCTTGCGGGACTTGTACCTCTTCTTGCCCGCATTGCGGCGGTCATCTGCAGGCCATAATCCAGGTTCATCGCAGTAGTCGTCATACAGCCAATCGCCCGTGATGCTGTGGAAGCCCACGCCGGCCGACATCTTCATCACGCAGTAGGAGTCATCTGCGGGAATCATCTTCAGGAGGTAATCGATTTTGTCAATGACCTCATCAACACGGTCGGTGTGATAGGTCTCAAAGAACTCTCTTTCTTTTTCGAGATAATTCCGCGTGGTGTTATTGATGATGTGGAACAATGCTTGGATGCCACCTTGCATGACGTGCTGTTTCTTGTCAAGATAGGCTTGTTTGGGCAATTTCTTGCATAACAGCTCAAACGCATGATTCGTCATGTCAATGGCACCAACGCCCTTCAAGCCTGGTTCCACGCACTCATAGAGGGTGTTGAAGCCTGTGGGTTGATAATTGGCAGTGGTCTCACGTCCACTTTGTTTCCAACCACCATTCCAGTCATTTCCTCGCCCTCTCAGGTTGAAGAGCTTCGTATTAACCAGGCGTGTCTTGGGCATGACAACATCCCCGACATGGATGAAACGGGTGAACACGTCGCCTTCTTTCATCGTGCCGAAGACCTTGTCATTGATGTCCTTGACATCTTCGCCTTGACGTTTGGGTCCATGAAAGTCATTAAACAGGCATGACCTGATAGCTCCCTTGAGAGAACTACCAGGCACGACAGGCTTATCCATGAGTTGGGTGCGCAGGAAAGCCTTGATGGGATTGGTCGTATGGGCAGGAGCATCAAATACTCTGCTCGAAGCCTGTTCAAGCTTGTTACCAATGAGGTTGATAATAGCGTGTTGGTCAATCCGGGCAAAAGCCGAAGCCAGACGTTCCACATCGATACCCAGTCGGGCGGCACGCTCCATGTCGATGACATAAACTTTACCGTCCTTGATGACATAATCCACACCACAGATCCAGTCATTATCGTTGCCGGCACCCACCGACAGTGGGGTCAGCACTTCAAGTTCGATATAATATCTCTTGTTGTCCATGATCTATAGTGTTTATCTCTTGATGGGTAACATGATGGCGCGACCGTCACGCCACACGGGATGCGAATCCTTAGAATTCTTGACAATGGCAGGTGCTAGGTCAACGATAACACCGCAGGTATCACCTTTGGGTTTCTTGAACACCGAACCCGGCAAGAACGCATAGATGGCATTCTTGCGCAGTTGGTTATGAGGCATGGAGGTAATCCATCCACCACGACGGGTGAACTCGTAGGCAATCTCATCACCGGCAAACAGTTCGTCCAGTTGCTTCTTGTCGGCAGAGATGAGCATCGACATCGACACAACATAATCAGCGTCGGCAGGTGTGTCAATGGTCAGTTCATCGGTCGTGTACTCAAAGAAACCGTATCCCACATTGCGGTCGGTACCGAGACCCCATTGGGTGAGAACGTTCATGCCCTTGTCAAGCAACACGGTGTCACCAGTGGCCATGAAATAGAAACCGGCACCAGGTGCGAAGGTGATGCGGTCCACATAATAGGGCAACGCATCCGACTTACCAGTGCGGTCCTCAATCTTGACACGTTGGCACACCTCTGAGCGGATGAAATTGTCAGGAATAAGGCTTGCCGACAGATATTCGCCACGGATGTGATCAAAATGCTCACTCTTACCATCGAACAAATTTTCTCCGGCCAGAATGCGTGGGTATAATTCAGCATCCACCCAACGTATTTTTTTCACCGCCTTGGCCTTTGACAACTTGTCTTCTTCAAGTTCAGGCAAGCGGCTCTGCAACGGTATGGGCAGGAAATAAGACACACGGCTCTCTTTCCCCGATTGGTAGTAGGGGAAGAGGCTGCTGACTGTGAACCCAAGATCGCCGTCAGTAGGTATCTTATCACCCACTTTGGCAAGCACAGCAGTGAGAGCAGCCATGAGCGTGTCGGACTGTATGGTCCTCATGCTCACGCCCTCATCGTCACGCTTGTCACCGATGTGCAGCGGTGCGGTGAAGTGCAGTTTATAAATCTTGAATGTAGCCATGGGCACAAGAGTTAGGCTTTCCAGTTATTGGCATCAGATAACTCAGTTTCCTTGATGTCACCAAATTTAATCTGGCCATAGCCACGTGAACCGCTACCTCCCAAGTAGTCATTTTCTAGCATATTCATGCCCTTCTTGAGCAGAGCCATCAGGTCCTTCTCGTTGTCATCGTCCCAAACGTTGACAACCATCTCGAGGTTGAATTTAGCTCCAGCAGGCACACGCTCTATCTGGCGGGGATGTTCAGCGACACCTTTCACACGATGAATAACATTCTCGAACTTGTTTTCAGTGTAAGGCATGTCCAAACTGTCACATTCGCGCAAGTCTTTTGCCGATTCTCTGGTAAGCATAGCATCACGCACAATCACCTTAGACGGTATGCTATCTCGTTCATCTCCTGCTTTATTTGGTGCAAAACCAAACAGGTTGTTAATGATATCATTGTCACCAACATTCACCGAACCGTGAGCTTGCTCCAGCAAGCAACGCATCTTGCCTTTGAGGGAACTGCCTGGAATATAGGGTTGCCCATCCTTACTAGCTAGTTTGATTACTGGGGTGTCGATACCGCCGATTTCAACGTTTTCTTTACTGCCACCGATGTGAAGGCCAGTAAGAAGTTCAATGGTAGACTCTATTCTGATTTTCTTAATAAGTTGTTTCATATTATTGTATCGTTGTTTGTTAATAAATTAAGTGATTATTTTTCAGATGCCTTGTGGTAGGCAACAATAGCCTCAAAGGCCGTAATGAAGTTTTTGAATGCTTTCTGCTTCTCGGGTGCTTGCTCCACCTTGTCGATGGCATCAGCAAGCACATAGTAGAAATCCTCAATCTTTTGATATCCTTTGCCATTTTGCTTAGCTCGTCCCACAGCATAAGCCAGTTTGGGCTTGAGCATTACAAAATTAGTAGGGTCATAACCCATCAACTGTTGACGTTTAACCTCACCAAAGAAACGACGAAGTTGACTTGTCGTCAAGGGCTTGGGACCCTCTTTCCCTTCATTTTTAGCCAAATAAGTGCCGAACTTCTCAGCAAACTTAACAGTCTCTTGTGTGATCTCTCCTTGAATTTCTGAGACACTGATCAAATCTTTTTTATCCCACATAATTAAGTGTTTTAAGTTGTTATTGTATTTTATTGTTCAAATTCTCTTAATTCCAGTTCAGCCCATCGAGCTGCAAGAGCAATAAGTTGAAGGTTGCGTCCGCTGTTGAGCGTGATTTCCTTATCTCTCAGATTTTTTATGAAGTCAACAACTTCATACTTTTTATCTTTCTCATATCGCTTGATGTATCTTGTGAGATAATAGCTAGCATGCCAAAGATAACTAAAGTTTTCTGCCTTGCCCTCAGTCTTGCGTTGTAAGTTTTTCTGAGCGACTGATGCGTAGAGCATCAACTTGTGCAGGATGGATTTACTCAGTCTGAAGCGCTGATAATAATCTATAAACTCGTCCTTCTTGCGCACAACGTAGTCAAATTCTCCGTCCCAGGAAACAGTTTTGCCCAAGAAATGGAAGGCATTTTTCTCCTTATTGCCATCCTTGAAACGCTTGGCTGCATCCTCGGCTTCTCCGGACAGCTCTGCGGCCTTGGCAATGGGGAACTTGGGATTGACAATGACCATACCACCCGAGATACTGATGCCCTCGTTCTTGAATTGTTTTTCAACTTCATAGTGGATGTGCTGTGCAATCGCAATAGTTTTGTCCCATCGGCCCACAATAAACAGGTCATCACCACCAGCGTAAATAACGTTGATGTAATCCTTGAATTCCGGCTCAAACCAGATTCTCTTGACCTCTCCTTCAAAGAAATCTACCAGTCGCTTTGAGAAATCCTGGTAAGCCTCGATGGACTTGAAGCCGGTGATAAATCGTTGGCCTAGACCGTCTACGTCCATGCGCAACACACCCAGATAAGTCTCGCCAGCATATTCCTCAAAAGTCTTGGTCTTCTCCTCATGGCTTAAATCTACGCCGATACTAATCTGCTTTTTCACGGAGGGCAGAACAAGCATGGAGTCACTATCTCCTGGAGGTGCATAAGTCACGCATTCATCCGATTCAATACCGGTGATGGCACACACCTTGGGCTTGTCGCCGATGGCAATAGGCTTGAAGTAGCTGTCAAAGTCGGCTGTGATAATGCCCTTGAACTTCTGGCTTTTCTGTTTTGCGAATTCGGCATTCACAGTCCTCCAAAGGATGCCTGGTTCTTGATTGTTACCGCCAGGAATGTTGACAGTGCCATCGGTGTTCTCGGTGAACGGAGTGTAGGCAATGTTGATGCCCAACTGGCCGTAATGCTCTTTCCACAAGTCCTTCTTGATTGTGCTGGCACACTCGTCAATCGCTTGGCGGATGGCAGGCGCATTGTCTGTAATCAAGTAGAACTTGCCGCCACTGCAATAGATCGGGTCAGGCATCTTGGAACCTGCCTCACGTGCAGCGGCCATCAACTTATCGCACGCTTCATCCATGTACTCATTCAGGTAACGTGAACGTCCCTTGAGGCTCACGGCGGCACGCTTGGATGAGATGTTGTAGAGGAAACTCTGTATGCCAGAAAGGTCACCTCCCACAAACAATCTGTTGAATTGGTCTTGTTCTTCCTTCATATAAGATTTATGTTGTTAAGGATTATTATTCTCAGTTGTTGTCACATTGCTAGGCTCGCCCTTGCGTTGCAGCATAATGGTGCCAAAGCCCACACTGACATGTTTGCCTATTCCGACATTGGCCGGGATAGAAAGATTGGAATCAAAATCAGCATTGAAAGCCATCAAATCCAATCCCTTGTATCGCAACTTATAGGGGTCTGACAAATTGGTGATCTGGACAGTCAGATTGCCGTCCAACCAGATGTCAAGTCCCTTGAGCATGGCAAGCAAGTTACCCTTGAGAATCCCTTCAAGTAGTGCTTTGCGTTCCTCGGGATCCTCTGTAGACATGTAAAGCTCGTAGTTCTTTCCGTTCAGGGGCAACCACTTGTTCACACGATAATGGAAGGGTGACTGCCACAGTTGGACGAGGACTCGACGAGGACGCAGTTGGGCGACATCGCAGGTCGCTTCGCGTTCTCCTATTTTGAGCACGTTACAACCACTCGCCATAAACTGGCCAATGATATCAGCGCCTTGTTCAACAGCAACGATGCAAGCCTTGCCTCCTTGACGCTTATATTGAATAAGCGGGTAGGAGTAACGCAGCCCGTCATCCGGTGTATGGTTGTGAAAAAGCAAGTTAGCAGAGGCTCCAATACCATCTACAACGGCGCCACGGAACAGTGGTACCTCCCAGTTTTCAATGTCAAGGTCATAGGTTATCGTTAGAGTTCTTACAAATTTTGCCATGAGGTTTTTCGTTATCTTGTTATGTGTTTTTCAACTGCAAAAATAATGCCAATTGCCATAAAAACAAAGCAAAACCCAACTTTTTTTGTTTGTTTTCTTTCAGATTGCAGCAATTTGTTTGTGTTTCAGATGATAAGCGTTCTTAATGGCATTATTCGTTGTTGATGAGACTGCATTTATGCCCTCGTGATTGAGCGGGAAATTATAGGGAAGGGCGATAGGCGCTGAAGTCGTAATCCTGGTTGGGTGTCAGTTGGTTATCCTTGATCTCATTGATGGTACTTCTTACGTAACAACGTTCATACACAATTGGTCTTGAGCCACAATGGCTTATTCCTCGAGTTACTGTGGCGCTTTAGTTAAAAACAGTTTCCATGGTTTTTCCTCAGCGAGGGATTGTTCGATGGCTTGGCGTATTTGGGTGACGGCATGGGGGATGAATTTGTTGCCGGAGCTTAGGTCGTAGCTTTCGGCGCCATTTCTCAGGCTGGCCTTTGAGACTTCGATGAGTCCGTCGAATGTCAGTCCGCGGTTCTTGTATTGGATGATTAAGCTTGCCTCGAAGCTCATATTGGCTTTTTCCAATCGCGCCATCTCGTGGCTGTCACAGCCTATCTCATTTATAGCTACGAGCCGCGCCCGCCCCTGCCGGTCATACAGCACGGGATGCCTGTCATAGTCCTCACGGAAGTTCGGCCCGGCTCCTTGGCGTGAATCAACCTGACCTCAACACCTTTCAGTAGCAGTAGCGCTATAATCGCCAGGAATGGCTTGGTATCAAAAGTTACATCTAACAGGCGACCCAACTCCTTGACCTTGGGCGAATGAGCCTCGGTGGTGGCATGATGAGAAATCTGGGTTGTCTTACCATATTTGTCGCTTGATATCAAGTGGTCTTTGTTGTCTGATAAACCCTGTTGTCCAGTTTTTTCGACGCATAGCGTCAAGTTATACCGACGGAATTGTGTGTGACGAGTCGGAAGATTCGTCCTACTTTTGCAGTGTCATTTTTTGAAGAGAGATACTTAGAGTCGATCATTTGCTCTTTTCAGAAAAAAAACATTATATTTGATTAGCAAAAAACTATGAAGAATAATATGGAAAAATATCACATTGGACACGAGATTGAGAAAGAGATGCGGGCAAAGGGTATGACCGCGAGGCAGTTGGCTGAGAAGATTAACCTCTCGCCGCAGGCTGTGTATGACATTTTCAAGAAGAACCATATTGCCACCGACTGTTTGGCCGATGTGCAGCATGTGTTGGGACGCGACTTCTTTAAGGAATTGTCGAAAGTTGCCATGAATGGTGGCGTGCTAGCCGAGGAGGAAGACGATAGCGTGATACAGGAACGCTTCGAGATGCTGATGCCCGAGGACAAACTGCATGTTCTCGACAGGGAGATGTATTATGAACTGGCCGAAGAGTTTGTCATGACTGAGCATCACAAGCCTCTGATTATCTACACAAACGACTGGGCAGTACACACTTTTATGATTAATCACGTTGCCGATGATGTGCTTGGCATCGGTAAAGTGTATCTCCTAGACCTGCGGTGTGAACGCAAGAATGGAAAGGCTGACGATGAAATCACCCGAATTGTAAAGACAATGCCGCATCCCATGGTCCAGGTGTTAGGCCCAAGCGGTGACGAAGACTTCCGTTTCCTGGTAACTTTGGCCCAAGTTACCGGCAAGAAGGTGTTTGCTTATTGCCGGATAATCCAAACCATTAACAATTATACCAATGTGCCAGAGTATCATGACACGACCATTGAGCCTTTCGGTGCATGGCATGAGCAAATCCATTTTGCTATAGTTGACGACAATCGCCAGTCCTACAGGCAGACACGCCAGCTATTTTTGGCAGATTGGGGTGAAGACATCTTGAGTTTTCTCATGGCACACATGCCTGACGTGCTCAACCACAAAGATAGCAGTATTGTTCTGGAATGGCTGAACAATCCAAAGTCACTCTACGAAGTCTATCGGGCATGGCTTGATGCACGGTCCAGAAAACAATCATATCTAAAAGATTACAGTCTCATGTACATGGACGATAAGTTGAACATCGAGCAAAATGATTCACGATGGACAGTCAGTCTGCCGGTGGACCATATCACAGAGTACACATACAAAGACAAGTTAATGAAGAACTCGCTTCGCCGAATCTCCATGTGGATTGAGATTCAAAACAATTGCATCCTTGACTTTGAAGGGTCCTTCAGACAAAGCTATCTTGGTTATGATGCTGGTGAAATATAAAAGAGAGAGGAATCATAGCACGTCTTGATAAAAAAGATATATTTTTTGGGGAATAACATCAATTAAATAAAATAATAGTATAGATATGGCAAATTATGTGTTTTCAAATTATGTGATTGAAGGTAAGAAGGCTGAACTCGACGAGTTTGAGTCGTTGCTCAAGCGCCTTGAGTCCATGGAGGAAAAGGACTTCCCTGTTAAGGACATATCCTCGGGGTCCCGTTGGCTAGGCTTTATCGTCAACGAATTAGGTGGGGATCTAGATCAATACAACTGCAAGGGCGAATGGTCCGGCCTTGAACGCCGTTCTGATGATGCTCTCGCACTGGATGTAGATTCTGCATGGTGGCCACCTGAAGACCTAATGGACTTGATTGCTGATGAGTGGCCCAGTTTTAATTACTATTTCTATCGCGAGGAACCCGGAAGCGAGATGTTTGAGACCAACGATGTGGACGGTAAGTACTTCCCTCGTCGCTACCGCTTGTGTGGTTATATCCCGATCAAGAACGAAGAAGGCGAAATGGAGGGGGTAGCGTTTGAAGAGTATCCCACCAGTGAAGAAGATGTAATCAACTATGTCTCCACAAATCTCCAGCACCCTATCGAGTCCATCGATGAGATCGATGGGTGGAACAAGCAATTAGAGGAGAACACCGATGATGGATTATATGATGACGTTCAAAATCCCTATATTTACATTGATGAAATCGATGTTTTGTGTCCTGTGTCGACTATGAACATGCATTCAGTTCGCGCTTCTAAACTACGGTCTGACGCTTTTGAGTTCATGAAGCAATGTAAATTTGACAAAGCCCTTGAACTCCTTCTTGAGGCGCTTGAATATGACTTGAGATTAGGCGAAATTCATCCTGACGTGGGTGATGATTATCACAACATCGGAAGCACATATTTTAACCTTGGCGATAGGGAAAAAGCAATAGAATATCTGCTGAAAGCCCTTGAAGTCCATGATAAGGTTTACGGTCCCGATAATGAAGCCTCTGCCTTTGACTGTAAAGACATTGCTCATATTTATTTCAGGGAGTTCGAGAGCGCAAAAGCGTTGGAATACTATAAAAAAGCACTCGTGTATTATCAGGAGGAAGGTGAGCCCGATGAAATCGAACAAATCCAGAAAAGAATCAAGGAGTGCGAGTTGGACCTGGACTTTGATAATGAATAAATGCTGTCATTCGGTCAAGGCATTCATATAAAGAACAGGACATGGAATCAAGTAAGTTTATCAAACAAGTTGAAGCACTTTATGCACAGGCCCTGGAAGAGGCAATCGGTTTGTTGAAGAGCAGTGAAAACGGTCGTTACATCGCCATCCCGGATTGGGAAGATGAGGTGAGTGCCGTCTCATGGGATGATGTACCCATCAGTATCTGGGGCGTTGGCCTTAATGACGAGGACCACATTTGTGTCAAGGCCTTTGTTGACAATGTAGGATATGGCCATACTGAAGATGACTTCCCAGGGGAATGGACTGACATTACCGAGGTGAAGATCAACTCATCCAGTTATCCCGAACTCTACCGCTTTGTAGCCGATAATATCGACAAAACCATGTCAAAGGAGGATGCCGATAACGTGGAATGGGAATAGTTCATGAAACGCTGATGCTCTTGTAAGCAGAGGTCATAGCACAACCCAAGAAAAAGCCCTGGAATCTCATTGGCTCCGGGGTTTTTTGTGTCGATTTCAATTGATTGTTATTTAGTTTGTTGCATCTCAAAATGGGTGTCATGTTTTTCCGACATCCACTTCAAGTTATACCGACTGAGAATCATTGGCCAAGATAGGGAATGGAAATAATTTTGTGCCAAGAAAATTTGAAATTTTTTGATAAAAGGAGATATTACTATATAGACATAATTTGAAGAAAGGAGAAACAATCGTATGAGTGAAATCGTGAAAATGAGAGATGTGAAGTTTGATACTTCATTGTTTGAAAACTATCGTACCGGTACCGTTCTCGACAACCTGCTGTGCAGTTACCGGGGTTTGCCCAGGGGAGTGAACTATATGGTTATCGGTGACCCGGGTGTGGGCAAGACGACCGTGATTCTCGACCTCGTGGCCAACGCCAACAAGAGAACCCCCGAGGCCAGGATTCTGTTCATCAGCGCCGAGATGAACGAGATTGACTTGGCCATCTATGTGCAACGCTATCCCAAGTTCGGTGATATCAACATCATGTTTGTGGAATCGGATGTGGAAAAAGAGACACATCACCTACAACAGATTGAAGAAGTGCTTCAACAAGGCTGGGACATCGTGGCCATTGATTCCTTCCACGAGTTGCAAGGTGTGATCAAGGAGGAAGAGGACATCACATCACGACAGGCCGAGACGCGCCTGTTGACCCTCATCAAGCATCACAACAAAGGAGAGAATGACGCGCGCATCAACACCACGTTCCTGACCATCCAGCAGGTGACCAAGCGCGGTTCGTTTGTCGGGACCAACCGGCTGAAGCACATGATCACGGCCATGATGGAGCTGCGGCTCGACAACCCCAAGAACGTTTACAGCGATCGTTACATCGTCTTCAGCAAGCATCGCCGAGGTGATGTGGGGGTGAAACTGTACTACAGTTTGAGTTCCACGGGAGATGTGACCTACGACGAGGACCGGTACAAGCAAGACCTGGAACTGCGGGCACTGCAGAGCAGCGTTTCCAACCAACTGCGTGGCTTTGCCTCTCAATTTGATCAATTGTTTAACAACGAAATGAATAAGACAGACAATGGAAACAGCAGAATTCAACAAAGTCAAAGAACGAGTGCTTGATTGGCCCCTGTGTTACCGGGAGGTAGAGGGCAACGAACTCATAGCCCAAAGCAAGAATCATTACAGCATCGGCCACACGACGTTTGAGGTCGAGGACCATGTCTCCAAGGTATTCGATCAATTCGCCGGCATCAAGCCGAATCAAAACAGGACAGCGCTCACCGCCTACGGTGAGCAAGGCTTGACGGACTTGCGCAACTTTTTCGGCCAAGCCGGCGGCAACGGCAAGGGGCGACTCGTCCTTATCGCCGATACCAATCGCAAACAAGTTGTAAACGCGGTTCCCATCAAGGGCCAAATGATTATGCCATTAGCTTTCTTCTCCTTTGCCGAGATGTTTATGGACAAGAACGGCTATCTCCCCGACCAGATTGAATATGATGAGATGAGAGGCGATAGAATCACCATCAGGATAACGCCTGTTCAGCCGCAGATCATGTCATATGCTCCAGGAGATGATTTCATCTCCAACGGAATGATACTCCATTGGACCCCAGGAGAAATCAGTTTGAGTAACTACTTTGTGAGGCTGGTGTGCAGCAACGGGCAGACGATGACGACCACCGATATCGTTGCAAAGATCAACAGTTTTCAGAACGAGTCGGTGGAGCAACTCTTAGACATGTCGAGTTATAGCCAGCAACTGGGCGGCAATACCCAGAAGATGCTGGATCAAGTAAACCGGGCTATGGAATGCAACGCATCAGTTCGCGAACTCGGGCAGGCTTTTAATGCCTTGTACAAGAATGGTGTGGAGCCCGAAATCGCCCAACAGATTATCCCATATCAGGAAACACTGGACCGATACCTGCAGGCTGGTTATGACAAGAATCAGATGGCGCGGGCCATGAGTGAATTGAACATGTGGGATGTGCTTAATCGGCTCACATATTTTGCTACCCACAACCATATATGGAGTCAAAATGATACTCGACGAACAACATTGATGGGCGCGAGTGCCTATCTGCTGATGCGAGAACGCGATATCGTGAACTATTACAACATTTATTAATCTATCAGAATTCAAAAGAATATGGCTAAAGCATTAAATATCAACATCAAAGGATCGTCGTTCGCCTTGATTCCGACCAAGATAGAGCGCAAAAAACTGTATGGATGGACCGAACTGCGTGCCCTCACTCCGCAAGGCGACGTGTGCCGTCAGGCTGGACTTGACAGTAATGGGGTGACCATCGTGACCAAAGGGGCAACCAAGGTAGGGCTCATGTGCGAGGACGGTTGCTGGATGGAAAAAACAGAACTCACACCCATGCATGCCGACGGTAGCCCCGTGCAAATGGTTCCCTCCTCGTTTGATGAGGGAATCAACTTAGGCGAGAAAGGCTCACTGGAGCAACTGATGGACCTGATTGTTACTGCAGTCTATCAACTCAGTGGCGATGGCTCCGAGGCCCTTGCATCGGCCCTTGGTGAAGACATCTACACCTTCCCGTTCAGTTATCGTGGCGGGATAGAGGCCGCAACGGCATTCATCATCACCGCCAATGGTGTGCCGTTCATCCTGGTCGGCGAACCGGCCACATTTGACTTTGTGGGTTTGGATGAACTGGCCACACTCGACGAGAGCGATGACAATGAGGAGGAAATCGATGACGAAGACTTGGACTTCGGCATGATGTAATGAATCACCTGGACAATAACAATAAAAACAATATCATATATGAGAGCAATCAATCTTTCAAACGAGAAGTCGCGCAATGCCCAGGTGGGCTTTGAAATCAAGCGACACAAGAGTGATGTCGAGTTGTGCCGCGCCGACGGCATGACCTATGAGAACGTGCGCCTGCTCAAGCACACCGTCGAGACCGAAGCCGACCGTTTGTTGAAGCAGCAGGGCAATGCCGAACGACTTGCCGAGGCTATCATCAACGGTGATCCTGAGGTAAATGTGGAGAAGGTGGGCATGCGCCTGCATGGAGTCCGCAAAGTCTTCCTGGATGCCGAGGGCCGCATCGCTTGCCGCATCAACCGCCAGGAAGTGGTCTTCACTCCCGAGGGTGAGGAAAAAGACGTGCGCCGTTTCAAGGAAACCGAGGCCAACGTCAATGGCGATATCCCCCTGCGCTGGACTGGAAAACTCATTCCCAAATCCAAAGCAGCCCGTATGTTTGTTTTCACCCGAAAGTACCAGGTAAAGCATGTCAATGGCTTGACCTTTGACTTCCTGTATGACATGGCCCGCCAACTGCATGAGAAAAACAGCATCATGCTCGTTGGTGGCGGCAATAAGGGCAATGGCCCTGTCGTGCTCTCCAATGGCGGGACTTCCTACCGTGCCTTTCTCGAGGGCCGCATCGATGGCGATAAGTATTGCCTTATCCTTCATCTGACCAATCTTGAACTCAAATCACTTTAAACAAACAGTACATGAACAACGAATTTGCAGAAATCGCAAGGAACTACAAGCGTAAGGTAGCCGGTGCCTTCATGTTGACCGAGGGCGCCAAGTTAATGGACAAGATCGGTGGCGAGGACTATTGTGTCACCCGCAAGATCGACGGCACAATGCAAATCATCTTTTATCGTGATGGCGACGTGTGTGCCTATTCCACCCATGGTGTGGAACGGCGCGGTTTGCCTTGCCTTGATGAATTCGCCCGACTGGCCAGCGAAGCCGGTTACAGGAACATCACCGTTGCCGCTGAACTCTATGCCACCATCCGCAACGGTGGTCGTGAGAGGGTGGGAGATGTGGCTATAGCCCTGGGTGACGAGCAGTTGCATGACCAATTGCATCTCGCTCCTCTTGACATCCTCGATGTTGAAGGAGAGTCCTTTGCAGTCTTTCATTACAAGGATAAACTGGCCCTACTCAACAAGCACTTCGGCGGTGCGCTGGTAAAGCCTGTTGAGGGAAAGGCCGCCACGTCAAGGCATGAGGTAATGCAGATTTATCAGCAGTGGGTAGAGGACGAAGGAGCCGAGGGCCTTGTCGTGCATTCCGAACAACCCATTGTCTATAAAATCAAGCCGCGCCACACCCTGGATGCAGTCATCATCGGCTATACTGTGGGCGAAGACGAGAACGAGCATGCCATTCGCGACCTTTTGCTCGCAGTCATGCGCGAGGATGGACTTTTGCAGCAGTTCGGGGCGACTGGCAACGGATTGAGTCAGGAACTGAGGGAACAGATGTACGAACAGTTATCGGCAATGAATGTCGAGAGTGACTATATCCACACCGACTCCCGCAACATGGCATTCCAGATGGTAGCGCCCAAGGTAGTAGTCGAGGTATCTGTTATCGATTTCGCTGCCGAGAATGCTGCTGGCGAGGCCAAGATGAACATGCTGCTCAAGTATGATGAAACCGCTGGCTATCAAGCCCAGGAGCAAACCGCAGGCGTTGCGGCCCATAGCATGGTGTTTATTCGCATGCGTGAAGATAAAAGCGCCAATGCCACCGACATCCGCCTCTCGCAGATTACCGACTTGTGCGCCTTTTCTCAGCAGAAGGCAGTCTCCATGAATAATCTTCCCGAAAGTGAAGTGATAGTGCGGCGCGTCTTTACTAAAGGAAAAGATGAGAAGTTTGCTGTCCAGAAGTACCTCGTATGGAAAACCAACAAAGAGGATAGCGGACTATTCCCAGCCTACGTGTTACATTACACTGATTTCAGCATCAGCCGTAAGGAGCAACTTAAGCGTGACTTGCGGGCCTCAAGCAGCAGGGAGCAAATCATGCAGTTGCTGGACCAGATGATTGCCGACAACGTCAAGAAAGGATGGGTTGAAGTTGCCTGACTTGTCGGAAACGCTTTTGCAAATACCCACCCATGAGGTGCTTCAAGGCTCCTGTTTTCGGGAGCCTTGAAGCACTCAAACGTATGTCCGGTTTTTCCGACACGTGGTGTCAAGTTATACCGACGGATATTTGTAGGTCGGGTTGGGGATTCGATATAATTTTGCAGCGACAAATCTTCGGAGAGGGGATTTTGCGCTGTAAAAGATTATTCATCAATTAAAACATATCGAATCATGACAGTAAAAGAATTAAAGAACGCCCTCCAGGGCATCAGCGAGCCCATCGACCGCATCGCCGGTTTCTGTGATAACTACGACCAGATGTTCAGCCATTGCGAGGTTCGTGTGAATGGGAACACCGTGGAGATTGACACCGATGTGGATCTCTTTGAGCCCGAGAATGCAACCACAGTAACGGAATCCATTGCCAAGATCCTTGACCTGCCCGCCAAGACGGATAACTATGCCGTTTTTTATGGGGGCTGTGACAATCACGCCGAGAACTGCCAGCTCATACGAGCTATCCACAGGGTCAACGTCATGCAGGGCGCAACAGGGACTGGTATCAGCCTGCAGGGTCCGCAGCCGAGTGGCGTGCTGAATCGGGGCTTGTTCGTGACCAAGCTGTTTGTTAACGATGAGCGTGCCAAGTCGCTCAACGAGGAGTTTGGCTATTTCTTGGATGAAATGGAAGCCACATGCGACGATGCCATCCTCGAAGATAGGGATAATGGTGTTTTTATCCATGTTGTCACTGATGAGTGCTCGAGTGCTTCGTTGATTGCCTTGATGGCCAGCACCTTTAAGGATGTGGTATTTTGCCGCACTCCTTTTGCCTGCTGCGATGAGGAAATCTATCGACTCACCAATGATCGTGAGGGTCGCTATTGGAATAAGCGTGCCGTCGTCTTTGTGCCTGCCGATGACCGTGAAAGTGTTATCAACCATGAGCATTATAAGTATTGCATTCAGGATATGGTCTATGCCAAGGCAGAGTGCGATACCGAGCAGGAGGTGGAGCAGTTCATCGACGAACATAGCCCAGACAAGAACCTGGGCGACATTGCAGTGCGTTTTGTCAGCCGCTATATCAACAACCCACTTGACCTCATCCTGAAGCCCTTGCCTGCGGATGAGAGCGAGTAATTCTTGAATAATTCACAAAAAAAAGACTATATTTGCATTCAAATAAAAATTTATACCAATATAACAATCAAATTAGTTCTTGACTATGAACGAAAAGAAGTTAAAAGTGAATGCCTCGTTCGGCAGCTTGGGCTTCGATGTCTATGTAACTGTTCCCCAGGACGCTTGGGACAAACAAGTGGATTTTCTGGAAGAGGAAGTGAAAGTTGAATTATCGAATAGTGAGTGGGATGACGGATTCGACGTGAATGACTATGACTCGGTCCAGGAACTGATGGCAAGCCAATTGGTTTGGTCAAATCCATACCAATTGATTCTTCTACGCCTCGG
>JAEEGL014848471.1_pt1 | contig 16593 bp, 13 predicted proteins | sample 9134231 | NCBI WGS metagenome assembly JAEEGL01 (sample SAMN16246548, study PRJNA631951) | gut metagenome | biome: gut microbiome; feature: rumen; material: fiber-attached | host: Bos | place: Iran: Karaj | collected 2018-10 | reverse complement strand
TCTCTCCACTGTTTTATAAGGCATGTAAGGAGTCTGCCGTAGAGGTACGGTCTGTTATCATCCTCCTCGCCCTGATAATATATAAAACCTTTTAATGTATACGGCATCACCCGCTTTAACATACTCTCATAGAGTCCTGCAGGTCTCGTGAAATTCCTCGGTCCCATCGGTCCCGGGTATCTGCTCTCTCCAAATAATGATATAGCCTCATCCCAGTTAGGATTTTCAGCGGTTAAATAATAATGGCCGACCTTTTTGTCAAACTCAGCCTGATACACAAGATAATCTTCATATTCCTTGAGGTAATCTTCTTCTGATAGTCCCCGTACTGCATCATCGTACCTGCTTATATATCCTTTTAATTTTTCATCAGCAAGGAGATACTCTCTGCTGATCCAGCATGACGCGGATGTACCGCCCCAGTTGCATCCGATGATTCCTATCTTGCATCCCAATTTCTCTGCCAGTTCCCTTGCATAATAAAATGCAACTGCCGACCATTTACCCGAGGTCTCTGGTGTGCAGAGTTCCCATGTACTTTTTTCCTCCTCTGCAAGCAATTCCTCCCCGACATACGAAACCTTTGGAGTGTAATAAAATCTGATATTTTTATCTGTATGATCACTGCCTGCATTTGCCGTTACAGCCTTGCCGTTAAATGAATTCCGGAGTTCAAGTTCCATATTGGACTGGCCTCCGGCAAGCCATACCTCGCCGATATATACATCACCGAATGTTACGGTGTCCTCCCCGTCATCAAGTGTTAATACATACGGTCCGCCATAGGAAAAAGCCGGCAGATGTGCCATAAATGTATCTGACAAAACAAAAGATTCGACAGACGCAGCAAAGTTTCCGTTTTCATCTTTTAATGAAACGGATATTTTTTCTTTGTCGCATCTGCCGAATACTGATATTTCCTTACCGGCCTGCATGACCATATGATCACTGAATATTTTTGCAATTTTAATCATATTTATAAATCAGGAAACGTTGCCGTATCCTCAGTCAAGGTGTTTTTTAATGGCATCAAGCAGCTCGTCATAAGACTCAAAAGCCGGGTACTGGGGATAATCTTTCTTAATAGCCTCTGTACTTCTGAATAAAAATCCTGCCTTGCTGGCTTCTATCATACCGAGGTCATTGAAGCTGTCACCACTTGCGATGGTATCATAACCAATTGACTGAAGAGCCTTAACCGTTGTGAGTTTCGATTTCTCACATCTCATCTTAAAGCCTGTGATTTCTCCGTCAGGAGCAACCTCCAGACTGTTGCAGAAAATAGTAGGCCATCCCAGTTTTTTCATAAGCGGTGTTGCAAACTGTGAGAATGTATCACTGATGATGATTACCTGTGTGATGCTTCTAAGTTCATCAAGGAACTCCTTTGCTCCCGGCATGGGATCGATCTTCTCAATTGTAGCCTGAATCTCTTTAAGTCCGAGACCATGCTCCTTTAATATTCCGATTCTCCAGTTCATGAGCTTGTCGTAATCGGGCTCGTCTCTTGTAGTTCTCTTAAGCTCCGGTATACCTGACGCCTCAGCAAAGGCAATCCAGATTTCCGGTACGAGTACACCTTCAAGGTCAAGACATACGATGTTCATTACATTTATCTCCTATCATTTATTATTCAAATACTTCTTTAATGCTGTCATAGTGCAGGAACTTTCCTGTCGCTCCTATTTCCTTAATCTCATCGAGAGTAGCGAGCTTGTAGCCGATGGCCTCAGTCTCCTGTATATGCAGATCTTCTTCCTTAAAATCAAGGTCGAATCTGTAGACATCTACAAAGTAATTGTCACCCTCGCCGGGATTTTCCCTGTGATATGTCTTCTTTGGCTTGTCATCACAGCCTGATACATCAAGGCCTGTCTCTTCGAGAATCTCTCTGCAAATTGCCTCAAATGATTCCTCTCCTGCCATGCATCCGCCACCTGACACTTCCCACCATCCGGGAGCCCACGATTTATCCATTGCTCTCTGAGTGATTAAGAATTTTCCGTCAGGACGTCTTATGACACCGATAACTGTCAGATGATATTCACCGTCTTTAAGGATCCAGTCGTTTTTCTTCATGGTCCTTCCGGTCTTTACTTTGTTACTGTCATATATATCCCAATATTCCATGTTGCTTCCTCTTTTCCTAAACCATGTGATATTCTATCATAACATGGAATTTATTTCATCCACGATCTTATCATGGCTATTTCAGCCTTGTATCCTGCATCATCATTGGGTGTCTCCAGGATAAACGGTTTGCCCTGTACCCTGGGAGAATTGATTATCTTCTTAAAGGCTTCCTCTCCTATATGGCCCTGACCAATCTTCTCATGTCTGTCCTTATGAGATTCAAGTGGGTTCATACTGTCATTAATATGTATTGCTTTTAATCTGTCGATACCGATGACTGCATCAAACTCATCAAGGACTTTCTCAAAATCATTTACATCATATCCTGCATCCCATACATGACACGTATCAAGGCATACTCCAATATGATCCTTGTCATCAGTCAGGTCAATTATCTGCTTTAATTCTTCAAACGAGCGACCTACCTCGCTGCCCTTTCCTGCCATGGTCTCAAGGAGTACTGTAGTCGTCATCCCGCCAAACATCGCTTTATTAAGTGCATCTGCTATCACAGGGATAGTCGCCTCTACGCCCTGACCTACATGAGAACCGGGATGAAAATTGTAATACTGTCCGGGAGTATACTCCATACGCTTCATATCATCAATAAGCATATCAAGTGCAAACCTCCTGATATCAGGCTTGTCTGAGCACAGATTCATGGTATAAGGCGCATGGGCCACAAGCTTACCGAAATTGTTTTCCTTCATGTATTCCATGAGCGCATCGGCATCAGCCGGATCTATATCCTTGGCCTGTCCTCCTCTTGGATTTCTTGTGAAGAATGCAAATGTATCGGCGCCAAGCTTTGTCGCCTCCCTGCCCATTGCAAGATATCCTTTTGAAGATGATAAGTGATTACCTATATATATCATGTTTTTCTCCCAAGCAGAATTAATTATTATTTATAACTGGCGGATAATATTATCACGCCTGATCATATCCACTATCTCGTGGAGGAATGCCCTGTCGCCCTGCTTTGTATCTACATTAAATCCTGATGAAGATACACGGACCTGATTGTATACACACTCGGCTACATAGCTCTCAGGATAGCTGTTGTATCCACCCTGTCTTGGCTTTCCGTCCTTGCCGAATGTATTAGAGTAGAATATGTAGAGTCCGGGGAACGCATCTCTCTTAAGTCCGAGGCCGTCCAGAATCTTATTGAGATTATCTTCTCCGCATCTGTAAATATGAGAATACAGTCCCGCACGCTGAGCCAGGTCACTGCACCAGTAACGGCTAAGCCAGCTCTCATCAAGAAATCCGTCCTCACCAATCTTTGAAGCGATGAGCACAACAGGTGTCTGGCGCTCATTTGATCTGATAAGGTCAATCATGAGGTCTACCTCGTTGTCATATACAGGCGAACACTTGCATGTATACTTTCTCACATCGAGAACATTTATATCATCAAACTTTACAATCTCCGAATAGAATCTCGGTGGATTGTAGTTTGGCATACGTGATTCGATATCTACAGGCTCTGTTGAGAGCACAGCATTTTTCGTCTCAAACCAGAAGAGGCGAAGTATCGGGTCCCATCTTATAGAAGCCTGTACATTCCACATCTTGCCGACTTCATTTGTTGAGAGATGATATGTGTGCATGTCCATGCTGAGGAAGTTGTCATTTTTGGACACTTTCAGCCAGTAGCCTGGAATCTTCTCATCACACTCTGTAATCTTGCCTTCCGGCAGTCTGAATATCGCCTTGAATTTATCTCTCGCCCATGAATAGATAATCATCGAGAGTTCTTCAAATATTTTCTTCTTATCATTCTCGTTGCACTCGATTGTCAGCTTATTCCTGAAATTAGGATATTCCTCGAGCGGATTGATTGCATACTGATATGTACGACCAGCCTCGGTCTTTCTCTCTCCTCTGAAGTATCCGTTCTTCTCAGCTATGGCACGGATTTCTTCACTGCGCATTTCGCTGTCGGCTTCATTTGCCATGACAATTATTCTATTGACACTGATTGCACCCGTCCTGTGTCTGTCATCGAGGAGCATTCTGATAAGCTCATGACGGCGGCATCTGTAGAGCCTCTTTCCCAGTGTCTTTGAATTCTCATCAAGTATCTGCTTAAGCTCCGGATTAATTGGCTCGTCATTCATTCTCAGTCTGTAATGCATGTTGACCATGGCTTCCCATTTTCTGTCAAGGTATAGCTTGTGAGCAAAATCCTCGCAGATAGAAACCATTGACGAATCGCAGAGCTCGAGGGTCGCAACCACACTGTTAAGTTTTCTCGAGAATGCAGGATACTCTTCCCAGATAGCCTTGTTCTTGTATCGCATGTCATGCTCTACTTCGTGCCATCCCTCAAAGAATGTGGTCCTTATCTGTATCTCAAATGTCTGATCAATAGGGAATAGCCATGTCTGGGGGCTGATACGTCTCACCCAGTCGCCTTCAAGTTCAAATATACCGTTAATCTTGCTGGCTCTGAATTCAGAGATATCATTGTCATATACTTCCCAGTCACCGACCGGTCTGAACCACTCACGGATTATCTTCTGGCATATTGCGATATCATCCTCAAAATACAGAATGATACGGATACCGATGATATCCTGAACCTTCCTGCCATTTTTGTATTCTTCCTTGTGGAGCTTATGCTCTATTGATTCTGATGATTTTCTTCTTGAAAAGATACGGGAAAATATTCCGCACTTTTTTAATTTATTGTCGATTATCTCTTTAATCTCGTACTCGACTGATACGGGAATGTCTATTATTTTTTCAAAATCTTCTCTTGTGTACTCTGCCATTTTTTCTTTCCTTGTTTTCCCCTGATACTCTTTTATACTTTTGCTGTTTCTATTCCGATTTTATGGCATCATAGACCGGTTTAAGCGCCGGATACATCTGCCTGAACTGTCTGTATTTTTTCTCATACTTTGCTACAAGATCTTTGTCAGGTTCTATTGTCTCTTTAACCCTTACTAGCTTCTCTGCAATCTCCTGGACTGATTTATATTCACCGCATGCCACGGCTGCCAGCATTGCTCCGCCCATGGAAGGTCCCTCTTCTGAGACTGGAATATCAACGGGCATGTTCATGACTGCTGCAATGATTTTTCTCCATACCGGGCTCTTGGCTCCGCCTCCGCAGAGCTTGGTACGCTCTATATTTATGCCAAGGTCTCTCGCTACCTCAAGGGAATCGCGAAGTCCAAATGCCACGCCCTCAAGGACTGCCTGAGTCATGTCCTCTCTTGTGGAATCCATTGTCATACCGATAAATGCTGCTCTTGCATCAGGATTGTTGTGAGGGCATCTCTCTCCCATGAGATATGGCAGGAAGAATACATGATTCTCTCCGAGCTTATCTTCAAAGTTCTGCTCTGCTCCGAAATTCTCTGTCTTTATAATATCTTCCATCCACCACTTATTGCATGACGCAGCCGAGAGCATACAGCCCATAAGATGATAACTGCCGTCTGCATGATCAAATGAGTGGAGGGAGTTAAACTTATCTACTCCAAACTTTTCAGATGAAATAAATATGGTACCGCTTGTTCCGAGGGATATGTTACATGCTCCGTCTCCAACAGTCGCTGTACCAACTGCCGCAGCAGCATTGTCTCCGGCGCCTGCTGCAATGATTACCTCGCCGGGTATGCCAAGCTCGTCTGCAATCTCTTTCTTAAGGGTTCCGACTTTTTCGTAGCTCTCATAAATCTTAGGAAGCATGTTCTCCGTGATGCCACAGATATCACACATTTCTTTGGACCATGTTCTGTTCTTTACATCAAAGAAAAGTGTTCCGGAAGCGTCCGATACATCGGTGCAGAATGAACCGGAGAGTCTGTATGCCAGATAATCCTTTGGAAGCATTATCTTGTCAACTCTCGCGAAGCTGTCAGGCTCATTATTCTTAACCCAGAGTACCTTGGGCGCCGTGAATCCGGCGAATGCAATATTAGCTGTATACTCTGAGAGTTTATCTTTGCCAATCACATTGTTCAGGTATTCGGTCTCTTTAACGGTACGACCGTCATTCCAGAGGATTGCCGGACGTATGACATTATCATCTTCGTCAAGCATGACAAGGCCGTGCATCTGACCGCCGAAGCTAATGCCCTTAAGCATACTTTTATCAAAGCCTTCAAGGAGTTCCTTAAGGCCTGCTATTGTCTGATCATACCAGTCATAGGGATTCTGCTCGGACCAGCCGGGCTTTGGAAAATAAAGATCATACTCTTTGGAGACGATATTTTTAATCTCTCCGTCAGAATCCATCAGAAGCAGCTTTACTGCAGAAGTACCAAGATCTATACCAGCATATAACATTTTGTAACCCTCACATAAATAAAAATATAAAACAATTATTATTATACACTATGCAGGCACTTCTTGGGGAGAAAAAAAATCAGGTTTCACCCATTTGATACATGCATGAAACCTGATCATTATTTTATAATTTATAACTAAAAACCCTGTTTAGTCATCCTCTTCAACCTGAGGGAACTTCTCTCTGAGCATGAGCCAGAGTGAACCTGACAGGCATACTGATGAGTAAGCGCCACAGACAATACCTACCATAAGAGGCAGGGCAAATTCCTTGACTGATGATACACCGAGGATGTAGAGAGCAAGGACTGTGATAAATGTTGTAAGTGATGTGAAGAGCGATCTCGTAAGTGTCTGAGATATACTCTTATTTACCACATCATCGAGGGTATCTTTTCTCTTCATGCCCTTGATATTCTCACGAATACGGTCAAATACAACGATGGTTGCGTTGATTGAGTATCCGACGATGGTCAGGATACATGCTATGAATGTATTGCCGACCGAAAGTCTGATACAAGCATAAAATGTGATGACCACGAATACGTCATGGATGAGGGCTGCAACGGCACTGCATCCGAATCTGAAATCAGAGAATCTGAACCATACATATATAAGCATGCAGATGGATGCCACAACTACAGCAATGATTGCATCCTTTTGCATTTCGTTTGAAATAGTAGAGCTGATAGACTCAACAGAAACCTTGTCTTCAGGTACACCGTAGTCATTTTCAACCATCTGCTTGAATGCCTCACGCTCTTCCTCATTAAGAGTTCTTGTCTTAAAGATTACTTCATTCGAATCATTTACGAGAGTCCAGAGAACTGATGCATCACCTGTAATCTTCTCAATCTTGGGCACAATCTCACCATCTACAACTTCTCTTGTAGGCATTTCAGCGAAGTCTACTGTAGTAGCACTACCACCCTTGAAATCAAGACTGAAGTTGAGAGGGTCGCCTGTAGTCACGCCAAAGATAATCATTACAATGATTCCGATTGCAAGTACTGCACCTGAGATGCCAAAGTACTTTGCCTTGTGTCCGACAAAGTTGATCGTCTTGGCTTCCTTCATCTTGCCAATCCACTTTGCATCCTTAAATCCTATTGCATAGAAGATCTTAAGGAGTGTCTGGGTTACGAAAAGTGCCGTAAACATTGAGAGCACGATACCAAGTGCAAGGGTATATGCAAATCCCTTGATAGTACCTGAGCCGAGTGCTATGAGCACTACAGCTGCAATAAGTGTTGTAATGTTACCGTCTATGATAGCTGAGAGAGCTTTTGAAAAACCGCTCTTAACGGCAGACTCAACAGTCATACCGATCTGAAGTTCTTCTCTGATACGGGCAAATATGATCACGTTGGCATCTACCGCCATACCGATAGACAGGATGATACCTGCGATACCGGGAAGCGTCATGGTGATCTCCAGGAAGTTGATGCAGAGGAGATCCATCATTGTATATGCAACAAGTGCAAGTGATGCACAGAGTCCGGGGATTCTGTACACGATGATCATAAAGAGTATGATGAGCGATATACCTATGATACCGGCCTTAATAGATGTAGATATGGCTTCAGAACCGAGCTGGGCACCAACCACATTGGAACGAAGTTCCGAAAGTTCAAGCTTAAGTCCACCGATACGGATACTCTGAGCAAGCATGTTGGCTTCAGTCATGGAACGCATTCCTGAGATCTGGGCCTTACCACCTGCGATTCTCTCATTTACATTTGGTACTGAGAGGAGCTCGCCATCATAGTAGATAGCGATCGTTCCGTAGAGTCCCTGCTTGCCTGCAACAGCGCCTGTCTCATTTGCAAATGTAGCTGCTGCCTCATCTGTAAATGTGAGGGATACGATATACTGAATCACATCATAATCATCTGTATATGCGCCCCCCTCGGCAATGCTGACATCTGTACCGGTAAGTACGATGCTGCCGTCTGCGAGGAGCTCGTCAATTGATTTTGTGAGGGAGTACTTAACACGGACCATGCTGTTATCCTGTACTGTATAGGGGATAGCTGCTCCGTCTGCTCCGACTGCTGCCTTGCCTGTCTCAGGATCATATACATATGTACCTCCAGCCGCAGAATATACAAAGAGATTTCCATCCTCACTGTATACCTGATTGCCGTCTGCAGTCGTCATATAACCATAGTTAAGCGATCCGTCGCTGCCTGTAGCTCTGATAAAGTAAAGGAGTCCCGGAGAACCGAGGTCCTCAAGCACTGCCTGAGCATCAGACACGCCGGGGATTTCGATACTGATTCTGTTTGTACCTTCCTGGTACACATCAGACTCCGTAGAATACTTCTCGATACGCTTACGAAGCTTTTCGATAGTATCATCTATATCGGACTGGGTAGGTGTCTCTTCTCCAACCACTTCATATGTGATACTGACACCGCCTGCCAGATCAAGTCCGAGTTTTGTGTTTTTTACCGCTCCGCTTCCTTTTTCATCTACACCGTTCATCATGATATAGCCAAAGCCTACCATGATAGCGATAAAGATAATCAGCGAAAGCCATGCCGTTCCTTTTTTCATTTCTCTTTACTGCCTCTCTTCGTTTAAATAGTACATTTGCAGCCCCAGGAGTTTTCTCCATAAAAAAACTGCAATTCACATCATCCGATGCAAACTACAGTATTTTATCATATGAGGGGTATAAAAACCATATAAGTTTTATACAATATTGTGTTTGTGATATAAAAATCCGGCCATGACAGCCGGATTACATCTATTACTTATTATTCTTCACAAGTATCAGCTCGTCCATGTCCTCGACCTTGAACTTCTGGTCGCCACCGAAGAGTACCTGGGTCTCTTCCATACCAAGCCATGCAGAACTGTCGAGAGCGTCGTCCTTGGATTCTGTGCGGGAGAACATGTATGTGACATTGTCCTTGATACATCCGATAGGTAGATACTCTCCGTCAGTAGCCTGGTACATCCATAGTATAAATTCCCTCTTTGTGCCAAATTCCTTTGTCATCACATCCGGGGCGCAGAATGTTTTTGTGTTAAGCACCAGGAGGTCAACATCATTCTGATTTGCATCATCTGCCTCTTCCTCAGGATCATCTCCTGTTGAGAGGAAGTCCTTCATGATATCAAGACGTCCGGGATCTTTACCAAGCTGAGCATAGAAGTGGCCGAGGAAGCTGTCGCTGACAACTATCTGGTCCTTGTTCTTCTTCTCAATCATACGATGGTTCTGTGCTGAGAGCACCTCGACTATCATATCCTGGCTCTCAATCTTGCGGTTAACATTTCTGAGTCCACTCCAGAAGAGAAGCGGTTTCTCATCTATATGCTCACTCTCTGCAGTCTCATCTGACAGGAAGAGGATTGTCTGAATACCTCTAAGCATATCCTCAGTAAGCTGTTCCTGGGGATGATAGATATCACCGATGATTACAGGCTTCTGATTCTCTGAATTAAGTATCTTGGTAAACTTGGGATCAGAATAATAATTCTCAAGTACTTCTCTCTTTTCTTCCGTATCTGCAAGGAGAACAAAAATATTGTTACCGTACTCCTCAGCAAATGAAGCAAGGCTCTCCATAATATGTGAGAGTTTCTCGCTGACACCTATGATAAGGATTGAGTTCTTTGCAAATACAACATTTGTTGTGGTTGATGAAACAAGTTTTGAAAGCACAGACAAATCTGCCTTACTGATGCGTCCTATCTCGTCTTCATCTTCCGCAACATATATACGCTTATCGCCGCAGTCATAAAGGGGAAGGGCTGACCGGCTCTCTTTAAGTTCATCAAGAATGCTGATTTCCGGCTTATCCTTGATATACATCTCTACTCCCTCAAAACTGAAGAGTATACGAAGTACATCATGAAGTGATGGCATGATGGATGTGATTGCAAGAACTTTACCGATGATATCATCAAAATTCACCGGGACAGTAACCTGCTTGTCTTCGTCAATCTTGTATTCGCCGATCATATATTCCATATCCTGGGAACCTGACTCAACGATGATATTCTTTTTGTTTCCGACGCCGTAATCAGACAGATACAGAGATACAAACATGAAGAGCTTTGTAGTCTCAATATTTGCTTTTGATATGCGCTCAGCTGTCTCGTTTGAATCCGAGTCAGCATCGGGCATCATTATGAGTACCGTCTTTGCTTTATATAATGAGATATTGTCGAGATCAATCTTGGACATGGGATCGCCGTCACGGACAATGATATGCTTAAAACGCTTCTTTCTCTTCTCAGCGTATGAGAGGTTAATCTTTTCCTGGACATAATCCTTTTCAAGATTTGAAAGCACTACGATATATGTGCTGTCCACATCGTCAAAGCAGTAGTCCTGAATGAGTGCGGGTACACGGTTGTTGTAATTAAGGATAACGATATGATTTTCGAGATCGATTTTGCTCTTGCTGTTGGCCGCCCTCTCGAGGATACCGTTAATAATAGAAGTAACGTAACCGACTGTACCACCGGTTAATGAGATCATACCGAGCAGTACAACGACTGTTGTGATAATAAGTGATATCGGATAATCACTGTAAATATAACGTCCACTTGGGTTTACCATCAGAGTAAATGCAAATCGAATCATCTCGAAAAATCCTCTGCCCTGGTTTTCCGGCAGGAAAATGAGAAGTGCCGATGATACGAGTACAAATACGACGTTTATGATTACGATAGTCAGGAAAACATGTGCACTCGGATTGTTTTCCTTAAAAATGCTCCACTTGTTTTTAATCTTGTTCTTTCGATCCATAATTCTATCCCCTGTCTGTTATTCTATATGATTGTCAGAACGACACCTTCATTTAAAAATTTTAACATATACCCTGAATCCATTTCCATATGGATTTTTATTTCACAATCCTGATATCCGTTAAGGCAACCTGATCTCCGGTCAGTGCGGCATATACTTTTTCATCAGAGTTCATATATGTTATGTTCTTTACATGCACTGATTATGGAATAATACAATGCATTGGAATTAAACAGACTGCAAATAACTACGATATCTTTTCTTTTTTCCAATATAACTCCTCACAACTAACTCCACACAAAAACGCCCAAACAGGAAACAAACCAATGGTTACCCATTCGAGCGCTTATATCATTAATACAATATAAATATTGTTCCCCTTTTAACGCCAAAATTTTATACTATTAGCCTTATTTTTTCAAGATTTCGGGGCAATTCTATCAACTGTTCTTTTCTCGTTTTTCCCGCTTTTTGCGTCGCTGCTCACGATTGTTTTTCTCGGATTCAAAAATCTCAACAACAGCGTCAGTCAGTTCACTTGGCCACACTTTGCCGCTTGAGACCACACTCGCCCATGGACAGAGTTCCTCATAATCGTCATCAAGTACAACCGTATACGGCGGACCGCACCTGTCATTCACATCCATATAAAGATGACGTCCCTTGTCAACCAGGTGTACAAAATCTATATCGCTCATATCTTCATGAAGAGCACTGTACATTTCTGCCGTAATTTCATACAAATCGTAATATCCGCAACCACTGCGTTCCACGGTATACAGATTTCTTTCTTTATCGTAGCAGGCCTTCCAGCCGTTTCCTTTTTTAAATTCCATAATTTACCCCTCTATCTTCTCAGCTTCAGTCTCAACCCATGCAGGCTTAAATCCACAGTTAATCGCAATATTTTCCGAAAAAATATTGGCTGCACCATGGCCGTAAAAAGGCACATCCCCAATCTCAATAATCTTATTTTTAAGAAGAGTTACAAGATATGAACCGACGCCCTTTGAGCGATACTCAGGAAGAACATCTATTCCAATCTGCTGCCAGTGAGGCGCATCTTCCGAGCAGCCTGCCATACCCATAATATTATCACCATCATAAGCAATTACAACGATCCGGTCAGGTCGTACCGGGCATATCTCAGGATATGAAATGGCGTGCTTAAATCTCGGATCACCATAAAACTGATTTATATCATCATCATAAAACCACTTTACTTTAAAGCGTTCTTCTGTCATGACTTCGCGACAGGGAAGTAGCATATGGTGTGTCGGATTCACCTGATAACCGTACTTTTTAAGTTCTTCGTTTAATCTCGGAAGATTCTCAAACTCAAAAAGGTGATGTCCGTCATCTTCCTTCATCCATTCGCGAAGGAAATCATGAAGACACTCATCCGCCATAATAACTGTGTTCTTCCCACATGTTGCCATCTGGAAAAATATATCGGGACTGTAATTTCTTCTGCCCTCATTCCATGCAGGAAGTGTAATTACGTTTCCCTTCGCCTTAAAATCCGAAGGCTTACAGTTGTAATCCACTGCCAGCTGCTGCAGAAGTTTTTCAAAATATTCTTTAAACATCTTTTCGTCCTCCAACTCACTTTATCCAAACAACTCACGAAAAGCCGTTATATTCCTTCCGTCTTCCCGGCCGTATATGGCAAAGCATATGTTCTCAAAGCATTTCCCGTACTCTTCCGTTACAATAATATCCTTAAAATAACCTGCCACCTTCTCTGCCGAATTCCCAAACGCGCCACATCCCCACGCGCCGAGTACAAGATTCTTATACTGATATTTCTCTGCAACAAGCAGCATAATGCGGATTCTTCGCCTGAATGTATCCTCTATCAATTCCTGTGAGGCAAGCATCGCCGCGCCTCTGCGATTCGGTGCGGGAACAGTCACAACACCCATCATCACCGGATCCATCAGGTTATAATTCTCATCGCGGAAAACCGCAACATTCGGAGAAATAAGCATATAATCCGATTCAACGCGGTTCAGGTGCGTATTGTTATGGCGATACATCTCGCCTGCTTTCTGTGAATTGATAGATGCGTAAAGCGTGGAACACCGGCATAGTGACTCTTCCTGCGCTGTAGCACCCATCAAAAAACCACCACCCGGGTTATGTGCATTAGCAAAATTCATAACAAGTGGATTATCATATTGCCTGCCGGCCTGATAGGAATCCATGTTTACCACGGAAATTTTACACATCTTTTCCTGTCTGAAGGCTCCTGTTCCAACCGAAAGAAGCGCCACCCCGTCATCCGGTGTAATTACGATGACTTCTTCATAATCTTCATCAGGAAGCATCACCATATTTCCGTTTACTGTATATTGCTTTTCTTTTGTAATTCGAACAGCTTCCCTTCCGAGCGCAATATTATTCATAAAAAACCTCCCCAATTTTTTTATTCCTCAATCAAAAAATCAACGATCATTTTCTTTTCATCTTCCGTAAGGAAGTTCATATGACCGCGTCCCTTAAGCAAATATGTCTCACAATTCGGGATGATTTTTATTCGGTCTTGATAGCTGTCTGTCATACAGTTCAAGTATTTCTTTTTTCCCTTTTTCAGATTTATAAATTGTTTTCATTCTATACTTCTAATTTTAAAGTTTATAGCGCATATCCCGATATCTGTGCTCTTTGTCCTTAAAGCCAATCTTTGCATATATTGGATATCCATCATCGGTGGCCGAAAGGTCTATACGCCCGAGGCCTGCCTTTTTTCCGTACTCAACAAGATTATTCATCAGTTTGGTACATATTCCTTTACCGCGATACTCAGGCTCTGTATAAACATTTAAAACTTCTCCATACAGGCCGTTAAGAAGCAGAGAGTTCGCCGGCATTTCAATGATGTGCAAATATGCAACTGACACAACTTTGTCGCCAGCCTTTGCGACAAATGCGATCAGCTCCGTACCAAGTTTACGATCAAAGTAGTCAGGCAATTGTGTTTCCATAGCCGTCCTCTCCCGATCCGTAACCGAGCCGAAATCATCTTTCATGTATGCCAGTCGCAGCCTTATCAGTTCGTTTATATCTTCCTTTGTTGCTTCGACATATTTAATATCCATTTTTACTACCTGTTCCTCTTTATATATTCAATTTACTTTATCGTACTTCAAATTTAAAATTACTACTGCCGCAAGAATCAAAAGTATTCCCAGCCCTGACATAAGCGTTAACGGTTCCGAAAAAACAATCATTCCTATTAATGTTGCTACCATCGGTTCAATTGTTGCAATGATTCCGGCCTTGCTCGCCTCAACACTTTGAAGACCGAGGGTATACGCAAGAAAAGGTATAACAGCGGTGATTAAAGCTGTTATCACACAGAATATAATTAAAAATCCCAAGTCAGGTGCCTTGGAAAATTTAGAAAACATATCTCCCGGATTGCAAATAAACCATGAACCGATTGCTGCGAAAATAAAAGTATATGTCGTAACCGTATACGGCGTATATTTGCGTAAAGCAACAGTTCCAAGAATACTGTATAAACCATATCCCAGTCCGGATCCAAGGCCTACCAGCAGACCTTTTAGTGTCATCCCTTCTCCTGAAATTCCGGATACAAGAATGCAGCCTGCAAAAGCAAAAAAAAGTGCTGTTAATTTCTTTCCATCAAGTTTTTCATGAAAAAACACTACCGACATAAGCATAATCCATATCGGTGATGTATAGAGAAGTATTGCTGCTGTCGAAAGGGACATCATTGTAATTGCAGTAAAATAGCATACCGTAAAAAACAAAATGCTTCCAAATCCAAGCCCGAGAAAAAGAGGAATGTCTCTCACTGCAATCTTAAAGCCCGATTGTTCCTTTATAAATAAAACTAAAGAAAAAAATATTGCAGCTATTGTCAGACGTATAGATACTATCTGAATCGAGTCAAAATTATATGTTCCGAGTTTTCTTACAAAAATACCCATACTTCCCCAGAAACATCCTGCAAGGATAATCAGCACAGGTCCTATTATGGTTTTATTATTCGTTTTCATTTCATTTTCTGATTTCTTATTATCTCCGGCAGTCACAGCACATGTTCCATCATCCAGAATTCTCTTGTACCGACTACTTCGTAATACATTTTAATACAGGCTGCTTCCGTGTATCCGTTTCTTATATACAGCTTATATGCCGGAATATTTGTATCTATAACATCAAGGTGAATTGCAATATCTCCATTTTTCCTGCAATGATCCTCTATGTCTCTCAGAAATAAATAGCTGACCCTCGTTCCCTGTTTATCAGGTGCCACAGCAAGGGCATGAATGGTTGAGATTTTTTCTTTTGGATTTTTTATCTCCCAGTTTATATCGTCATACTCCGGATTCACGGTATGATTAACTACAGCTGCGGCTATTATTTTGTCAACTTCACGCAAGATACACATCTCGCCCCTTACGATTGCATTTCTTACAAATAACTCATCCGGATAAATATCAATATTCCAGCCGAGTTTTACCGATGTTGTATTTACTTTGTCGATTACAGTTTTGTATAAACTGAGTATTTCTTTTTCGTCTTTAGGCTTTGCAAATTCCATTTTTTTATCTTTCTTCTATCCAGGAATAAAACTTATCAAGGCTTTTATTTTCTTTACGACTCTTTACGAATATTCCTGCAGTATACCAGGAATGGGTATTTAGTTCATCGACTACCTCGTAGAGTTCACACTCCATACCGAGTTTCACTGCTTTATCACGGAAAACTTCAACCATTGAAAAATCCATCAATCCGTCATGTCTGCTCTGTATAAGCAACATCGGAATATTGCTTTTTGAAAGAAGCGACAATGGTTCTGCCTGCTTTCTGTCATATCCCTTTGTAAACAACTGATTCCAGAGAAGTCTGAGAACAAGGGATGATTTTTCTTTATCAAAACAGAATGGGCATCCCCATCCCACATATCCTATGACTCCCGATACATCCACACCATACTTTTTCTGATCGAGTTTGCTGAATGTCAGAATCGAAGACAGATGCGCACCTGCACTTGGTCCGCAAACGATTAACTTGGACGTATCAATTTCTTTTTCTTTTAAATGGGAAACTGCATGATTGTACCCTGCGCAAACATCTTCAATCTGCGTGGGATATTTCTTCTGAGTGGAAAGTCTGTAACCGATTGATACAAATCTGTACCCTTCGGCTGTAATACACTGTCCCATATAATTAAAATCTTCGGGAGTACCGGCGTTCCATCCGCCTCCATGAACCCAGATTATAATTTTATCCGATAAGAGTTTTTCCGGCTCAAATATGTAGTAATACTGATTCTTATCAGGTCCGTAACTTATTTTCTCGGGCTTTATTCTTTTCTCAATTTTATTAATTTCTTTATAAATCCCGGAATA
>JAEEGL011994708.1_pt1 | contig 16593 bp, 13 predicted proteins | sample 9134231 | NCBI WGS metagenome assembly JAEEGL01 (sample SAMN16246548, study PRJNA631951) | gut metagenome | biome: gut microbiome; feature: rumen; material: fiber-attached | host: Bos | place: Iran: Karaj | collected 2018-10 | reverse complement strand
CGAGTCCCAGCCGCACGGCCTCGGCTACGACCAGAACGACATCGGCATGGAGGACGTCCTCGCGCTCTGCGAGCGGATTGGCGCGCGGCCGTTCTTCACGCTCAACGCGGCGTGGGAGAGTCCGCAGGACTCCGCCGACTGGGTGAAGGCGTGCAAGGGCCGCGTGAAGCTGTGGTCGCTCGGCAACGAGATGGGCTACGGCCACATGGAGGGTCCCAAGGGTGCGAAGGGCTATACGGACATGGTGCGTCCTCACGCCGAGGCGATGCTTAAGGTCGATCCCACGCTATCGATCACGGCGTCGGGTCCGTATCCAGGCGGCGGGGAAGACTGGATCAAGAACAGCGCACTGGCGCTCAACGCCGTCGCGCCCGTGATTTCCTACCACCGCTACGACGTGTGGGACGGCTGCCTTTTCGACTACTCGACGCCCGAGAGCACGGAGAAGCTGTTTGACACCGTGTCGCGGAGCGCCGGCAGTGCCGAGGCGGCGCTGACGGCATTTCGCGCGCGCCTTCCCTGGAACATCGGCATCTCCTACGACGAATGGAACATCTGGTACATGTGGTACCGAAAGGAGGCGATTGTCGAGGGTCTCTATGCCGCAAAGATGCTCACCCAGATGATGCGCAACTGGGAGTCTTGGGGACTCAAGTACGTCTGCTACTTCCAGCCGATCAACGAGCAGGCGATCAGTGTCAGCCCGTTCGAGAGCCACCTCACGTCGATCGGCGAGGCGATGCGCCTCTGGAAGGGACACGTCGGCGGCGTGCCGGCGGCGATTCCAGACCTGCCGGAGAACGTGTTCGCGACCGACGCGCCGGACGGCTCGCGCTACGTGACGTTCTACAACTTCTCGACCGTGAAGCCGTTTACCTTCCGCATCCCAACAGACGGACGCTGGCGCATAGTAGCGGGGGAGACGCTTGTCCCGAACGGGCTCGAGTCCGGATGCCGCTTCGTGCGCAAGCCCTGCACCGGCAAAGTCGTTGGCGGCTTCTACGAGTTGACGCTCGGGCCGGCGTCGCTCGCTTGCGTCAGGCTCGGAAAGTAGGAGGGTTCAACATGGATGTCAACGTTGCAAAACCGATGTTCGGAATATTCGCGGCATCAATGCTTTGCTTCTGCGGCGTGGCGGCGGAGTGTCCCGTCCCTGCGGACAGGCCGGTCAAGGCGGGGGTTTACGCCGGACGCGGCATAAGCGGCAACGGCGCGGTAGAGTGGTTCCGCATCGTGCAGTCCTCGCCCGAGCTCGACCTCACGCTCCTCGACGCCGCGATGATACGCGACGGGGGGCTTGACGGGCTTGACCTCCTCGTGATGCCCGGGGGAAGCTCTCCCGAAATAAAGAGGGAACTCGGCACGAACGGGACTGCACGACTCAGGGACTTCATCAGGAACGGCGGCGGCTACATCGGGACTTGCGCCGGATGCTGCCTGATGATGGAGGAGGCTCCCGATCCATCGCGCGGCATCGGCGTCATGCCTTTCTACAGGTCTGGATCGAAGGGACGGTTCCTACTTCCGATTGCGGTAAACGCGAAGGGCGCGAAGGAACTGGGCATCAAGGAGGGTACGTACACCGTCCAGTACAGCCATGGACCGATTCTCGAGCCGAGCACGCAGCTTGTGGAGAACGCCTCGTTCGAGGTGTGGGGGACGCTCCGCACGGATTCCGGCAAGTACGGCAGCGAGCCCGAGATGTACGGGCGCGCGGCGATCGTCGGCGGAACGTACGGCAAGGGGCGCGTGTTCACCATATCGTGCCATCCCGAGTTCTTCGAGAATTCCCGCGTGATAGTGGCAGGCGCGTTCCGCTACGTGACGGGGCGCGAGGTCACGCTGCCGGTCCGTCCGCGCGGACGCCGCGCGCTGACCGTCGCCGCCTACGCCGTGTATCCGGTGGGAGTCGAGACGGCGCGGACGCTGCTCGCGATAGATTCCGACGGCGCGCTGGACCTCTTCCCGGTGAACAGCGAAGACATTCGCAGGGGCCTCCTCGACCACTGCGACGCGCTGCTATTCCCCCATGGGAAGAAGGGCAGGCTGGACAAGGGTCCGCAGGTGATAGTCGATCGCTTCGTGTCTCGCGGGGGCTTCGTCCTCGGCTGGGGCGGCGGCAATTCGCGCGTACCGAAGGGCGGCAGGCCCTGTGCGTCCGCCGACGAGGCGCTGTCCGCGCTGCGCGAGTATGCGGCAGGGGGGAAGTGAGCCCGGAAATCCAGACCTGCCTGTTGCCCAAATGCGACGGATTATGATATAATGTCGCAAACAATTTCTTGGAGGTAACACAGTAATGACTATCCGCGGACTGCTGGAGAAGAACGTGGCCGAACGCCCAAGCCGGGTCGCCTTGACCTGGTGCGAGGGCAAGACGTGGACGCACCGCACGTGGCGCGAGTATCTCGCCCGCGTGCGTGACGTCGCGGAGGGGTATGGGACGCGCTTCGCGCTCAAGCCGCGCGAGGAGAACGCCGCGATCATACTCGGCAACTCGCCCACGTGGCTGGAGGCGTACCTCGCCCAGTCGGGCGCGGGGGTCTCCGTCGTGCCGCTGGACCCCAAGCTGCACGAGGCGGAGGTCGAGTACATACTCGCGGATTCCGAGGCCGTCGTTGTTACCACGGACGTACGCCACCTCAAGATGATGATGGCCCTTGCGCCGAGGCTTCCCCACCTCAGAGGCATCGTGATCGTGGACGGCGTGATCAACGAGGGGCAGACGATCGGGTCGGCAAAGGTCGTCGGGTTCGAGCGACTCCGCGTCTCGGGCGGCGGCGCGTGGTACGACGCGAACGTCGCGCGCGAAGACGACGTGGCGTCCATAATATACACGTCCGGGACGACCGGCAAGCCCAAGGGCGCCATGCTCACGCACCGCAACTTCATCAGCGACATCGACGGCGCGTTCAAGACGTTCAACGCCAAAGTCACGGAGGCCGACAGCTTCCTCACGGTGCTTCCGCTCTTCCACGCCTTCAGCTTCACGGCGAATTTCCTCGGCCCGCTCTTCGTCGGGTGCGAGATGCAGTTCGTGGAGTCCCTGAGGACGGTGGGGAGGGACATGAAGCTTCTGAGGCCGTCCGTGCTGTGCGCCGTCCCTCTCCTCTGCGAGAAGCTGTACGACAAGATACAGGACGGTATTCAGTCGTCGAAGGCCGCGCGCGCTTTGCTCGCCATCGGCATAAGGGGTCCTGTCATGCACATGGTGCTTCAGAAGCTCGGCGGGCGGCTAAGGTTCATGATCACGGGCGGCGCGCCGTGTCCGAAGCACGTCCTCGAGTGCTTCCGCCGGCTGCACGTGAACTTCGTCGAGGGGTACGGCCTGACGGAGTGCGCGCCCGTTGTGTCCGTGACGAGCTCCGACTGCGAGAAGGTTGGCACTATCGGCAAGCCGTGCGCGGGCGTGGAGGTCAGGCTCGCGGACATGAACGAGTCCGGAGTGGGGGAGCTGCAGGTGAAGGGCCCGATCGTCATGAAGGGGTACTTCCACAACGACGCGGCGACCAAGGAGGCGTTCGACGGCGAGTGGTTCGCGACGGGCGACCTCGCGTCCATAGACGAGGACGGGCTTATCACGATCAGGGGGCGCAAGAAGGCGCTCATCGTCAACCGCGAGGGGAAGAACATATACCCGGAGGAGGTCGAGAACGCAATCGGCAAGGATCCCGCGATCCAGGATGTCGTCGTGGTCGGCTACACGATGGGCGGCGATCCGGGCGAGAAGGTAGGCGCGATAGTGTATCCCGACGAGGAGTGGTTCAAGGCGCAGAACGGGGGGACGGCGCCGGAATGGGCCGAGATCGAGAAGGCGGCGGTCAAGCGGACGCAGGAGCGGAGCGCGGAGCTCGCCGACTACAAGCGGGTACGGAAGGTAGTCGTCTGGAAGGAACCCCTAGAACGCACGTCGATCGGGAAGGTCCGGCGCGTGGCGTACAAGGGCAAGCTCGACGAGTGAACACCTATCTCATATGGCTTGAGTGGCCCGAGCGGTGCTTTCGGGCTGACGGAAGGGACCTGGAGGAATTCAGGTCCCTCGTTCCGAAAGGGAGCCGCGTCGTGCGGGCGAGGAGCGAAACGTCATTCCTGAGGGAGCTTCCTAAGGCGACGCATGCGATAGTCTGGCGTTTCCGCAGAGAATGGTACGCGCGCGCGCGCGCGTTAAAGGTCCTCGCGACGCCTGCGGCCGGGCGCGAGCTGGTGGCGTGGCGCGATGCCCCGCGCGGGGTGAAGGTCCACTTCGGCGGATTCCACGGTGCGATCATGGCGGAGTCGGTCGCGGCGTTCATGCTCGCGTGGTCGCGCGGGCTGTTGCTGATGGCCGAGCGCGGATGCAGCGCGAGGGACTGGCCGAGGACATGGCTTTCCGAAAGGTGTTCGACTGTCTCCGGGACGCAGGCCGTGATCCTCGGATACGGACGCGTCGGACGCGCGATAGGCGCGAAGCTCGAGTCGCTCGGCGTGTCGGTCGCGGGCATCACGCGCCATGCGCCGTGCGACATGGCCTCGCGGAAGGCGGAACTCGGCAGGGCGGACTGGCTCGTGATGGCGCTTCCTGGCGACACCGGGACGGACGACATCCTCGACGCGCGGCTCATCGCGAAGTTGCCGCGCAGGTGTGTCGTCATAAACGTCGGGCGCGGGAACGCGGTCGACGAGCAGGCGCTGCTCGCGGCGCTCCGATCGGGACGAATCGCGGGTGCGTACCTCGACGTGTTCAAGGGCGAGCCCACGCTCGACATCGGGGGGCGGACGATCCTTGCCGAGAGGAAAGGGGCTCTTCCCCCGAACCTGTTCATGACGCCGCACGCGAGCGCGTTTGCGTCGGACTACATCAGGCGGTGCTTCAAGGAGCTGGCGAATGAAGGGATCCTTTGAGACAGGGAGCGTAGAGGAGACATGGGCGCTCGCCCGTGCGCTCGCGAAGGAGCTTGCGCCCGGCGACGTCGTCTGCCTGGAGGGAGACCTTGGCGCGGGCAAGACGACGTTCACGCAGGGGCTTGCCGCCGCACTCGGGGTCCCGGGACGAGTGACCTCGCCGACGTTCTGCATAGTGCAGGAGCACCAGTCGCCGGAAAGGTTGCTCGTGCACATGGACCTTTACAGGCTTAGGGACGAGGAGGACGTCGAGGCGATAGGATGGGGGGACTATCTCGCGCGCGGGGCCATACTCGTCGTCGAGTGGCCAGACCGCGCCGGGACGCTGGTTCCACCGTCTGCGCGGCATGTCAGGATTGCCCTTGGGGAGGGTGAAAAAAACCGAAAATTCGCTATTGACAAATAGCACCCATTTTTGCTATACTATTTCGCACATGGTAAAGGTAGGTAGATTTTCGATCGCTCTATCGCTCCTCGTGGCGCTTACATGCGTCTGCGGTTGTGAGTATATCGGTCGTATTTTCAAGCCCGAGGATCCGAAGGGTCCTGGGGTTGGGCCGACTTATGTAGACCCAACGCCAAGGATTCGGCCTGGTGTCGGGCTTATTGTCGTCGTCAGTTCCGGAGTGTCCAATCCCGTGTCGATGCAGATTCAAGTGGACCAGAACGGCGACATTACCCTCCCCCATCTCCTTTCATCCCCAGTTGCGTGCGATGGCCTGACGCTTGATGCGCTCAAGCAGAAGCTCGTCAAGGCATATGCCGATTTCTACAAGCAGCCGCAGATTACGGTGACGTTTGCGCCTTATGACGGCAAGGGCGTGAGTCCGTGGGGGACGGTAACTGTCTTGGGCGAGGTTGCTTCGCCTGGCCCCGTCAACATGCCTTCGACGATGGATCTTACCGTCACAAAGGTCCTTCAGGCGGCCGGGGGGTTGAGGCCGTTCGCGAATAAGTCCAAGATCAAGGTCAGCCGCAGGGACAAGGACGGCAAGATGACGACCTATACCGTTGATCTTATAGAGATAGGTGAGAAGGGTATGAGGGAGAAAGACATCTCCCTATGCGCGGGCGATGTGGTCTGGGTGCCCGAAACATGGTATTAAAGGATTTTACAGAATGAGTATTCTGTCAAAACAAGGAGAAAAAACAAATGAAGAAACTAATAGTAGCAATAATGACTGTGGCGCTGGCAACTGTGCTGGTGGCTCAGGAAAAGGCCTTGTCGCTCGCTGACGCTCGCGGCAAGATTTCAAGCGTGATCGCCAACCCGTCGTCGGCAGCTTCCGTCATGAAGCAGCTCGCGGCTGGCGACCAGGCGGCATTCCTCGCCGACTTGAATGCGGCGATAGCGAAGATGCCGGGTTCGCCGGAGGAGAAGACTTCGAAGTTCGTTGAAGTCGACACCTCCGCCCTCAAGGGAGCCCAGAAGGGCAACCTGACGACGCTCGTCGCCGAAGTGTTCGCGACGGTCCCGCCGGAGTCCCTCACGGCCATCAATGAGCGTTTTGCTGCGGGCCAGTTCAACCGTTCCGCTGATCCGTCCAAGACCTATACCGACGAGCAGTACAAGCAGATTTCGCTTGCAGTCCTCGACAAGGTTCAGAAGCGTAATGCCACCGCCGACAACGCCGGGGTGCGTGACACATTTGCAATCCTCATGCTCATCCGCGCATCCAATGGCACGCCTGCGGATCTCCGTGATACGCTTGTCAATGCGCTTAACGACGCGAATACGCGCAACCTCGCGCAGAACGAGTGGATATCGCCAGCCCTTGGCGTTGGCCAGCCGAAGACGTACGATCCCATGCTCGGGGCGTCCGATGCAGGCAGCCAGCCTAATCTCGACATGGTGCTGGTGATTCCGTTCAAGTCGGCAGCAGATGCGCTTGTCGCGGACCTTGCGGTCGAGTGCAGCCTGAACGACGCATCCGAGTCGATCACCGCATTGATGAATGCGACGTTCAGCGACCCGAACCAGGTGGACATCATCGATGGAGTCAACCCGCTTTCGGGTGGTGGACTCGCGACGGTTCCGCGTTCAACCGATTTTGTTCCGTACAACCCCGAGTACAGGCGCGGGGACAAGACCGAGAAGGGTGAGCCGCCTGTGGGTCCCCAGCCTCAGGAGTCCTGGAGATACGATGAGGCGACTGGGCAATGGATCAAGGTTATTACATACTAATTAAGTCGCTAAAGGTAAACTTACAGGCTAAAACCAAATTACCAAGGAGGAAACAAAAGATGAAAAAGGCATATCTAACAACGCTTGTTGCCGTATCTGTAGTGGCGTTCGCAGCCTCGGCAGATGTCGTTGACCGCCCGTCCGGCATCAAGATCGGCGAGCGCATGACGCTCCGGCCGTATGTCGCTCTGTCCTATACGTACGATTCAAACATCGACTCCAGTCGTAAGTCGAATGATGGTTCGTCATGGGTTGTCAATCCTGCCCTCGGTGCCGAGTACAAGGGTGACAATTGGGAGATTGCGGGCCGTGCGTGGTATCGTTATCATGCTTATGACCGTTATTCTTCGAGCATCAACGAGTCCAGCTACGGCGAGAGCCTGAGCTTCAGGTGGGCGAACTCCCTCCCGAACGAGAAGGGCTGGAGCTTCCTCCTTTCCGAGAGCTTCGCCCAGATCTCTCAGGATGACGACATGACGGAGCATGGTGGCCGCGGCATTGGACGCGACCGCAAGACCTTCCAGGCCGCTGCGCTGCTTGAGCGCCGTATCAGCGAGAACTGGCATGCCGCTGCCGAAGCGTCCTACTACCTGCTCGACTATGAGAACAACGATAATAAGTATGCTCCGCTCTATGGTTGGAAGCGTACGACTGTCGGTGGCGAGGTCGGTTATATGGCGTCGAAGTGGACTGACATCATCCTTGCTGCCAACTACCAGTGGTATCAGCAGGACAACATTCCGAACAATACCCGCTATTCTGACGGTTCGCGTGGATGGACTGTCATGGGAGGTATCGGGACCCGTGCAACGGAGCGTATTTCCTATCGTATCCTCACCGGCTGGAGCCGTTTCGAGTATGCAGATGGCGACGCCGACGATATTGACGGCTGGACCTATCAGGTTTCCGGCAAGTGGAAGCTTTCCGACACGTGGAACACGATGCTCCTCGCGGCGAGCTACTACCAGCCTTCGGAACTTGAAACGCTCAGCGCCATGCGTGTCGACTCCATCAGCTGGGGTCTCGCGCACTCCATGGTTCGCGGCAAGCTCAACAGCACGTTCGACATCAGCTATCGTCGGGAGTCTCGCGAGTACACCTATTCACGCGGATATGACATTGATGACGATATCCTTACCGCCCGTCTCGGCCTGAACTACACGCTCAACCGCTTCCTCCAGGTCTATGGAAGGATTGAGTACCAGAAGAGGTTCAGCGATGAGCGTAGCTACGAATATGACCGCTTCCGCGGCACGGTTGGTCTGCGCCTGACGTACTAAGGTGCAAAAGGCGATATCAAAGTACGGACTGGCGGCGCACCTTGCCTTGCTGGCGGTAGCGCCGCTATTCCTTTTCCCCTTCTGCGGGGAGGCTTGGAGTGCGAATGCTATCTTGTGGCTCTCCTTCCTCTCCGCAGTATGGATGTTTCTTGAGCCTTCCCGCCGTGTAGGGGAGATGCTCCATGAGGCTCGTACCCGAGTCCTCTCTGCGATATCGAAGGATCCGATTTTCTGGATTTGCCTTATTTTGGTTGTTATTGCGTTTACGCGATGTCTGAACGGCGGTGTCGCGATGGAATATGATGCCGAGCATTCAGAATGGGCCATTAGGCAGGCATCTGCGCCGTTCTTGCCCGGTTGCATTACCGGTTTAGGCTATCTGCCCTTTGCTTCAGTCGTAGGCGTTACCGTGATTATTCAGGCGTCGCGGCATGCCCTTGGCAAGTCTGCTCGTGTTTGTTTCCTTTTTGCTGCGGCTTTTCTCGCGGCAATCGCGGCGATTTCCGCAGCGCTTGCCTGCGCGTTCGGGAATGAGGGTGCGATCCGTCTGGCCCAATGCTCTCTTGCCGATCCGACATACGCAGGAAATGCGTTTGGACTATGCCTGATGGGGTCGATGGTTGCCATAGTCGTTTCTTTCGAGCGCAAGTGGCAGCGCGTGATGCCCCTTCTCCTTGTTGCAGTCGGTGGGTCTGCGCTTGGCCTGTACCTCTTTGCCCCCGATTTTATCGTCTTGGCCTATGCGGCCGGAACACTCGTTGTCTTCCTCTATTCCCTTGCTTATGCCCAGCGTCGGGTTGGCGGGCTTGTCATTCCGAAATGCATGGCGTTTCTGCTCATCTCGCTTATTCCCCCGGCTCTTTTCGTCATGGGTGTCGTGCCCGAATCTATAAAGGAGACGAAGTTTACGTTCCTCTCCGGCGGCGAAGGCGTGGCCCTGTTCTCGAAAGAGTTCGCGCAGATGCGCGACATCCTGACTGGCGTCGCCTACAAAGTATGGAAGGAACACCCTTGGAACGGGACCGGGCTTGGTTCATTTGGCATGGACATACGGTTCAACCTCGTCGATACGGACTGGGCGGCTCTTAAGCCCGGACAGGCCGGGGCGTTGAATGGCTGGATGCAGATGCTCGCCGAACGCGGCATATTGGGCATCGTGTTCTTCATGGTTCCCGTGGTAGGTCTTGTGATGGCATGGTCAATGCGTGCCTTCCTGTCAGTCAGGGATGTCATTTCGTCCAAGTATCACAGGTTTGGTGACCTTGTGTTCCATCCAGTCTGCCCGCTTGGCTTCATTGCCGCAGTGCTTACGGCGGCTTGCGGGTTTTTCGACCACTCGTTTTGGAGGGCCGAGACGGTTATGGTTGTGGCGGCGATGTTGGCGATGGCGGGTAGTGCTTTCCCGGCAGTAAAGAAAGCCGATGAGGAGTCGGTAACGGAGAAGAAATAATATGGCGGACAAACCACTCTATTACGGAAGTTCAAAGGGCTCCACCCCGATGTACTATGGCGGCAAGCAGCCGATGTACTACGGCGGTGGCCAGGGGCCGATGTATTATGGCGCCTCTGGCGGCATGAGGTATGGCGGTTCCTATGGTTCTTATGGCTCCTACGGGTCGTATGGTTCTTATGGTTCCTACGGTTCCTCGGGCGGCGGTGAAGGCGATACGATCGTCGGCACGCTCACCCTGGGCCGAATCCTCCGCGTCGTGTCGCAGCGGTGGCTGTCGATCTTCGTGTTTCTTCTCGTGGGCTTGATCGTCTCGTTCGCGGTGTACCGCATCTCGCCGACGATATACGAGGCCACGAGCGAATTCACCGTTGACATGAGGCGCGTTACGCGCAGCTCCTCCAGCGCCCTCGACGAGTCGCTTCCCGACCTTGGCCAGGACTACGCCGTGATATTCAACACGCGAATCTCCGACTGGCGTTCGGACAAGATCGTGATGATGATCCAGCAGCAGTACCGCACGAGCAATCCCGCTTCCACGGTATCCGACGACGACATAATCTCCACGCTCGCCGGTTCGAAGCTCGAGCTGATGCGCAACTCCCGAATCATCCAGATTTCGGTGCGCTCCAAGTCCGCCCAGCTCGCGGCGGCGATAGCGAATGCATACGCCGAGTCGATCGAGGCGTACACGGAGGAGGAGAACAAGGTCCGCTGCGACAAGGCGGTGCAGCAGACGCACGAGAACGTGGAGAAGAAGCGCCGTGACGTAGACAAGATCACCAAGCAGCTCCTTGACTTCCGCACCACCCACAAGGTGGACAACCTCCGTTCCTCGCGCGACACGATCCAGCAGGGCCTGTCGAAGACGACGTCGGACATCCTCGCGCTCGAGACCCAGGAGACGCAGCTCGTGGAATGGGAGAAGCTCCTCCAGGCGGTCCAGAAGGATCCCGAGTCGTTCGGCAACCTCTCGTCCGGCGTGCCGCGCGCCGAGGAGATCGCAAAGGAATTCCGCGCATACCAGGATGCCGCCGGCGCCTACCAGAGCCTGCTTGTCTCGTTTACCGAGAACCATCCCGAGGTCGTTGCCAAGAAGAAGGCGCTGGACCTCGCGAAGCAGCGCTTCCTCGATGCGACCTCGCGCGCGCTCCTCACCGGGCGTTCGACCCTCAACGTCGTCCGCAACCAGCTCGCGAGCCTCCGCCAGAAGCAGGCCGACCTCAGGAACGACCTCTCGTCCATTGAGCAGCAGGTCGTGTTCGCTGAGTCCGGCCTCGGCAAGCTCGAGGCGGAGTTCGGCGTCGCGCACCGCGTTCTCGAGGGGCTAATCCTAGACGAGAACAAGATGCGCATCCAGGCGGAGTCCAACAACGAGATCGTCCGCGTCGGACGTCCGGCGACCGTCCCGTCAAAGCCGGTCCTCCCCAACCCGATAATCATATTCGGCGCGGGCGTGTTCCTCTCCATCGGCCTCGGGCTCCTCTTCGTCCTGATCATCGACAACCTCGAGGATACCGTCGTGAACCTCGCGGACATCGAGGGACGCCTTGCGCTCAAGGTGCTGGCGGTCCTCCCCCACGTCCGCCGCAAGCGCCGCGAGCAGGTCGCCCGCTTCGCCATCGAGGACAAGTACTCGCAGTTCTCCGAGGCGGTCGCTGGCCTCAGGAACCTCTTCGACTCGCCGCGCTATGAGTCGTTCTCCCACTGCATGCTCGTCATCTCGACCCAGCCGGGCGAGGGCAAGACGATTACCTCCACCTCCATCGCCATCTCCCACGCGCAGACAGGCAGGAAGGTGCTGCACGTGGACTTCGACCTCCGCCGGCCGCGACTAGCGAGGATCTGGGGCGTCGAGCTTACCGAGGACCGCAGCTTCTCGCACGTCCTCCAGTCTGCGAACGGCGGCGACAAGCCCGACTTCGCGAAGCTCGTCAACCATACGGACGTCAAGGGCCTTGACGTCATATGCTCGCTTCCGCCGAACGGCGTATCGCCAGCGACGATCTTCGGCTCCACAGCCGTCAGCGACTTCTTCGAGTGGGCAAGGGCCAACTACGACCGTGTCATCGTAGATGCCCCGCCGTACGGAATCGTCGGCGACGTCGTGTCGCTCGCCGTGATGGTCGATTCGGTCATCATCATGTGCTGCCCGGACCGTACGCACTTCAGGCCGATCCAGTACTGCTCGCGCGCTCTCGCAGAAGCGGGCGCGAACATCCTGGGCGTGGTCGTCAACGACGTGGAGGTCTCGAGCGTTTCTGCGTTCGACCCGACGTCGCATCGCGGCTATGGCTACGGTTACGGCTACGGTTACGGATATGGCTACGGCTACGGCTACCGTCCCAAGGACGGAAAGGGCAAGGACGGAAAGGGTGCGAAGGACGCGCCCGCCGCCGAGGGTGCGCCCGAGACCGGCCAGTCGGAAGGGACTGCGGCGACGCCAGATGATTCCGCAAAGGGTGATGCGCACAAGTCCAGACGTATCGTCCGCGAGGAACTTGCCGATGAGGACTAGCCGTCGCTGCATAGTTACCGGTGGGTGCGGATTCATAGGTTCCGCACTCGTCCGGCATCTTTGCCGCGAGGGCCGCGAGGTCCTTGTAGTTGATAAGCTTACCTACGCGGGGAACGTAGAGTCCCTGAAGGAGGTCGATGGACGGTATGCCCTCCTGAAGGCCGACATCTGCGATCAGGAGGCGATGGACCGCGCGTTCGCCGAATTCAGGCCAGACACCATCTTTCACCTTGCCGCCGAGTCGCATGTCGACCGTTCGATAGACGGCCCCGGCGAGTTCGTGCGCACGAATGTCGTCGGCACGGCGACCCTCTTGCAGGCGGCTCTCGCGTACTGGAAGGGTCTCCCCTCCGGAGCTGCGCGCGAATCGTTCGTTTTCCAGCACATCTCTACGGACGAAGTGTACGGTTCGCTCGGCGAGTCCGGCTTCTTCACCGAGAAGACCCCATATGCCCCGCATTCGCCGTACTCGGCTTCCAAGGCGTCGAGCGACCATCTCGTCCGCGCATGGCACGACACATACGGACTCCCGGTCCTCATAACAAACTGCTCCAACAACTACGGGCCATACCATTTCCCGGAGAAGCTCATACCGCTCATCATCCTGAACTGCCTCGACGGCAAGCCCCTCCCCGTGTACGGCAAGGGCGCGAACGTCCGCGACTGGCTCTATGTCGACGACCACGTCAAGGCCCTCTGCCTCGTTAACGAGAAGGGTGTCGCGGGCGAGACGTACAACGTGGGCGGCCATAACGAGCGCACGAACCTCGAAGTCGTGAAGACGGTCTGCTCCATCCTCGACGAGATGAGACCGAGGGGTACGGGCTCCGACGGGTCCGGAAAGCCTCCAAGCTATTGCGACCTCATCGAATTCGTCGCAGACAGGCCCGGGCACGACCTCAGGTACGCCATCAATCCGTCGAAGCTCATGGGCGAGCTTGGCTGGAGGCCGGAGGAGAATTTCGAGTCCGGGATACGCAAGACCGTCAAATGGTATCTCGACAACGAATGGTGGTGGCGTCCCATACACGAGGGCAGGTATTCTGGCCAGCGCCTCGGCAGGGGCTGATTCACGCCCAGGAGGAGCAGCGATGACTGGCGACCCCGAAGAGACACTTTTCCCGCCGCCGGGGAAAACACCAAAGGAGGACACTTCGGCGGTGATGAGGTTCTACCGCCTGCCGAAGTCGTTCCCGTCCGCTGTCCTCGCCGAGGCGCGCGCCGTGCCGAAGTCAGTTGATTCCGACGCCGAGATCCGCAAGGGACGCCTTGACCTCCGCAAGAAGTTCATCTTCACGTGCGACCCCCAGTCCGCGCGCGACTTCGACGACGCGCTCAGTCTCGAGAAGGACCGCCGCGGGAACATCGTCCTCGGCGTCCATATCGCGGACGTTTCCCACTACGTCAGGCCAGGCACCGCGCTCGACCGCGAGGCGTACCGCCGTTCAACGAGCGTGTACCTCTGCGACAAGGTGGTGCCGATGCTTCCCGAGGAGCTTTCCAACGGCATATGCTCCCTCGTGCCCGGCGAGGACCGTCTCGCGTTCTCCGCGTTCCTCACGTTCGACAGGTCCGGGGAGATGAAGGCCCGCAGGTTCGCGCGGAGCGTCATAAGGTCCAAGGCCCGGTTCTCCTACGAGCAGGTGATGTCCGTCATCCGCGGCGGGGACGGCGGGCTTCCGAAGCGTGACGCCAAGGTCGTACGCGAGATATCGTCGCTCGCCCAAACCCTCCGCGCCAAGCGCTTCGCGTCAGGCGCCCTCGACCTCGAGATCCCGGAGGCGGAGGTCATCCTCGACGGGCATGGGGAGATGACGGGGCTCCTCACTCGGCCCTACGACGAGTCCCACCAGATGGTCGAGGAGTGCATGGTTGCCGCCAACGAGGCCGTCGCAAAGGAGCTCTGGACGAACGGGATCAAGATCGTCGCCCGCCTCCACGAGCCGCCGGACGACGAGAAGATCGACCTGCTCCGCGCCGAACTCAGGGGACTTAGGGTCAAGGCCGGCAACATCGCGAACCCCAAGGTGTTCGCGCAGTTCCTTCAGACGATAAAGTCTAACCCCCTCTATCCGACGCTCGCGATGATGGTCTTGAGGTCGATGAAGAGGGCTGTCTACGACGCCGGTTCCATCGGACATTTCGGACTTTCGAAGAAGTACTACGCCCACTTCACCTCCCCGATCCGCCGCTACCCCGACCTCACGCTCCACCGCCAGCTCGCGGACTGGGTGGCCGGACGCGGCGCGAAGCGTCCGCAGAAACTGCTTGACACCTGGGCGAAGCACTCGACCGAGCGCGAGGAGATCGCAGCCGAGGCCGAGCGCGGGCTCCTCGAGATCAAGAAGTTCCGCCTTCTGGAGGAGGAGATCGCCGCGCGCCGGACGGTCGAGTACGACGCCGTCGTCTCGAAGTGCATGCCTTTCGGGTGCTTCGTGGACATCCCTCAGCTCGCCGTGTCGGGCCTCGTCCACGTTAGCCTCCTTTCCCGACGTTTCGTGAAGTACAACGAAAGCGACCAGTCGCTGTCCGCGCCGGGGGGCGGCAGCTGGCGCATAGGCGACCGCATGAAGGTGCGCGTCGCGAAGGTCGACTACCGGCAGAGGAGGCTTGATTTCACGCCATGCTCGCATTCGCAATACCGCTGATGGTCGCCGCCTGCGACCTTGGAAAGGAATTCTCGACCCCAGAAGCCTGGACGCGCCCCGCCGCCGAGTTCGTCGCGGCGCACAGCGACGACGGCTTCAAATTCGCGAGCCAGAAGCGCGACATCGCAAACTGCATGGAGCGCGGCGCCTGCACATGGCACGGGCTCGAGGTGTGGGAGGCGCGCATCTACTACGGCGACTCTGGCGCGACGCGCGTCGAGATGTCCCTCTACAACAGGGGCGACGCTACGCAGTCGGACACGCTCAACGCCGCGAAGCTCAAGAGCCTCCTCGACGACATCGCCGGGAAGGCCCAGCCGGGCGGCAAGATAGGCTCCAATCCCGAGCATAAAAAGCTCGACAACGACGGCTTCCTCTTCTCGAAGAGGTGGAACAGGAGCGAGGGCGACGTTGAGCTCGCATGGGGCGTCAACAGCTTGAAGGCGAAGGAACAGACGGCAGAATTCGTCCGTGTCACCATGCACGCCAAGGGCGCCGCTAAGCAGAGGTCGTCGACGCGCCTCGGCACGGGGGTAGTGTCAAAGGCCAAGGCGCGCGCGAACGTAAGGAAGAACGCGGAAGGCGACGTCTGGATCGACGGCGTGCCGATGGTGGACCAGGGGAAGAAGGGATACTGTGCGGCAGCTACGAGCGAGCGCGTCCTCAGGTACTACGGATTCGCCATCGACGAGCACGAGATCGCCCAGGCGGCGGGCACGACCGCGCAGGGCGGGACTTCCGTCGACGAGATGAAGGAGGCCGTCAGGAATGTCGGCTCCAAGTGCCGGCTCGGCTTCAACGACATCGTGTCCATGACGGGCTCGTTAAAGAACATAGAGAAGGACATCGAGCAGTACAACAGGTTCGCGAAGAAGGAGGGCGCGCGCACGATCGCCACGCGGGACTTAATGCGCGGCGGCGCGTTCAGCGTCCCCGATATGCGCAAAGCGATGAAGCCCGAGATCGTCCTGAAGATGCGCATGAAGGACTCCCGTTACAGGAAGTTCCTCTCCGGCGTCAAGTCGCAGGTGGACCAGGGGATGCCCGTCTTCTGGGGCGTGACTCTCGGCATGTTCCCCGAGCCCGACATCCCGCAGGCGAACGGAGGCCACATGCGGCTCATCATAGGCTACAACGCCAAGAAGCACGAGGTGCTGTACTCCGACTCCTGGGGCGCGGGACACGAGCTCAAGCGCATGCCGGAGGACAAGGCCTTCGCCATAACCCACGACGCATTCTTCCTCAGGCCGCTGTAGGCGGGAAGGGAAAGGAAAAAAGCAATGGAACTCACGGTCCTGATCAACAAGTTCAACGTCAAGGGACGTCTCGTCGCCCTCCAGCCTTTCGGCAACGGCAACATCAACGACACGTTCCTCGCAATCTACCGCAACACGTTCACCGAGACGCAGGTCATCCTCCAGCGAGTGAACCGCAACGTGTTCCCCGAGCCCGAAGTGATCATGCGCAACATGCACGAGATCACGCGGCACTGCCACGAGAAGCTCGAGGCGGACGCCGCCGCCGGACGCGACGACCGCGTCTGGCAGATGCCGCGCATAATCAAGGCTATGGACTCCAAGGACTGGGTGGTCGACGAGAACGGCGAGGTCTGGCGCGTCATAACGCGCATAATG
>JAEEGL010298706.1_pt1 | contig 16593 bp, 2 predicted proteins | sample 9134231 | NCBI WGS metagenome assembly JAEEGL01 (sample SAMN16246548, study PRJNA631951) | gut metagenome | biome: gut microbiome; feature: rumen; material: fiber-attached | host: Bos | place: Iran: Karaj | collected 2018-10 | reverse complement strand
TTCATGAACAGTGCATATCAAACATTCAGCAATAATGATGTAAATGATGTGTATAAGATAAATTATATGGTGTCTATTAATAAAGATACTAATATATTTATCAACAACGATACATCTTTAAGTAATTTAGGCCAAACAATAGCAAAATATATTACAGACAGTTCAGGTCAAAAACAAGAAATAAAACAAGACGGAATAGTAATAACAAGAACAATTTTTGACGGTTCCGGTAACAAGATAGTCGGTACATTGGTTTCTTCGCAAACCGGAGATCCGAAATGGAATACAACTTATGTAGGTGTACAACCGGGAAATAATCAATTCGGCAGCGGTACATATAATTTCAAGAAAGATGAAGTTGAATTCGGTTATTGGAAAGGTTATATAGAAGTTTCTAAAACAGATCTCTCTATAGCAAAGAGAGGAATAGTAAGAGTATTGGAAGTTATCGGCGGTGTTATATCCAGTGTTGTAGGTATAATAGAAGGTCTCATTAGAAGTGCAGCATGGCTTGGAGGTAAAGCTTTTGGTCAGGATATGGGTGATTACGGCCATTTTGCATGGGGAACGGAAAATACACACCTTAAACTAACAGCCTCTTTAATATACGGTAAGAATAATATTACGGATGCAAATTGTATATCCGCAATCTTCTCGGGTGTTGCGGTTATAGCTGCGGTAGCCGTTGCTGTTCTCGGTGTAATAGGTTCCGTATTTAGCGGTGGAGCAACAGGCGTTGCAGGTATTGCTTTAGCTGCTAAGATAATAGGTGCGGTTATAGGTACCGCGATTGCGGCAAGTATGGCGGCAACATCGGCATATAATGCATGTGACAGTTTCCAAAGAGGCGATTGGAAGTCCGGACTCTTATATACGGTATCGGCAATAATCTCTATTGCTACGGCAGGTGCTCTTGCAGGCGGTTTAGCATCGCTGGGTTCATCAATAGGTTCAATAGCAACACACGGTGGCCTTAGTATTGCTAAGATTGTAGGAGAAGAAACATTAACAAAAGTAATAGGCGGTTTAACTAAACATATTGTAGGCAAATTAGTTAATACCGCATTGATTGCAGGTGCTCATGTCGGTTTAGAACTTTATAAATCAAAAGTGTACGGAACAGAATTCAATTTAGTCCAAGCTATAATTAAAGGAGTAATAATAGGTGCATTATCAAGCGTTGCTTTGTCAGGTTCTCTTTCCGTAGTTGGTGCAACAACAAGTAATGTTGCTCGTCTTACTTATGCGGTTTCAAAATTAACTACAATTTTAATGATAAGCAGATCTGTAGACTCGGCATTTTATAATTTCAGTCAAGGAAATTTTGTTGCAGGTGCCTTTGATTTATTTATGGCCGTTACTTTTGCGGCAATGTCCAGTATTGATAATGCAAATAAAATCATCGGTAATAAAGCTAAAATCGGTGAGGCCAGAGATACAAGAGAAGGTGTTCATGAACTTAAAGCTGCTCTTAATAAACAATATGCACAACTTTCAAGACCTGAAAAACTCCTGTTACATTTACAAAATGCAACAAATATAGGCCTTGCATTTATGACATTATCCGTTATGCAGGCAGTTTCCGGTAACATTGTAAACGGCAGAGATATATTCTACGGACTTTCAATGAAAAACTTAATTGCTATGTATACCGGTGGAGTAATTGTCGGAGGATTATTAAGTGTTGCCGCACCTTCATTTACAACTTTATGGGCAGGCGGCTCATCATTATCAACGAATGCGGCTATGAGCGGTCAATTCTCCGGTAACATATTTGCAACTTTAAATGGTATTGCAAGTAATCCGTTAGGAACGTTATTTAACGGTATGAATTCCGCTGTAAGTTTAGCAAAATATAATACATTCCTTGCTCCTATATTCAATTTAGGCGGTAGTATTATTAAGTATGGTTGGGATAAACTTTGGGGCAATGAAACAGCATCATTTGAATCATTATTTACAGATGCATGGACTATGTTTGAAAATAAAACATTCAAATCTTTTGATGCTATGACCGAAAAGGAATATATGGCAGGATGGGGAGCTGTAAGAAACGGTTTCGGTACCGGTATGATGGTTTCACCTTTCTATGCTATGGCAACTCCGGGTCAGGCAATGTTTGCCAGTGGCAGTGCTTTAAATAACTTCACATCCAGATGGGCGGAAGCCGGTAATATCTTTGCAATGTTCATGGGTAACGGCAAGTTTATGAAACTTGTAGAAATGACAAAATTGAACACTGCTTTGAATATGAAACAATTTGAATGGGTAGGAAAAGCTTTCGGATTGCTTGGCGGAGGAATAGATAAACTTATCGGTATTGAAACCGGTTATATGAATGCGGAAGGTGAACAAGTAGGATTCTTTGAATACTTCTTAGGTAATGCTTCTATGTTGTTCGTTCCTTCGAGATTAAATCAATCTGTTGTTAATCAATATTTAACATATGGTTTACAAACACAAAATCAAACCGTAATATTGAATTTATTTAAATCTCCTAAAATGTACGGACTTGTTCAAGATGCCGAAATTGCGGAATTCCAATTAAGAGCATTAAATTCCGTTAAACCTAACTTTATGGTTGACGGTGACTTCCTTTATGCTGCATTAAGTTTGGGTGCAATAGAATTGTTCAAAGAGAAAATAAGTATAAAAGATACAATGGTATACGATCGTTTAGTGGAAAACTTCGGACAATTAATATTTGTTGAAGCAAACAGAGTTACCGAAACCAAAGATGCCGGAGTATTCAAACTTAACGGCAAGCTCATGACTTATACAAGTCTTTTTGATTCTATCAAAGATAATCAGATATTCAGTTCTAAACTTATAAATTTCTTGGATAAACAATATGTTGCACTTGGCACGGATAAGGTTGGAGTATTCACGGATTTCTTAAAGAGTTACGATCAGGAATTCTTAAAGAAATTCAATCTTCAATCATTAAAACAAGAAACAGATTTAAGAGAATACAGCGCAAAAGTTCAAGATGCAAATAACAGAATAAGACAAGAATTCAGAGAGTTAGTAAAACAAGATTCAAGCATATTGGAAAAATACGGTTCCGAAGAAGTTTATTTGTTAAGCAAAATACAAAACGAATCTGCGGATATAAGAGCAGGTTTAATACATTGTATAGATTTGTCGGATAAAGAAGTATTGAAATTATTGGCATCCAACAATATGGGCAAAATCGTTGGTGACTATAACAGTTTGAAGAAAATTTATGTATCTGAAGCAAAGAAAAATAATATGGCTGATGATAAGAGTAACAGCTTTAAAGAATCATTTGCTAAATTTAACAATATGTTGAAAAACGGAATGTTTAAACATACATTGAAAGTAGCTGATACCGATATATCCTTCGATTTCCAAATGATTGCTGCTTTAAAGTTTGATTTGATAACTGCAAGCGTATATGGCTATTCCAACTCAAACGGAGCTAAAGCTATCGATAATGTTATTGCAGGTAATTTAACTTTATCAAATGTGTACAGTAATTTCTTTGGTAAAGATGCAAGTTTAATTTATTCCGGAAACGGAATTTCCGCTTACGGTTCTCATTTCAATGAAGACGGAAGTCTTGCATTAAAGAATGATAAGAGCGGAATTGCAAAATTAGATGCTTTATTTAATACTTCGTTGGAAGTTCAAATCGGAGATAATATTGCACAAGGTTGGGGCTTCTCCGCGGTTCAATATGAAGCTATAAACGGAATATACGAAGATATTGTAAGAAAAGCTTTCGTTAAAGGCGATGCTATAACAAAAGAAGAATTGCAAAAGATAAATGTTCTCGGTACCGGTGCGGGAAAGAGTACTATAGTATCTGTTCTGTTCCCTGCAACAAAATTGGTTAATGATTCCAAAGGTGAAAAAACAATTATAGCCGCAGATATAAATACCAACGTAAACAACTTGTTCGACAGAATTCAAAACTTATTCGGTTCAAATTACAAGTTGGAAAAAGTTGACAGTAAAGCCAATTTCGAATCAATATCCAATCAAGCCGTATTATTCATGACTTATACCGATTTAGGCTTTATTGTATGTGCGGATAAAGAAAGAGGAGACAAAGCTGTCTTGCTTGGAAAAATGGGTATTATTATCGGTGATGAAGCCGATATGACAGTTTATCTCTCAAGAGTTATGATGTCTAATTCCGGCGGATTTGCGGATGATAGAACGGTTAATTTCTTTAAACAATTTGTTAAAGGCGGATCGGGATATAATGCTCTTAACGAAGGTTTGGAAAAGGCTCATGCCTTGTTATCTCGTGATTTGGTATATAAAGAATTAAAAACAAGAGTAGACAATTTAAAATCGGGAAAATACGAAAATATAGAAGATGAAATAGCTCTGGTTAGAGCAAGTTTAAAAGAATTAGCCGATGAAATTACTGCAGCCAAAAAGTCAGGCTTTATTGATGAGGCTGTTGCTAAACAATCGCTTGAAGGTATTGCAAAAGTTGATAAAGAATTAAGTTCGAAAGAGAATTTCGGTAAAAATGCAGCCGATATTATGGCTCTTGTAACATCTGCCGCAGAAATGAATTTAAGAGAAAGAGCAAAATTCTTGTTGTCGGATGCAAATTATGCAAAAACTTATAAAGCTCCTTTTGATAAAATAACAAGCAGTGTTATTTCACAATTAAAATCAAAATGTGATTTAAGTGCATTGGACGGAACAGGATATGACCTTAAAGATGTAGTACCGAATATGTTAATGTCCAAACTTACATGGACACAAGGTATAGATTACGGTATCGGTAAAGATGAATCCGGTAATCTGAAAGTAATGTTGATAAAAGGCGGTGCATTGGTAGATTTGGTACCGGGCTTAGGATTTAAACAGGTTATCGAAGCGGAACTTTTAAGCAATAATCCGGATTGTATTGCAGGTATGACAGCAATCGGTGATAAGAACAGCAGTAATATTGCAATTATCACTGCTATTAAAGATGCAGCGGGATTCATAGGATTTACCGGAACATATTCCGCTTCCGCACAAAATGCAATGGGCTTTGATGCTTATTACTATACGGAACCTACAACCGTAAACTTCAGCGGTATAAAGAGTCTTGTGGACAAAGGAGCTAATAAAGTATCTTTAACAACATTAGCTCCGTCGGAAACAGCTTTCGGTTCATTTACAAAACCTTTGGTTTCTATATTGAACGGAGAAACAGCTGTTGTTATGGGTATGGCTACACAATATAAACTCGACTTGTTCAAAGAATATGCTTCGATATTAGGTATTTTAAGCATAGAAAGAGAGGTTGGTTGCTATAAAGATAAAGATCGTAAAACTATGGGAACCAAAACCGTAACAATAGGAGATCAAATTGCTTGGTATGATGCAAATATGACAAAAGACCAAGGTCAGGAATATGCAAAGAACAAGATGGGAACATACTTGTATTTCATCGGTACAAACGAACAGTTGGGAAGAGGTGTTGATATAAGAATGGATAACTATATGAAACTTAACAATCCTCTTCACGAAAAAGGTTCTGTTCAAAATGTTGATTTGTATATGATAGATCCTCACTTAAGTTATAAATCCGCTGTTGAACAGTTGGCAGGTAGAGTATTGGGAACTCGTTTCAGCGACCAAGCTGTTAATAGCACTGATGGCATTTTAAATAATATACATATATATGCAATCTCTGATATTGATACGATAAAGACATATTATTCTTCACAAAAACCTATAACCGAAGAAACTATAAAAGAATTATCTGCGATGTCTGCCGAAGGATATGTAAAACTTATAAACGATAATGTATATTCCAATAACGGTAGAGATGCTGAAGATAAGATAGTCAGACAAAGTGTTGATGCTTCCGTATTCCAAGAGAACAAACAAATTAAGAAGATATATTCGCAAAGCGTATTGAGAAATGCTGTTGAACAATCCGAAGGTGCTAAAGTGGAAGTATTTACAAAGGAACCTATATTCGGATACAGAATAACAAGTACTAATGTAGCGGATTTACCTGCAATAATAAGAGAAAATCTCGGAAAAATAGATTCTATTCCGAGCGGTGATTATGAAGCATATTTAGCAAATAATATGGGTAGTGTAATTGCCGTTCAGGTTGATGAAGGTAAACTTGATTTCTATGTAATAGGGAAAAACACTTATGATACTAAATATCAAAATGTATCCGTAGAAAGTGTTGCGGAAACAAATGCACAATTGTATGACTCGTTAAAATCATTAGGTGTTAATGTTGATGGTGACAATTATGTAGGTTTGGTAAAGACCGGTGAAACAAGAATGGTATTAATGTCGGAAGTAGGATTTGATATTAATAAAGAAATTACGATAAGAGCTTCATGGGGCGGAGAACAAACAAAGAAAGCAGGTACGGATGCATACTTGGTATTTGATAAAGGCGGCTTCTATATGGTAGATATGGATAATAACACCGGTTTGCCGGCAGCATATGTACTGAAAGGTCAAGCCGATTCCGTACCGAATATATATGCCGAACTTGCTAATATAAGAGATAACGGCGTTGATATAGATACAGACTTTGTTATGAGCAACAGAGTTTCTGTATTTAGCAAACCAAACAGAGTTCAAGCATTTGTTCCTGATTTTAGCAACGAACAACAACTTAGAGATTACGGCTTTGAAAAAGAAGGAGATCAATGGTTCGCTAAAGACAGAGAACATTATCCTAATGCTTTGAGTGCAGACGATATTATCATAGTGTACGGTAAAGGCAAAGCCGGTTTCTGTGAAAAAGGAGAATTCAGCAGTCTTTATGTTGAAACTGCTGATTATGAAGCCGCTAACTTTAAACATGTTGATATTTCATCTCTAACTCCGGGAACAATTATCGATGCTACAAAATCAGCAACAGCAAGTGTATTTATGGTACCGAAAGGAACCGATATTATGACACCTGAAGGTCCCGTAACCGTAAAAGAGGGCGAAATCGTCTTGTATAATGAAGCAAACAACGACATGTATGCAATGTCTATTAAAACATTTATGGACAGATATATGCCGGATCCTTACAGTCTTACATCTTTAGAACTCTTCTCAAAACTTAATGCATATACCGAGTCGGGCGGAGTGGAATATAACAGTCTTGTAGAAAGTTTCTATACAGGATTAAACAGAGACGTTGAAGGTTATTATTACTTTGGAAATGATGGAACATTGAAAGATAAGTTTATAGCAGCCGACGGTGTACTCAGAGGCTTATACGACAGATATTTATCGAAAATTGATGTTACGGATTTCCAAAAAGGTTTTGAAACCGCTCAAAAGATAATCACTGAAGTTCAAAATGATCCTTATATTTCAGACAGAGAAAAAATGCTTGTTACTATAGGTGCTATGACAATACTTATGCCGAAAACAAATCCTCATCAACATTTTAAGACTGCAATATCGGAAGAAGTTGTATTCAAATTAATGGACGAGAAGTTGGCTGCGAATGCTATTACTAAAGAAGAAGCTCAATTGATAAGAGAAACATTGGCACAAACACATAAAGGGTTCCCTACACTTGCCGCCTTTAACAGAGGATATGGTGTTATCGGAAAACTTATAAAAACACAGGCTGATTACGAATATGTAGTTGACTTTATAATAAGAGATTCAATAAGGAAAGGTCAGAACATTGTAGAAATAAGAACAGCATGCGATTCAATGCTTGCAGATATACATGATAAAAAGAGTACAATTCCTGCCGAACAAGGTTTGAAAATCATTATGGATGCAATCAATAACACATGTGCAAATCTTGAAAAAGAAGGAATAACTCCTCCGAAAGTTTCATGTGTTGTTCTTGCATCAAGAAGTATATGGGGAGATTCAAATGATTTGAAAGACGGAATGATTGCTGAGCAAGTAAATGCTCTTATAAAATATGCAACCGAGCCGGAATTCCAGGCAAAGTACGGACATATAGGTCTCGGCTTTGATATTGCAGGTTGTGAAGATACAGGTCTTCCGCCGGCAGATTTCGCCGAAATTTACAGAACGATTTATGAACATAATCAAAGAGTATTATCCGAAGGCGGTACCAAAATCGGAACGACAATACATGCTTCCGAAACACCTGTATTTGACCATGCAAAAATCGGAGAAGACGGAGGTTATATCGGCGGCAGATCCGGAGCAGACTCCGCAAGAGAAGCAGCGGAAACTCTTATTGGTCTTGAAAGGGTTGGACACGGACTTCAAATTGTTCTCAATTCCGAAAATGTCGATATCTTAAAGGCCAACAAGATTGCAATAGAAATATGTCCTACATGCAACATTGTATCAATACCTGTTAACTTCCAATCAATTGTAGATGCGGGAGATGCCGAACTTGCAAAAGAACATCCTGTTGAAGCTCTGTTGAAATCCGGAGTTCCGTGTATTATTGCTACGGATAATGCGTTGATGTGCGGAACAGATATAAATATGGAATATATAAAACTTATTATGACAGGTCATGATTCCATAATGAACTGGAACACAATGAAAGAAATAGCAAGAAACGGAATATTGACCGCATTTATTTCCGATGCCGATAAAGAAGCAATGCTTGCGGATTTTGATTCGAAAACCGCACAAATAGAAACACTCTTAACAAGAAGCAATGTTTATGTTAACGGTACGGACAGTATATTAAGAGATCTTCAAAGAACATATGGTGATTATGTAGCTACAGAGAGTGTTATTGAACCTGTTATACAATTAACATCCGAACAAAGACAAACATACAGAACCACTATGGATACTATACAAACAGAGTATGGTAAAGCAACAACACAACAAGAAAGAGTTCAAACCATAGACAGACTTATAAATACTTTCGGCGGCTATGAAAACTTAGATTCAACACAAGCAACCGTATTGTTTAACTTATGTAATGAAAACGACTATTTCCAGGGAATGACACAATTATTTGAAAAGACCGGCGATAATGCAGCCGATTTCAGAAATTATGATGTAAACGAAGAATTATATTATGTTGCTTTGAATAAAACCGGAAGATGGGAAGAAACAATACAAAAGATAACTGCATTGGACAGCGTTACAGTTGAAATGTGCGCCGCTTTAGCAAAAGCATATTATATCGGTTATGAAACGACCAATAACTATGAATATTTGAACAATTCATACAATGCATACTTGGAAGGCTACAAGGTAAGTTATGATTATTATCTTGGAATTAATGCAGCATACAAATTGTTGGAAATGGCATCATTGGAACAAGATTCTTCCAAGAAAGAACAAATGATGTCACAAGTTCAAGCATTGTCCGATATGGTTTATTTATCCACTCAAAAAGCGGGCGGAATAAAATCAGGTGATTATTGGACTATTGTATCCTCATTTGAAAGTATGGTTCTTTCTCGCGACTTTGAAAATGATGCAGACTTTGAAAAGATGAAAACCTTAATATCGAAAGCTGCACAATTTGCACCGGCTGCTTGGTACTTCGACAGTACATTGGAAAGCTTAAATAAACTTAAACAAAACGGTTATAACGATGCAAGAGTAGATGAATTAATTAACCAATTAACACAGGAAAAAGAATCCTTCGGTACCAAGAAAGTTGATGTTCAATTGGATTCATTTACAACGGCATTAGATAAATTCACTTACAGATTACCTATCTCATTAGGTAATATGTCTACAAAGTTTATATCCGGCAACTACAGATTCGGTGCTTCTTTACATGAAATGATGTTGACAAGAGAAGATGTAAGTTTTGCTCTTGATTTATTGAAGTTCATGGGAGTAGATAAAGAAACCGATATAAATGTAGTTTTAAATAAAATCGATCAGTTGAACAGAACACAATTCAGAACTGATGATTTAGGATTGGAAGACTTAAAGAGTGCCGGTCATCTCCAATTCGATAATATGATACAAGCCATTAAGACTCTTACATCGAGCGGCAGAGATACGGATTCAAGAACCAACTTAAGATTAGATTTCTTAATGGGTGTAGGTGATTGCAGACAACATGCCGAAATGAAACAACTTCTCTTTGAAGTTTGGAAAGAGAATATGATGAACAGCTACTTCGAACAAGCAATGGCAGAAGTAGAAGCAGGAAATCCTAACGCAGTTGAAAAATATGCTCCGCAGATAGATAAATTACTTAGAACCCAAATGTACACTATGGAAGCTTTGGTTAAAGGTAATGTTGAAACCGATGGAATGTACAATATTGTTAAAGATGAAAAAGGAAATCCTGTTCGTTCGGCACAAGTAAATGACATAGAAGAACATGTTCTTAACGTTTTAGTTGAGTTGGACGAAAACGGTAATGTTAAGAGAGACAGTTTGCGTTTGGTTGATTCCTTCTATCAAAACGAATATCAATGGAAAGATATGAAGATATCCGAACAAGATATCAGTTTTGATGAAGACGGAAGAATGGTTATAAAAGCCGGAACAACAAAGAACGGCTTGGAAGTTTACTTAACTCAACCTAATGCAAATTATGCAGGTTATGAAAACAGATTGGAAAAAGGCGGAGTTCATCAGGAAGGATATGTAGAAGATATTTACAGCGGTAATTTATACAGAGGTTTACCGATAACAACATTGTTCGAAGATGTATTCGGTGTTAAAGGCGATAATGTTAATCAATTCGACTTATTGAGAGTAAGATCTACCGGTGTAAGACACGACTTGGATACATTCTTAAATTTAGTAAACGACTATGTATCCAAAGAAGGAATTCGTGAAGATTTACAATTCATCGATACGCTCCGTTTTGAAAATGTTTATAACATAGACTTTAAGAATTTAACTCCTAAAGAAAGAACGATTATCGGATTAATAGGTTCCGTAATATTTGAAACCGACAAATATATTAAAGAATGTAATGAAGAGCCCGGAAAAGGACTTTCCGATGTAGAAGCTATGAATATTATTAATGCATTCAGAGGTAATTGGAATACAAAAGATGTTCGCGGCTTGGTATACACTATAGAAAATTATGCGAAAGAAAATCCTCTTTGCACTAAAGAAATAGAACATTTTGTATACGATTTAATAAGCGGCAATACTTTGGAAAAGACTATCTTCTCACAAAAAGATATAAACGACATGATTAAAGATATCAAAGCTCAAGGCAGATTCGTTCCTTTATACGGATTAAAGAATCAAAAAGATACAACGTTCTTGTCTTATATTTTACCTAAGTCGTCTATAGATCATGAAATAGTTATTGAAACTTCCAAAGGTATTCAAGTAAAACCTGCAGGTGTTGAAGGTTTCTTGAGACTTAACGGAAAAGAATGGGAATTGGTATACACACCGGAACAATATGCAAGAACATTTAAACAAGGTGATATTACCTATGATCAAATGATAGAAACAATGCAACGTCTTTCTAACTTTGAATATAAGAAAACCTCATCGGAATACGATAGTCCTATAGAAACATTGCGTGCACATCCCGAATATATGCTTTTGATATTGCAAGGTGTTATCGGAAATTATCATGAAGCATTTAATAACAATTCCTCTTTAAGAGATGTTGTTGAATACTTTAAGAATCTTCCCGACTCGAAAATAAATGGTGCTATCGGCGGAGTTAAAGGACATTTTGTTGAACATATCGTTGCCGAAAACGAAAATAATGATAATGACGGAACTACGGCAAGAGTAAATAATGATCCAAATCAAGAAGGATATGATATTGTTGAAGATGCTACAGGACTTCAGGTTCAAGTTAAAGCAACGGTAGCTAAAGAAGTATTTGAAGCATTGGCAAAGAAACCTAATGTTCCTGTCATAGTTACAAGTGAAGTTGCCGAACAATTTAAAGGTCATCCTTTAATATACTCTTCAAATGTTTCCAACGAAGATATGAAGAATTTGGTATCGGCTTTACTTTATGCCGTTAGAGACAGCAGTTTGGATATAAACGATGTTCCTGATATCAAAATATCCGATCTTACAATGGATGATGCAAGAAACTTTATCAATTTCTTTAGCGAACAAATAGGAGATAAATCTTATATCTCAGATCCGACAAATCCGAGATTGGCAATAGTTCAACAATTAAGAGATGATGTTCTTAATGACAGAAAAACTCAAATATGCTTTATATGTTCCGCTAACGAAAACAGAAGTGCTAATGCGGATATTGTATGCAAAGAAGTTATAAGTAAGAACGGAAGCAAGAACGTTTCTGTTATATCGGCAGGCGTGTTCTACGATAAAGACGGTGCGGGATTGGTAGATGCTTATAAAGAAATTTACGGCGAAGATAACCAATTCGCACAAGAATTTACAAGCGAACTCTTTGATCCTGCAAAACATTATGGCGACAACACTTATCTTGTAGTTGCAGCCGAACAACATATGTTTAAACTTATTAACGACTTTGGAATACCTGCAGACAGAATTATATTGTTAACAGACTTGTATACGGAAGATGTTGTAAACAGATTTATAAAAACTTATACCGGTCCTATAGTAGATTTTAAATCTAAAGAATTCCCTGATCCGTTCAAAGAACAAATCAGTAAAGAAGGCTTAACAGACTTGTTAACATTTATGATGAACGCAAACTTCAGTAACAGAGAACAAATAACAACAAGAAACACTGAAAGCATGATCGGTGTATTGGACGGCTATAACAATTCTTCTGCTTCTATTATGTCAAAAGACGGACAGAGAGTTGAAGTAAAGAGAATTAAAGATGTTAAAGCTGCTATAGATTGGGCTGCGGAAAACGGATTCAAAGATGTTGTAATAAATATAGGTCAATTCGACAGTGAGTCAATGAACAATAAACAAGCAAAGAAAACATTGTCCGATCAAGACAGAATTGCATGGTTCAACGAAATGATGGACGAAGTAAATGAATACGGAGCAGACATTGTACAATATGCAAAAGAAAAAGGTGTGACATTATCCATGCACTTAACATCATTTGCATATAATGTTGTTGTTGACGGACAAACAGTTCAAACTTTACCTATACCGGGCTTTAACGAAGAATCCGCATATATGCATGAACAACAATTGCAGATAGCTGAAAAATTAGGTATGACACAAGTTGTTGTTCACGCAACAGATGATTACAGCCCGAAGAATATTGATGCTTGGGTTGACTTTATGAGAAGCGCAAAAGAAAAAGGTATAACGGTAAATATTGAAAACGACTTATATTATATGGAAGCACAACCGAATTTATATGTTAAGAGTTGTGAACAAGGTTATATAACAATAGACAGATATTTGAAATTCCTTAATGAAATAAGAGACAGATTAACACCTGAAGAAAGAGAATATATGGGTGTTGTATTGGATACAACAAAGGCAATATCATCTTATACAAACATCGATGATTCACACAGATCAAAGATGACACAATTAACCTTTGATAACTTAATGGACTTTACCAACAAAATTATTGAAGCCGGTTATAAGATTAATGTAGTTCATTTATCTCAATTGGATATCGATAACTTGAAGGTAAGACAAGATCCTGAGACAGGAAAATATTTTGAAATAGGTTACAGCAAGATAAATATTTCTAAACCGGGATTATTTAATGCAGACAACTTAAGAGAATTCTTAAGTGTTATTAAGGCACAAAATCCGGATGCATTAATCATTCAGGAAACAGGTGTAGATGTATTATCATTGAAAGATAATGTTCGTACAGGTTTCGATTTAAGTCCGTTAACCGATTGTGTTCAAATTGCAGGTACCGCTGCAGCATTGTTAATATTCGGTGATATGACAAGAAATGCAAATGCAACCGTAGAAGATACTTTCGTAAGTACATTGAAAGCCGCGGGTGTAGCTACGGATACTGCCGAAAATATGGTTAAATACATAATGGAAAAAGTTGACCATAGAGCAGTAATAGCGGATTTGACGGAAATGAACGGATTACCGAAAAACGGAATGGAACTTATATTGAACGGTTTAAGTGAAGATTCTAACCATGTTGTTGCGGTTAAAGATATTAAGGACGGTATTGTAACTTATGTTGCTAACATAAAGAGTGATAACGGTGAAATGTTAACAGGCCAAATCTCTATACAGGATTTGGTAAACGGAGTATATATAACAGGTAACGGATTGTTAAAAGCTGTTGACAGCGGAAATGTAGCTCCGTTCAAGTTTAACGGTCAAGCTTTGGTATCTTATGCGGATAGTATGAGCACAGGTATCAGCGATATCGCAACTGTAAAAGATGTATTTGGATTGGATGATGTACAAATGGCACATATGGACCAGGATGCCGTTAAATTACTTGGAAACATAATAAAAGCTATTAGTACACCGGATATATCTTCTAAAGAAGTTAGAGCTGTATGGAACTTGGCAGATAAGAATGTGGAAGGTTTGGCACAATTGGTAGGTTTCGACAGCTTTGAAAATGCAACAAAAGAAGATATCGTTAAATACACGGTACAAAAGATGATGGAAATATCACAACAACAAAGTGCAAGAGAAACATTAATGGCTATAGAATTAACTGCGGTAGCAGGCGGATTGTTGTATGCAATGAAAGATCAAAATGTTACATCTATAGCTCAGTTAAATAAAGTTACACCGAAGAACCAAGCTACAATGACAAGATTGTTAAGAAAAGAATATGATAAAGCCGTATCCAACCGCGGTGCAAATGATTTTGTAATTAACATTTCTCAATTACAAAAGACAGTTAAGACAAAGATAGAATTCACCAAAGAAGAAAGAGAAAAGATATTGGATGTATTGAACGGCTTAATAGACGACAAAGAAAATACAAAAGAAAGAATATTCACAATAATGAAATTGTCCGATATTCATGCGGTAGCAGCATCAGCATAATTTTTGCCGTGGCAAAAATTAGTTGAAAAGTTTAAAGGTTTAATGGTTGAAAAAAACGGGAAGAAAATCTTCCCGTTTTTTTTATCCGTCACTCGCCGTTGCCGTTGCCGTTGCCGTTTGTCGTTGCCAATCTTCCAATCTTCCAATCATCTGTCTTTTCGTCGTTTCCATGCTTCCATGCTTCCATGCCTCCATGCATCGCCGTTGCCGTTCGTCGTTAATGTCTTTGCTAATCTTCCAATCTTCTAATCTTCCGCCGTTCTCGCCGTTTCCATGCCTCCATGCTTCTATGCATCCATGCCTCATACAAAAATTTTCTGTATTTTAAAAATTTTTGTATAATAGGAATGCAATGAAAAAACTTATAGTAAATGCCGATGATTTCGGCTACAGATCACAAATAAACTCTGCTATCATCTATGCACACAAAAACGGTATTGTAAGAAGCACATCTATGCTTGTAAACAGAGATGCTTTTGATGAAGCTGTTGTATTGGCAAAAGAAAATCCGGGATTGGGTATCGGTCTTCACATAGATTTGGACAAATATTTCGATATTGAGCACGGTGTGGGAACCGTAAAAGGTTGGCTGAATAATAACATACCTTCACAACAAGTTATAAAAGATGAAATAAAACAACAAATAGAAAAATTGTTATCTGCCGGAATCCGAATCGACCATTTCGACAGTCATCACCATACCCACTTGTTCCCGAATGTGTTACCTGTAGTTGTGGAATTGTGTAAAGAATATAATGTAGACAAAATAAGATTTTTCAATAAATTCGGCGAATACGAACAATTAAAACAACTGTTAATAAGTAACAACATAAAATTTCCTGAACATTTCATCGAAGGTTGGTACTACGGTAACGTGGATGAAGATTATAATATATCGGAAGTTATGTCTCATCCCGGGTATGGGGAAATTTGGAGAGAAAGAGATTTGGCTGTATGTTGCGATAAATTGTTAATGGAATATTGTCAAAGAAACAATATAGATATAATAAGATTTTCCGATTTATAAAAATTAATTTAATAAAAAACAAAAAAGACTTGCTCCTGAAAGCAAGTCTTTTTTTATATTTAAAAAAGTATTTTTTTAAACGCTCCCAAGGAGAATTGAACTCCTGCTGCATGATTGAAAATCATGTGTCCTAACCCCTAGACGATGGGAGCTTGAAAAAAGTGAGCCCGACGCGACTTGAACGCGTGACAGCTTCATTAAAAGTGAAGTGCTCTACCAACTGAGCTACGGGCCCATCTCAAAACTGACAACGTAGAAAATTTTACTAAAAAAAATATTTTATGTCAAGTATTTTATTTACAAAAAAAATTAATACTGTAATATCTTAATTAAATTGAGTGTTAATTATAATAAATTGCTTGAAAAAACAATAAAAAACTGATAAAATTTACAAGTCTAAATCTGTTTAACTTCTAAATAATTTTTAATTAAAAATAAATTTTGAGAGGTGCAAAATGCAAGCTGTAATTATGGCAGGTGGTTTTGGCACAAGATTAAGACCTATCACATGTAGTATTCCCAAACCTATGGCGCTGGTCGGAAACAGACCTATGTTAAGTCACATCATCGAGTTATTGAAAAAACACAATTTCAACGATTTAACAATGATGCTTTACTATCAACCGGAAATAATCAAAAATTATTTTAAAGACGGTAAAGATTTGGGAGTATCTATAAAATATTTAAGACCGGAAGCGGATTTAGGTACGGCGGGAAGTGTCGGATTTGCAAGAGAAGGACTTAATGAT
>JAEEGL013113589.1_pt1 | contig 16594 bp, 20 predicted proteins | sample 9134231 | NCBI WGS metagenome assembly JAEEGL01 (sample SAMN16246548, study PRJNA631951) | gut metagenome | biome: gut microbiome; feature: rumen; material: fiber-attached | host: Bos | place: Iran: Karaj | collected 2018-10 | reverse complement strand
TCCTCGGACTGGTGCTCCTTATCGGTATCGTGGTCAAGAACGGTATCGTGCTGGTCGACTACATCAACCTCATGCGCGAACGCGGCAACTCGCTCTACGAAGCCATCGCCCTCAGCGGCCAGAGCCGTCTGCGCCCCGTCCTCATGACCGCCTTCACCACCATCCTCGGCATGATCCCCATGGCCACCTCCACCTCCGAAGGCTCCGAGATGTGGACCACCATGGGCCTCGTCGTCATCGGCGGCCTCACCGTCTCCACCTTCGTCACCCTCATCATCGTCCCCGTACTCTACGGCGGCATGGAGCGCCTCCGCGAACGCCTCTTCGGCAACCGCAACAAGAACAAATTCGTCTTCATGGACATCAACCTCAATGAGAATAAGTAGTTAAGGAGACAGTAGTTAACCGTAGGGGCAAATCATTATTTGCCCCTACAAAAAAACTAATAAAAGAAAAGACATGAAAGCTGTAATGATAGTATACAACCAAGCCAGCACCGAGCGCGTCGAATACATGCTCGACACCCTCGGCATCCGCGGATTCACCTTCTGGGAGAACGTGCAGGGACGTGGCCACGAGAATGGCGACCCGCACCGCGGAACCCACACATGGCCCGAACTCAACAACGCCCTCCTCACCGTCGTCCCCGACGAACAAGTCGAAGAACTCCTCCTCTCCGTCCGCAAACTCGACAAGCGCAACGAGGAAGTAGACATCCGCGCATTCGTCTGGAACATCGAACAAATGGTATGAGACATCTCAAGCTTTAAGCTGTAAACTATAAGTCTTAAGTTGCTCACGCACCACAACGGCCACCGCCCCACTTAAAACTTAAAGCTTAAAACTTAAAACTAAAATCATTAAACCCTTTAAAATATACAATCATGAAAAAAATCGTCACCCTCGTCCTCGCCCTCCTCACCGTCGCAGGCATCAACGCACAGAACGTGCAGGAAGGCTCCACCATGGTCGGTAGTCTCACCGTACCAGCCTTCACCCTCAGCGTGCAGAAAGACGCCAAAATGGTGCAGAACGCCATGAACCAGCGCCTCAAAGACGCCAAGCTCAAAACCAAAAACAGCGACGGCTACCTCGCAGCCATGGAACAGGTAATCGAAGGCGTCAGTGCCACACCCATCAGCCTCTACACCAAAGTGGAAGAGCAGGGCAAAAAGAAAGACCGCATCACCGTCGTCACCGTCTGCGCCATCAGCAGCGACCTCACCATCGACCAGAACGTCCTCAAAGCCAACGTCCGCAGCTGGCTCGAAGGCTTCATCCCCTACATCGACAAATACGAAGCTCTCCAGCAACTCGAAGCCCAGCAGGAACTCCTCAAGAAAGCCGAGAAAATACAGAAAAACGCAGCCAACGACGTAGCCTCGCTTGAAAAAAGCATAGCCAGCGACCAGAAGAAAATAGCCGACAAGCAGAAAGATATCGAAAGCTACCGCGCCAAGATCAAAGACTGCGAAAAAGACATCAAAGACCTCGAGCAGAACATCGACAAAAACAACAAGAAAAAAGCCGATGCCGACAAACGCCTCGAAGAAGCCAACAAAGGCGTCCAGGAAGCCCAGGCCGAAGTCGACAAATACCGCGCCCAGACCGAGTAACAAATGTTTTAAGTTTTAAGCTATGAGTTTTAAGTAGCTACGCATGTTGCGCAAGCAACTTAAAACTCATAGCTTAAAACTTGAAGCTAAAGAAGGCAGGGTCCACACGGCCCTGCCTTCTTTTTTGCCCCCTCTGCCCCTGCCCTGCTCCGCCCCAACGCCCTCAGTTCTATAGTACATCCATAGTCGTTCTATAGTATTTCTTTACTACCTGACTATAGAACTACTATAGAACTACTATAGAACTACTATAGAACGGTCGGAGAAATGTCGGACCTGGGTCGGAGTCATCCCGGAGTCATCCCCTACCCATTTGTGACCGTCGAAAGACATTTCTCAAAAAACGAGTGGGCACGGCACAATATTTCGGTCTCATTGTCGTTGTATGTATATTAAAGCATCGACGACAATGAGACGATTGATTTTCGCCACAAACAACAAACACAAGCTCGAAGAGGTCCGCGCCGCGCTCGACGGCAAGGTGGAGGTGGTGAGCCTCGCCGAGGCAGGCCTCACGGGCGAGATACCCGAAACAGCCGACACCCTGCAGGGCAACGCCTTGCAGAAAGCCCAGTGGGTATGGGAACGCACCCACACCGACTGCTTTGCCGACGACACGGGCCTCGAAGTCGACGCCCTCGGCGGCGCACCCGGTGTCTTCTCGGCCCGATATGCTGACCTGGAAGGCACACGCGACCTCAAGCCCTCTGACGTGCCACACACCTGCTCATTCGACGACAATATCGACAAACTCCTCGGCGCCCTACAAGGGGTCTCTGACCGTCGCGCCGATTTCCGCACCGTCATCTGCCTGATGGAGAAAGCCGACAGCGGTGTGGCAACACACTTCTTCGAAGGACGCGTCGACGGACAGATACTCACCGAGCGCCACTCAAACGGCGAAGGCTTCGGCTACGACCCCGTGTTCATGCCCGACCGCTTCGCACTCTCCTTCGCCGAGATGCCCCTCGACGTGAAAAACCTCATCAGCCACCGTGGCCTCGCCGTCAAGAAACTGGCCGGATACCTGCTTGCCTGACAAAGCCTTGTAAACAGAAACGACATGAAACAAGTCTACCCCTCGTCGATACATAGCGGCATGTCGCAGAGCGAAAGCTACATACTGATGTTGCATGAGCCCGACTCGCAACGCCAGATACCCATCTTCATAGGCCGCCACGAGGCACAGGGCATACTGCTGGCACAGAACCGCGTCGAAACCCGCCGCCCGCTGACCCACCAGGTCTTAGGCCAGATACTCGACCTCTACGGCCTCTCGCTCACTCGCGTCACCATCGACCGTGTGCTCGACGGCATCTTCTTCGCCACCCTCCACCTCACCGACGGCTTCAACCCCAAGACCGTCGACTGCCGCCCCTCCGACGCCGTCACCCTCGCCCTCCTCACCGACGCTCCCATCTTCGTAGACGACAACGTACTGGAAGAGACTGCCGTCAAGATAGACAACCCCGGTGCCGAGTCCTCGCCGGGCACCCGACTCGAGCAGCTGCAGGCCGAACTCGCCCGCTGCGAACAGACCGAGGACTACGAGCGAGCCGCAGAAATACAGAAACAAATAGACCGTCTGAACAATGACAAACTATAACGAAACCGCCGACTATATACGCCGACGCATAGCCGGTGCCGGCCTCGCCATGCCCGACACCGCCATCATACTCGGCAGCGGGCTGGGCAAACTGGCCGACTGCATAGAGCATCCACTCGTCATCCCGTACACCGACATACCACACTTCAAACACTCCACCGCCGTAGGCCACAAGGGCAACCTCATAGCAGGCACCCTCGCCGGAAAGGCCGTACTCGCCATGCAGGGTCGCTTCCACTACTACGAAGGCTACACCATGCAGGAAGTCACCTACCCCGTCCGCACCTTCGCCCTGCTGGGTATCAAGACCCTGATGGTAAGCAACGCCGCCGGCGCCCTCAACCCCGACTACCGCGTGGGCGACCTGATGGTCATCACCGACCATATCAACTTCATGCCCAACCCGCTCGTAGGCCCCAACCAGGAACAGTTCGGGCCCCGCTTCCCCGACATGACCGAGGTCTACAGTCCCCGCCTGCGCGCCGCCGCCGACCGCGCCGCCGCCCGACTCGGCATAGCCCTGCGGCACGGAGTATACGTGGCAGAGACAGGCCCCACCTACGAAACACCGGCAGAATACCGCATGTTCCGCCTCCTCGGAGGCGACGCCGTAGGCATGAGCACCGTGCCCGAAGTGATAGTGGCCCGCCACAGCGGCCTCGAGATATTCGGTATCAGCGTCATCACCAACCAGTCGGCCGACCTCGGCGACGGAGTGGTCAACGACGGCAACGACGTAGTGGTACAAGCCGACCGCGCCGCCGACAGCATGACGCAACTCATCACCAGCATAATACAGAACCGCTAACCCACTCCCGACCAATCACAGTGCAACGCTTCCGTCCATACGTACTGCCTGCGGCCATAGTGCTGGGACTGCTCCTGCACACCGTCTGCGCGCGGCTCTCCTTCCTCGTGCCCTACATCATATTCTGCATCCTGCTGCTCACCTTCACCGCCGTGGACCTGCGCAAACTGCGCTTCACATGGCTCGACCTCTGGCTCATGCTCTTCCAGATAACGGTGAGCATAGGCAGCTACCTGCTCATACGCCTGTTCGGAGGCAACAGCATCATAGCCGAAGGAGTGCTGATAGGAGTGCTCTGCCCCGTGGCCTCATCGGTTGCGGTGATATCATGCCTGCTCGGAGCCAACCGGGCCACCGTCACCACCTACACCATCGTGGGCAACCTCATGGTGGCCGTAGTGGCCCCAATCGTCTTCTCCCTCCTCGGCAACCACCCCGAACTGAGCCTGTGGCAGGGAATGCTCATGATGTTCCGCAAGATAGGATCCACCCTTGCCCTACCCTTTGTCGTGGCGCTGGTGCTGCAGTTGTGGCTGCCCAAAGTGGGTGCCGCCATAGGACGCGCCAACATTATGGGTTTCTACCTCTGGGCCGCGGCCTTGCTGCTGACCCTCGGACAGACCATCGACTACATATTCCGCCAAGGCAGCGGCAACTGGCAAAACATAGGCTGGCTGGGCGCCCTCTCGCTCCTCTTCTGCATCATTCAGTTCGGCACCGGACGTCTCATAGGGCGCCGATACGGCAACCGCATAGGTGGCGGACAGCTGCTGGGGCAGAAAAACTCTGCCTTCGGCATCTGGATGGCCAACACCTTCCTCGGCAACCCACTCTCGTCGGTATTCCTCGCCTTCTACTCCGTATACCAAAATATATGGAACGCCTGGCAAATGGCTCACATTAAAAAGAAAAACAAATGATCAAGGCCGCATTCTTCGACATAGACGGCACCCTGCTCAGCTTCCAGACCCACCGCATATCGGAAGGCACCATACGCGCTTTCGACCGCCTGCACCGCGCTGGAGTACACACCTTTATATCCAGCGGCCGACCGATGGTGCTGATACCCGCAATGCCCGTCAGCTTCGAGGCATATATCACCATGAACGGTGCCCACGTCTTCACCGGCGACACCACCCTGCTCTCCAACCCCGTGCCCGACAGCGACCTGGCTGCGTGGGTCGGTCATGCACGCAACAACAACATCTGCACCATGACATTCACATCGGACAGCATGATGGCCGCCAACATCGACCCAGTGGGCATGCACCTTCAACGGCAACTCGACATGCCTATGCCACCCGTGGTGTCAATCGACGAGATGCTGCGCCACCAGGCCTATCAGATAATAGCCATCATGCCGCCCGAACAGGATGCCGCCGTAGCAGCACTGCTGCCCCACTGCCGCCTGCCGCGCTGGTGCGACATCTTCACCGACATTGTGGCCGCAGGCAACAGCAAGGCTATCGGCATGGAGGCTGTGTGCCGCCACTTTGGCATACGCCAGGATGAGACCATCGCCTTCGGCGACGGCGGCAACGACATAGAGATGCTCCAATGGGCCGGCATCGGCATTGCCATGGGCAACGCCGAAGAAAGTGTGAAACGCCATGCCGACATGGTCACCACCACAGTCGACGACGAAGGCATAGAGAACGCTGTAAACAAACTGTTATGAACGACTTAGAGATACAACTGGAAGAAGCCAAGCGATTGCTTGAGGCGTATCAGGACTTGGCCATCGAACAGATGGACGACGATAGTTTTGTGGCCCGCGGCAACGGTTTCTGCGACCGCAAATACAGCGACGATTTTATAGAAATGCAGATTGCACAACTCACTGCACGTGTGGCCGACCTATCGACCCGTGCGGCGTTTGAAAAAGACGATCAGACCAGCCGTTAGCAACACAAGGGCGCCAAGTATAACCCAAAACGCCAACATCCCCTCCTGATCAAAGGGGAATTTCACATTCATTCCGAAAAAGCCCGTCACCACCGTCAGTGGCAGCATGATGGTGCTGAAATAGGTCAGGACCCGCATAATCTCGTTGGTGCGGTTGGTCAGCAACGAGTCGAATGTCTGGGAAAGACCCTCAATCAACTCGCCGTAGTCTTCAATCGAGTCGAACATCTTCTGATACTGGTCAAGTATATTGCCCCAGTAGTCTTCCATATCGAGCGTCTCGGGGTCGACAAAGCCGCGCACACCGCCACTTTCAAACAGATGCAACACCCGCAACTGGGGCCGGAAGGTGGTATTCAGCAGAATGATATTGCGACGGGTCACCGAAATCTGCTCAATAATGCTCCTTGCACGGCGGTTGAAAATATCATAGTTTATCAAGTCGACCTCAGCACCCACTCGCTGCACAAGCGTGTTGGTCTCCAGCATCAGGCGGTTGAGGATGTGATAGAGCAGCTGGTCGCTGGTGGCCATCATAGCCTGAGTCTCCTCGTCGCCGTCGGTCAGGTCTTCCTGTATCTCGTCAAAAAATTTCTTCACCACCCAATGTGCCTTTCCGACAGTTATGATAAAGTCGCGGCCCCAGAAGAGTTTTACCTCGCGGATACGCACATTTTTGTTGTCGCGGTCGAAATAGGGAAAATGAAGGATGAGGAAATAGTAGTCGTCATACTCGTCAAGTTTAGGACGTTGCGTTGTACCGCGGCAGTCCTCAATATCCAAGGGGTGAAAATGATACTCATCCAAAAGCAGACGATAGTCGTCTTCGCTGGGATTTGTGATGTCCAGCCATCTGAGGCCCTTGTAAGCTACAGTCTCTATCATGCTTCACCTCCTTGTATATCAATATCCTACATTCGAGTAAACAATTACAATTGTTCTGCAAAGATACAAAAATATCATAAACTGCAAAAAACTTTTTTGCGTTATAGTGTTGTAAGTGCGATGTATCTGTAAACCGTATGGTGACGCTGTTGATTATTTTTTGTAACAGTATCTATTTTTTTTGTATCTTTGCAAGAATGAACGCTCCTCTATAGTAGAGCACAATATATTGATTACTAATAAAAAAATATAAAACAAGATGGAAATTATCGGTAAATTACTGCAAATTCTGCCCAACGTAGAGGGCGAGTCGGCCCGCGGACATTGGGTGCGCGGCGGTTTTGTCATAGAGACCGGCGACGACTATCCCCGTAAAGTAGCCTTCACCGCTTTTGGCGAAGAGCGTGTTGCAATGGTGCGGAACATACCTATGAACTCCATGGTACAGGTGACCTTCACACCTGAGAGCCGTGAATTCAACGAGCGTTGGTACACCGACCTGCGCTGTTCGCGTGTGCAACCCTATGTGCCCGGCCAGATGCCATCCGCCCAGCCGGCATCCTATCCTTGGCCCGCAAACCAGCAGCCCGCAGCTCCTGCCGCTCCTGCCGCCCCTGCAGCAGCCCAGCCGCAGACCTTTGCCCAGCCCCCTGCAATGCCCGCCAACCCAGAGGACGACCTGCCCTTCTAAGGTAAATATCCAATAGAAACGATATTGCTATTTCACGAAGTGGAGACAGACAAGACAGAGGTAAGGAAACGCATGCGCGAAATGAAGCGTGCCGTGCCTTTCGAGGAGAAGCTACGCCGCAGTGAATTGATTATGGAGCGCGTGGCCGCGATGCCTTGTTTCCAAAAGGCAAAAGTGGTGTTGCTATACTGGTCTATGGCCGACGAGGTACAGACCCATGCCTTCGTGGAGCGCTGGTGGCGCGAAAAGACGGTATTGCTGCCCTGCGTCGACGGCGACAATCTGCGTCTGCGTCCCTACACGGGGCCTGAGTGCATGACCGCAGGTGAGCAGTTCGGCATCGGAGAGCCTACCGGCGAGGAGTGGACAGACCTCGACCGGATAGACATGATAGTGGTACCCGGCGTTGCCTTCGACCGCGAAGGCAATCGCATGGGGCGTGGCCGTGGTTTCTACGACCGCCTGCTTAAGACCGCCACTCATGCCTTCAAAGTGGGTGTGGCCTTCGATTTTCAGGTTATAGAAGCCGTCCCCACAGAACCCCACGACGTGAAGATGGATACCGTGGTAAGCGAAAACTGAAACATATAGTCAACAAAAACGGACTGCGATGCCAATGTTCTACATACCCCAGCCGAGGCGGTTCACCTACAAGCCACGCTTCTACGACCCCGAGAAGGAGCGTCGCGAGGAACGCCGCAGGCAGATGGGGCTTGCCACAGAGCTTTTGCCAGACGACAACCGCGACCTCGAATACTACGAGCGGAAGCTGGAGGAACTCGACAACAATAAGAAAAAGTCGAAACTCACATGGCGTGACATGTTCCGCAAACGCGAGATGCCCAAATTCAACTACAAGCCCCGCTTCGCCACCGAAGAGACTCCTGCCGAGCCAAAGGTAGACTCTGAAGAACGCATGGAGGAATACAAGCAGAGCAAAGTCCGCATACAGCGCCGTTTCAAATACGACGGCAGCCGTAAACAACAGCGGGTATGGGTGAAAGTGGGGCTGGCTGTGATAGTACTATATCTTGTATATCGCTACTACGGATTAATTCTGCAATTCATATACAGTGTCTTTTTCAAAAGCTAAAAGATGTTTATCGAAGTACTGAAATCAAAGATACACCGTGTGACGGTGACCGAAGCCGACCTCGACTATATAGGCAGCATCACCATCGACGAGGCTCTCATGGAAGCCTCCGGCATAGTCGAGAACCAGAAGGTGGAGATATACAATATCACAAACGGTGAGCGATTTGCCACCTATGCCATTCGTGGAGAACGCGGCAGCGGGGTGATCGGCATCAATGGTGCCGCAGCCCATAAGGCTCCCGTAGGCAGCCTTATTATCATCGCTGCATACGCTTACATGACTCCCGAGGAAGCCGCCACCTGGCACCCCACAGTGATATTCCCCAAAGAAAACCGCATTTGAAAATCTAACCAAAGTGGAAGGCAGGCAGAAGAAAGGTGTCCTGAAGGATGTGCTACGGCTGGTATTCTTCCTTGGCCTTGGCATATTCTTTATCTATTGGTTCCTGCTCAAACTCGACAGCGAACAGAAAGCCGCCATCTGGCAGTCGTTCCGGGAGGCCGACTACCTGTGGGTGGCTGTAGCAATGGTCTGCAGTCTGCTGAGCCACTTCGTACGGGCCCTACGCTGGCGACTGCTATACAGTCCCATGGGTCTAACCCCGTCCGTCAGCAACACCTTTGGCTCGGTAATAGTGGCCTACCTTGGCAACCTGGCATTCCCTCGTGCCGGCGAAGTGATGCGATGCGCCACCATGCGCTCGAGCGAAGCCATCCCCGTGGAAAAGTCGCTCGGCACCGTGGTTACAGAGCGCATCATCGACATGCTGGCCTTTGCACTGATAGTAGTGGTAGGCCTGCTGGCCATGTTTGGCCAGGCCAAAGACTGGCTCTACAACACACTATCCGAGAAATACGACTCACTCCCCAACATGTTCATCATAGGCGGCGTGCTGCTCGTCCTGGTTGTGGCAGCGTTCCTCTTCTACAAACTCTTTTGGAAGAAACTGCTGCGTTTCAACTTCTTCAAAAAGATAGACAACCTGCTGCAAGGCATGGTCGACGGCGTAAAGAGCATACTGCACCTCGGTGCTTACCGCACCACCCTCTTCATAGTCTACAGCCTGACCATATACATGCTTTACATCCTCGGCGGACTCATTATCTTCCAAGCCATCGACGGCACAAGCGGGCTTGGCTTCGACGCAGCCTTTGTAGTCTATCTCTTCGGATCAGTAGGCATGACCTTCTCGCAAGGCGGCATAGGGGTCTACCCCGTGCTTGTACAGCTCGCTCTGGCCATCTATGGTGTCAGCATGGAAGAAGGCACAGCCTGCGGCTGGCTCCTCTGGGGCAGCCAACAAGCCGTAGTCATCACCTTCGGTGCTGCATTCCTAATCTATTTCAGCCTTAAAAAGAAACAATCAAAATAAAAGAAACACCAATGGAACACACTCGCTGCCTCATCATAGGCTCCGGCCCTGCGGGCTACACGGCAGGCATCTATACCGGTCGTGCCGACATCAAACCTATCATCTATGAAGGCGAGCAGCCTGGCGGCCAACTCACCATCACCACCGAGATCGAGAACTTTCCCGGCTATCCCGAGGGCGTCGGCGGCACCGAGATGATGGCCGACTTGCGCAAACAGGCCGAACGCTTTGGCGCCGACATACGTACAGGCTACATCGTCAGTGCCAACCTCCAGCACCGCCCCTTCATCTGCAAAGACGACCATGGTCATGAAATAGAGGCCGAAACCATCATCGTGGCTACCGGTGCCAGTGCAAAATGGCTCGGCATAGACAGCGAACGGCAGTACTACGGTTCGGGCGTATCGGCCTGTGCCACATGCGACGGCTACTTCTACAAAAACCAGCCCGTCGCTGTCGTCGGTGGCGGCGACACCGCCTGCGAGGAGGCCAACTACCTCGCCACACTCTGCAGCAAAGTCTACCTCGTGCACCGCCGCGACGAACTCCGTGCCTCCAAAGCCATGCAGCACCGCGTGCTTACAAACCCCAAGATAGAAATGTGCTGGAATAGCCGAATTGCTGAAATACTTGGCAGCAACCTCGACGGAGTAACCGGCATCGACCTCGTCGACACCAAGTCCGGTGACCACCGCCAGATTGATGTCACCGGCGTATTCATCGCCATCGGCCACAAACCCAACACCGACTTCCTGGCCGGCCAACTTGCTCTCGACGAGCAGGGTTATATCAAAGTACAGAACCCCACCAGCGCCACCAGCGTACCCGGCGTCTTCGCTGCCGGCGACGTGTGCGACCCCAACTACCGTCAGGCCATAGTAGCCGCAGGAAAAGGGTGCGTGGCAGCCATGGATGTGGAACGCTTCCTGCAAGAGAACTAAGTATGAAGATACGGAGAGGGATATGCAAAGCTGCATTGCTGACACTTGTCGGCATTGCTCTCCTCTACCCTCTCCACCCGCTTCAAGCCCAGATACGCCGTACACAGACAGGCAATATCTCCGGTGCCACCCTCAGCGGTCAAACCGGAAACCGGCCAAGAAACAGCAGCAACAACCCCAACAATCCCTTCGGCACCGACACAGCCCACGCTGACACGTCAGCCACCAAAGGACTTGTATTTGTCGAGGAAGTGCCCGACTCCATCCTGCGACACAAGGTGTTCCTCTTCTTCTACCAGCCCCGCAAGGTGAAACTCTATGAGGTATGGAACCCGACGCTCGACCCAACAGGAGCTCAGTTCTGTGAGCCGCTCGACGCACTGAACGGCAACTACTATCTCTGCAAAGGCCTGACGGGTCACCCACACTATGCCGTCTACCCATCACTGACCGGCATCGACCTGCAGTTTCAGCCCGACGAACATGCCGGCTACGCCAAGTCGGCAGGCAACGTGCGCCTCTACCAGACATTCACCCCCTATTCCATACTGGGCTACAGCAGTTCGCTCAACAAAGACTACCTTGTCCACCTGGCCCACACACAGAATGTGGCACCGGGATGGAACCTCGCTTTCGACTACCGTCTTATCCGTCCCACAGGCATCTACTCCGGCTCGTCGGCTAAAAACCACTACCTCGACGTCACCACCAACTACTATTCGCCAGACTCACGTGTGCAAGCCTCCGGCGGCATCATCTGGCAGAAGTTCAACGTCGATGAGAACGGCGGCCTGGCCGACGACACCTATTTCACCGAGCAACTGCAGAGCAATCGTGCAGGCATACCCGTACAGCTCTACAATATGGGCTCTGTCCACAAACGTCTCGGCGCCTTCGGCCATGCAAGCTACAACCTCGTGCAGCAGGTCGATGCCTACCGCGAGCGCGACAGCATAGTCGTCACCATGGTGAACGACAGCGTCACCAAGACCGACACACTGCAGGTAGTAGACACCATACCCGTCGGCACACCCCACGTGCTCAACTGGGGCGTGATTGGAGTGGACATCGATGCCGGACGCAACAAGCGCCTTTTCACCGACTCCACCCTTTGGCGCGAGAGCAGTGCCTCCGTCTATTGGACCAACGACGCCTACCCCGACCACCGCTGGCGCAACCCACTGAAGGTAACCCTCGGCATAGCAGCCCGCAAGCGTACCGCCGTAATCGAAGGCGACACGCTGACACTGAGCTCTCTTCTCGACCCCTTTGCCTGTGCCGAAGTAGCTGTCGGCCGTGGAACCATTACCCTCGACGGTGATGCCCGCGGCACCATGGGCTTCGACCCCATACCCGACTACCGTTTCTCCGGTGCATTTGAATGGCCGTTCGACACAGCCCGCAACACCCTGTTGCGCCTCTCCGCCGCCACCCAGCGCCGCATGCCGCATGTAAGGATGATATACGACGCATACGTCGACGACGGCATCGAACTCGCAGCCATCAACTCGCAGCACTACGGTCTGCGCTTCACACACAAGGAGATGCTGGACATAAACCTCTCGGCCTCCCACCTTGACCACAACGTGTGGTACGACAGTACCCTCGCCGTCATAGAGGGCACCCAGCCGCTATGGCTTGTGCAAGCCTCTGTCACAGCACGCCTGCATGCCGGCTGGATGCACCTCGATATGCAGCAGCTGGCGCAATACAGCACCGACCCCATACAGATGCCTGTACCGCTAATAGCCTCCAAAAACTCGCTCTACGCCGACATCAACCTCTTCCGCAACGCCCTGCGGGCCCAGATAGGTGTTGACCTGCGCTACCACACCCCCTTCCTCTGCCCCTCCTACGACCCCGCCACCGGGCTCTTCGTGCATCAGGACCGGCAACTTGTGGGAGGATACCTCTGGGGCGACGTATTTATAAACCTGCAGATAAAGCGGGCTTCTATCTTTGCCAAAGCGGGCCACGTCAATGCACTGTGGGAGTCGTCTCCCACCTACTTCCTCCTGCCCCACTATCCTGGTCAAAAGTTCGGCCTCTTCTGGGGCATCAATTGGAATTTCTTTGATTAACGACCCACTCGCACACGCGGGTCGAGTATGCCGTAGATAATGTCGGTGATGATATTTATCGCCACCAGCAGCAGGCATACAAACAATATGCTTCCCATCACCACGGGGAAGTCGTACTTCTCAAGACCGTCCACAATCACTATTCCCATCCCCTTCCAGTCGAAGACATACTCCACAAACACCGCACCGGCCAGCAGCGATGCCAGCCATCCGCCGGCCGACGTAACCACCGGGTTGAGGGCGTTGCGGAGCGCATGGTGCAGCACCACACGCCTGCGGCTTATACCTTTTGCACGGGCCGTGCGTATATAGTCCTGGCTGAGAGCCTCGAGCATCGAGTTCTTGGTGAGCTGTGTGAGTGTAGCCAACGGACGGATACCCAGCGTCAACGCAGGCAATATCAGGTTCTTCAAGTCGAGATATTCTCCTTCGCCATAGTCGTCTACTGTATAAAGGTTGCCAAACATGCTCAGGTGGGTCCAGTCGGCCAGCACATAGGCGAACAGCCACGCTATGAGTATTGCCGCAAAAAACGAGGGCAGCGACATGCCGAGGGTAGACAGCAGCAGTGTAGCCCGGTCAATCCACGAGTCTTTGTGCAATGCCGAGACTACGCCGAGGGTGATGCCAAGCAGAAGGGCGAAAGCCATTGCCACAAGGGCGAGTATAGCTGTCTGAGGAAATGCGGTGGTTATAATCTCGCCCACCTTGCGCTGACTCTGATATGAACGGCGCAGGTAGGGAGCCTTCAGCACAACCGATGTCGTACCGACGCGCAGCAGAGTGGTATAGGGAGCGTATTTGTCGTTCGAGAGATAGAAATAGTTGTCGGGGTCGGAGTTGTTGTGCACCGATACGGGAGCCAGGTCATTCAGGTAGTTGACATACTGCTGCCCGAGGGGCCTGTCACGTCCCAGGTCGCGGTTTATGAGTGCTATGCTTTCGGCGTCGGCTCTCTGGCCAAGCATCATGCGGGCAGGGTCGCCCGGCAATATGTTGAACAGGAAAAACACCAGCGTCACCACTCCCAGCAACACCAGCAGTCCATACAGCAGCCGTTTCCCTATATATCTCAGCATCCGATTGTACTTAACTAATCAATCCTCATAACTCATAACTCTTAACTCATAACTATCTCAGTCCATGCACCACACTCTTCTTGGCCACAAAGTCCTTGAGATAGAACGGCTCGAAATAGGCCACATCTTCCGTCTCGCCGTTTTTGAGCTTCCTCTCGGCAAGGGCGGCCATGCCGCGGGCCGACACCGTGAAATCGCTGTCGAACCGTGCATTGGGATGCACACCCAGTATCTCGCGTGTCTTGGCTGCACCGTCACCTATAAAGGTAACCTGGCCCTTGTCGAGCCACTCGTCGTATATGCCCGGCTCTATGATGTCGGCGCGGGTCTCGCGGCAGACCTGCAGCTCCGGTTCCGCTCCAACCACCATCGTGTAGCACTCCATGCGGCGGGCGTCTATCATCGGACAGACCAGCCCACGGTAGTCGGGATGCTGCATATAGTAGAGAGCAGCCATCGAGAGCAGCGTCGGCACCGAGACCAACGGAATGTCGAGTGCATAGCAGAGCCCTTTGGCCGTGCTGGCGCCGATGCGCAGACCGGTGTAACTACCCGGACCCGCCGAGAGGCACACGGCATCCAAGGGTGCTGCAGCGCCCTGTGGCGGCAGCAGTTCTTTTACAAAGAGGGGCAGCCGGGTCGAGTGGGCGTCGGCATCGCAGCACTCATGTATCGCAGAAACCCGTCCGTCCTCGGCCAGGGCGGCCGAGCACACACGGGTGGCAGTCTCTATCAGCAGGATCTTCATCGCATGTCGATTATTTCAGCGTCGGGATGGGTCTTCGGGTCGAACGTGAACTGGCTGGCAGCGTTCGAGGTACGCTTGAAGTCGGTCACGTCATACACCTCGCGGCTTGAGTCGTATTTATGCACCTCCATACGGCGCAGGAGGCCGTCCTCCTCGTTGATGAAAAGGCGTATCTTGTGGTAGCTGCGCGTCGAACGCGGCTGCAGGTCGATCACCGCCGTCCCGTCGTCGTCGGTGCGTATATACTTTGCCTTGAAACTCTTGTCGTAGTTGGCCAGCAGGCGACCGGGGTTCAGCAGGTCTATGTCGTCGTCGCTCACATTGGTGACAGCCACCTCGTTGGCCTTCTTGTTCCACTGCCACACCGTGGTCCCGTCGCTGATTATCTCCATGTCGGGCACCACCAGGCGGTAGCGGCCTTTGTTGTAGCGCACCTGGGCGCTCTGCTTGGCCACCGTCTTGTGCTGCTGGTCGAGGGCGGTGAGGGTCACTGTGAAGCTCACGTTCTGGTTGAAGCGGGCCGAGGCCTTCTTCAGGGCTGCGGTGGCATTCTCGTCGAGCCGTCCCTGCGAAGCATGCGAAATCTGTGCCCGAAGGGCCAGAGGCGACAGGCAGAAGGCCAAAATCAGCGTTATTGCAAGCAATCTTTTCATAATCAATGCAGTTTCATGCCTATGATGTTCATAAACTCCTCACGGGTCTTGGGGTCTTTCATGAAGGCGCCCGTGAAGTCGCTGGTGGTGGTCACCGAATTCTGCTTCTGCACACCGCGCATGCTCATGCACATGTGCTGCGCCTCAATCACCACCGCCACGCCGAGCGGATTGAGGGTGTTCTGTATGCAGTCCTTTATCTGCTTCGTCAGTCGTTCCTGCACCTGCAGCCGGCGTGCATAGGCGTCGACCACGCGGGGTATCTTGCTCAGGCCCACAATAGTGCCGTTGGGTATATAGGCCACGTGGGCCTTGCCCACAAAAGGCACCATGTGGTGCTCGCAGAGCGAATAGAGCTCTATATCCTTCACCACCACCATCTGCTTGTAGTCCTCGTGGAACATCGCCGAGCGCAGTATATCCTCGGGGTTCAGGTCGTAGCCGTTCGTGAAGAAAAGCATAGCCTTCGCAATACGCTCCGGACTCTTCAGCAGTCCCTCGCGCTCGGGGTCCTCGCCCAGCAGGCGAAGTATCGACTTGTAGTGCCCGGCCATCTCGGCCACACACTCCTCGTCATATTTGTCTATTTTCTGGTATCCTAATTCCATAACCTGTAATTTGGTATATATTAACGCGAAATTATTGCATAAAGTATATATACAATTATATTTTTCAAAAAAAACACGCCCCTCCCCACCCAACCACCGTCAAGCCTCGGAGAGGCTGGATCCCATTAACCCCACACCAAGCCGCAAGGCGCAGTGTGGGGATACAAAATGGAGCGCCGGCATCTTGCCGGCATCGACTCTCCTATGTCCCTACGGCAAATTATTTTATTCTCCTGCTCGCACTTCGTGCTCACGAAATCTCGTAAATCTTGTAAATCTTTCCGCCTGCGGCGTATCTGCCAATGGAGCGCCGGCATCTTGCCGGCAATGCCTCTCCCTGGCGGCAATTAATTCTCCTGCTCGGCGAGAAATCATTCTCCTGCTCGCACTTCGTGCCGAGCGTGGTATGCCTGCCGAGCCTGACGAGGCAACTCTCGTAAATCTTGTAAATTATTTCCGCCTACAGCGTGTCTCAAATGGAGCGCCGGCATCTTGCCGGCATAAC
>JAEEGL012599392.1_pt1 | contig 16594 bp, 12 predicted proteins | sample 9134231 | NCBI WGS metagenome assembly JAEEGL01 (sample SAMN16246548, study PRJNA631951) | gut metagenome | biome: gut microbiome; feature: rumen; material: fiber-attached | host: Bos | place: Iran: Karaj | collected 2018-10 | reverse complement strand
GGCTGACACAAAAATCAAAACCATTATTGCAATTCCGATACATAATATCTTTTTCATCCGTGACCTCCTTCATAAAAGCCCCTAGATTTCATTGGTATTATAATGCTGCCCAATTCCACTGTCTAGCGTCATGTTTATGTCATTTTACCGGCTTCAAAGGCGCTGTTGCATTTTCCCGCGAAAAGAGTAAAATAGCATTTAACCGAAATGAATTTCGGTGAAATCAATTTCGGTTAAATGTAATTCGGTGAACCGGGGAGCGGCGTATGAAAGAAGTCTTTAGAGGAAGGACTGAAGAATTAAAACTACTTGATAAAAAATACCGGCAGGATGGCTTTGTTATGACGGTACTATACGGCAGGCGAAGGATCGGGAAAACCATGCTCATAAACAGATTCATGAGTGAGCATGACTGCAGGCACATTTCCTTTACCGCCGTAGAACGCGGCGAAGCAGAATTGCTTTCCATGATGACAGAGTCCGTTCTGACAGCTCTTGCTCCGGAGATGTCAAACGATATCAGTTTTGGCAGTTTCGAAAAACTATTCGACTACATAGGAAGGCAAGCCGATAAAGAACGGATCATCTTCTTCATAGATGAATATCCATACCTCGCAAAGCAATGCCCATATATCCAATCGGTGCTGCAGCGGGTCATAGACACAAAATGGAAGACCGGCAGGCTTTTCTTTATCCTTTGCGGCTCACTTGTCAGCTTCATGAAAGACGAAGTCCTTGCCGTGTCAGCTCCTCTCCACGGCAGAAGCAGCCTCGAACTGAAGCTTGGTCCTTTCAACTATCTTGAAACAGCCGAGTTCCTGGACGGTTATACCTGCGAGGAAAAAGCTATATGTTACGGACTCTCAAGCGGCATCGCTAATTATATAGTCCAGTTTGATACCAATGAAAGCCTTGAGGAAAACATCATAGAGCAATTCTATTCCATCGGAGGCTACTTTTCTGAGGAACATATCAAGACCGTGATAACCGGAGAACGGCAGAATCCTGCATTATACAATTCCATCATTTCCGCCGTGGCGACCGGGCATACAAAGAACAGCGAGATTGCCGCGTATGTCGGATCCGATGATGTGACCTATCCATTAAAAGTTCTTACAAATGCCGAGGTCCTGGAAAGAAGGATGTCCAAAAAGCCTTATTATATATTAAACGACAGCCTCCTCGAGTTCTGGTTCAGATATGTCAACAGAGCCACCAGCCTTATAAACGCCGGTAACGGGGCACTGTACTACCATTCACATGTAAAACACAATATACATGATTTCATGGGAAAGATATTTGAAAAAATGGCAAGGGAATACCTTATGCTGCATATCGGCCGAGATGGGTTCCCTATCCTCACGGAAGTTGCGGAGTATCAGGATACAGTGATCGATAAAGACAGACAAAAGCTTCAGATAGAGATAGATCTGCTTGGCAGGGACGGTAAAAACATCGTGCTTATCGGAGAGTGCAAATTCAGGAATGCCCCCTTTGATAAAGCCGAATACGAAAAACTCATTCATAAAATACTTTACCTGCCGGTCAAAGATCCCGTGATATGCATTTTCTCACTTGGCGGCTTCACAGATAGCGTTAAGAAAAACGCAGGCAGCTGCAAACTGATAGGAATTGACGATATGTATATCAGGTCAGATCCGTCCTGAAACCAGGAAGTTGTTTTTTTCTTTATCACAGCTACTATACGCTATTTTGTATTATACTCTGTTTACCTCTTATTTGCTGCTTTATTTGCTCCTAATCTATTATTGTAATCTATATTTCTTCAATATTCCTTTTTTTATCGACGCTAATCCAAAGTTTTTTAACGCAATCCATAGTCTGTGATAATCAATAAAAATTCTCCCCCATCAAAACAAAGAAAAAAGCACCTTGCATCACGCAAAGTACTCTCATTATTCACATTCTAAGACATTTATCAGAATCAAGATCGCTAATATCTCCACATGCCCGATTTTTGACCTGTCAGGCATCCTAATAAATCTATGGACATAAAGCTTTCAAAGCCTCTATAAGTCTTTCGTTATCATCCCTGCTTCTTATGGCTATTCTCACATACTCGCCGTTTTTTACCTTCTCCGATAGATCCTTTATCAGTATGCTGTATTCATTCATCAAACGTTTCACAAGTTCTCCGGCTCCTATATCTCCGGTCAGTTCCGCCATCACATAGTTTGCCTGTGTAGGAAGAACCCTGATACCATCTATCTTTTCAAGTTGATCGACAAACCTCTTTCTCTCCGTCCTGAACCTGTCCATGGCCTTGGCGTAGTCCTTCTTATACTTCTCAGCTATCTGCATATAGAATTCCGCAAACGAATTGATGTTCCATATAGCAACATCCTTTTTTATCACAGAAATCTGCTCCTTATCCCCGGAAGCAAGGATCCCCAGCCTGAGGCCCGGCACTCCGTACGATTTTGAAATGCTTTTGACCACATACAGGTTACGGTATTCCTCCAGCAGTCCCTGGATCAAAGCAGAATTATCCGGCTCATCTGAAAAGTCGGCAAAAGACTCATCCAGCACCAGCTTTATATTCCGTTCTGATGCCCATGTTATAAGCCGCATGATCTCTTCTTTTTTTATATAATTTCCTGTGGGATTATCCGGATTTATCAGGATCAATGCTTTAACACCTTTATCACCAAAATAGCCGATGACATCATCTGCCGTGTATCTGAAATCTCTGCTTTGAGTCTCAAACACCTCCAGCTCCTGATCTTCGCACCTGTTAGGATACTCCTCAAATGTCGGCCTGATGACTCCCTTCTTTCCCTCAAGACAGTTCATAAGTGATTTAATAAGCTCAGCCGCGCCGTTTCCGACAACTATATTCTCTCTCCTCAACCCGAAATACTTTGCCGCCAAAAGGGAATTAACTTCCATACCGGATGGATACTGTGTTATAAGCCTGTCAAACGATGCCTTGATCTCATCCATCATTTTTCTCGGGGGATAATACGGATTCACCAGATAGCAGTAGTCCAGAAGCTCCGGAAATCTCCAGTATCCGCCGTATCTTCTCTGCATGCGGTGTATCTTATCATCAATATCATCATCAAACAGTGTCTCTGCGATATCCAGATCCTGCTCATCATCTATCTCATACCATTTCTGACCGTTAAGCCTCTTCGCCCTTATTTCCGCATCATCAAGCATAGCTATAACTCTCAGGACCTGCTCATAGTACTCATTCTCCCCAAGTGCTTTAAGATAAGCTTTCATAAAAGGGATATACCGTGTTGCGGAAAAATGCCTGCTGAACTTATAAATATTAACCGTCTTATAGCAGCCGTTCACATGAGTAAAATCAAAATCTTTGCCGGAAATAAAATCAATTATCCTGTCTTCATCATCCAGCTTCAGACATGTCCCGTCCATCCACGATTCGTACTTATCCACAAGCGCAAGGGTATCCCTTGGATCATTTATTATCGCGTCCAGCACATCCTCTCCGAAGATCACGTCCGACTCCAGCAGTAACGTATCTTCTTTTTCAAGATAGTCTGTCGCAAGTGAAAGCGAATAAATATTGTTCGTCCGGTCATATACCGGGTTGTCCACATATTCGATATCCGTTTTCACATCTAAGGATGCGATATAATCCCTTAGCTTTGCCCCCTCATAACCGGTGACTATCACGATCCGGGACAGCCCCCTGGCATCAAGCAGCCTTAACACCCGTTCAATAAGGGAGATCCCGTTAACCTTCACCATGCATTTTGTATTATCAGCCGTGAGATACTTAAGCCTTTTTCCCATTCCTGCTGCCAGTATTATTGCCTGCATAACAATTCTCCCTGGATTGATCAGTAAATGAAGCAATTAAACAGATACTTCGCATTCCAATAGTATTTATTGTTTATAGGCTCAAATTCTACGTTTTTACCATAATCAGCTGCCAAAGAACATATCCAATCTTTGCTATAGAACTGCTTATCAAGCCCCTTGTACTTCTCGTCATAATTCTCGATGGTATTCCTCCTGTATTCCATGAGTTCATTCTCTTGTTCCTTATTCCAAACCCCCCCTAAATAAACCATACATGTGCTCTTCGCAAGCATTTTCTTCAAAACTACTTCTGCATAATCAAGAGAATTAAAGTATTCAAATACTCCCTCGGACATAACAAGACTATAATGGGGTTCTTCAGTTATTTCAGAAGCTTCCCCGACAGTAAACCGATCCGGATCACCGAATTGACGTGCCGTATTAAGCAAGTTGGGGGAATAATCTATGCCTCCCCCGGATACACCTCTGTTTTTAAACATATATATATTCACTCCGCTTCCGCATCCTACTTCATACACCGATGTTATATTCCCTGTTTTTCTTATGATATTGTCGTATAAACTAAGCCATTCGTTATAAAACGACATATAATAGTTTTTCTGGTCTTCCACGGCAACATCGTACCCGTTTGCCTTCTTCAACCTGCAAAACGCCTCAAACTCATTTTCATCATCCCGGATCAGGACCTGCTCCTTCTTCTCCCATATTTTCTTCCATTCGTTTCCCATTATACAGCTTCCTCCGTTTCTATAAGATAATCCACAGTCAATCTCACGCTTTCACCCCTGCGTTCCCATGCCTCTCCTATCGCCCTGTTTCTTCCCTCTTCCAGTTCACTGCTTGTCAGTGCGCGGTCAATAATGCCTTTTATATCAGGAATTGAAGCTTCCGTCAGGGGATAACCCATTTTCGGCAGTGTCTCCAATATCCATATAGGGTTGTCGATCCATGCCGCATCATAAACTGCCGTGTCAAACTCGGTCTCTGAATAAATCACCGGTTTATCAAATACAAAAGCAAAATCAAATATAACTCCTGAGAAGTCGGATATCATAATATCTGCTTTTCTGAGGGTATCAAAATTGTTATTGGTAAAATCCCATGTCAGTTTTTCATCCTCTGGATATTCATGCATAAGGGAATCCATAAAAGCCTTATCAACGATCATTGACTGGGGATGAGGTCGGATTATCAGCTTATACCCAGTATTTATCAGAGCTTCTATAATCTTAGCGCCAAATTTGTTTATTATACTGTTTGCCCCCCATGACGGTGCAAGCAAGACCACGGGAATATCATTGTCCTGCTTGTTCTTTTGTTGATGCTTTAAAAACATGGTATCAAGATATGGAATCCCTACCATTTTCAATTCCTTAGGAGGACGGTTATGCTCCTCTTCAAGGCTTCTTATCTGATCCTCCTGATATTTACCGGCAATCAGTACAGCATCATAAAAATCAAGTCCAAACATCCTGTAAAGACTGACATCTCCCACCGCATGTGTGATATGCACATACTTCTTCACATTCCTGGACCTTTTCCACTGATAAACCTGAAGTCCCGGCGTAGTACTCAGGCATATACCGGCACTCATGACATTCAGTCTTGCCACCGCCCTGTTTATCGTGCCGATGTATTCGCATTTCACATATTTATACTCCCTTTTCAGTGCCGGGTCATCTTCAGCGCATGTCCAGTACACTATAGGTGTCTCCCTTTTTTCAAATTCATCACATATAGGCTCAAAAAGATTCCAGTACCTCTTACTGTCAGTGAATATCACATAGGGCATATATCCGCTGTCCTCTACCTTCTGACCTCCCTTTTGCAACATTCCCTTAAGTTTGAGCCTCAGCTTTTGGAAACCGAAAACCAAGATGGAGAATAATCCTATCACTATAGTTATCAGCATGCTTCCCGTACCGGGATCTATGTAAAGAAGTATCATTTAGGTATCTCCTTTTTTTTCCAGTTCTCTCTCTTAAATATGTTTTTGTGTACATCATATTCCGACGTGACGGGAAATTCTGTCTTATTCTCTGCATCCTCCAGTTGCCATGGTCCTTCTATTATAATAGTCTGGTCATGGCTGTTCTTCTCATTACTATTGATGATTTTTCCTGTGTATGGATTCGGAGCATTTGTGATCCCGCTGACTGCAATCGTGGGAACATCAGCCAATGTCATGAATTCATCAGACTCAGACAGTTCTTTATCATTAAAATCCTTATACATCAGAAGAGCGTTAGTTCTCTCTACATTAAGCCCTTCGTCCAGATGCATGTAATCAAACTGATTAAGATCTCTTCCATGATCAGATACGATTATTATACGTGTATTGTCATAGACATCATTTTCTCGAAGATAATCAAACCATTCACCTAGCCGAAGCAAAGCCGCTATATCCACATCGTAATGTTTCGCCTGATCACTGGTCGAAAAAGTCAGCCTGTTTCCTTTGCCGTCATCTTTTATTTCCTCCTTCCATGACTCATCATTCACTTTCGACAGATTCGTATAATCCGGCTCATCAAGAAGATATGGCTCGTGTGTAGAACAATTTGCAAACAACAGCAGCTGATCCGCCCCTTCTTCCTCAATATCTGTCAATCCTGTCAGGCTGATAAGCACACTGTAATTTTCAATAAAAGCGTCTTTGCGAACAGACAGCCAATCTGTATTAACAGAATAGTATAGTCCATCATCATACACGATTTTCTGTAAGCAGACCGGCATTATTCTCATTATCCCATATAAGAAAAAGCTTCTTTCCTGCATGGTGTCGGCCTCTTCTTTATTTGTCATGCTTGACATGTTATCATAGTTTCCTGCCAGCGCCCATGCGTCAACTCCCGGCAGATCATCATATATGGACAGATCCGGATTCCACTGATACCCCGCGTACGGCGGGTCGCATACAGTCACTTCAAACCCTTCCTTAGAAAAAAGCTTCGGCATCATTTTTAGTGCTTCATCATGTTTATCTTTCAAAAGCTCATTACTTCTTTCTGCCATGCCATCAGGGGTATACTCGTACCCACCGAAAAGGCTGGGGGCGCCTACTAATGTAGTATGTCCGAATGAAGTTGTATTGGGATAATATGTAAAGCCTGCAAACTGCTTATTAAGCTGAGGCGCTTCCTCAAAAATATAAGGGATATATCCGCTTATAAATCTGTCAAGCATTATGACCATCACATTTCTTCCCTGCCTTGAAAGCTTTATTACCTTTTGTTCATCTACGGGCTTCTTTGTTTCATACGCACTGTAATCCAGCGATCTTATTATCAGGTTCGTATTCACTGCGTTAACCATAAAAATTGCCGTATAAGATAACAGAAGCACTATCCCCAGCGGCTTAAGGAGGTTCTGCCTGTAAAGATACAGATATATGATAACTCCCGTAATAACAGCAATTATCAGGATGTTTATTATGATTTCCATATTTGAATAGAAAATATCATTATCGAAGACCAGCATCGAAGACAGATTTCCGAGATTCTTTCCAAAAAGAAGATAATCTGTAGATGCTATACATACTAGGGATGTTATTATGAACTCTATTACACCCTTAACCCGCTCTTCGCACATTGAATAGAGTACGCCTCCCCATACCAGGAAATATCCGATTGCAATGCACAATGTGCTGGCTGCAAATCTAAGGGGCATTTTATTGTTCTCAAAATCAAAAAACTCCTCAGGAGAGGACCTCAGTACTGCAGTGGGAATAAGAAGACCTACGAGCATCACAAGGACTGCAGCCCAAAGAAAATAATTGCCTTTGAACGGGGAATGTATGATCTCTTCTGTTTTTTTCTTCTTTTCCTTTCTGCCTGTTATTTTCATGATTAAAAGCGGTATCTGCAACACTATCAGGATTATAAACATGAATACGAATCTCTTCACAGTGTACAGCTTTCCTATGATCAGAAGAACAATAAATATCACTAGCCCCCCTATGCTTAGAACATAGCAGAACACCTTCGACGGATTTGGTATAAGCTTCATAAAGATATTCTTCACGAGCGAAAACAGGTTGTTAAGTGTCCAATACAGGACAAGTCCTGAGGGACTGTGATAAAGAAAGACCAGAAAAACAGCTGCAACTGCATATAGCTGTATCTTATCCTTTAGCGGGCTTCCCTTTGTATAGATCACTCCCGATACTATATTGATCAGCGTCATGACTATCGGCATAAGGTTGATGCTGTGTCCGAAAAGCCTGATAAGCTGATCCTCCTGTCCAAGGTCTGTAAGAAAAAGGAATGATGCTTCCTGTAGTATCTCAACATTGGAAAGAAAATGGTATGCCGCAATAAAGAAAGGGATCTGTAGCAAAAGTGAAAGTGACCCCCTCAGCACCTGAAGCGGGGAATAACCCTGCTCATAATACAACGTGTTCATCATCATGATCCGCTCATCTCCGTGGAAAGCTTTGCGGATATGCTTAACCCAGGGTTCTATCCTCTGACGGTTCCTTCGTTCTTCCTCCTGCATCTCATCAGATCTTTTATACAGCGGAAGTATCAACAGATTTACCATTAAACTGACGCCCACTATGGCAGGTCCCGGCGAACACAACACCCTCATTGCCATATCAAAAAATACCTCTATCATAAGTTCGATAGGATAGATTATTATTTTATACAGGTATGCCATATGGTTTTCTCCAAGCATTTGGATTTGAATTATCAGTCGATTATATCACCCGGAAACCGTATATACAATCTAAACAGTCCATAGTCAAATACCGCCTCCTTATATTGTGTAGATAATTATGCCCAAGATAATGATAACAATTGCAAAGATCTTCTTTTTAGTGATTTTCTCATGGAATAATCTTACTCCCCAGAATGATATATATATATAACTTGTAGCCTCCAGAAGAGGTCCCATAGATAACGGTATCCCCCTGTATGCAAGTATTGACATAAATGTTGTTAGTACAAACAAAGCATATGCGCCGATCACCAACGGATTAAGATACTCACGAACTTTAGAGCTGTATTCCTTCATAGCAGATTTCTTAAGCATCACCTGAGAAACAGAACTGAGAAACACACCTGTAAGAAGAATCATAGAATACATCAGAACTTTTTTATCCATCTGTCTCCTTCTCATCCATCAAGGAGAATAAAACCACTCCTGAAACAACTATCATAGCCCCTATAAGCTTTCCTGCAGTAATTGTTTCGTGAAAAAAGAGCCTTCCCCATATGATCCCCCACACTATGGTTACTGCTTTATTGGAAAAAGCGGTTGTTAACGGCAGGCGCTTTATTATCTGCTGCCATCCTATTGCATAAAAAACCAGAAGAACTATAATGCAGGAATAGTACAGAAAAAATTCTGCACTTAAAAATGGAGTCCCGGACGCCAGTTTACTGAATACACCGCTCAATGAATAGATCATAAGCATAAGGTGCAATATTATTAAAACTAATATATCTTTATTCTTATGCGATTGCAATTTACTAATCCTCGATACCTGGCATATATTCCAGTAATTGATCCACGCTCGAAGCCTTCATGACAAAATATCCGAGCCGGGTTGAACTATCCGATATCTCACCCTTTAAAACACTAGGGATGTCTTCTTCAACAATATACTCGGGATGCTCATGTCGTAATTTTTTGTAAACTACCATATCATCTTCTGAACAGATGAAATGAATGCCTGCTGCATCGCTTTCTTCAATCCGATCCAATTGAGGTTTTTTGCCCATCGAAATATCAATAACTGCTTTAAGAAAATCTATCCCTGTTGAATACCGGACTAAGGAGCTGCCGATAAGGTCGCCGCCCATCCGAGCTCCTATCTCAATGATGGTTATCTTTCCATTGTTGCCTATCTTTACTTCTGAATGAGAGGCTCCATTTGTTATTTTAAGACTGTCCAGGGCATGAAAAACTATATGTCTTATCTTTCCCTCGATTTCATCACTTATAGGTGCCGGCTCAAGATGTCCTGTTTCGATAAAATGCGGTGCTCCGGTAGTATACTTTAAGGTAACTGCAAGAAGATGATGTTCGCCCATATATGAAATACATTCTATACTATATTCACTGCCGTCAACATATTCCTCTATAAGCGCCTCTTTAATAAATCCCTGTTCTTTTGCCTGTTCTATTGCAAATCCCAGTTTTTCTTTATTATCAACTTTATATATACCTCTGCTCCCGGATCTATCTAGAGGCTTTATTATTACAGGATACTCTATTGTATCATCGACATCATCTAAAGATCGAACTAAAACGCTTTTAGGTGAGGGATCACCATTTTGCTCAAATGCCAGTCTCATATTATGCTTATTTGTCGTAAGTTCAGTACTCTCTAAGCTGTTACCGGCCAACCCCATTTTATCTGCTACAAAATTCACAGTCACAACAGCCAAATCGGAACCTATGCTGCATATGCCATCGATACCAATTTCCTGACATCGCTGCAATACCAGTTCCTTATCCACAATGCTTATGGGATAAAAAAAATCGGCGGCATCCTGTCCGACATCCTGTTTTGCCCAGGCGAAAACATGTGTCTCCAATCCCATTTCTTTTGCTTTTAATATCAGTGGCAGCTGCAAATATGAGGCGCCTATAATAGCAAGTTTTTTCATAATATTTTATCTTTAACCGTAAAACGATCTTATTTTATCTACTATGTAGTCCACTTCCGCTAAAGTCAGTTTATAATGCATGGGAAGCCTTAGCAGTTTTTCTGATTCAGCAGTAGTAAAGCGATCTTGGCTGTTAAATCTGCAATACTTTTTCCCTGCCGGAGCCGAATGCAGTGGTATATAATGAAACACACTTCCTATACCATTGGACTTAAGAAATGATATAAGCTTTGTACGCTCTTCAATGTTATGTACTTTTATATAGAAAATATGGCCATTGTGTTTACAATCATCCGGTACCGTGGGTAATTCCAGATATCCATCTGATGCTAAACCAATTAACCCTGCGTAGTATCTGTTCCAGCACTTTATACGATGATTTGTAATATCTTCAGCCTTTAATAGTTGAGGATATAAATATGCTGCATTAATATCTGATGGCAGAAAAGAGTCTCCCTTGTCAATCCATGTGTATTTATCAATTTCTCCTCTGTAAAACTTAGATCTGTCAGTTCCCTTTTCCCTTAGAATTTCTGCTTTTTCAATATAATCTTCATCATTTATTACTATTGCGCCACCCTCACCCATAGTGAGATTTTTTGTTTCGTGAAACGAAAAACACCCAAAATCTCCTATTGTTCCAAGAAAAGAGTACTTGTATTTGCTCATAAATGCCTGGGCTGCATCCTCTATTACTTTCAATCCGTGTTTTTCAGCAATAGACATTATCATATCCATTTCACAGGAAACGCCCGCATAATGGACAACCATTATAGCTTTTGTCTTTTCTGTAATAGCCTTTTCTATCATGTTTTCATCGATATTCATTGTGTCCGGTCGGATATCTACAAAGACAGGAATGCCGCCGGAAAGTATTATTGCATTTGCCGAACTGGAAAAAGTATAACTTGGAAGAATCACCTCATCCCCTTTTCTGATATCACACAACATTACAGCCATATCAAGAGCTGAGGAACCGGAAGTAGTAAGCATTACCTTTTTTGCACAAAGAGTTTCTTCTATGAGCTTATTACACTTTTTAGTGTATTTACTATCTCCACAGATAGAGTGACTCGCTATCACTTCATGAATATAATCTTCCTCGTTTCCGATAAAAGCAGGAATATTAAACTGAATTTGCATATTTGCATTTCCTTTTTCAAAATACTGAATTATCTTCTGCTATAACGAATCAATCTCTTTTTTCTTAATCTGACGTATTACATACAACGGCCGTTCTTTCACTTGCATAAATATATTTCCCACATATATCCCGACAACGCCTATTACCATTATGATCATCCCGCCTATTAAAAAATTTGACGCAATAAGACTGGTCCACCCTACAGCAACATCGGCTGCAAAATGAAAAATGATCAATCCGATAATTACCAGTAAGGATATCACAGACATTAGTATTCCCATTCCGACAACGATTCTCAACAACTTATCTGATTGTGATGAAAGCAATTCAATTGCAAGATATAAACGTTTTCTGAAAGAATACGCAGATTTACCCTCGTATCTTTCGTCATGTTGGACATCAACCGTTGTATGCCGAAATCCAAGCCATTGCAAATACATCACATAAGCTCTGTGTATTTCCCTCATTTTACGATACTGGTCAATGACCTCCCGCTTGACGATGCTGAAATTACATATTGCTCCGTCATATTCCGTATCAGTCGCAAATCGATAAATACCATAAAATATATTTGCAAGGAAAACCTTAAGGTTATTATCACTTCTGCTGACTCTCCTGGCAAATACAACATCGTATCCTTCCATGGCTTTTTTATACAGCCGCGGGATTTCTTCCGGACGATCCTGCAGATCGCAGTCCATAACAACACACCACTCACCGCAAGAATAATCCAGCCCCGCTAAAATAGCTTTCATTTGTCCGAAATTTCTTGAGAGTTCAATTCCTTTTACATGACTGTCTTTATTACATATTTTTTCAATAATCTCCCATGAATTCTGGGGACATGCATCGTTAACCAGTATTATTTCATAATTATCTGTAAGAGATGTTATGCTCTCAGATAAACGTTTATACAATTCCCAAAGTGCTGCCCTGCATCCATACACAGGAATAATCACCGATATATCAATTTTACTATCGTTCTCAATACAACTCATAGTTTAGCTATTTTTATTCCTCATTTTTCCACATGCCATCAAATCGTTTTAATTCCCGTTCTTTTTTATAATCTTTCAAATATTCCAAATATGTAAATTGAGGAGAATAGCCTAATTCTTCACGGGCATTACTTATATCCATTACAAAACTTACAAATCCATCCCCATCCGGTTTTTCTATAATCATTGATTTGTGATCCTTTGGGGAAAATATTTCTATTATCCCTTCTATTTGTTCTCTTAGAGTAGTTTTGATCCCGGTGCCGGCATTATAGGTTCCGCCATTAACTTCCGCAAACAATGCCTTATACATCATTTGGCAAAGATCTTTAACATAAAGAATATCCTTAAACGCCTTAGGGTCACCCCACAATTCTATAGGTTCCCCTGCTGTAGCTCTTTCAATCATATAACGATACGCAGTGATCTTTTTTTTGCCATTAACGTAATAAAAGCTGTTTGGATGATATAAATATACGTTAGGGAGACGAAACACAAAGTTCTTCAATCCGAATTCCTGTTTATAGTGTTCCATGGTTTCTACTATCATGGTCTTAGTTATGGCATAGAAAGCATGATCACCTGTGTAAATAAGCTTTCGAGGAAGAGATGGTGATAAAACATCTGTTTTCCCCCACCATCCGCCTTGTTCAGACCAGGTCTGTGTATACAAAAATCGATCAGCTCCTGTTTCCCTTGCATATTCAAGAATCCTCACTCCGCCTGTGATATTTGTGTCAATATAAACAATTGGATCAAACGATTCTAAATATGCAGGCAATACCCCTGCCATATTAACAACAGCATATACATCCTTTTTAGGAAGCCTTTCAAAGTCATTACTATTTGTGATATCAACTCTGAAATACTCTATGCCCCTATTTTCAAAAAACTTTGTATTTTTTCTTCCAACTGCAATTATTTCATACTGTGAATTATCAATTTTACTATATAAATAATCCGTCAGATAAGCACCCACATTTCCTGTGGCTCCAAAAACAACTATTCTTTTCATTTGACTTCTTTTACAATCGCATGTACCCTTTAGTTACTCCGTAAAGCTTCTAATCTTCTTCGATTATTTCATAGACTACAGTTTCCTTCCCAAACCAACTCGCAACAGTCTGGTTTACCCAATAATCAGGTTTTTCACTTATTCCAATTTTCTTAATGATCCCCGTATATTCCGGAACGTCCTCCCCTTTCCTTTTTATCACAACATTGCTTTCGTTCGATTCCATAATCTCCGTAATAATACCTCTCTCAAATCCGCTTTCATCAATAATGTGTTCTACTTCCTTACATGTTTTTGTCCACGGCAGTCTTTGGATTACAGATTCATCCTCTGAATCCTTCTGTTGTATTAAAATGAGTGAAAAAAAACAAAACAAAACAAGCATATATTCAGGTTTTAGTATATGTTTAATCAAAGATTCTTCTGACAAGTTAATCATTTTTTCCCTAAGCCAAGCTCCTGTATTATAAGCAGAGACTACTCCCCATAAAATAACCAGAAAATTAGCATTAAATAACACTCTATTAGGAATCGATGAATTGGAATAACCTAATGATGTACAAAACAAATTGCAGAAAACAGCAATAAATCCTGCCAGCCATAAAATGCATGGATTTTTTATTCTTCTTTCTGAATAACAAAATATCCCCAATAGGAGTAAACCAAGTATCCCTATGACTATTATTTCCTTTCCTAATAAATCAACATATCCGCCTACGGTATTGTTTATCCCAAATATAATTGCCTGTCCTATTTTTAAGCCGGATTGATCAAACTCCTCATGTCTCTTAAAATTTCCCGGTGCAAAAGCTCCAAGACATCCGCCTAATATCATGAACCCAAGGGGTATAAGATTTATTACACTAATGCTTTTATCTTTTTTGCTCCGTTCCCAAAAGAAAAGCAAATATAGGATTCCCGAACTGACTGCATTAATATATGAGAAGCAAGCCACAAATCCTAATATTGACACAAGAATTCCTCTCCATAATTTATTATCTTTCTCAAAATAGTCTGCCATAACAGTAATATTCAACATCATAAATATGATTGTCCATAAGTATGAATTCCCTACAAACCAATAAAAAATTTCAGGATATATGTCTGAATTAAGAATTAAAAACAAACAACTGCAAAACAATACTCGCGTAAAAAACACAAATCTCATATCATCTTCAAATGCAAAAAAAGCTTTTAAAATTGCTCTGATACAATAGTACAAAGTAATAACAAATATTAAAAAAAAGCCATCTAATACAAAACCAACTGTCAAGCTATTAGGGTCTGAAAAATTTAACGGGTTAAATACATACTGCATAAAGTTAAACGGCCATCCACCTCCCCAATTCATATAAAACGAGTTTGTTCTTTGGATAGCTGTAAGAATCGAAAATGGTCTTAAAGTCATGGTATAATCGTCTACCGCTGGAACTGTAAAAGGAATCGTTTCAAAAAAAGGGAAAATTATAAACAAAACAATCAGCAACCAGCTTTTTTCTTTTATATATCTTATTTTAATATCCATCTGTTTTCCTCACTAAAAAATAATGAACTCAGACCAACTGGAGTTCATTCTTTAACCATTCCCTGCTCTTTTCAGTAATGCCCTTATCCCTTATTTCGTATATGATATCACAATTCTTAATTGTAGTTAATCTGTGCGCTATTATAATCATTGTTCTTGTACCATGCAAGCTGTCTATGGACTCCATGACAGCCTTCTCTGTATCATTATCCAACGCAGAAGTAGCCTCATCTAACACAAGTATCTTCGGATCAAAATACAGAGCTCTTGCGATACCAAGCCTCTGTCTCTGCCCGCCTGACAACTTCACCCCCCTGTCTCCTATCATGGTATCAAGACCATCAGGCTGTGATTTTATGAACTCCTCCAGCTGCGCTTCTCTCAAAGCCTCCCATATACGTTCGTCATCTACTTTTTCCGGATCCTCACCAAATGCCACATTATTCCTTACGTTATCATCTATAAGATAAATAACCTGAGGAATATATCCTATCACCTTATGCCACGAGTGGATATGTTCTAATGCATTTATTCCATCGGACATTATCCTTCCATTCTGAGGCTTCAATATTCCCAACACTATGTCAGCCATTGTAGACTTTCCTGCACCTGAAGGTCCTATTAATGCCACTGAATGATTGTGAGGAACAACAAAGCTCACATCCCGTATAACGTCCTCCTGACCCTCCGGATATTTAAATGTTATGTTTTCTATGGATATTTCTGTTTTAGCTTCAAATTCTGTCACATCTTTTTCATCTTCTGCCGCTCTCTGTGATATTTCATTCACTTCTATTAAATCATTGTACAGAGCATCAACAGCCGGTTTGCTAAACAGTATTCCTCCCATATACCCTGTTAACCTGTTAAATGATGGAAGCATACGAAATGCTGCCACTAAAAAAACTGCAAGAGTCGGAATAAATGCACTGGGATCTTCTCCCATATATATCCTCAAAGACATGATCAGTAACAGTCCGCAGATACACGCTGTTTCCATTACAGGTCTAGGCAGGCTGCCTATGAACATTTGCTTCCTTTGAACAGTCACCAGATCGCTATAACTCTTGTCATATTTATCAAGAAAATAATCTTCTTTATTTAGTATTTTTATTTCCTTGATACCATAAAGTGTCTGGTGTATCCATTTGCCATTTATGGCTGATTTTTCCCTTAATCTCTTTCCTAGTTTAACCGAATACTTCTTGTACAATCGTATAAACATAAGCATAAAGATACCCAAGCCTCCTGCTATACATATCGTTGATACAACATCCTGTATTAACAGGTATACTACGAGCATTACACAAACCATGGATTCCGTTGCAAATTGTGCCGCCTGTAAGATCAGGTTCCAGAACGAACTGACATCTCCCGTAACATTCCTGTTTAATTCAGCTATATTATGGGAAACATGAAACAGATAATCCTGCCTCGCATAACATTGAAGCATCCTAGTTGAGAGTCTTCTTTGATTAT
>JAEEGL012382936.1_pt1 | contig 16594 bp, 16 predicted proteins | sample 9134231 | NCBI WGS metagenome assembly JAEEGL01 (sample SAMN16246548, study PRJNA631951) | gut metagenome | biome: gut microbiome; feature: rumen; material: fiber-attached | host: Bos | place: Iran: Karaj | collected 2018-10 | reverse complement strand
TACATCGGTGAAATCGTATGCGCCTACATAATCCGGCCGGATCAGGAGGCATAGCATGAGCAGCATCTATACGAGGATCAGCGTTCGGAAATATCAGAGCAGGCCGGTAGAGCCGGAAAAGATCACCGAGATGCTCCGCGCGGCCATGCAGGCGCCGAGCGCGACGAACCAGCAGCCCTGGGAATTTTTTGTCGTGACAGACAGGGAAATCCTGAGCAAGCTGTCTGAAGCGAGTCCGTACGCGAAAATGACGAAAGACGCGCCGGCCGCTATCGTTTCCGCGTACCGGACGGACTGCCGGATCCCGGAATACGCTGAGATCGATCTTTCGATCGCCATGGAAAATCTCTGGCTCAGAACGGATGAACTGGGGCTCGGCGGCGTCTGGCTTGGTATCGCGCCGAACAAAGACCGCATGAAGAAAGTCGAGACGATCATCGGGATGCCGGAAACACTCCGCGCCTTTGCGGTCTTTCCCTTCGGTTATCCTGCGGAAAAACATTCGCAGCAGGACCGTTTTGATCCGGAAAGGATCCATTATCTCTGCTGATCGCAAGCAGATTTGAGGCTGATACGGTATCTATGCGGTAACAATTTTGAAAATATTGAAAAAAAGCCGTAATCTCTATGGAGGTTCGGCTTTCCTTGTGCTATAATTATTGGGATTTTGGCGAAGGGGGTTTCTTCGTATGAAATGTCGTTACTGCGGAAGTATTGACAGCCGGGTCGTCGACTCGCGTCCGAGCGAGGACGGCCTGTCCATCCGCCGCCGCCGCGAGTGCAACGCCTGCGGACGCCGGTTCACCACGTTTGAGCGGATTGAGGAAAATCCGGTCATGGTCGTAAAGCGCGACGGACGCCGAGAACCGTTCGAACGGGAAAAGGTTGCGGTCGGTATCCGCAAGGCTTGTGAGAAGCGACCGATCTCCGCGGATGTGCAGAACCGCATGTTGGATGAGATCTGCCAGGAAGTCGCAAACTCCAACGAGTCCGAGATCTCCACCCAGGTGATTGGAGACCTTGTCATGAAACAGCTCCGGAATGTTGACGAAGTCGCTTATGTGCGATTCGCCTCCGTCTACCGTGAGTTCAAGGACACCCAGACGTTTATGGAGGAGCTGCAGCGGCTTCTGAACGAGAAATGACGAAAGGCTCGTTCCGGTCTGTATACGAAGGCGTACCGCGCGCCTTCACCTATCACGACCTCGGAAACGAAGTCGGTTTGTTCCGGCTTCCGTCCTTTTCAGCATGCCCCGGAATCGACCACGGCTTCACTGCGAAGACCGGCGGTGTTTCGACAGGGCCCTTTGCTTCGCTGAACCTCAGTTTTACACGTCCGGAACAGCGGGAACATGTCATGGAAAACTACCGGATCTTCGCAAAAGCAGCGAGCATCCCATGGAAAAGCATGGTCATGGACTCCTATGAGCACGGGACAACCGTTTTGCAGGTCGACCGGCTCGATTGCGGAAGCGGATATCTGAAAGATCCCCTTCCTGCCTGCGACGGGCTCGTGACAAACGATCCCGCCGTTACGCTCATCACCGGACATGCGGACTGCATGGCATTCTTTTTCTTTGATCCAAAAAGACGAGCAATCGGGTTATGCCATGCCGGCTGGCGCGGCGCGCTCGCCCGAATTGGGAGCGAAGTCGTACGCATGATGAACGACTGCTACGGCTGCGATCCCAAGGACATCCTCGCGGGTGTCGGCCCCTCGATCTGTCCCCGCTGCTTCGAAGTCGGAGACGATGTCGCAGACATGTTCGAGTCGGCATTTCCAGACTGCCCTCTCCGTGGCGTAAACGCGAAAGGCAAAGCGACGATCGATCTCTGGCAGGTCGCCCTTTCCCAGTTTATGGAATCCGGGATCCTGCCCGAACACGTTGAACTCATGGGTGTCTGCACCATGGAAGATAACCGTCTCTTTTCCTACCGGCGCGACGGCCGCACCGGCGGAATGGCGGCTTATCTCAGGCTGCTGGAAGTGTAATACAAGGTTTTTTCCGTTTCCTCCGAGAAACGGAACAGATAAACAACAATACTGATCATCCTGTCCCGCCGTTGTGCGGTACAATCAAGGAGCAAAACGAATGAATAAGAAAAAACTCAAGACCTTACTTACCATCTGCATCATCGCGCTTCTCGTCATCGCAGGCGTTGTTACAGCGATCCTGCTGCGCAAAGACGCGCGCGGACTTACCACCATTCAGCGCAGCAAAGTTATCGCGAGCGCCGGCGGCGAGACCCTGACGATGGGCGAGTACGTGCTCGGGCTTGACAATGCCCTGAACTACTATTCCAACTACGGAACGACCTATACCGAGGACACCGTCCGTGAAGTGCAGGACAACATCATCGACCAGCTGCTGACGTCGAAGATCGCTGTCAAGAAACTCGATGAACTCGGGCTCTCCTTCACCGCGGAAGAACTCGCGCATATCAAGGAAACCGCGAAGGAACAGCTTGCTTCTCTCGAAGAGAGCATCGGCAAGCAGATGTCCTCGAGCGGCAACTTCAGCAATGCCGGTCTCCAGTCCCAGATCAACGAATACTTCACCCGCCAGCTTGGTATGAGCAAGTCGGCTTACCTCAAGTACGTTGAGAATCAGGAGAAGGCGGAGCACGCACAGGAAAAGCTGCAGGAGTACTATAAGTCCGAAACGCAGAACTACACGGATGAAGATCTTCGCACCTACTATGACGAGTACGTCCAGGACACCTATGCCGAAGGGTATACGGAAGGCACCTATTCCATGCAGATGTACATGTACCAGATCGGATACAGCCAGACTCCGTTCCTGTACGTTCCGGAAGGCTTTATCTATGTCGATGTAGCGAGCTACACCTCTTCCAACGAGGAAGAAGTCAACAATATGAAGAAGCGGATCGATGAAGGCGAGAGCTTTGACGATTTCGCTTCGCTCGCCGGCGTCACAACACTGCATGACACGCTGAAGGCACCGTACGCAATCGCTGAGAACGAATGGGGATACGCAATCGGTTCCGCCGATGCTTATACTCTCGCCAAGGGTCTCGAAATCGGCAAAACAGGCGCCGTGATCGTTCCGGCTTCCACGACCGCGGAAGGCGAAACGCCGAGTTCCTACACGCTTTATGTTGTCCGCAGGGAAGCCGGCACGCTGTGCGAGAACGGCGCAGACCACGGCATTGTGGACATCGACTATTACGACGGCGTCCGCTCCACCGTTAAGAGCGCTTTCGAAAGCAAGAAATTCTATGACATCGAGCAGGGCTGGCTGACCGGACGGACCGTTTCGGATACTGCCTACCAGTACACGGGGCTGTAATATGAGCAAAACCGTCGTACGAGTAATCTGCATCGTCATGGCAGCCATGATGCTGCTCGGCGTAATAGCCACTCTCTTTTCCGTGATCGGATACGCCTGAGGCATCTGTACAATAAAAAGACACCTGCGCGCGGACTCCCTGCGAAATTACGCGGGAATCCGCGTTTTTTCTTTTCAGGTTTAAGGTTGCTTTAAAGTTAAGCCATTATCATGTAAACAGTACATTTGGGGAAGAATGCATATGGCAAAAACCAATTCCAGAAAACGAAACAGAAGAAGAAAGACTCTGGTCGTTGTTCTCATTGTCATCGCACTGGTTATCGCCGGCGCTGCAGTTGGGGTGAAATTTCTCCGGCAGCGCGTCACAGAGACCTATGCGCAGAGGAGCAATGACGAAGCACAGACCGCGTCTGTCACAAGGGGAAGCATTTCCACCACGATCTCCGGAAACGGAACACTTTCCACCGAAGAGATCGTTGAGGTAACGTTGCCCTCCGGGATCGAAATCCGTTCCTTCTGCGTGAATGAAGGTGATACCGTTCAGGAAGGTGAACTGCTTGCCTACCTGGATCTGACCTCCGTCCTGACAGCTATGAACAATCTGCAGAATGAGCTCGAAGAGATCGATGATAAGATCGCTGACGCCGCAAAAGATACCGTGAGCACCAAAATCTCTTCAACCGTCACTGGCAGGATCAAAGCTGTTTACGCAAATGCCGGTGATTCGGTTCTTTCCGTTATGTATGAGCACGGTGCGCTCTGCATTATTTCGTTAGACGGCTATATGGCTGTCGATATTCCCGCTAAAAATGTTTCGAGGGGAAGCACAGTTCTTGTGACTTTATCCGACGGAAGCATTTATCCCGGCACCGTCAGCGATATCTTTTCTGATACCGCGACCGTACTCATCACAGATGACAAGCCTCTGCTTGGTGATACAGTCATTGTTGCTGACGAAAGTGGGAAAAAGCTTGGAAAAGGTAATTTATACGTACATCAACCCCTGAACGTGACCGGGTACGCCGGAACGATCACCCGCACAGCGATTGCGGAGAACACCCGTGTCACAAACAACCGCGTCCTGTTCTATCTGACCGATACCGCATATACGGCAGACTATGATGCCCTTCTGAAAGAACGTGCCACGCTCGAGGGGGACCTCGGCGAACTGATTTCCCTGTACAAAGCCGGCTCCGTGCGTTCCCCCGCTGCCGGTAAGGTGGAATCCGTCACGGATGAGCAGACCACGGAAGAAGTCACTCTTGAAACCACATCCGACTCATCCGACTGGGTATTTGCCACCGTGCAGCCCCAGGAGAAGATGATCGTGAACGCTTCGATCGACGAGTCGAACATCCTGTCGGTGGAACTTGGACAGACAGCTTCCGTTACGATTTCCTCCATCAGTGAGGAACCGTTCACCGGCGAAGTCACCTCGATCGAAAAAACAGGTACTTCGACGAGCGGTGTCACAGGCTATTCCGTGGAGGTCACGCTTGCCCGCTCCACGGAGATGCTTCCCGGGATGAGCGCCAAGGTCGCGATCCGGATCAAGGGTGTGGATAACGCGCTGCTGCTTCCGGAAGACGCTGTCACCAGGACTCGCGATTCCGCCTATGTTTATACCTCCGTGAATGAAACCACAAAGGAACTGGAAGGCATGACCGAAGTCAAAACCGGCCTTACAGGCGGAGGATACATTGAGATCACCGAAGGCCTGAAGGAAGGAGATACCGTTTACTACCGCAAAAAGCAGTCTAACGATTTCAGTTCCTTCATGTCCGGGTTCGGCGGAGGCAACAGTTTTAACGGAGGCGGAAACGGCAGCAACCGTCCCGGAGGAAACAGCCGTCCCGGAGGAAACGGTTCCGGCCGATCCGGTGGAAGCGGACGGAACGGAGGCTGATCATGATTGTTCTCCGTGATATTTGCAAAACATACCAGGTCGGGGACGAGATTGTGAAAGCGCTGGATCACGCCTCGTTGACCGTCAACGACGGCGAATTCGTCAGTATTGTCGGTCCGAGCGGCAGCGGCAAGTCCACCATGATGAACATCATCGGATGCCTGGACATTGCCGACAGCGGGGAGTACCTTCTCGATGACATCCCGATCGAAGACTATACCGAAAACGAGCTTGCACAAATCAGAAGCAAAAAGATTGGTTTCGTCTTCCAGAGTTTTAATCTGATTCCCCAGCTTACTGCTGCGGAAAACGTCGAGCTTCCACTAATCTATCAGCGGGTTCGCAAAAGCGAGCGGAAACGTCGCGTCATGGATGCGCTCGAACGGGTTCAGCTCACAAAGCGTATGCATCATTTGCCTTCGGAGCTCTCCGGCGGTCAGCAGCAGCGCGTGGCGATCGCCCGCGCGATTGCGGCGCACCCCTCTCTGATCCTTGCCGATGAACCCACCGGCAATCTGGACTCACATACAGGCAAGGATATCATGGATATTTTCCACAGTCTGCATGAGAGCGGGAACACGATCGTTCTCATCACGCACGACGACGGCATAGCAAAACAGGCTGGAAGGATGATCCGTATTCTGGACGGCCGGGTGCAGGAGGATACGATATGATCCAATCCTTCCGCATGGCATTAAAGTCAATATCCGGCAACAAAATGCGGGCATTTCTTACCATGCTCGGCATCATTATCGGTGTCATGGCTCTCGTCATTCTGGTATCTCTCGTTTCCGGCGCAACCGGAAACGTCACAGAGACCATCAGCAGCCTCGGCAGCGATTCAATCACTGTCAAGATCTCAGACGACAAAGGAAGCCCTGTCACAACGTCGGATCTCTCCGAATGGATGGAAGAAGACGTCTTTGGGTGTATAGCTCCGGCGCAGAGTGAGACCGTAACAGCAAAATACGGATCCGAGAGCGGGATCATGACTGTTTACGGAACTACAGCGCCGTATGAAAAGATTCAGAAGCTGGAAGTGCTCGTCGGAAGATTTCTCCGTACAGCGGATGAAAGCAATGTTTCCTACGTCTGTGTCATCAATGAGACAGCTGCCGAGGAACTCATCGGCTACGCGGACTGCCTTGGAGAGGATATCCGATTGAACGGAAGCCGCTTCACGATAGTCGGTGTTCTGAAGGATGACGACAATTCCCTGACCAGCCTGTTCCGCAGAGGCACCATGGTCGCGTACATTCCCTACTCTACACTCGTCCGGATCAGCGCGACCGCCACTCCCGTGATCAGCTCCTTCTATGTCAGCGCAGGCACCGGTGCCACTGTTGACAGTGCAGAGGAACGGCTGAAAAGCATCCTGACGGAGCGGTTCGACCAGGATGATGATGCGTTCACGGTCTCCTCGCAGAACGCGCTTGAAAGCGCGATGGGCAACGTCACTTCGATTCTCGCGGTCCTGCTCGGAGGTATAGCGGCGATCTCCCTAATCGTTGGCGGCATCGGCATCATGAACATCATGCTCGTAACCGTCACCGAGCGGACTCGTGAGATCGGTATCCGTAAAGCCATCGGTGCAAGCCGCGGCATGATTCTGACGCAGTTTCTTGTTGAGGCGGTCGTCATCTGCATGCTTGGCTGCGCACTCGGCATTCTCGGCTCATGGGGCATTCTCCGGCTCATCTCAACAGTGGTGTCCGGCCTCAATCTGTCTTTCCAAATGTCCGGATCAGTCGTGCTCGTCGCGGTTCTGTTCTGTTTCTTTATCGGCATCATTTTCGGCCTGTACCCCGCTAACAAGGCGGCGCGCATGGCTCCGATCGATGCCTTGCATTACGGCGGCTGAGGAGGTGGAGCCTGTATGAAAGCGAAAAAAGTCCTTTATTCCATTCTCCTGACCATCTTCTGTCTGATTCTGATCGCGGATCTTGCTGTCTGGTTTTTCGTGCCGGATCCGGAAGAGTCCGTTCCCGGTGCGGACAAGTACCGTCCGGACAACTTGTCTTTTCAGGATGATACAGATATACCGGATGGCATGGATGCCCCAATGGAATTCACCTTCTCTAAAGGAACCAGTACCTCGGACGGATCTGCAGACAGCAGCGATGCTGCATATTCCCGGCACCCGTCGAAACGCAGAAATTCTGAGACGGAAGAACCGTCGGAAGACACTTCGCTCCTTGGAAGAGCCATCGCGGCTGGAAAACTCGTTAAACCTTATCAGCTTTATATTCTGATCGGATCTGCGCTCGGCATCGTGCTCTGTATCGTCCGGCTCATCTTTATCGGAAAAAAGCTTCGTATGCTCAACGAAGCCGAGGAAGCAAGCGAACTCATCCCTTCACGCCGCGTCGCGGTATGGCCGGCAATTTTGCTGCTTCTTGCCTCACTCGTTCTCGTCGTTCTACTGTTCCCCGCAGGCGATACGCAATCGGATGCGGACGACGCCGTCGCAAACACGGAACTCCTCACCGGTATGGCGGAAAGAAAAAATGTCACCAGCCTCGTACAGGCGGCTGGTTCACTTGAAGAACAGGAATCCATAACACTTTCGATCCCGTCCTCCGTTACCGTGGAATCCGTCTGCGTGAAAAACGGGGATTCGGTCAGCGCGGGGCAGGTCGTCGCTAAAGCAGACCTTCCCTCGGTCATGCAGGCAATCGCCGCCGTGCATGAAGCGCTTGAGGATATCGACGGGAAGCTTCAGAAGGCACATGAAGCTAAGTCCGATTCCCCTCTCACTGCTCCTGTTGCCGGGACGGTAAAAGAAGTATATGCGATGCCCGGAGACAAAGCCATCGATGTCATGGAAGCATACGGCGCGCTGATGATGTTGAGCCTTGACGGCCGTATGGCGGTCATGGTTCCTGCAGGAGACAAACTTCTCATCGGAACCGCAGTGACCGTAACACTTTCTGACGGAACAGAGATCAATGGAGAAGTGACTTTTCTTGAGGAAGGCAATGCGATCGTAACCGTGATCGATCGGGGATATTCCTCCGGCGAGCAGGTATCTGTTCAATTGGGAAACGGAACCGTCATCGGCAGCGGTGCGCTGTATGTGCATAAGCCGCTAAAGATCACCGGATACATCGGGACGATTTCTCGGGTTTACCGTCAGCCGGGCAGCACCGTTTATGCTGGACAGTCCCTGATCGGACTGTCCGACACGTCGGATCTTGCTGAATACCGCCAGCTTCTGAAGGAACGCGGTGAATATGAGGAAGAACTCAAGACCCTGTTTGAGATCTATCAGACCGGTTATCTCTTCGCGCCCGAAGACGGCGTTATAAATGATCTCTCAGATGATCTGAAGTACGAACCGTTCACTCCGCCGCAGGCGGAAGCAGGTCTTTCGGTCCGCCGTCTGTCAGCCGGTCCCGAAGACGCTGATCCGAGCGAATACGTCCACTACGCGGGGCAGGTTCTCGAAAACGCGGGAGGACTTCTTTCCCTCAGAATCTCGGGGCCTGTATCTGTTTCCGATTATACTTCCATTCCCAGTGTATCCGGTTCCGCGATGACCGGCACTTATACGATCCCAGGATCAGCGCCTGTCTGGCTCTACGGCGGCGGATGGAGTTCAATTTCCTCCGGAGACATTCTCACGGGAGACAAAGTTCTGTTCACATTCGATCAGAACGGAAGCCTTGTTTGGGTAGTCGTGCAGCATACCTCGGGCAGCGTCACTCCGACACCTGAACCCGGTACGACCCCTGCTCCTTCCGCAGATCCTGCAGCGACTCCTGTTCCGGAAGGGACTCCGTCTCCTTCCGATCTGCCGGTGCCTTCCGGATCCGCACATCCTGATGCAACCCCGGTTCCGTCCGGGATCCCTGAAGACGGCGGAAACGGAGGTCACGGAAGCGGAGGATTCCATTTCGGGAGGATCAGTTTCGGCGGAATCAGCGGCGGAAGTTCATCTCAGAAAGAACCTGCCTATACGATTGGAACACAGGATCTTCTCAGCGTAATTCCACAGAAAAAAATGCTTATCACGGTATCTCTTGATGAACTCGATCTGATGAAAGTATCTCTCGGCCAGGAAGCTGATCTGTACCTTGATGCGCATCCGAGCGAGAAATACGCTGCGACCGTTACCAAGATCGATCCGGAGGGCGTAAACAGCGGCGGAAATACCAAGTATTCCGTTACGCTTGCCCTGGAACGTACAGAGCATCTGTATCCCGGCATGAACGGAACAGTCTGCTTCCCGCGCGAAACGAAAGAAAATGTCCTGACGGTTCCGCTCGCGGCTCTTACGGAAAACGGTAATTCGATCGTCCTCTATACGGGATACGACGAAAAGACAGATTCTCTGATCCTCCCCGTTGAAGTCGAGACCGGCATTTCCGACGGGACCGATGTCGAGATTCTTTCCGGTTTTTCCGAGGGGGCTGTTTACTGGTACCGCTACGCAGAATCCATCTCTTACGTGACGACAGACTCAGCTGAATAGAGAACCATTATAGAAAAAACGTCTGTGCCGGAATTCCAGTTCCGGATACAGACGTTTTCTTTTTCAGGTTTCGTTATTCTATGCCGTTTTCGCCTTTCTCCTTCTCCGGACACTCCGGACGATCAGCCAGACAATAAGCGCAAGGATCGCGAGTAATACGAACAGAATAATAATAACTGCCGTGCGGAATACCTTTCCGAGATCCATAACCTCTCCTATGACAGGCAGAGCCGTATCATATGTCCGTGCGTTTTCTTCCCCGCCCCTGAATGTGGCACGCAAAACACGGATACCTTTTTCTTCCGAGAGCAGTTCAAGCCCCGCGATCGCCTCCTTGTCCAGATTGCAGGCAGGACGCGCATAGGATGTCATCTCAAACACGCTTTTTCCGTTCACAGGATAGTCCATGACCGCGCCGAACGGGAAAACAAAGCCAACATCCAGCGGGAATGTCGGAATGTGCGGCGAACGGAGCCAGTATCCAGCAGCCTCTCCTTTATACTGCGCTACACGGGAACGGGCGTCAGCGAACCCATATGCCGGATTGATGATCTCCTCCACCGACAGCAGAAACAGCCGGTCTCCATTCAGCACGTTTTCTGCCGGATCGAAATCCACAGTACCGTTCGCAGCGCCGGGAAGCGGTATGGAGAAACCCGGGATCACGATCGCTTCATCCGATTTATACGCGGGCAGAATCGCGTTTTGCTCGGCTTCTGTGAGATGCTGTTCCAGAAAAGCGCTGCACCAGGACTGGATGTCGCTGCCCTGGTAGTCCGTCGCTCCGGGATGTTCTGCGGCGTACGCTTCCCCGCGATCGGAAAAAGATACCGAAGGATCTCCCGAAAGCTGCCGGAACACAAGCGGTTCCCCGTTTTCTCCTCCGACCAGATTCAAGGAAACAAGAAACACTCCTTCCGTTCCCATATTGGTATGTGCACCATCGAGCACCAGCCATTTCCCGTCATAGCCGCAGGCTTCGTCCGGTATTCCGAAACAAAGGATATCTCCGGTCCGGATTTCTTCCGGGAAAATCATGTCTGTCTCCGAAACCGCAGGTATGGCAAGCGCCAGTATAAGGATCGCCAGCAGCAGCGCTGGCATTCTTTTCAATGTATTCATGGATCCGTACTCCCTTCCGAACAGTGTTCTATCACAGAACGGGTCCCTTCCGGTTCCTGTGATCTGTTTCAACGCTATTATCCTGTTTCATCGGTTCATTTTCCACAAAGCAAGCCTATCCTTTCTTTCCTGCGTCACAGATTAGATGACTGTATGCTATTTGCGCGTCAAGAGGCAACACCGGGTTGCTTTTCTTTCGCCGGAAGTTCTGTTATACTTGGATCATCAAACAACAGGAGGAACGGTCATGGAGATCAAGGATATCCTGAAAAACCTGAGAGAAAAGAACCATCTGACACAGGAGCAGATGGCGGAACGTCTGGTCGTCACGCGGCAGGCGGTCAGCCGCTGGGAGACCGGAGAAACACAGCCGAATACCGAAACGCTGAAACTGCTTTCAAAGGAGTTCGACATTTCCATTAATACACTGCTTGGCTCCCCGAGACAGTTATACTGCCAGTGCTGCGGGATGCCGCTTTCCGAAGACAGCATGATCAGCAGAGAACCGGACGGGTCCTTCAATGAGGACTACTGCACATGGTGCTACACCGGCGGCAGTTTCGTGTACGCTTCCAAAGACACTCTGATCGATTTTCTGGTCAGTCATATGCCGAATCCCGAGAATATACCGGATCATGAACGACGTGTTCAGTACGACAGCTATCTGTCTCAGTTGAAACACTGGAGATAGACTTTTCCATGCATCCAAGGTGATACGGCCGCTGTTCAGTGTTGGTTCCACGGAGATGATCCGTGGTTTTTTGCACTTTCTACTGAAGAACTTATGCTGTCATGCTGCAAAACGGTGCTGTTTCCGTTGCTGTTTCAGGATATATCCGATACGATGATGAAGGAATGCCGGAATCTGTTCGGATCAAGGAGGCCCCATGAAAAGAAATGTCACTCTTCTGCTGCTCATCTTCTGTTTGCTTCTTTTCTTCATCGCCTGCGCGGAGAAGCCTGCTCCCATGCCTGAACTTGTTGGACTATCGGTCGATTCTTCCAATGCACATTACTGGTATGTCTCCGGAGAAGATCTGGACTCTGACGGGCTTGTCATAACAGCAGAATTCTCCGACGGAAGCACCCGTGAGATTATTGCTTCCGACTGCACCTTCGATAAGCCTCCGTTCGCCCCGTACGGCGAAAAGGAAGTGACTGTGCACTACGGAGACCTTACCGTCAGCTATCCGATCTACGTCTGCACTTCCTCCAAGGAAACTCCTGTCTATACCAATTACACCGTGCGCAAAAACGAAAACGGTACACCGGTCACGCTGACCGCCGCGCTTGTCGGAGAAAACAAACCGTTCGTTCTGATTCTGCCGGGCGGCGGTTATACCTCCGCGATCTACAGCGGCCAGGAAGGCGCAGGTTATGCGGAATACATCCGCAAACTCGGCTGGAACGCGTTCGTTCTGGAATACTCCACAAAAATGCAGCATCCCGCTCCGCTCGAAGACATCAGCCTCGCTCTTGAAATCATTGAACAGAACAAGGATTTCTTCGGTGTCTCGATGGAGAACTACGCAGTCTGCGGCTCTTCCGCAGGCGGACATCTCGCCGCTTCCTGGTGTACGAAAGATATCGGCTATGCCGTTTATGAAAAACCTCGTCCCGCCGCCGCGATCCTTGTGTATCCGGTCATAAGTTTTCTGGGCGAGAGTGACGGAGAAACTCAGCGGAATCTGCTTGGTAACGAGCCTTCCGACGAGCTGAGACATCTGCTCAGCATTCAGGAGCATGTCGACGGCGATTATCCCCCCACCTATGTATGGGTATTTGTCGAGGACGGTCTGAAAACAAATGCAGAACTGATGGAAAAGACGTTGGAAAAGGCCGGCGTGGAACATATTGCCAGATATTTCACAGGCGGCCGGCACGGCATCGGCCTTGCGGAAGGAACAGAAGCAGAAGGATGGCTGACTGAAGCTGTCGCATTCTGGCAGGATCATATCAATTAAAAAGTATTTGGTCACGGAACGCAGCTGACGCCGGAAAGTATCCTTCCTTTTCTGAATTTCCTTGTGAAATAATCTTCTGTCAAAAAAAGGTTGACTCTTACGTTACGTCATAGTTTATACTGGACTCACCAAGTGAAAAGAAGGTGTTTTCTATGATGACCGTGCACGAGGTAAGCAGGCTTGCTGGTGTGAGCGTGCGCACGCTCCAGTACTATGACAGGATTGGCCTGCTGTGCCCCCAGGAGCGTTCCGGAGCAGGGTACCGGCTGTACGGGGAACAGGATCTCGAGAGGCTCGGAAATATTCTCCTGTTCCGGGAACTTGAATTCTCGCTGAACGAAATCAAGGAGATTCTGGATTGTCCCGGATTCAACAGAGATCTGGCGATCGAACAGCAGATCGAAATGCTCACTCTGAAAAGGGAACATCTGGACAATCTGATCGCCTTCGCGCTTGGAATTCAGAAAACAGGAGCACAGCCTATGGATTTTTCCGCTTTTGACAGCAGCAAACTGGACGAATATGCAAAACGGGCGAAGGAACAGTGGGGAGAGACCTCCGCATACAAAGAGTATGCGGAAAAGTCGAAAAACAGGACGAAGAAAGATCAGAAGCTTCTCGGTGAGCGGTTCATGCTTCTTTTCAAGGAAGCCGGAAGCATGAAAGGCTCTGATCCGGCGTCGCCTGAAGCGCAGGATCTTGTAAAACGGATCCAAAGCTACATTACAGAGAACATGTATACCTGCACAGACGAGATTCTTTCCGGTCTCGGTCAGATGTATTCGGCAGGTGGTGAGTTCACTGAAAGCATCGACGCATGCGGTGGCACGGGCACATCTGCGTTTGTCAGCAAAGCAATTATGATCCACTGCCAAAGCAAACAATAACCTAATAAAAATACCGGAAGCAGATTAAAATCTGCTTCCGGAAAACCAAGTGTGAAATACCGACTGTATTCTCACACTTTTTCTTTTGTCGGTTCCTGTTCCTCCTCGGCAAAGTCCGTGTCCATCGCGACCTGCAGCGTGTATTCCGGGAACGCTTTCTGCACGTCCGCGACCGTTTCCTGATACACCGCCCTTCGGTCTTTCGCGGCGAAACTGACCACAATGTCAAAGCGCATGGACTTTTCTTCTTTCACGAGATAGAACCCGTGCATCTGCGTTACATGCGGATGAGAGAACACGATCTCTCTGACCTTTTTCTGCATCTCGATGGCTTCTTCGTCCTTTGTGTTGACGGAGTATACTCCGATCGCCGTCAGAATGACCTTGTGCCTGCGATATACTTCCGTCTGGATGCTCCGGAGCAGCCGGTCCAGCATGTCCGCGGAATAGGTATCCGGTACCTCGATGTGAACGGATCCGTTCCATGTATCCGGCCCGTAATTGTTGAGGACCAGATCGTACGCTCCCTGTACGCCCGGAAAGCCCAGGACCGTACCCTTGATGGCTTTCGCAAGCTCCAGATCGTTCTGTTCACCGAGGATCTGCGAGATCGTATCCTTCAGCATGCCGATGCCCGACTTGATGATCACAAGGGAAATAACCGCGCCGAGCCATGCCTCAAGCGACACGTGAAAGATCATGAAAATGATCGCCGCCACAAGCGTGGACGCCGAGATGATCGAATCCAGCGTCGCATCCTCACCGGAGTTGACGAGGCTGTCCGAATTGACCTTTTTCCCGACGCTTTTCACGTATCTGCCAAGGAGGATCTTCACGATGACCGCGACCCCCACGATGATCAGGGAAACGGTATTGTACTCCGGCGTCTCAGGATGAATGATCTGCTTGACAGACTCGACAAGAGATGTGATGCCGGCGTACAGCACGATCACGGAGATGATCATGGCGGACAGATATTCGATGCGCCCGTAGCCGAACGGGTGCTTCCGGTCCGGTTCCTTCCCCGCCAGCTTTGTTCCAACGATCGTAATGAGGCTGCTTCCCGCGTCGGAGATATTGTTTACCGCATCCAGTATGATCGCGATCGAGTTGGTAAACAGTCCCACCGCCGCCTTGAATGCCGCCAGCATCACGTTTGCGGCGATTCCGATCACGCTGGTTCTGACGATTGTTTTTTCACGGGAGATTCCATCCCCCGTCCCTTCCTGTATGTTATGCATTACTTTTCCCTTTTATTCCGCAATTTTCTTCGCAAACTCTGCAGCGGCTTTCAGATCTTCTTCATTCGGTCTTCCCTTATGGAAAGCCTTGAATTCGCCTCTGCAGTGGAATTCGCGCTCGTCCATTGCGATTCCGGCTTTATCCGCTTCTGCCTTGACCTTCTTCCATGTGGAGTTCAGCATGGCTGCGGAGCCGAAATTCGCGATACGGCCTACTTTGTTTTTATCCAGCGAGCGGACGAAATCCCTCACTTCCGGATCAATGGAAAAGGCGTAATAGGAGTTTCCAAGGAAGAGGACATCCACGGGCTCTTCAACCGGCGCGCTGATCGGAAGCGCTTCAACGCCGACCGCCTTTGCGACCGCTTCCGCAAGTTTCTTCGTATTTCCCGTCTTGGTGTAATATCTGACTGCGATCTTCATATTCTTGATCCTCCTGGGATTTATTGAACTGTTTCTTACAGAGCTGCCTCAACAGCTTTCTTTACGATGTCCATATCTGTGGTCGGCTCGAACCGCGCGATGACCTTCCCCTCACGGTCAACAAGGAACTTTGTGAAATTCCATTTGATGTACGCTTTGTCGCCGAATGCCTTGTTGTTCATGCTTGCAAACTTGTCAAGCATCGCGAACTTCAGCCCCTTGCCGAAACCTTCGAACGGCTTCTCCGTTGCCAGGTACGCGAACAGCGGATCTGCTGTTTCGCCGTTGACGTCGATTTTTTTGAACTGCGGGAAATCCGCTCCGAATTTCAGCGTGCAGAACTCGTGAATCTCATCCTCGCTGCCCGGCGCCTGATTCGCAAACTGATTGCAGGGGAAATCCAGAATCTCAAATCCCTTGTCTTTCAGCTCCTTATACATGGCCTCCAGGGGATCATAGTGCGGAGTGAAGCCGCAGCCTGTCGCCGTGTTCACAATAAGCAGAACCTTTCCCTTATAATCGGAGAGACTCACTTCGTTTCCTTTTCTGTCCTTAACCGTAAAATCGTATACCGTCTTCATGATTCCTTTTCTCCTTTGATTACTTTTCTTTGTCTGTTTTCTGATTACCAAGCAGTTCATACAGCAGTGTGTACAGTTCTTTCGCTTTGTCCTCGGAAAGACCGATGCAGCTTCCTACGCGGAGAGGCACGTCCTTCACCTGTTCCTGCAGCCTTTTGCCCTTCTCCGTGAGCGTTACTACGACGACACGGTCATCCTTCTCGCTTCTGTGTTTTTCGATGTAACCTTCCGCCTGCATTTTCTTCAGCAGAGGTGTCACAGTCCCATTATCCAGCCAGAGCCTCTCGCAGATCTCCCCCACCGGAACATCGTCCTTTTCCCATAATACGAGAAAGACGATATATTGCGTATAGGTCAGTCCGAGTGGCTTCAGCAAAGGCGTATAGAGATTCGTGACGTTTCTCGCTGCGGCATAGAGCGGAAAACAAAGCTGGTTTTCGAGTTTCATCAACTCACCTGAATCATATTCCATGACGCCTTCCTCCTTTTTATATTTGATACAATTTTATTTTATCAAATATATTTTACGTTGTCAAGACCTGATTTCAAAAAACATTCCGGCATCATTCCCGGAATGTTTTCTGATGTGTTGCGTTATTCTTTTTTCTGTCAGGAGATCTCCCAGATGACGGTTACGGTATCGGACGATTCAATATCATCCGGTTCAATGTTCAGATCGTATGAT
>JAEEGL012143014.1_pt1 | contig 16594 bp, 13 predicted proteins | sample 9134231 | NCBI WGS metagenome assembly JAEEGL01 (sample SAMN16246548, study PRJNA631951) | gut metagenome | biome: gut microbiome; feature: rumen; material: fiber-attached | host: Bos | place: Iran: Karaj | collected 2018-10 | reverse complement strand
GTTTACGGGAATTGTCCGTAATTATCTGCCTCTCGCCGAGACCGAGGTCCCGCTCGCATACTACAGCCGCCGCGCCCTTTTCAAGCATTTCCGCAGCCGCCGTGTGTCCGTCGAAGCTGCCGCCTTTGATGCAGACAAAGAGGCTGCCCTCTGTCACCTTGCGCGTATCATCGGTCACAGAACTTATCTCGGTATCACCTATGGCGGTAACGGCGTTGTTTTCGATAAGGTCACTTAATTTCATTATGTCTGCCTCCTGTCTTTCTGTTTCTCTTTCTTTATTGCTTAATATATTTCTCTGATGTTATAAAATCAGTCAGTAAAGGTCTCGGTCTCGAATTCAAGCTCTATTACCGTACCCTTGGCTACTCTCTTGCCGCCATCTATACTCTGCTTCTTTACCGCCGAGCCGTCCTGAACGTTGAGAACTCCCTTTGCTATATAGTTCAGGTCATATGCGCTGAGCGACTCATTGGCCACCTGCGGCGAAACTCCGATGAGATACGGTACTGTCACCATTTTCTCGCTCTCGCTCAGCTTCTCGGTATAAAGGTATACGCAGCCGTCCTTTGCCATAGCCTTTCCTGTCTGCGGCGACTGCTCAACGACCTCTATCCCGTTGCCCTCTACCTTGTATTTTATACCCTTTTCTTCGAGGTTCTTTATTGCATCGTCAATGCTTGAGCCTGTGAGGAGCGGAACCTTTACATCGAGGTTTTTCATCTCCTCCTCATTGTACTCGGGGCTCATGCCGAGATACGGAAGTATCTCCTCAAGCATGCTTGCGGCATAGGGCTTTGCGACCTTGCTTCCGTAGTACTGCTGGTCGCCTGCATACGGCATATCGCCCAGTACAAGAAGTATGAGCTCGGGATCATTTGCAGGAGTAAAGCACATATACGAAGCACCGTACTCCAGTCCGCTTCCCTCGGTGTCGTTATTGTCTATAAGGTAACGCATTACCTCTTTTTCGCTTCGGCGCTCGGAGGTTCCCGACTTTCCGCCGATAGCATAGCCCTTGATATAAACGTTTCCCCTCTGGTTGTCTGTAACTACATTTTCGAGAGCCTTGCGCATTTTTGCGGAGGTATCCTCCGAAATTACCTGACGTCTTACAGTACGCTCATTTTTGAGAACCGTATTTCCGTCTCCGTCCACTACCCTGTCAACAACATAGGGCTGAAGCAGATAGCCGCCGTTGATAACGGCGCTGCACGCTGTTATAAGCTCTATTGGAGTAACGGTCTCGCACTGTCCGAATGAGGAATATGCAAGGTCGATGTGGGTCATAGCTTTTCTGCCCTCAGTTTCTTCAATGGGCGGAAGGTCTCCCACTACCTCATACGGAAGGTCTATGCCTGTTTTTTCAAGAAAGCCGAAAGACTCAAAATAGCTGTGGAACTTTTCGATTCCCAGTATCTTTCCAAGCTCCATAAAGGCGGGATTGCATGAATCTGTCAGCGCCTGCTGGAAGTTCCTCAAGCCGTGTCCCGGGTATTTGTTATGACAGTGTATCCTCAGTGTGCCCTGTCCGTCGGGGAGATCCTCATAGCCGTTGCATACGTGGGACCAGTGGTCAAGATCTATGGTCTTTTCTTCAAGTGTAGCCGCTGCGGTTATTACCTTGAATACAGAGCCCGGCTCGTAACGCTCGCTTATGCACTTGTTTCTCTTCTGTCTTTCGAGAGCCTCGGATTCGTACTTCTCAACGTCCTTTTCAGTGGGATTGTACACCTCATCCTCGGCGTAGATCTTTTTCAGGAGCATATCCGTATTGAGCTCTCCGGGCTTATTAAGGTCAAAACCCGGATATGTGGCCATGCCCATTACAGCTCCTGTTTTCGGGTTCATAAGTATAGCGCAGGCACGGTTCTTGATATCAAAGTCCCTGCACATATCCTTAAGATTCTTTTCAAGGATATACTGTATCTCTCTGTCGATAGTGAGATACACATCAGAGCCGTCCTTCGGCTCGTAGGTCTTGGAGTACTTATACGGCAGAGCCTTTCCGTTTGAATCCTTTGCGGAAATGGTCTTTCCGTCTACGCCGGAGAGGTACTCGTCGTAGGAAGCTTCTATGCCGTAGAAGACGTTGCCGTTCGTATAACCTACAACGCTTGACGCAAGATCCTCCTGAGGATAATAGCGCTTTGTATCTTCGTCATAGCCTATTGATACGAAGCCCATTTCAGCAAAATACGAATATATCTCGTCAACTGTGTTTTTCTCGACCTTTTCCTTTAGCTTTACATACTGTCCTTCCTTTTCGATAGCGTCCCTGAACTTTCTCTGCGGCATTTCAAGCTTTACCGATATGAACTCGGTTGCCTTATCCACGAACTCGTCAGCAGACGCGGGAAGCGCGTCTGTCTCTTTGCCCTCATCATCATAGCGGGGCACATATTCTCCGTTTGCCTTGTCCAGATTTCTCTTGTCGATAAGCTTCTGAAGGCGCTTTTTGTCCTCGGCGAACTGCTTAGGATCAACGAATACCGTATATACAGTGGCACTCTTTGCAAGGGCTACGCCCTTTGCATCGTATATCGAGCCTCTGTGGGCAGATATGGACATCGAGCCGAAATGCTGGTCGTTCGCCATATTCTGATACTTTTTATTATCAAGCACGGATATCTTGAAAAAATTGCCTGCAACCGATGCAAACAGCAGACTGAAGACGGCTGTCATGACGAATTTTGTCCTGAACCGCATCGTCTTTGACGGATTTGTATTTATCACCTTAGATATCTTCCTTCCGTGATTAACTGAATAACTATCTATAAATAAATAAAGGCAGGGTTTTTCTGTGCCCCGCCTCTGAACATCTTATTTTTCTTCTGGGATGTCCTTTTCTTTTGATACGACGAAGGATTTATCGCTATTCAAGCGTGGAATTGCCGTTCCCGGGTACCTTTTCTCGCCCGGACCCGGGAACTGCGATCCCATAATTACGATCACCCGCTGTATCTCCTTGTTCTACATATGACTTCGGCATTTATATATTTTTTGATCGCCGATAGTATTCTTTTTATACGGGCAGTCCTTTTGTATATTTATATTGACACTACCCTCTGAAATATTCCACGCATTTGTCGAAAAGTGACTTTATTTTCGCGATCAAGCCCTTTTCCTGCTCCGGAATAGTTACGACATCACCCGTCTGTATTTTAATATAGTTGATCTGGGAGGAGTTTATCTTCTCCATTCCAAGAGACTTTGCGTATTCCTCAATGCTCTTGGCAGATACCTTACCTTCAAGTTCAGACTGGAGTCTTACATTTTCGGCCGCGGCACTTTCAAGCTTCTCGTTCATGGCGAACACCTTGTTGTACATGGTATTGCGCTTATCAAGTGAATAGATGACCGAGCCGAGCAGTGCGGCTGCAAGGAGCGACACAAAGATTATTGACATAACAGAGCCGCTGCGGGCTTCGTTCTTTGTCATACGTATCTCCTGCTTGCGCTCAGCGTCGTCCTGAACGGCATCGCCTTTCACGGTTGTCTCGTCCTGATCGGCGTCGCCGTAAATGTCATCAGTATAATAATAGCGTACAGTGTTTTCAGCCATTGCTTTCCGCACTCCTTTCTATTATTCTGAGCTTCGCACTTCTGCTTCTGTTGTTTCTTTCAAGTTCTTGTTCGTTAGCCTCTACGGGCTTTTTGTTTATAAGCTTTCCAAGCGGTTTGCGTCCGCAGACACACTGTGGAAAATCGGGCGGGCAAATACATCCCTTGCACCATTCCGCGAATTTTTTCTTTACTATTCTGTCCTCTAAGGAATGGAAGGTTATCACCGCAAGGCGTCCGCCGCTTCTCAGACTGAAGAATGCGTCCCCGAGTCCTTTTTCAAGGTGCTCGAATTCTCCGTTGACAGCTATCCTTATAGCCTGAAAGGTTATTTTGCAGGGGTTCTTTTCACGTCTTGCCTTCTGAGGTACGCTTTCCCTTACGATGTCCGCAAGCTGCAATGTGGTCTCTATCGGTGAAGCCGCTCTTGCGCTGACGATATTTGAAGCAATTCTTCTGGAGAATTTTTCTTCCCCGTATTCAAATATTATCCTTGCAAGCTCTGCTTCGGAATAGGTATTGACGACATCTGCCGCGCTCATTCCCTCCTTGCTCATTCTCATATCGAGGGGAGCATCGGAGTGGTACGAGAAGCCTCTGCTTCCCTCATCAAGCTGAAATGACGACACGCCAAGATCCATGAGGATACCGTCGGCATAGTCTATCTCCAGTTCATCGAGGACCGCTCTTATCTCAGAATAGTTCCTGTGGAACACCCTTGCATTAGGATACACAGAAAGCCTTTCCGTTGCTACAGCGACCGCATCGGGGTCTCTGTCGAGAGCGATGAGCCTGCCCTTTTCATTAAGGCGGGCTGCAATTGCAGAGGAATGGCCTGCTCCTCCTGCGGTGCCGTCAACATAGACACCGTCGGGGCGAATATCAAGACCATTGATACATTCCTCAAGCATAACAGGTATATGGCTGAATTCCATTAGTTAACTCTCTCCTTAGTTCCGACAGAAATTCGGACACAAAGACAAAAACGTCTGCATCAGAGGACCAGATCGGCGAGTGCCTCGTTGATCTCGTCCTGAGAGATATTGCTGTTGAATTCCTCCCACTTGGACTTGTTCCATATCTCAGCTCTCTTGTTAGCACCTATAACGACTACTTCGTCGGTTATACCTGCATGATCCCTGAGCTGCTGCGTGATGAAGATACGTCCCTGTTTGTCGGGGACCTGCTTATCAGCGCCTGCAAGAAGCTTACGTCTTATGTCGCTTCCCTTCTTGCCTGCTATGGAATTAAGTGTCTCGCAGTACTCCTGAAATGCGTCTGGCGAGTATACGGCGATATAGGCGTCATCGTGTCCCTGACAGAGAAAAAACTCAGGTCCGAGTATTTCGCGAAGCTTAGTCGGGAAGCTCATACGGCCTTTCTGATCTATGCTTGGGTAATAAGTACCGCATAACAGATCTGCCATAGAACTTCGCCTCGCTTTCTCGTAAACTCTTAGGACCGATTCACCCTAATTTGGAATTTTTTACTTCCAATCACCTTTTTTCACCCTAAAACTATTTTAACATTAATTCAGGAAGAATTCAAGACGGAGCACGTACAATATTTTGATAAAATTTACGCCTGTTTTTGTAGATTTTGCATAAATTTTAACTATTGCACGCCTGAAATCAGAACAAACGTTTCTGTTATTGTAAATTTATTTTATTTCATTTTCACCTTTTTTCACCCACATGGATAATTTTAAGGAAATTTTCACCTCTCGGCTTCACCTTTCATCACCCAAAAGGAGAAATAAGCCTCTGAATACAATGAGACTGCGTCCCGATTCTATCCAAAGACTTATTTCTTTTGTTCTTTAATACTTAACGGCTTGCGCCTTTTTATCAATCATATGTATATGTGAGATTGAATTTTGATGATTTGAGTCCCATAGTCAGCGAGAACGGATAGCCCTTTACCGTTTTCTGTCCGTCAATGCTGACTTCAGTCACATAGCCTGTCTCTTCTGAATATACAGGCTGTATCCAGTTTGCCGGATCGTCCGAAAGTGTGAGATGATACTTGGATTCAAGTATTTTCTTCACTTCGGCAGCATCCATATATGTTACCGTTCCCCAGTGCGGATCGTAAGCAGTGTCATATTCGCTGGGTACGGTTCTGAGGTAGGGCAGATCCTGATAGAATACCTCATAGCAGTTTGCCGAGCATCCGCCGCTTGACGCAGAGAATACCGTAAGGGCATAGCTGCCTTCAAAGAAAAGTGCTTCGCCCAGTACCTCGTTGCAGGCGTCGATTACTATCTGCGGAGGATCGGGTTTGCCTCTGAGGTCGCCCGAGTCGTCGTTATGATACTTCATAAAAGTATACACGGCAACTGCCTGTGCCTTTATAGCTTCGTAGGAAAATCCTCCGCCGACCTCACGGTTAACTATCTCAGATACGACCTTGAGGGTATCGCCTGCCGGCTGATGAGCTATGGTGAGCTCCTCCTCATCGGTCTCTCCCGTATTCATAAGATATGTGCCGGGGTAGTAATGGTACAGGATATCCTGGTATGTCCAGCCTGCAAAGGCAGCGTAGAAATTAGCGCTGTTCTGGCTCATGCCAACTCCGTGTCCCCAGCCGTAGGTCACAAATGCGAACTTGCCCGGCTGAGGCTCCACCTCAGGTGCGGGTCTCGACTCGGGAACAGCGCCGACAGTAGCCCCCGAGGTGACAACCTCGACTGCTGTTGGCATCTTGCTTCGGCTTATTGCCGCATTCTTTGACAGAGTGGGCGTAGCCTTCCTGAGTGCATTCTTCTTTTTCACAACGGCTTCTTCAAGAGCCTTGCGTTCCTCATCGGAAAGTCCCGCATAAGGGTCAACAGGCTCTCCCACCTTAGCCATTTCAGGCGTTGCGAGTTCATAGCTTATAAGCGTAAGGCTGGAATCGTAGTCGCTGATATCAGCTTTTTCCCAGTCCTCAGGCATAGTGCTTTCGCCGTCTTCTTTTTTGTCAGAGGCGTCGGAAGCTGCCTCCGTTGTCTCAGCCCCGGCATCCGCTGCGGAATCCCCGGTGGTGACTGACGTTGTTTCCGCGGTAGTCGTACCGTCCTCCGCTACGGTCGCTCCCGTAGCTGCCGAGAGCAATATTGCTCCCGAGGTCACAGCTGCTGCTTTTTTAAGCATTGTCTGTACCTTCATAATGATCTCCTTTATTATATAGTAAGGCTTTACTGCTGCGGCTGCTCTGCTGCAGCCCTTTCAGCTTCCTCTTTTTCTTTCTGAGCCTGTAAAAAGGCTTCTGTATGCTGTACGGAATTGAGGTCGCCTGCGACCTCGCCCTCTCTGAGCCTTCTTGCAACAACAATGAACCTTGAATTGTCCCAGTCTGCATAACAGGTGGAGAGCGTAAGCAGCTTATCGCCGAATTTTACATCTATTCCAGTATCTATGCCCCAGGAACGCTTGCAGCAGTCGATATAGAAGTTGAATTCCTCCTCGGTATCCAGATCCTCCATATTCCAGTAACGGAAATCGGTAGCGTCGTAGGATCCGCTCGTTACGAGGTAGGCGAATATGACATAGTCATAATCCCTGTAATTGGAGCTCACCTTTATAAACGGATACTGATTGTAGAAATCAAAGCCTGCTCTGTACTTTCTGAGCGAGCCGAACATAGTGCCGTCATACCAGCTGTGTCCGTATAATACGAGATTTGCCGAATGCTCAAACTCATTGCTGCCGAATACATTGCGGCAGTCCGCGAATATCGTTCCTCTGTCGTAATACTGTCTGAAAAGATCCTTTTCAAGGTAGTAAGAGTCATATTCATAAGCATTCGGACCGTAATAGGGGTCATTGGCAGGTACATCGCCGGGATCCAGCACAAAGGGGTAATCCACCTGGGTACCGTCTATTTTAATATAGCCCATGATGTCCCTGTTGAGTCTCTTAAGTGACTTTGCTCTTGCGCTCATGCCTGTTTCCGAGGGAACGTACTTATATATATCCGCAAGGTTTTCAGGCAGTCCGGAAGTCACAGGCTCGGTAGTAGCCGTGGTCTTCTGTATATCATTTATGGTAGGAACGTCATGCTTGTCCTTGTTAAGTAAAACAGCCGCTGTACCGAGTCCAATTGCCGCCGCACAGGCAACGCATGCAGAAACGATCTTAATAGTTTTACTCATAGCTTGTCACTTTCCTCCCTTTGGACCGTATGGCACGAATTCAGCCTCAGGGTCATAATGCTCGTTGGGGTGGTCGGCATAGTAAATCGTCGGCCACTTGATATTCGGATTCGGCTGACTGTCCTGAGTTCCCTTGAGGGGATCCTCACCCGGTCTTACTTTTCTTGCAAGTATGATAAGACGGGCTCTTTCATCAGGGAAATATGTGCTGCATGTGAAAAGTGTCAGCAGCTCATCACCGTACTTTACATCAACATTGTTTGTACGGATAGTTCTCCGCTTTGCCTCATTAACGAAATTATAGAAATCCTCTTCGCCGTCAAAGTCCAGCTTGTTCCAGCAGTCGAACTTCGTATCCGTATCGTCTACAGAATCAACTATGAAGAATGAGAATATCTTGTACTGATATTTTTCGTAATTGGAGCTGAGGTCGATAACGGCGTGGTTGCCGTAGTACGCCTCGTTCCTCACATAGTATTTCAGGAAGCCGAACATCTGATCGTCGTACATATCATGTCCGTAGAGTATCAGATTATCGGAATTCGGGCATTTGAGGTAGCCCTCCTCGTCCACTTCGTCGAAGTGGTTCCTGTAATCGAGGAATATCTCTCCCGCGATATTTTCAGTAAGGTCGTACTTCATCCTGAGATACTTATTATTGTCATCAGCCTGCAAAACAGGGTTGTTGAGAGGAGTATCTGGTATGCTGACTACGCCTACGATATCCGGGTTTATCTCAAGGAGCTTGCGTGCTCCCTCAAGAAGCTTGTACTTTTTCCTTGTATCCTTCGGAGTATCCTTTACCTCCGGAGGAGGATCGTCTGCTTCCATATAGATATTCATTATATCAGCTGTCTTGCGCTTGCTTGACCAAAGATCAAGGTAGTAATCTCCTACCAAGTATCCACAGATGATGATAGCAGTTATTGAACCGAGGAAAACTATCTTTCTTACGCACTCGCCGACGCTGTCGCCCTTATGGGGAACAAGGCCGATAAGCCGCTGTTTGAAAGACTTCTTCTTTTTCTTCTTTTTATGAGCCTTTTTATCCGCGACAGGCTCTGTGACCTTTCCCGAAGTATGCTCGTCCTCATGCGCCATCTCACTGCGCAGCATCCCGGCAGCATTCACCGGAGCCATGCTTTCTTCAGGCTTCTCCGTTGACTTTTCCCTTGCTTCGGCTGTCTCACTGACAGCTTCGCTTTCTGCGGATATAACCTCCGCAGCATTAAGCTCTTCATTTCTTCTGCTGTCCTCTTCAGCCGCCCTGGCAATGGCACTGCCCGACAGTACCTTTGTTGCCTCCTCAGCTTCGTCAGGCTTAAGCGAAAAGACCTCCTCAAGGTCTATATCCTCTTCGCCGGCTGCTTCTGCCGTCTCCGCAGAATCCTCTGCTGCTTTCTCCACCTCGGTAAAGTCCTCAACATCATCTGTGACCGTATCGGCGACCTCTGTAAAGTCTCCTGCGATCTCCTCCGCTATCTCCTTGAGTTCCTCATGTTCGGGAGTCTCAAATTCGTCAAGCAGATCGGATATGTCGGGTGAAGCGTTCACGGTAGCTTCTTCGGCAGCCTTTTCAGCTTCCTCAGCCATTCTTGCGGCCGCAGCCTTTTCGTAAGCGATAGCAGCGTCCAGCTCGTCAAGTATATCTGCCGCTGTAGCCATTTTCTTTTCCTTGGCTCTCATTATGCGGTCAGATATGCTCTCTGTGTGTTCGGTCTCTGTTTTATTTTCATAGGTCGTCGGAGCGACTTCCGCTTCACTGTGTATCGACCGTCTGATAGCTTTTATTTTCTCAGCTCTGCGCTGAGCATCTGAGCTTTCTTCATTGAATTTATCGCTCATCAGTCTGTAATCTCCTCCATCAGCATTTTTTCGACAATTTCAAAGGCATAGGCAGCGGCACATCTTCTGATATTCGCCCTGCTCATGTCGCTGAGCTTACATAGCTCCGGCAGCCTTACAAATTCCCTGCCGCAAATATCGAAACCTATATAAACCGTTCCCACGGGAGTTTCGGCAGTTCCGCCCGATGGACCTGCGATACCCGTAACGGAAACGCACACGTCTGCCCCCGAGCATTTCTTAAGTCCTCTGACCATGCTCAGAGCAGTCTGTTCACTAACCACGCCGAAAGACCTGATAGTCTCGGCAGGTACTCCCAGAAATTCGATCTTTATCCGCTCGGAATAAGTACACATGCCAAGCTCGAAGACCGCAGACGCGCCCGATACTGATGTTATAAGCTCTGAAAGGAGTCCGCCCGTACAGCTTTCCGCCGTAGCTATGGTCAGATTCTTCCGTTCTAATAATTTTACAACATTTTCAACTGTTTTGTCAAGTTTATGGGTGTCACATTCAGAAAATTTAACGCTTACCACTAAATCGCCGTCCTTGCTTTCGTCAACATTTCACAAAATTAAGGTGATTAATTTGTGAAAAACTCAAAATTTTAATCTCCGTAACTGAAGGTCTTCATAGTTGTCCCTTCAACTGCTTTCTGTATCAGAGGTTCGAAATCAAAGCTGTTCTGCGCCTTTTCCACGTCGCTGAGCACAGGTCTTACCTTTGGGTGACGCGGTGTGAATACGGTGCAGCAGTCCTCATAGGGAAGCACCGATGTATCAAATGTATCTATTTTACGGGCAATTTCTATTATCTCTGTCTTGTCCATTCCCACGCAGGGACGGAATACAGGTATACGGCACACTGCGTCCGTGCATACCATTGCTGCCATTGTCTGGCTTGCCACCTGTCCCACGCTCTCGCCTGTTATAAGGGCAAGGCAGTTGTCCCTGGCGGCAATGCGCTGAGCTATCTCCATCATAAGCCTTCTCATTATTATAGTAAAGAACTCCTCGGGACATTGGTCCTTGATAGCCTCCTGAAGCTCGGTAAACGGCACGCAGTAGAAAGCAATTCCGCCGCAGTAGTCCGTCAGCTTCTGACAGAGCTGCTCCACCTTGAGCTGTGCGCGGTCAGAGGTGTAGGGAGGGCTCACATAGTGGATAGCTGCAATGTGAACGCCGCGCTTTGCCATCATATAGCCTGCAACGGGACTGTCGATACCGCCTGACAGGAGAAGCATAGCCTTTCCGCTGCTGCCAACGGGAAGTCCGCCTGCTCCCTTGATGTTCTCTGCGTGAACAAAAGCGTTCTCGTCGCGTATCTCAACAGTTACCGTAACTTCGGGGTTCTTGACGTCAACGGTCAGGTGCGGGAACTTTTCAAGAAGCTTTCCGCCCAGCTCCATGCATATCTCAGGCGACTTCATCGGGAAAGCCTTGTCGGAGCGCTTTGCATTGACCTTGAAGGTCCTTGCACAGCTCAGCACCTCGTCGAGATACTCGTAGCTCTTGTTGCAGATGTCATCGAAGTCTTTCTCGCACACGCAGGCGCGGCAGTAGGTAGCGATACCGAATATCTTGCCCACTCTGTCTGCGACTTCGTTGAGGTCGATGTCCTCGTCAAGAGGAGTGATATAAGTCGTGGACTGAGCGCTGGTCATCTGGAAGTGACCGAGAGGCTTCAGTCTGCGCTTTATGTTCTTTATGAGCATATCCTCAAAAGTCTTTTTGTTAAGACCTTTGAGTGCCATTTCGCCGTATTTTACAAGTATCAGTTCTTTCATATTCTTCTCCTATACTATATATAATATACTTTTAAAAGCAATAATATCCTATACGGTCATTTTTGCTCCTGAACGGAGCAAAAAGCTTCTTCTGTTCTTCTAATGCAAGAGGTCCGAGCTCCGAAACGTCCTTCTGTTCGGCAGTCACCCAGCACTCCGAGACATGGCCGTCGCTGAACGCCACCACCCAGCAGCATTCCCTGGGTACGCTGTTTTCAAAGGAACTTCCCAGCTCTGCCTTTTCGGGTACCACCTCGCAGGGCTCACATGAGCAGCCGTTATTATCCGCTCTTCCGGCAATAAAGTATCTTCCTTTCTGCGGTACATCCCTGCCGCTGTTGTTTATATCGCCGTAAGCATAATCCTGAACAGCCATGCATATATTTTTCGCTCTTGTGTTCCACGCGGAAATAAGGTCTTTTCTGACGCTGTCATATGCCGCCCAACACAAAAACGCCATGACCGGCAGAGTAACTGCCGCAAAAACAGCGAAGCCCTTTAAAAAGCGAATAGCAGCTCTTTTTTCATTTTCGGGGTTTATGAGCCTTCCCATTTTATCCTCTCACCTTTTCCATGCCCTCGCACAGAGCCTCGCAGAAGAGATCAAGCTCCGCCTCAGTAGTCTCGGCGGTCATGCTGATACGAAGTGCGCTGTCCGCACGCTTGTCACGTATGCCGAACTCTCCGAGAACGCCGCTCTGCTGCCCCTTTGAACAAGCCGAACCGCTGGACACGTATATCTCCTTGCTTTCAAGGAAATGCAGCATTATCTCCGAGCGCTTGCCCACAGCCGAGATATTCACCACATAGGGCGAGCCGTCCTCGGGAGAGTTCACAACAACGCCCTCGATTCCGCTGAGCTTGTCAAGCAGGTACTTTTTCAGTCCGCCCACTTTTTCATAACGCTCAGATATAGTCGGGACAAGCTTTTTCACAGCTGCTCCGAAAGCCGCTATCATGGGAACACTCTCAGTGCCCGAGCGTATGCCCTTTTCCTGTTTACCTCCGGTAACCACGGGAAGTACACGGACTCCCTTTCTGATGTAAATAGCTCCCACACCCTTGCCGCCGTGTATCTTATGACCGCTGAGGGAGATAAGGTCGGCACACAGGGCATTGGCCTTAACAGGGAGCTTCATGAAAGCCTGCACACAGTCGGTATGGGTGATGATATCGGGATATTTCCGCTTGACTGCCGAAAAAGTCTCCCTGACAGGAAGGATATATCCGGTTTCGTTGTTGACATACATCATACTGATGAGGCAGGTTTCATCGTCGCATGCGCTGATGAAGTCCGCCGCATAGTACCGCCCGTCCTCCCGTGGGGAAACTCTTGCGATCCCGAAGCCCTTTTTCTCAAGATCTGCGGCAGTTTCCTCCACAGAAGCGTGCTCCACCGCCGAAATGACTATTTTTTTCCTCTTTCTTCCGTAAGCAGCCGAGGCTCCACGCAGAGCGAGGTTATTGCTCTCGGTAGCTCCCGATGTGAAGTATATGCTATCGCTTTCCGCGCCTATTGCCAAAGCTATAGCTTTTCTCGCATCGTCCACAAGCAGCTGAGCGTTCAGTCCCGCTCTGTGGAGGGAGGAGGGATTGCCGTATTTTTCGGTCATAGCCTCCACAGCCGCCGCAACGGCCTCCGCGCAGGGCTTTGTGGTCGCCGCATTGTCAAGGTAAACTTCCATTTCCGTAATTCATTCCTTTGTCATAAACATTCTTTTTATTATAACATATATTAATGAGAAATGCAACTGCCTGTGACAGCCGCTTAACAGTCGTTACCTAATATTACTTCAAGCCGCAAAAATCTCCTGAATTACTCTCTTATCACCGGTATTCAACAGCCATGCACAGTGATAATCGAAAATATATTCGATTTTTGTTGCATTTCTCAGCAAACTGTGGTATAATTCATATGTATATCTATTTTTAACGGAGGACAATATCGTGAAAATGAGCTTCTGGGCTCGCCGCTGCAACAAAGAAAAATACCTGACAGCATTTCTTATCGGCTTCGGCACGATGCTGTTCTCGCTGCTCCCCATGCTGCTGACGGAGCACGGTAATTTCATATATTACGGCGACTACAATGCGCAGCAGATACCGTTCTACTGCCTTGCCAACTCTACAGTGCGCAGCGGCCAGTTCGGCTGGAGCTGGCTCACCGATCTCGGCGCAGACTTTATGACGTCTTATTCCTTCTACCTGTTCGGGAGCCCGTTCTTCTGGCTGACGGCAGCCCTGCCTCAAAAGCTCATGCTTATCGCAATGCCTGTAATGCTTGCGGTGAAGCACGGCATTGCTGCTCTTACCGCCTATGCATACATCAGACGCTTTGTCCGCGGGAAAAACGCATCTCTCACGGGAGCTCTCCTCTACTCGTTCTCGGGATTCCAGATTTTCAACGTCTTTTTCAATCATTTTCACGATGTTACCGCATTTTTTCCACTGATGCTCATTGCGCTGGAAGAATGCATGAACTGCCGCCGAAAAGGGACTTTTGCACTGACGACCGCGCTTATGGCGTGTGTGAACTACTATTTCTTCGCAGGTCAGGCAGTATTTCTTATTCTTTACTGTCTCTGCCGCATGAAATGCCCCGATTTCCGCGCCTCTCTGCGAAAGCTCACCGGACTTGTCGTTGAAGCGGTGCTCGGTACGCTGATGTCCGCATTCATACTTCTCCCGTCGGTAATGGCGCTTATGGGAAACCAGAGGATAAATGAGCATCTTTACGGGGCTGACATGATAGCCTATGCCGACAAGACACTTATCCCGCATATAATACAGAGCTTCTTCATGCCCTGCGATCCTCCGGGCTATCCCATACTTTTCAGCTCAAACTGCGAGATATGGGCTTCCATAGGAGGCTTTCTGCCCCTGTTCTCAATGCTCGGCGTGATATCCTTCATGCTCCTGAGAAAGAAGCACTGGGCAACAAAGCTCACCACAGTCTGCATAGTATTCGCATTCGTTCCCGTGCTCAACTCAATGTTCCAGGCTCTCAATTCTTACTATTATGCACGGTGGTTCTACATGCCGCTGCTCATAATGTCGATGATGACAGCCCACACTCTTGACGACGAAGCCTCCGACGGCTTCACGGGTCTGAAAATAAGTGCTGCGGCGGCCGCAGCCTTTGCGGTAATCGGCATGTTCCCGGAAAAGCCCAAAAAAGACAAGGCACCCAAGCTTTTCACCATGCCCGAGGATATCCCGTATTTCTGGGTGACAGCAGGTGTTACCGCCCTTATGCTTGTATGCGCCTTTATGATACTCCGCAGGAAAAAGAAAGGCACCCTCAGCACAGTCTTTATGGTATTTGCTACCTCTGTCGCGTCAATAATATGCCTGTTCACCACTATACTCTACAGTGCAAGCAGTATAAGCTCGGCCGGGCAGTACACCGACACATTCATAGAATATGAGGACGAAGTATACGAAGCCGCAGACAGCAGCAACTTCTTCCGCACGGATACAGGATTCGGCACGGAAAACGCCACAATGATATGGGGACTCCCTTCCATAAGAGCTTTCCACAGCGTAGTAACGCCCTCAATAATGGACTTCTACAGCTTTTTCGGCATAAAGCGCGATGTTGCCTCGCGTCCCTCCCTGCACCACTATGCTCTGCGCGGACTTCTCTCCGTGAAGTACTTCTACAAGGAAAAGTCAAAGGGGAACAGCTACAATGAGCTCATATCGGCAGCGGCTTCATCAAGGCCGAGGCATTCGGGATCCGGTGACGACGACGAGGACATAAGCGACATTATCATACCCGAGGAGCTGACAGGCTTTGAATATGCAGGCGATACCGCCAATTTCGAGGTGTATGAGAACAAGCTCTTCATACCTATGGGCTGGGCTTACGATTCATATATCAAGCGCTCGGACGTAATGAAGAAAAGCGTCCTCCGCCGCGAACTTACAATGCTCCGCTCTGTAATGCTCACTGACGAGCAGGCTGAAAAATACAGCGATATCCTCACAGAATACGACCCCGAACAGGGCACGGTATTGAACCGCAGGGCCTATGAGTTCTTCTGCCGTCAGAAGCAGCAGTGCTGTTCCAGAAGCTTCACCTATGATTCCAGGGGCTTTACCTCGGTTATAGACCTTGAAACTCCTCAGCTCGTCTATTTCAGCGTCCCCTACAGCAAGGGCTGGAGTGCAGAAGTAAACGGCAGAAAGGCAGATATCGAGCGAGTAAACGAGGGCTTTATGGCTGTACTGGCAGAAAAAGGCGAGAACACCATAGTTTTCCGCTACAGGACGCCGTATCTCACGCCGGGTATCATAATAAGCGCAGCAGCAGCTGTGCTGCTCATAATATATGTGCTGCTCGCCCGAAAGAACGGCGGAGCTGACGAAAGCTATACTTTCAGACACTATTACGATTATGAGCCATATCAGAAAATAAAGACCGTGCAGGAACACTGCGACAGTCTTTTCAATAAAAAGGAGAAATGATAATGCATTTACAGGAAAACACAGTATCAAGCGACCTCATATACGAAGGCCCCATATTCACCATAACTCACGACAAGGCCGAGCTTGAAAACGGCAGGACTGCCATACGCGACGTCCTCCACCACAACGGCGGAGTATGCGTTATCCCCGTAACCGAGAACAACGAAATATTTCTCGTCAGGCAGTTCCGCTACCCGTTTCATACCGTCACCCGCGAGGTGCCTGCAGGCAAGCTTGAAAAGGGCGAAGACCATGCAGAGTGCGGAAGACGCGAGCTTCTTGAAGAAACTGGCTGCACCTGCTCCGAGTACATCTATCTCGGAGAAATGTTCCCCACTCCCGCATACAATACGGAGATAACGTACATGTACCTTGCAAAAGGTCTGAAATTCAGCAGTCAGAACCTCGATCCCGACGAATTTCTCGATGTTGAGCGCATATCCCTCGCCGAAGCCGTAAAACAGGTAATGGACGGCACCATAAGGGACGGAAAAACCCAGATAGCCATACTAAAGGCCGCAAGGATACTCGGGATATAAAAAAGACCTGCCTCAGGCAGGTCCCATAAGCAAAGCTCAGACAGCTTCATCGCTTTCCCCGGGCTGTTCAGCCTCAAGAACTGCGATCTGTCTTTCGTATGCTTCAAGTATAGTCTCCTCGAAGAGCTTTCTTCCGGAAGCGGAAATAGGATGAACGATATCGCGGAATACTCCGTTCTCGTCCTTTCTGCTCGGCATTGCAACGAAAAGTCTCTCATCGCCCTGCACTACCTTGATATCATGCACAGCAAACAT
>JAEEGL010633768.1_pt1 | contig 16595 bp, 9 predicted proteins | sample 9134231 | NCBI WGS metagenome assembly JAEEGL01 (sample SAMN16246548, study PRJNA631951) | gut metagenome | biome: gut microbiome; feature: rumen; material: fiber-attached | host: Bos | place: Iran: Karaj | collected 2018-10 | reverse complement strand
CTGTGTGCTTACCTCATCGGGTCAGGCAGCCAACTTCTATGCTATCTTCAATATCTGCCAGGCAGGCGACCATTTTATTACCTCTAATACCATCTATGGTGGCACATTCAACCTCTTTGGCGTTACTTTGAAGAAATTAGGCATCGAGTGCACATTTATCGACCCAGATTGGAGCGACGAGGAGATTGAAAAAGCTTTCCAGCCCAACACCAAGTGCTTCTTTGGCGAAACCATCTCTAACCCAGGTGGCAATGTATTCGATATCGAGCGTTTTGCCAAGATGGCTCACAAGCATGGAGTACCACTGATAGTAGATAATACCTTTGCTACACCTATCAACTGCCGTCCAATTGAGTGGGGTTGCGACATCGTGACGCATAGCACCACCAAGTATATGGATGGTCATGCTACTCAGGTGGGCGGTGCTGTTATAGATAGCGGCAACTTTGATTGGGAGGCATATGCCGACAAGTTCCCAGGTTTGACCACTCCTGATGAGAGTTATCATGGACTTACCTATACCAAAGCCTTTGGCAAAAAGGCATATATCACCAAGATAGTAAGTCAGCTTATGCGCGACTTGGGCTCTATTCCTGGTCCACAGAACTGTTTCTTGTTGAATTTAGGTTTGGAAACTTTGCACCTTCGCATGCCACGACACTGCGAGAATGCCCAGAAAGTAGCAGAATGGTTGCAGGCTAATCCAAAGGTAGCTTGGGTAAATTATTGTGGTTTGCCAGGCAACAAGTATTACGACTTGGCACAGAAGTACCTGCCTAATGGCTCTTGTGGTGTTATCGCCTTTGGTTTGAAAGGCACACGCGAAGAGGCAGTCCGCTTCATGGATGCACTCGAGTTCGTTGCCATTGTGACCCATGTAGCAGATGCCCGCACCTGTGTGTTGCATCCAGCCAGTCATACCCACCGACAACTCAGTGATGAGCAATTACGCGAGGCAGGCGTAGCGCCTGACCTTATTCGCCTTTCTGTCGGCATTGAGAATGTCAATGACATTATAGCCGACCTCGAACAGGCAATGCAGAAGATTTAATATACCAGATGATGTACAATGAAAACAAGTAAATAGGGCTGCAAACGCAGCCCTATTACTTTGTTTCCTCAGTTTATTTCTCCCGATATCTAGGGGAGGGGATTGTGAGGGTTATTTCTCCACTATTGTCCAGCCTGAAGGGATGCCACTGACGCCAGTTCCCCAACTTGTCATGCTAGATGCCTTGGTGAAGGTACCTGATGCAGCTACACCTTCTAGCCAATTTGTGGTACAATCAGCATCAAAACCAGATGTTGCCAGGCAGGTCACAGAATAAAGATTTTTGCAGCCATAAAACATGTAATAATAGCAATACGGTTCCAATTTTGTAGCTGGCAGTTCTGGGGCTTTGGTCAAGCTGGTGCAGCCTCCAAACATGTAACTATAGCAATACTCTGCCAATTCTGTTGCAGGTAGCTTTTCAGGGACTTCTGTCAAGCTAGTGCAACTTTCGAACATACAATAATAGGAACTCTTTGCCATTTTGGTGGCTAGTAGCTCAGGTACTTTGGTCAAGCTAGTGCAGTTTGTGAACATTTGATAACAGCAATACTCAGCCAATTCTGTTGCAGACAGTCCAAGGATTGTGGTCAAACTAGTGCAATTTTTGAACATTTCTGCATAGCAATACTCTGCCAAAGTAGTGGCTGGCAGCTCAGGAGCTGTGGTCAAACTGGTGCAGTTTTTGAACATGGATTCATAGCAATCATCAGCCAAAGTGTTGGCAGGTAGCGCAGGGGGGGCGGTCAAGCCTTTGCAGTTATAGAACATGTAACTATAGCAATTACTTGCCATTTGGGTGGCTGGTAGTTCAGGTGCTTTGGTCAAACCAGTACAGCCATAGAACATGTACGCATAGCAACTCTGTGTCAAGGTGGTGGCTGGAAGCGTCAAAGCCTTGTTGTCATGATTCAAGATATGAGTATTATCCCTGAATAAATTTACGAAAGTATTAGCTCCTGTCAGCTCTGTTTTAAAAGCAAAGTCATCAGCATAAACCAGACTCATGATATTGCCATAGATATAACAGTCGTCACTGCATTGAATTTTGGTTGAAGTATATCCACCTGAAGATGAAGTTGTATACGTCGCATTATCTCCAAAGAGTTGCAACCTTTCACCCTTTCCTACGCCAATTCTTATTTCCTCTGTTGATCCTGATGAGACTAGCGTTATCTCGTTATCTGAATTGACGATGTAATATCCTATAGTTAAATTCACCGGATTATTGATGGTGACGGTAACATCTTCAGAGATCGGTTCCAAGGTTAGTGGTTCTGTGTCAACTTCCTTCAGATTGCTTTGTGCTAAGGTGTAAATCTTGCCAGCCTTTGTTATCTCTGGTATCAAAAAAGCCTTGTCAGCCACTTTGAGCGTGATGGGGGACAGGCCTGATGTATAAGCGGCAACACTGACATAAACGTCATTACTCAGTTTCCCTCCATTCAGGTCAACATTCTTTATGGTGATGTCTCCTTTTGGACTTTCTCCCCCCATTGCGTTATAACCACCACCAAGCACAAGGTCTGCAGAAGTTGCTGAGACGCCCAAATCAAGGTCGTTGGGGAAATGGAGAATGGCCATAATTGCGACAAACTTAGCATCCCCAATCTTGCCATTATCCAATGTGGCTTCGAAAGTTAAGATGTCATAATCCCCCAATTTGTCAAGGGTGCCCTCCTGAGTGGAAAGATCTAAAATATAATCTTTTGGGGCAGTTCCACTAACGTAATTAGGTACATATTGTACAATAACGTAACCAGACTTGTCCACCAGCTGGCTGTTTTCTTTATAGAACGTAGCCGTCTTGGTACCTTCTCCATCTTTCAGTTCAAACTCCTCTATGATACTATTGTTATCATATAGAACCACTACCTTGTCGTCTTTATTCCACGTTACATCCAGTCCCTTGGTTTCTTCATTAAAGCTATAATCGGTACGTGTATCAGCTCCACGTGTGAGGGTGAACTCCACATAACCCGTCTTTCCTTCTTGTTGGGCCATCTGTGGTTCGTCATCGCTGCTGCATGATGTCAGGGCATTGCCAGCCAAGAGTGCCATCATGCCCATCATTAAAGTGCGTAATGTCTTTTTCATACGTCATACTCATTTTAAAGGGTTCAACACTTAAGGATTACCTAATGTACCTGCACCGTATCCTGGTATAGTAAGTCCGTCGGTGTTGCTGCTGGCGGCTATCATACCTTGTACTTCCATCTCAATTACTTGCACCTCGGGTGCCTCATAAAGATGTTTCATAATTTCAATTTATTTAGTTATTTCTTGGCAATAATATAGCAGTTGGCACATTCTTTGTGTCTGTAAACAGAGTTCTTAATGAAAATGGTTTAAGAATCATTATAAACCTACAACCTTACACCCATACAACTCTACTTACAACCATACAACTCTACTTACAACCATACAACTCTACTTACAACCTGATAACCCATTAGTATCAACATGTATCTTGAAATGGTGTAAGGTTGTAAGTTGTTTTCTTTCTATAATTAAAAAGGCAATAACATTGCAGACTTTTTTGTGCCAACTGCTATATCATTGCCTATTTCTTTTATATTCCCTACTAAATTAGAAGGCAAGGCAAGCACGGACATACCAGCCTTCACTTACACCATCTGTCCACCAACTACCTCCACTAGGGGTTATACCAAAATGATAAATAGAACGACCAGAACTTGTCTTTGTTGTGGTTTTATACCATAAATAATCTTGATTCAAAATAGTACCACCACATGATGTAAGCAAAGTGAGGAAATTTCCTGCATTGAATTCCATTTTATCTCTTAATTCAGTAGTATAGGCATCACCACCACAACCTTGAACCATGTACTTGACATCATCAGCAGAAGGCAAACGCCATTCACAACCGTCCACAGGATGTCCTGCTTTCCAAGTATCTACTTCATCGATACCTTCGCCACCAATCCAACTACCAACATCCACCAATGCGATAGCAAGACCACGAGTAGTAGTAGCAGCACCTGTACCTCCCACTCGAGCATTACCTAAGTAAGCCACCATTGCTTCAGCAGTAGTGCCAGCAGTTTCAGCAGCATCCTTATCAGCGTAGAACTTGCCATTGGCTCCTATCACCATACCAACCTCAACACCAGTAATGTCTATATCTTCCTTTACAGGGCGAATGGGTTGTCCAGCTTTAGGACGTGGAGCATCATTGATTGAATAGGCGTTCGTGCGGGTATCCCCCGTACTTGTCCAATAATACTTTGAGCTAGGATTTCCATAACCAAAATCAGTCTCAAGAGGCCATCCAATAAAGCCTACACCAGCAAGGTTAACACCACTTTTCATCACTAAATCCATTTCAGTTTTACTTGGCACTTTCCAACCTGCAGGACAAGGATCGTAAATGGTCTTGCCTTCTGACCACCACATACCTGTAGTAAACTCGTCTTCCGTCTGCCAATAATAATCACTGTTTCTCGGATAATCAGTTGGATGTTCGATAGTATATGCCACTGTCAGACCATCTCTTACGTCAATAAGGTTGAAAACTGTCATTCGAGATGGAACGAAATCAACTGGTTGATACTGGCCGTTATAAGCCTGTGGGAATGGGTCTTTACGTCCCCATTCATAACAGAAACCACGATATTCACCATTGCCAGTTCCCCACTGTCCTAAGTTACGATCCATGATCACAAGATCATTGTAAGTCGTAGTAGTTGGCTCCTCTGTCGTCCAAATTAACCAACTCCATAGGATAGTTCCTTCACTATCATACACTGCTACATAAGCATCTCCACTGGTAAATGTCTCTGGAGTCGAGAAATATACATAGCCATCAGAATAGAAAATGTCGTAGGAAGTACCGTCATGCTTTATGGCAAGGCCTTGATCCTTCAGTTCCCAAAGCACCTTCACACCAGCAATACCTTTAATGGCAGTAGCAGTGGTTCCTGTGATTGGATCAATACCACCATTACCCTTTACAGTGGCCTTGAATTTATACTTACCTTCCTTAGTTACCATATAGGTGTTGGCAGTAGCATCTGCACTCAGGTCAGTGTAATCATCTAAGGCAGTTAGAGAGATAGTAGCCGTATAGAACTTACCATTTTCGAGTGTGGCAGACTTTTCCCCTCTATAAGTCTTTCCGTCTACTGTGGCAGTGAAAGTAAAGTCTGCCTCACCATCAGTAGCAGGTATCGCTACATACAGCGTTTCAGTTGCAGCAGTTGGAGTCACCGTAATCTCATCCACGCCATTGTATATCACCACCTTGGAGACTTCCTCGGAGAATGTGAATTTGGTGATGCTCTGCTGGTTTGTGAAAGTAGCATCGCTGGTTTTCACAGCATCGTCTACTATCGCTTCAACTGTTACTGTAGCTTTAGCATAGTTGCATTTGGTGTCGATATATTCTAATGTACCTTCTTGTGAGTTATAATTGTCAGAACTGAACACCAAGTCCAATTCATCGCCAATAGTCACGCCTGTCACATCACCTGTCAGAAGGGCATTGGCTTCAGCTTTATCGGGTTTCAGGGTACCTACCTTATCGCCATTCAGATTCACTTCCACTTCGTCATCTAAATTCCACGTAGCAGTAAGAGAGCCATCAGTTTCTTCTGTCAATGTTCGGGTATCGGCACCCTTCGTAGCGTTCACGCTCAGCGTGTAGGTTTTTCCCTGCTGTGGGGTTGCCTCAGCAAAGTCATCGTTCGTACAAGTGGTAAAGGCAGTTCCTGCCATCAGCAGGGCGGCCAACATCTGTATGTTTCTAAACTTTCTCATTGTCTTTTCCTCCTATCCGTTAGTCCAGTCGCCACCAGCTCCATAACCACCACGACCTCCAGAAGTACCAGAGCTCTGCGCCAGCATGCCCTGCACCTCCATCTCAATTACTTGCACCTCAGGTGCCTCATAATGCTCTTTCATAATTTCTTAATTGATTTAATTATTAATAATAACTACAAAAGTAGATGATTGAAACTAAAGAGGACTGCCATAATTAATAAATCGACTGCCAAAACAAGATTTGGCAGTCGATTTGTCATAAACTATTTATAGAAAAGACTAATTCTGCTTAGCTATCCACTCTTGTGCCGTCATGCCTGTAGAGGCTTTGAAGATGCGGTAAAATGAACGTTCGCTGGCAAAACCTGACTCCATGCATATCTCTGCAATCTTCTTTTCGGGGTGAAGACGGAGCAACTGCTTGGCATGTTCTACACGGAAGCCATTAACATATTGCACAAACGAAAAGCCATGATTGGCTTTAATAGTATCAGAAATACTTCTGCTATTGATATTCAACCTGTCAGCAACATCAGTTACCTTTAGTTCGCTATCCTGGAATAGCTTTTCACTCTCCAACAACTCATCGATACGGTTGATGAGCGCGTCATCAATGGCAGATGCTGGCAATGGAATGACATCCTCTTCTTCAATCTTATTTCTCCTACTTCTACGGAAGAACCAGTAAGCAGCGAGCAATGCCAACAAGAGCAGCACTAACAGGACCCATGCCCATCTGCCTAAGGCCATACCTTGAGATGCTAAAGTTGCATTAGAACCAACGTGCATCAGATATACAGTAGAGAACGGAGAGAAATTATCACCGGAAATACCACCTGTCAACATCAAATCACCTTCTGGGGTTAGTGCCGGCATATAGGGCGTTTGCCCACTCTCTAAAGGGCCTGTATAATAAAGTGTCAACGGTGCAGGTGTTTGACTGTAGTCGATGGCAAGTACATAGAGCCTTCTGTCATCGTCTACCCCCATCACATAGCCACGTTGTGCCTGACGATCGGCCATCAGGTATGTATCATATTTAATATGACCATATCCAGCCTCCATGGGAATAGGAGAAGCTGTGGGTAATAACGAGAAATCCGTGCCTACCACCTTTGCAATGCCTAAACTGCCATCGTGCTTATTCTCCATCGCCAGGAGATAGGCATATTCACCAGCCTCTTTATTACCGATAAACCCACATTCATTGCTTGAAAATTCCCAACTAAGAGGTGACCAGTCGTCAAATAATGGATCCGTAAAAGACTCACCTTTTAGACGGTCTATTAATATAGGATCTATCTTCTTACCGTATTGATCATTTGGGCTAAAAAGCATGATGTCATCGGCACTGATGTGGCACATAATGGGACAAGAACGTCCCGAACTCACAGGCTTGAGGTGCGTGAAGTGTCTTTGTCCGTCAAAGATTTCAATCGCATCGTCTGCATACCAGTTGCCAGAAACTACTACCTTGCCACTGTCTATTTCTATAGCAGAAGCCACACTACGCTTCTGATCCAAAATGGTAAAACCTTCAAAGGAATGGGAACCGGGATGATAATACTCCACACCATAGGTCTGTCCGATGCCATGAGGACTTTCCACCCCTCCGCCTAATAATACTTTTCCTGACTTTAATACCAATGCGAAGCCATTGTCGTGGGTATAGGTCATCTGCATCAAATGCCATTTTCCATCCCTATAATATTCTGATGTGGGTGTAGGTACAAAGCCTGATGTATGACCTCCGGCTACCACCATCTCACCTCCAGCACAAAACAAGGTATGTCCGCTGCGCGGAACGTTAAGATCGGGCAGACGCTCTAATTCTATCTTGACTATAGGACATGACGCATTCTGTGCAAATGCTACAAGACTAATCAGCGACAACATCAACAGCAATATCATTAGCAGTCTTTTCATGACCTGTTTATTATTTAACTTCACATTTATTCTTACTGCAAATATACATATTGAAATGACATTGGCAAAGCAAATGATAAAAAATGAAATGATAAACCTATGGTTTTGGTATGCTAACCCTATGAGTAATGCCTGCTAACCCTATGACTAAAGCTTGCTATCTCATAGGGTAATGCTTGCTACCACTTGCCGCAGTATCTGCCATCACCCGACGCAGTATCTGCCATACCCCCATAGGAGATACTGCGATGACTCATAAGAGATACTGCGACGACCCATAGGAGATACTGCGACAACCCGTGGGAGGCATTCCTTTCAGAAAGGGCTCAAAGAAGGGTATTTAATGGTGTTATTCACCCACTGCCTGACGGTATGCCAAGAGCTTGTTTTGATAGTCAGTATAGGCATCGGTGCGCTTGTCGAGTGCCTGCTGATAGAGTAGCTGTGCTTCGAGCAAGTCTGACATGGTAGTTGTGCCGGCCTGGTAAAAGTCGCGGTTCAGACGAAGGTTCTCCTCTGCCTGTTCGATACTACGCTGGGCAATGGAGAGTTGGTTGTAAGCTTCCTGCACATTGTTCCAAGTACTCTGCATGCGTATCTTTAACATCTCGGCATTGTCGTTCAGTTGGTCAACCGCTTTTTGGTACTCAATCTTCTTGCGTTTGATATTATGTGAGCCACCCCACCAGTCGGAGATAGGGATGCTTACGGTTGCCATCAGCATACCAAACGATCGGCCAGTTTCCATCATGTTGTGATAAACAAGTCCTCCACCTACGGCCACAGTTGGAAGGTTCTGGCCGATGGCCATCTTCTTCTGTAGATTGGTTGCTTCCACCTGCTTGTCTAAGAGCTTATATTCTGCAGTGCTGAGTAATGCCAGTTGGTGGTCTTGCTTCTCTATAATCGGCGACTGCACCTCGGGGTCGTAGCTTAGGGTGTAGTCAGTGGACTGCAAACCACAATACTGTGCCAAGAGCATACGTAGGATAGAGATATTGTTGTTCAGTGTGAGCTTCTGACTTTCCACATCGTTCTGACGGAGTTCCACCTGCAAGAGGTCATTACGCATGGCAACACCAGCTTTCACTGCTACCGTTACATCCTTGTTGATGTCGGCCAGCAAGGTTTCAACAGCATTCACGGTCTTGAGTTTTTCTTCCAACGATACAATCTGCCAATAGTATTGCTCAGCGGTTTTCTCCACTTCGTTCTCTGAGAGTTGCAGTTGTAAGCGACTCACATCTTCACCTACCTTGGCAAGCTTGTTGCCGTTGATGATTTGTCCGCCTGCAAATACGGGTTGCATGGCTACCACACTACCCATCACGCCTTTCTTCATCAGTCCTATACTGATGGGCTGACCTAACGATGCCAAAGCTTCAACGGGTAGGATGCCCGATTGGGCAATGCTTTGTGCTAACTCGGGGGTGATGTAATCAGACATGTTGATGTCCATCTGTGCCATACCCTTGTTGGCATTGAACCAGAAACCTGAACCACTGACAGTAGGGAAGTATTTGGTGAAGGCTTCCTTACGCTGTTGTTCAGCGGCATCTACGCTACGCTGTGCGTTGCGCAGGGTGATATTGTTATGGCGAGCAGAATCAAGAATCTGCTCCAAAGTGTATGTCTGTTGTGCAAATAATGATTGACAATTGGCTATTGTCAATGCTACACCTATTATAAATATATATCTTTTCATGTCTTGCTTATTTTAGATTGACCTTCCAGTACACAACTGGCAATACAGTTACTACCATAATGAGCGAGCCAATACCACCCGCAAAAATGGTGACACCCACTGGCATCCAGAACGATGTCTGTGCAATAATCATAGGTATCACACCTACTGCTGTGGTGGCAGTGGTAAGGAAGATAGGAACCATGCGTCGGCTACCAGCATCACGGGCTGCCTGTTCTACGGCTTTGTTGTACTGCTTGTAGTATTCACGCTTCTCTTCTTTGGTGGCCTTTACGGGCTTAGGATGCTCTGCTAAAAACTTCTTTACCAATCCATTGGCATGTTCGAATATCAATATCTCGTTACGCATAATCATACCCATCAGGGTAATTAATCCCATGACGGAAGTAAGACCTAAGGTACGGTCCATTAGTCCTAGACCAATCAATGCACCTGGCATCATCAAGCCCATGGCTGCAATACAAACGGAGGTGATGCCATACTTCTTGAAGTTGAACAACAGGAAGAAGAAAATAAACACAAGGGAAATAGCCACCCCACCAAATATCTGAGGCAGTGCTTCGGCATCATATTCTATTTCACCACCGACTTCAGAACGTACACCAGCCGGCAGATCAAGCTCTTTTTCCATAATATCAGCAATGCGGCTCTCTACAGGTGCTGCGTAAACACCTTGCGCAAACTGTCCTGTAACGGTAAGACACCGCTCGCCGCCACGATGCATGATGCGACTCTCCTTCCATGAAGGAGCCACCTTTGCAAATTGTCGCAAAGGCACATTGCCATTGGCAGCGGAATTATCGCCTAGTCCTTGTAGATTCGATGATATCATGGCGATAGGAGAGGTGATGCCCAGGTTTTCAACGTCGGAATAGGTGATTTCATTGCTATTCTTCATTACCACAGGCAGGTTGTAGTCACCCTCCCAGATTTCTCCCACTTGCATGTCGCTGGTAACGGTTGCCAGACCCAGTGATGCCGTAGTTCGGTTAATGCCTAACTGTGCCGATATCACAGGATCGAGATTGACATTAATGACAGGGTAGGGGTTGAAAAAATCGCTATGTACCCATTCCACCTCGGGCATCTCGCGCATACGAACCATCAGTTGTTCGCCAGCCTCGTGTAACGCCTCGATGTCATCACTATAGAAGCGGTATTCCATTTCGGTCACCTCCAGATAATCCAATCGTTTGAAACGGATATAAGCATCAGGGAATGCCTCGCTCCATACGGGCTGGTATTTGGCCAACAACTTCAAGGTAGCATCCTGTGATACGGTGTTAACAATAAACTGTGCATAATTGCGCCCAGCTATTTGCGGAGCATAGGTTACTTGGAAACGTGGAGATGAACAACCGATGAAACTAGTGATAGTGGTAACGTCCTTGTCGTCTTGCAGCACCTGACGCAGTGAGTCAGCTATCAAGCGTGTGTCATCGAGTCCCTTACTGTCGGGTAGGAATATCTCGACGGCAAACTGTTCACGGTCTGCATATGGGAAAACACGAATCTTCAGAAATGGAATAATGACACTAGAGAGGATAACCAGTCCGATACCACAAATAATTGTTGCCCAAGGATGACGGAAAGTAACCGCCAGTACCTTGTCGTAAGTTTCCTGTACGATGTCGGTGAGTGAACGTTTGTCCTTCTTCTTGTTCAACACCTTTTCCGGCTTAATAATCAGCACCTCCAAGAATGGGATAACCATCACTGCTAAGAAGAGTGATACCATCAAGTTAATGGTGATGGTCAAAGGGAACTCCACCAGTGCATCGTGGAAGGCACCCTTCATGGTGTATAGCAGTGGGTAGAAGATGATGCAGATACATAGGGTAGCCAACAGCATCGGCATGAAATACTGCTTGGCAGATTCAATAGCAGCTTTCTTAGGTTCAAGGCCTTTACCGATATATTCCAGGTAACCGTCAATCACCACAATAGAGTTATCAACTACCATTCCCAAAACCACAATCAAGGCGGCTAAAGTCACCATATTGAGCTCAATGCCGCACATAAACATCACCGATACAGAGATAAAGGTACTGATAGGTACGGTGATAGCGGCCACAATGGCTGAACGCAACGGGAACAGTAACAACATTACTATCACGATGACTATCATGGAGATAATCAGGTCGCGCAGGAATGCACTAACGCTATCGGCCACTACCTTTGGCTGGTCGGCTATGCGGGTAATGGTCACGTCGTCAGGCAGAACATCTTGACGGAAATCTTCCAGTACCTTGTCAACTTCCTTGCCATACATCACGATGTTATTGCCTGGTACCATTTCCATCGATAGCAATACACAGGGGTGTCCGTTCTGCTCGATGTAGCTGTCGGATAGGTCGTATTCTCGTACAACTCGTGCCACGTCGCGTACACGCACTACCTTGCCAGTGGAAGCATCGTTGAAGATAATGAGGTTGGCAATTTCCTCTTCGTTGTTTTCTATGGGGTCAATATGTATAGGTGTTTGTTGTGTGTTGCTGATAATGCTGCCGCTCATGGTGGTAAGTCCTTGCGCCTGCAACTGGGTCATGAGGGTTTGTTGCCCAATGCCGTAGGCTTGCAGACGTTGGCGGTCAATGTACAGACTGATCTGCTCTTTCTTGTCACCATATATATTTACATTAGCGACTGACGGTATGCGGCGCAAACGGTCACTTAACTCGTCGGTGTACTCGTGCAGTTCACGATAGCTGCGTTCTGCACTTTCCATTGCGATAAGTAGGGCACTCGTATTACCAAAGTCATCATTTACCACTAAAGCCAGAACACCTGTTGGCAAGCTCGACTTAAAAGTATTAACGCCGTGTTTCACCTTACTCCACACCTCATCTTTGTTGTTCACCTCATCGTTGAGGCGCACCATTACGATAGACATGCCGTTTTGTGAGGTAGAGGTGGTCTTGGCGCGGTTTACCTCCTGATAGGTAAACAGATAACGCTCCAAAGGTTTGGTAAGTTGCTCCTCCACTTCCTCGGCAGTAGCACCGGGATAAACACCTATCACTACACCTTGACGAATAGTGAAGGCTGGGAACTCATCTTTGGGCATCACATACATACCGTAGATGCCCATAATAAAGAATATCACGACCAGGAGCAAAGATATGGAATAGTGCTCCAATGGCCATTTGAACCAATTTATCTTTTTGTCTTCCATATTATCCTCCATTATGCATTAGAAGACTACTTTGCTACCTTCACTCAGTTTCTGATAGCCTTCGGTTATAACGCGCTGACCGTCAGCAATACCGCTGGTTACTGCAATACGTGTACCCATGGTCTGACCAACATTCACGGGTTTGCGGTGGGCAGTATTCTCGCTATCTACTACCCATACAAACAACGAGCCATCGGCCCTCTTCTGTACACTGGTTACAGGTAGGGTAGGCACTGCAGCCACCTCACCATTGGTCTGACCTAATTGAACATTTGCTACCATACCGGGCAGCAGTTTACGGTCGGGATTCTCAACATTAATGCGTACTGGATAGGTATGTGTCAGTGCATCAGCCTGAACACCTTTTTCTATATGTCCACCCTTTACTTGCTTGCCAGCTGCCTCGACATTTATGATGGATGTAGTGTTGCTGTCAATCTGCTTGATTTCAGCTTCTGGTACGGAGATCTTTACTTTTACACTGTTGATATCAAGAATGGTTACTACAGCTACAGAAGGCATGGCAGTTTCGCCAGCATTGACGTTCTTTTTGCCAATGATACCGCTTACGGGAGCCCTGAGTTGACAGTCGGATAAGTTCTTCTTCGCTATGGCAAGTTGTGACTCAGCCTGCTGTACTTTGGTTTGTATTTCCACCCATTTCACTTCGGGCAGCGAACCATTGTCGTGTAGCATACCATAACGCTGTAGTGCGTCGTTGGCTTGTGCCATACTCGACTCAGCGACTGCCAGCATGTTGCGGGCTTGTGTATCGTCCATATCAGCAATGAGTTGTCCGCGACTTACGGCTTGACCTTCATTCACCAACATGTGACGTACCACCCCCATGTTGGTGAAACTCACGGCTGTTCCCTCGCGTTCTTCCACAATGCCTACGTACGACTGAGTTGCACCGTCGCTACTTGATTTTACCACTTCTGTTTTCACACGCATGGGAGCTTTCTCCTGCGAGCCCTTGCTGTTCCCACAACTGCCGAGTACCAATCCCATGGCCAGCAGTCCCATAAACGTCAATGATTTCATATTGTTTGTTTAATTATTATCTACTATTATATCGGGTGCAAAATTCGTAACTTTATTTGTATTATCAAAGTTCTATTTGTACCATTTATTGGTGTAAATTGCTTTTTTCCGTGGAAAGAAGGACAAAAACAAAGAAGCTTCCCATTGGAGAAGGGAAGCTTCTTGTGAAAATATAAGAAGGAAAACTATAGTTCGATTACAAGCGTTTCGCGTGGTTGCATCTTCAGTTCCTTGTCTAATTGAATGGTTTTGCCTGTGAGTACATCCTTACCAGTGGCGTAACCCTGCAGAATTTCTGCATAGATGCTAAGATTAGCGATTGTTTCCTTGTCGCTGCCGTTCAGCATTACAAACACAGTTTTACCATTGAGTTGACGGGCATAGGCATATACGCTATTCTCTACCAAGAAGTGCGTCATGCTGCCTTTGCTAATTACTTCATTGCCTTTGCGCCAGTGCAGGATGGTCTTGTAGAAATCGAAGCACTCGTTTTGTGCAGCAGTTCTACCCGCAGCGGTAAAGGCATTCTGTTTGTCGCCCTTCCATCCACCAGGGAAGTCCTTGCGTACATAACCGTCACTTTTGGTTTTCACCCCATTCATCAACACTTCAGTACCATAATACAGTTGTGGAATGCGAGGAAGGGTAAGTAGCATAGTAGCTGCTTGCTTGAGTGCAGCGAAATCGTTTCCTTCTTCTAAGAAACGGTCGGTGTCATGGTTTTCAATAAAAGTAAGCACCGATAGCGGGTTGGGGTATAGGAAGTCGTAGACGAAGTTGTTGTAGATGCGATCAAGACCTCGACCTTGTCCGTCGCTTTGCTCCTTCTTGGCGATATTTACCTTGTCGAAGAAACTGAAATCCATCACGGTGGTCAGATTGCTGTTCAGCGGTTTTGCCAACTTTGAATCCTTTTGGAACCAAGCGGTGAAGGCTGGCTCCGTTACCCATGACTCGCCCACTACATTAAAGTTGGGGTACTCCTTATTTAATATTGCCATCCAATGACTCATGGCCTGATAGTCGGCATAAGGATAGGTGTCCATGCGAATGCCATCGATGTCGGCATATTCCACCCACCAGATGCTAGTTTGCACCAGATAGGTCATTACATGCGGATTGTTCTGGTTGAGGTCGGGCATGGTGCGTACAAACCAGCCGTTTGCCATGCGGTCGAAGTCGTGCTTCGAAGCATATGGATCCACTACTGGGGTGAGGCGATAATTGGTTTGTACAAAGTTCTCCTGATAGTCGAAATGGTTGAACCAGTCGCGCGATGGCATGTCTTTTAGCCATGCATGTTCACTGCCACAATGGTTGAATATCATGTCCATTACCACTTTGAGGCCTTTCTGATGTGCTTTGGCAATCAGTTGCTTGTATTCTTCATTCGTGCCGAAGCGTGGATCTACTTTGTAGTAGTCGGTAGTAGCATAGCCGTGATAGGAACCGCCACGCATATCGTTCTCCAATACAGGAGTAAACCATAGGGCAGTTACACCTAATTCGGTGAAATAGTCGAGGTGTTGTTCTATACCCTTCATGTCGCCACCATGACGACCGTTGGGATTGGTGCGGTCCACTTTGTAGTCAGACATGCCCTTTATATTGTCTATGCTCTCGTCGCCATTGGCGAAACGGTCGGGCATGAGAAGGTAGAGCACATCGCTGCTGTCGAAGCCCGTATGTTCTTCACCTTTTTTGGCACGTGCCTTCAGCTCGTAATCCTGCTTGATTTGCTGATTATCTTTGGTGAAGGTAAGCTGCATCTTGCCTGGTTTAGCATCTTTAATATTCAGATATACCAAAAGGTAGTTACGGCTTTCCAATGTCACTGTGTTGGTAATCTCTACGCCAGGATAGTCGGTTGACACTTGCGAGAAGCCTATGTCGTTGCCATAGACCATCAATTGCAATTCGCTCTGTTGCAGTCCAACATACCAGTAGGGTGGGTCGATTTTGTTAATCGTTGCGGCATGGGAGGTGAAGCTGAGCATCAGTGCTCCCAACATGGAAAATAGTTTCTTCATGGTAAAAAGATATTTGGTATATAGTACAAAGGTAAAAAGAAAAGCGGAGAAAGCATCAAGCTTTCCCCGCTTTTTTATTGGCGATTTAATATAAACTTTAAATCAAGAAGCCCAACAGCACACCGGCAGCTACGGCAGAACCAATCACACCGGCTACGTTCGGACCCATAGCCTGCATCAGCAGGTAGTTAGATGGGTCGTATTCCAGACCTACATTCTGAGAGATACGAGCAGCATCAGGTACAGCAGATACACCTGCATTACCAATCAATGGATTGATCTTATTGCCCTCTTTCAGGAACAGGTTGAAGAACTTCACGAACAGCACACCAGAAGCAGTTGCAATCACAAATGACAATGCACCCAGACCGAAGATCAGCAGTGAGTTCACGGTAATGAACTCAGATGCCTGAGTAGAGCAACCTACGGTGAAGCCTAACAGGATGGTTACTACGTCGATCAACTGGTTACGAGCAGTCTCAGCCAGACGACGGGTAACACCACTTTCCTTCAGTAGGTTACCGAAGAACAGCATACCCAGCAGAGGCAGACCTGAAGGTACCAGGAAGGCAGTCAGCAACAGACCTACGATTGGGAAGATTACCTTCTCGTTCTTAGAAACGGCTCTTGGAGGTTTCATGCGGATAACACGCTCCTTCTTGGTGGTAAGCAGTCGCATGATAGGTGGCTGAATCACTGGCACCAATGCCATATAAGAATAAGCAGCCACAGCGATGGCACCCATCAGGTTTGGTGCCAGCTTACTGGAAAGGAAGATAGCGGTAGGACCGTCAGCACCACCGATGATACCGATAGCACCTGCCTGCTGAGGATCGAAGCCCAGCAACAGAGCCAGCATGTAAGCGCCAAAGATACCGAACT
>JAEEGL013114200.1_pt1 | contig 16596 bp, 11 predicted proteins | sample 9134231 | NCBI WGS metagenome assembly JAEEGL01 (sample SAMN16246548, study PRJNA631951) | gut metagenome | biome: gut microbiome; feature: rumen; material: fiber-attached | host: Bos | place: Iran: Karaj | collected 2018-10 | reverse complement strand
TGCAGAACATCTATAAGGAACTGCACGACGATCTGGGCTGCTATATCCCGAACAACGGCTTACTCACCAAGTGGGCGGAACAGGGTGTTCTGATGCTGAACACAGTGCTCACCGTACGGGCCCATATGGCAAACAGTCATGCGGGACACGGCTGGGAGAATTTTACCGATGCGGCTTTAAAAGCATTGAACACCAAAGACAGCCCGGTAGTTTTTTTACTATGGGGAACCCCTGCCCAGAGGAAAGCCGAACTTATAACCAACCCAAAGCACTATATCCTTAAAGCACCTCACCCCAGCCCGCTTTCGGCTTACAGAGGTTTTTTCGGATGCAGACATTTTTCGAAAACCAATGAGATACTTACGGCTAACGGCATGAAACCTATTGATTGGCAGATAGAGAACATCTGATTGGGGGATATTTTTTTATGCTGGCAATCTTGAATATTAAGTGATATAATGTGCCACATTAAAAGTTACTGTTCATAAATATGCAAAGATAAAGGCTTTCTGAAAGCTTGCTTTCAAGAAGGCTTTAGCGTTGCATATTTTGCGTAGCAGTAACGCCACACCATACATGAGCAAGAAGCGAAGCGAATTGCGAATGCAGGGTGCAGGCGTATGAACAGTAACGCTATGGCTAAAGACTTGAGGTAACAAAAAATGACAGACAATTATCCGATCTATTATTTGGGTATCGATATAGGCTCCACCACTGTTAAAGCGGCTATCGTAAACGAAAAAGGAGATCTTTTGTTCTCGGATTATCAGAGACATTTTGCGGATATCCAGGGAACACTCGCAAGAATACTTAAGAAAGCGGAAGAGACGACGGGAGAATGCTTGCTTCAGCCTGCCATCACAGGTTCGGGCGGATTGACATTGGCAAAGCATTTGAACGTTTCTTTTGTTCAGGAAGTTGTTGCGGTCGCCAATGCTCTTCAGGAGTTTGCGCCCAGAACGGACGTTGCAATCGAGCTTGGCGGAGAGGATGCAAAGATCATCTACTTTACCGGCGGTGTAGAGCAGAGAATGAACGGTATCTGCGCAGGCGGAACCGGATCCTTTATCGATCAGATGGCGTCTCTTTTAAAGACTGATGCCGCAGGACTGAACGAATATGCAAAAAACTACAAGGCAATCTATCCCATAGCCGCAAGATGCGGTGTTTTTGCGAAGACAGATATCCAGCCGCTCATCAATGAAGGCGCATCCAAAGAGGATCTTGCCGCATCCATTTTCCAGGCAGTTGTCAATCAGACCATCAGCGGACTTGCCTGCGGTAAGCCTATACGCGGAAATGTTGCTTTCCTGGGCGGACCTTTGCATTTCCTTACAGAGCTTAAGGAAACCTTCATAAGGACACTGAATCTTGCGCCCGAAGCAGTCATAGCTCCAGCAAATTCTCATCTTTTTGCGGCAATGGGCTCCGGCATGAGCGCCAAGGAAAGCGGCAAAACGGAGGAGAGAGTGCTTCTCTCCGAGATGATAAAGAGACTCGAAAAAGGCATTAAGATGGAATTTGAGGTTGCCAGAATGGAGCCTCTGTTTTCTGATGAAAAAGCCTATGAAGAGTTTAGGAAAAGGCATGAGAAAGCAACCGTCAGAAAGGGTGATCTGAGCACCTATTCCGGAAACTGCTACTTAGGAATAGATGCGGGTTCCACCACCACAAAGGTAGCTCTTGTGGGGGAGGACGGTTCACTCCTTTATTCCTTCTATCAGAACAATAACGGAAGTCCGTTAAAGACAGCGATCAAAGCCATTAAGGAGATCGCTGACAGGATACCCGCAGATGCAAGGGTAGTGCGCGCATGCTCCACGGGGTACGGCGAGGCGCTCTTAAAGGCGGCTCTCATGCTTGATGAGGGAGAAGTCGAGACGGTTGCGCATTATTATGCCGCTTCATTCTTTGATCACGAGGTTGACTGCGTTCTCGATATCGGCGGTCAGGACATGAAATGCATCAAGATAAAGAATCATGCGGTGGATTCCGTCCAGCTGAACGAAGCATGCTCTTCGGGTTGCGGATCGTTCATCGAAACATTTGCAAAATCCCTGAATTACGAGGTGTCCGATTTTGCAAAGATCGCGCTTTTCGCCGAGAATCCCATCGACCTGGGTACGAGATGCACGGTATTCATGAATTCCAAGGTTAAGCAGGCACAGAAGGAAGGCGCAGGGGTTGCCGATATTTCTGCAGGTCTTGCTTATTCGGTTATTAAAAATGCCCTTTACAAGGTCATAAAGGTCAGTGACGCGGCAGATCTCGGTCACAGGATCGTCGTACAGGGCGGTACCTTTTACAACGATGCCGTGCTCCGCGGACTTGAGAAGATAGTGAACGCCGAAGTCATCCGTCCCGATATCGCGGGAATAATGGGAGCTTTCGGTGCGGCGCTTATCGCAAGAGAGCATTATGAAGGGCAGAAGACTACCATGCTCTCATTTAAGGAGATCGAGGAGCTTACCTTTACCTCCACCCTCACAAGATGCAAGGGCTGTACGAACCATTGTCTTCTTACCATCAACCATTTCCCCGAAAACAGGAATTTTGTTTCCGGTAACCGTTGTGAGAAGGGCCTGGGTAAGGAAAAGTCCGATAAGGGCATTCCCAATCTTTTTGCATACAAGCTCAAGAGAGTGTTCGGGTATGAGCCTCTTGAGGAGTTTGCGGCACCCAGAGGAGTTGTGGGTATTCCGAGAGTTCTCAACATGTATGAGAACTATCCTTTCTGGTTCACCTTCTTTACGTCACTGGGCTACAGAGTTGTGCTTTCGCCTGTTGCGTCGAGAAAGATATATGAAATGGGCATAGAGTCCATTCCTTCGGAATCGGAGTGCTATCCCGCAAAGCTTGCCCACGGTCATGTGGCATGGCTTATTAAACAGGGTGTCAAGTATATTTTCTACCCTTGTGTTTCGTATGAAAGAATAGAATTCCCGGATGCGGGGGACCATTACAACTGTCCCATGGTTGCCGGCTACGGTGAGAACATAAAGAACAATGTGGAAGAACTGAGGACGGAGAATATCAATTTCCAGAATCCTTTCGTTTCCCTGGAATCGGAAGAGATCATTACGAACCGTCTTGTTAAGTTCTTCGGAGAAAACAACGGAATCGGATCGGTCGAAGTAGCAGCCGCGGCTCACGCTGCATGGCTCGAGCTCATGAAGGCGAGAGGAGACATGAAGAGAGCCGGAGAGGCTGCCGTTCAGTACATAAAGGACAACCATATCCACGGTATCGTCCTTGCGGGAAGACCTTATCACATAGATCCCGAGATCAATCATGGTATCCCCGAACTCATAACATCTTACGGTGTTGCCGTACTTACCGAGGATTCCGTTTCACACCTCAGACCCGTTGACCGTCCCACCATAGTTGTCGACCAGTGGATGTACCATTCGAGACTCTATGCTGCGGCAAGCTATGTAAGAGAGAATCCCGATCTCGATCTTATCCAGCTGTTTTCCTTCGGTTGCGGTCTCGATGCGGTTACCACCGATCAGGTGGCGGACATTCTGACGGGATCCGGTAAGATCTATACGATGTTAAAGATCGATGAGGTCAATAATCTCGGTGCGGCACGTATCCGTATCCGTTCCCTGCTTTCCGCAATCCGTGACAGGAAGAGAAAGGGCGTTAAGACGGAGGTTAAAGACTCCGCTTACCACCGCGTGGTATTTACCGAGGAGATGAGGAAGAACTATACCGTTCTGGTTCCTCAGATGTCTCCGATACATTTCGATATCATTGCGCCCGCCATGGCTTCCTGCGGTCTCAACGTGGTTGAGCTTCCCGAGCCCGACAAAAAGACCATAGATACGGGACTCAAATATGTAAACAATGACGCTTGTTATCCTTCTCTAATCGTTGTGGGAGAAATGATAGGCGCACTGCAGTCAGGCGAGTACGATCTGAACAGGACTGCCGTTCTCATAACACAGACCGGCGGTGGCTGTCGTGCGACGAACTATATAGCATTCATCAGACGAGCTTTGAAAAAAGCGGGTATGGAACAGGTGCCCGTAATATCCTTAAGTACATCGGGTATTGAGAAGAATCCGGGATTCAAGCTTGAGCCCAAGATGATCATTCGTTCCATGATGGCTCTTGTTTACGGCGATATCTTCATGCGCGTCGTTTACAGAACGAGACCTTATGAGGCTGTTAAGGGTTCCGTGAACGCGCTTCACGAAAAATGGAAGCAGAAGTGCATAGAACAGGTACAAAAGGGCAGCTTCAAAGAGTTTAAGAAGAATATACGTGGCATCATCCGTGATTTTGACAATATCGAGCTTCTTGACATTAAGAAGCCGAGAGTGGGCATTGTCGGCGAAATACTTGTTAAGTTCCTTCCCGCAGCCAACAACTACCTTGTGGATCTTCTCGAGGCAGAAGGTGCGGAGGCTGTCATGCCCGACCTCATGGACTTCCTTGCATACTGTTCCTACGATGCGAACTTCAAGTATGAAGCCCTCGGCAAGTCGTTAAAGTCGAAGAGGATAAACAATCTTGTCATAGCCTTTTACGAGTTCATGAGAAAAGAGGCTGTGAAGGAATTCAATAAGAGCAAGCGCTTCAGCGCACCTACACATATCGCGAAACTTGCGGAATATGCGGAACCCATCGTTTCAATGGGCAACCAGACGGGCGAAGGCTGGTTCCTTACCGGTGAGATGATCGAACTCATTCATTCGGATGTTCCGAACATTGTCTGCTGTCAGCCTTTTGCATGCCTGCCCAATCATATTGTGGGCAAGGGCGTTATCAAGGAACTGAGACGCAGATTCCCGAGAGCCAATATAGTTGCGGTGGACTACGATCCCGGCGCTTCCGAAGTTAATCAGCTCAACCGCATCAAGCTCATGCTTGCAACGGCAAACAAGAATCTTAAGGAAATCCGATGAGGTGTTTTAAGTAATGGATATAATTGAAGCACTTGAATATGTGCACGGTCTCAGATGGATGAGCAAAAAACTCGGGCTTACAAAGACCATTGATCTTTTGAACAGAGTGGGTAACCCGGAAAAGAAGCTTAAGTTTGTCCATGTGGGAGGAACGAACGGCAAAGGCTCTACTTCTGCCATGCTCGGTGGGATCTTAAGAAGCGCGGGCTACAAAGTCGGTCTGTTTACTTCGCCCTTTATCATGCGCTTTAACGAACGCATCATGGTGAGCACGGCGGAAGACTATGACAAAGATTCTTTGTTCGGCTTTAAGGAAATACCGGACACGGATCTTGCGGATCTCATCACAAGAGTGAAGGCGGCCGTTGATACGATGGAAGAGCCTCCTTCGGAATTCGAGGTTGTCACCGTCATAGGTCTTTTGTATTTCTTTGAACAGAAATGCGACATCGTGGTGCTTGAAGTCGGTATGGGCGGTGAATTTGACGCGACCAATGTGATCCCTGCGCCCCTTGCCACAGTTCTTGTGAACATCGGACTGGATCACATGCAGTATCTCGGAAACACCGTTTCGGAGATCGCGAGGACCAAATCCGGCATCATAAAGAAGGGCTCGGACGTTGTGTTTTACGGCGAGTCCGACGAAGCGGAAGCAGAGATACGTAAGAAGTGTTCAGAGACCGGAAGCAGACTTGTTATCCCGGATTTTAATACCATAAATGTCAGATCTGCAGGTCTTAACGGTCAGAACTTTTCTTACGGCGGCTATGACATAGAGATGCAGATGATAGGCGCATATCAGAGAAAGAATGCGGCTGTTGTGATAGAGACGGTAAAGCTTCTTAAAGACGCCGGTCTTAAGATAGATGATACGGCTGTTGTGTCCGGTATACGGAACACCAAATGGATAGCACGTCTCGAAAAGCTTTCGGAGGACCCCCTTGTGTTTGTGGACGGCTCACATAATCCCCAGGGTATGAGGGCAACCATCGACACCATCAAGAGCTGCATCGATGTAAAAAAGCCCGGAAGTCCCCGTATCTTATGCGTTTTCGGAGTCATGGCCGACAAGGATGTTGAGGGTATACTGCGCATTCTTGCGGAGGTGGCGGATGAGCTTATATGCGTTCAGCCTGTTTATCCCAGAGCCATGAAGTGTGAAGAACTGTACGAAAAAGCTGTGGAGATATGCGGCAAGGATATCCCCGCCATCCATATCGGAAGAAACGTGTCTACGGGCATACGTTTGGGACTCGGTTATGCCGAAAAGGGCGACATTGTTCTTTGCCTCGGATCGCTCTATATGGCTTCCGAAGTACGGGATTTCTTTAAAAATCGTTACTGATCGGTAACGTTAAAAACACAATTGGTACATAATTAAGTGATAGGATTCTTTTACAAGGAAGATTTTGCGAACAGCAGGTAAAAGAATATGAAAACATTTTTAAAAACAATATTATTTGCGGTGGTTGCCGGGCTTGTCATAACCGGAGGTTATGCGGGTGTTGCCTTTATCAGGAACAAACGGGTCACGGAAAACGTTCAGCAGATCCTTATGAAATACACTTATCCCGCGGAAAGTATCAGTGCCGTTAAAAACACGGAGATACAGAATACCGACAGTACATCGGTCTATGACGTTTCATGCGCAGCCGAGTGTGCTATGCCGGCTCTTGTTTCCGTTGATGTGACTGCGGTGGCTTACTCTTATGACTTTTTCGGAAGACAGTATTCCTATGAGGAAAGCGGTAATGCATCGGGCATAATCGCCGCTCAGAATTACGGAGATCTTCTGATAGTTACGAACAATCATGTTGTGGAGGGTGCTTCCAAGGTCAGTGTCACATTTATCGACGGAACATCGGCTCCCGCGGAGATAAAATCCACCGAAGAGTCCGAGGATCTGGCGGTAATAAACGTAAAGATCGCTGACATTTCCGAGGAAACCCTTTCAAAGATAAGGATCGCCACATTTGCGGACTCCGAAGAACTTGTTCCCGGTGAGATGGTGATCGCCATAGGTAATGCTCTCGGCTACGGACAGTCCGTCACCGTAGGGTATGTGAGCGCTCTTAACAGAGAAGTCACCATCGAAGGATACACATTAAGTCTTATTCAGACGGATGTGGCCATCAATCCCGGAAACAGCGGCGGTGCACTGCTGAATTCCAGAGGGCAGGTCGTCGGCATAAACAACGCAAAGATCGCAGATTCCAAGGTGGAGGGCATATGCTACGCCATTCCCACATCGACTGCGATACCGATAATCGATGAACTCATGATAAGGAAGACTCTTCCCGAGGGAGAACAGGCGTTCTTAGGAATAGCGGGACAGGTGGTAACCTCCGATATGGCTACTCTTTACAAGCTTCCGAGAGGTATCTATATTAAAGAAGTCTTAAGCGGTTCGCCTGCGGACAAGGCGGGTATCAGACCGGGAGATGTTCTTATTGCTCTTAACGGTAAAAAGGTCATGACTCAGGAAAGATATGAGAAGATCGCGTCCTATACGCCGGGAGGAAGCGAAGGAACGGTAACTGTAAAGAGACTTGAAGAGGGCGAATACCGTGAAGAGGTCATATCTGTAGTATTTGGCCGCAGATCTGATAATTGAGTGATTTTGGAGGAAGGCTATGGCTAATTTATTCGATTATCTTGAATGGCGTGGCGACATAGGAACAAACGTTTCGCCTGTCAACGAGGTTGATTGTTTGCTTTTTTCGTGGCTTTCATATGTGGATTTTGAAGGCATTGTTCCCCATGAATTTGCGGGGAGTGTAACAATGGAGGAGGCATCGCGTATCTTCCTCGAGAGAAACAATCTTGAAAGGATCCTTTCGGAATCACTTTCGTTTACGAGAACTTCCGGACTTGCACTTAAGAAGAGTGCCGCTACGGAAAGATTTGCGGGGCTTCGTCTTATGGGTTTCAGGAATGAGATCGATTATGACAATGATTCGCAGTTTGCCGCAATGACCGTACAGATCGATCCGAAGACTGCGGTCGTCGTGTTCAGAGGAACCGATGATACTATTGTGGGCTGGAAAGAAGATTTCAACATGTGCTTCATGCCCCAGGTTCCTGCGCAGAAGAAGGCTCTGGAATATCTTAACGAAGCAGCCGGTAAGGTGAGAGGCAAACTCTATGTCTGCGGACATTCCAAGGGCGGCAACCTTGCGGTCTATTCGTCGGCCCTTGTAAGAGCGAAGGTTAGAGACAGGATAGTAAAAGTATATAATTTCGACGGCCCCGGCTTCGGAGACGAGACAGATCTCGGACCCGGCGCAGCGGAACTTAAATGTCGCACTCAGAGCTTCACACCCAATGAGTCCATAGTGGGCATGCTCCTTAACCATTCCAACGATTATACCGTCATCAGAAGCACACAAAAGAACATAATGCAGCATGATGCGGCGTCATGGATGGTCCTTGGAAAACATTTCGTCACTGCCGATGAGGTGGAAGTCAAGAGTCAGGTCTTCGACGAGACCATGAAAAACTGGCTTAAGCAGATGAATGATGAGGAAAGAGCCGAATTCATCGACGCATTCTTCAAGATCCTTTCCGCCAACGAGGCCAAAACCACTGTGGACATTAGTTCCGACGTTTTCAAGAGCGTAACGGGCATGATGAAGGAATACAACCATCTGAGCAAGGAAGCCCGCAATATGCTTAAGAAATTCACCGGAGCCTTTATAAAAGAAGGCGGAGAGTCCATTATTAAAAGAAGAAAGAACACCGGAAAGATCTCGGAAGATAAATAACTTCTTTTTAAAGGATAGTGGTTGACAGGTGCATGATAAAGCCTTACAATAACTGCAGTATCATTCGTTTTATTGATCGGGAGAAATGAGAAATGTATTTGGGTAAGAACGAAGATTTGTTAAAAGATAAGAGCATTCTTGCTGAAATTCTCAGAAGCAAAGGCGAAAAGCGGAAGAAGACCAATCCTCTTCTCATTGCGCTTTCCGTTATCGGAGCCATGACGGTAGTCTTTGCACTCGTTTATTCTGTTTACAATCTTGTTTTGGGCAATGCCTATAAAGATGATGACAACGATGAAGAGGAGTTCGAGGAGGAAGAGACTGAGAACCAGTGATCTTTTCGGACGTCCGCTTCTCTTGTGACTGAATTTAATATCGAATATCTGCTGACCGGTCTTGTCGGTCGGCACTTTTTATACTGAAAAGGATTTTTATGGAAACAACACTTACACTTAACCCCGAACAAACAAAGGCGGTTATGCATGACAAGGGACCTTTGCTGATACTTGCGGGAGCGGGGAGCGGTAAAACAAGGGTTTTGACTCAAAGGATAGCACGGCTTGTCAAGGAAGTCGGAGTCTCACCCTATCAGATACTTGCCATCACCTTTACAAATAAGGCGGCAAAGGAAATGAAGGAGAGAGTCCAGAAGGCTGTCGGAGACGGAAGCGAATATATCCAGGTCTCAACCTTTCACTCCACCTGTGTCCGGATACTCAGAAGATTCTGCGAATATATAGGATATGAGAGAAGCTTCACGATCTATGATTCCGACGACCAGAAGACTCTTATAAAGAACATCTTTAAACAGATGAACATCGACTCCAAGCAGCTCAAGGAAAAAGCTGTTCTGGCACGGATATCCAAGGCGAAGGACGAGCTCATCGATCCCGAGAAGTTCGAAGCCGAAGCTGCGGATTTTTACGATAAGAAGATCGCTTCCATATATAAGGAATATCAGAAACAGTTAAAGGTTTGCAACGCATTTGATTTTGACGATCTGATATGCAAAACGGTGGAACTTTTCAGAACCAACCCCGATGTCCTCAGATACTACAGAAACAGATTCTGTTACATAATGGTGGATGAGTATCAGGACACCAATACGGCGCAGTTCGAGTTCATACGACTTCTTGCCGAGCACGAGAATGAAGACGGTGAGATGGAGAAGAATCTCTGCGTTGTGGGTGATGACGATCAGTCGATCTACAAATTCAGGGGTGCGAACATCATGAACATCCTGAATTTCGAAAAGTATTATCCCGAGACCAAGGTTATAAAGCTTGAGCAGAATTACCGCTCGACGCCGGATATCCTTGATGTCGCCAACGCTGTCATACATAACAATACGGAACGTAAGGACAAGAAGCTTTGGACGGCAAATGCCAAAGGTTCCGCAGTGCATTACACGCAATACGGCGACGAGACTGCCGAAGCTGACGGCACAGCAAGAAAGATCAGAGAGATCATGGAGAAGAACGGTGCGGAATTTAGGGATTTTGCCGTTCTTTACAGAACGAACGCCCAGTCCCTTTCATTCGAAAAATCCATGAGATTTTACAATCTGAAAGCAAAGACCATCGGTACCGTATCGTTCTTTGAAAGAAGAGAAGTAAAAGATGTTATCGCTTATCTTAAAACTGTAGATAATGCGAGAGACGATATCGCCACCAGAAGAATTTTAAATGTTCCGAGACGCGGCATCGGTCCCACCACTGTTGAGAAAACGGCTGCCTATGCGGCTCAGAACGACCTGTCTTTCTATGAAGGGCTTGCCCGCATCGAGTATATTCCGGGAGCCGAGAGGGCGAAGGACAAGGCAAAGAGCTTTATCGCTCTGATCGAGTCATTGAGATACGAACATACCGAGAACAAGCTTTCGATCAAGGCATTGATAAAATACCTCATCGAACAGATCGGCTACATGGATTATCTCAGAGATGACGATCCCGAGACGGCCGACGACAGGATACAGAATATCGAGGCTCTTGTGTCTTATGCGGACAGATATGAGACCGAGGAAGAAGAATCTTCTCTTACGGGCTTTTTGGAATACTGCGGACTCAATGCCGAAGAAGCGGCATCCGAGGAAGGCGAGGACGACGGCGATTACATATCCCTTATGACGCTTCACAATGCAAAGGGTCTGGAATTCCCCTATGTGTTCCTTGCGGGTATGGAGGACGGACTTTTCCCCAGCAACCTTTCCATAAATTCAGAAGATTCCGCGGCGGAGATAGAAGAGGAGAGACGACTCTGCTATGTCGGCATTACCAGAGCGATGAAGGAATTGTTCCTTTCAGCGGCAAAAATGAGGAGATTGTACGGCGAACCGCAGTTCAACAGGCCGTCAAGATTTTTGAACGAAATACCGAGATATATGTTAGACATGAGTGCTTCATTTAATAATTATAGGAGGGAGAACCATATGGATAGCGAGATCAAAGAGAAAAAGCCCACACCTGCTTACACAAAGGCCAACGGTGATGACGGCTACAAGAGACATGACGGAGGAGACCTGTCTGCAGAACCCTACGCTCTTAATTACGGAAAGATGTTTTCACAGAGCGCCGGCGGATCGACACTTTCCTATGCCGAAGGCGATACGGTATCGCACATCAAGTTCGGTCAGGGAAAAGTCATTTCCATCGTAAAAGGCGGCAAGGACTACGAAGTCACCGTTGATTTCCCGGGATTCGGCACCAAGAAGATGCTTTCGGCTTTCGCAAATCTCAAAAAAGTTGAATAAGTTAAAAAAGCAGCTCACTTAATGTGAACTGCTTTTTTTTATTGATTGTTATCGGATGTCTCCTCGGGGAAAGGAGCAACTCTCGAAAATGCCATGTCATAGCCGTCGTTTCCGTAATTAAGGGAACGGTTTACACGGCTGATGGTGGCTGTTGAAGCACCTGTTTCCTCAGCGATCTCAAGATAGGTTTTCTTGGCTCTGAGCATTGCGGCAACCTGAAAACGCTGTGCGAACGAAAGAATCTCGTTCACTGTGCAGATGTCTTCGAAGAAGTTGTAGCATTCCTCGCGATTCTTCAAACTGAGCACCGCGTCAAAAAAATAATCGACTGCGGGCGTCTTAATATTAATACTCATTTCTCTATGTCCTCCGTTTTGCCAGAAAGGCAAAGTACATTACTTTTCTATTTTAACACTACACAATTTTAAAGTAAATAGCTAAAGGTGAAAATTTTTTAAGTAATTATCTCACTGAAGGGGTAAAGAGACTTTGTTAAATCTTTAATTTTTCACACTAAAATTTTAGTGTTGTAAAATCTCCCAAAAAGTGGTAAAAATATTGAACATATATACAACATCTATTGAGCGGAGAGTAAAAATGTTTAAGATCCTTAGAAAAAGAATGTTATCCGATAATATCGTGCTGATGGACATATATGCGCCCAGAGTTGCACATAAGTGTCTTCCGGGACAGTTCGTTATCGTTCGTCCCGACGAAAGGGGAGAGAGGATACCTCTCACGATCTGCGACTACGACAGAGAAAAGGAAAGTGTTACCATAGTCTTCCAGACAGTCGGCGCATCCACAAAGATGATGGCTGCATACAACGAAGGCGACGCTTTTGCGGATTTTACCGGACCTCTCGGACTTCCTTCGGAGCTTTGCAACGAGAGCATCGAAGAACTTAAGAAAAAGAATATCATCTTCATGGCAGGCGGTGTAGGTACGGCTCCCGTATATCCTCAGGTAAAATGGCTCCATGAGCAGGGGATAGATGCCGATGTCATCATCGGTGCAAGAAACGGATCCCTCATCATCCTTGAGGATGAGATGAAGAAGGTTGCCGCAAATGTCTATGTTACCACGGATGACGGCACGAAGGGCAGGAAGGGGAATGTAAACGACTGCCTCAAGTATCTTATAAATGAAGAACATAAGAACTACAACCATGCGGTTGCCATCGGTCCCCTGATCATGATGAAGTTTGCGTCTCTCCTTACAAAGGAGCTGGGCATACCCACGGTGGTTTCCCTGAACCCCATTATGGTGGACGGTACCGGAATGTGCGGAGCCTGCAGAGTGCTTGTTGACGGCAAGGTGAAGTTTGCATGTGTTGACGGACCCGAGTTCGACGGCCATCTGGTAGATTATGACAACGCTATGAAGAGACAGCAGCTTTACAAGACCGAAGAAGGTCGTGCGCTCCTTGCAATAAGGGAAGGCGATACTCATCACGGCGGATGCGGAAATTGCAATTAAGGGAGAACATCGGATATGACAGTGAATGATAAAATGAAGCGCGTTCCCGTTAAAGAACAGGAAGCACAGGTCAGAGCAAAGAATTTTGACGAGGTATGTCTCGGCTATACATTGGAAGAAGCACAGGCAGAAGCATCGAGATGCTTAAAGTGCAAGAATCCCCAGTGCAGAACCGGATGCCCCGTAGAGATCAACATCCCCGAATTTGTACGTCACATTGAAGATGGCAATATAGAAGAAGCTTACAACGAAATAAGCAAATATTCTGCACTCCCCGCCATCTGCGGACGTGTATGCCCTCAGGAGACACAGTGCGAGGCCAAGTGTATAAGAGGCATCAAGGGAGAAGCCGTTTCAATAGGTAAGCTGGAAAGATTCACCGCCGATTGGGCAAGAGAAAACAATATCAAGCCTGTCGGAGCTGAAACAAAGAACGGCATTAAGGTCGCAGTCATCGGTTCCGGACCTTCCGGACTCACATGTGCGGGAGAACTTGCAAAGAAGGGCTATGACGTTACGATCTTCGAAGCTCTCCACGAAGCGGGCGGCGTTCTCGTATACGGTATCCCCGAGTTCAGACTTCCCAAGGATACGGTGGTTAAGGCTGAAGTGGAAAATGTAAAGAGTCTTGGCGTTAAGATCGAGACTGACGTTATCGTCGGAAAGTCCGTTACGATCGACGAACTCATGGATGAAGAAGGCTTTAAAGCAGTTTTCATAGGCTCCGGTGCAGGTCTTCCCAAATTCATGGGTATTCCCGGTGAGCAGGCAAACGGTGTCTTCTCCGCAAATGAATTCCTTACGAGAAACAATCTCATGAAGGCCTTCAGGGATGATTACGATACACCCATAGCAAGAGGCAAAAGAGTTGCGGTCATCGGCGGCGGAAATGTTGCGATGGATGCGGCAAGAACGGCCCTCAGACTCGGCGCCGAGACCTATATCGTATACAGACGTTCCGAAGCGGAGCTTCCCGCAAGAGCCGAGGAAGTACATCACGCTAAGGAAGAGGGCATCATCTTCAAGCTCCTCACCAATCCCAAGGAGATCCTTGTGGATGAAAACGGCTGGGTAAAGGGGCTCACATGCATCGAAATGGAGCTGGGTGAGCCCGATGCTTCAGGTAGAAGAAGACCTGTGGAGAAGCCCGGTTCGGAGTTTACCATCGATGCGGATACTGTCATCATGGCGCTGGGCACAAGCCCCAATCCTCTTATCTCATCCACGACGGAAGGACTGGAGATCAATTCTCATCAGTGCATCGTTGCGGAAGAGGTTACGGGTAAAACCTCGAGAGAAGGCATATTTGCCGGCGGTGATGCGGTTACCGGTGCGGCAACCGTAATCCTTGCAATGCAGGCAGGCAAGCAGGCTGCGGCGGCCATCGACGAATATCTTAAGAACAGATAACGCGTTTAGTTTTTCTTTATAAAAAAGTTGGCATTAGCACTTGACAAAGTTGAGTGCTAATGCTATTTTATTTTTATCAATTAGCACTCTAATGATTTGAGTGCTAACAATTGAAAATCGAATTTATTTACAGAAAGGAATCGGGACCTTGGAACTTGATGACAGAAAATGGACTATCCTAAACGCCATAATCAGAAATTACCTTGAAACCGGAGAACCGGTAGGATCAAGAACGATATCAAAGTTCACGGACCTGAACCTTTCGTCCGCGACTATCAGAAACGAGATGAGTGATCTCGAGGAGATGGGATACATCACATCGCCTCATACGTCTGCCGGAAGGATACCCACCGATAAGGCTTACAGGCTCTACGTTGACAAGATGATGGAGAGCAAGGACAGAGAGATCAAAGAGATCAAAACGATGCTCCTTGATAAGGCCGACAAGATGGAAAACCTTCTTGAGCAGGCAACCAAGCTCCTCGCCGCGAATACCAATTACACCGCCATGGTCACGACTCCGATGTACAGGAGCAAGAAGGTCAAGTTCGTTCAGCTCACCGAGGTGAGTGAGAATTCGGTCCTTGTAGTTATCCTGATCGAAGGCAACATCGTTAAGAACAAGGTGATCGAGGTTTCGAAGCGTATAGAGCCCGAGACGATGCTTAAGCTTAACCTGATGCTCAATTCCTTCCTTCAGGGGCTTGATCTTTCAGAGATCAATCTTGAGATCATCGGTAACATGAAGAAACAGTCCGAAGGACTGGGGGGGGTCGTAAACGATGTACTTGATGCCGTTGCCCAGGCCCTCGGCGAAGAGGAAAAGATCAAGGTTTATACCAGCGGCGCGACGAACATCTTAAAATATCCCGAGCTTTCGTCCGGTGACAATGCGACCGACATTCTCTATGAAATAGAAGAGAAGAAAGAACTTGCCGAACTCATGAAGAAGGACGACGAGAACGGAAATCCCATTCAGGTTTACATCGGTGACGAGGTCACGGTAGAGTCCATGAAGGATTGTTCGGTGGTTACGGCAACCTATGAACTGTCCGACGGAATGTACGGTAAATTCGGTATTGTAGGACCAAAGAGAATGGATTACGAAAAAGTTGTTTCCGCTCTGACTACGATAAAAAATCAGATCGATGAACTTATAAAGAAGTAGCTGAAAGGAGAATTTATCTTGAACGCCAAAGATCTTGAGAAAAAGGTAAAGAACAAGAATAAGGCTGAGGATACGGCTAAGGAAGAAAAAGAAAAAACGGAGACGGTCGAAAACACGATCGCCGAAGAAAAGGCTGAGGCGGCCGGAAAAGAAAAGGCAGCCGAGGAGCCCGAAAAGAAAGAACCCGAAAAGGAAAAGAAAGAAAAGAAAGATAAAAAGGACGAACAGATAGCGGAATTGAACGACAGAGTGCTTCGCCAGATGGCAGAGTTTGACAATTACCGCAAGCGCACCGAAAAAGAAAAGAGCGCGATGTTCGACATGGGTGCGAAGAATATCGTTGAGAAGATCCTTCCCGTTATCGATAACTTCGAAAGAGGGTTCGGAATGCTTTCCGATGAAGAAAAGGCGCAGCCTTTCGCAGCCGGAATGGAAAAGGTTTACAAGCAGATGATGACCGGTCTCGAAGAAGCGGGACTTAAGGAGATCGAAGCTTTGAACTGTGAATTTAATCCCGATCTTCACAATGCGGTAATGCATGTGGAGGACGAAAACGCAGGCGAAAACACAGTCGTTGAGGTTTTCCAGAAGGGTTATTTTTATAAAGACACCGTTGTGAGACATTCAATGGTTAAGGTAGCAAATTAAGTGTATTTTTCATAAAGCTCATGAGACAAACGGGCTTATGTATAAGATCAGGAGGAAAATGAAATGAGTAAGATTATCGGTATTGACCTTGGTACAACGAATTCATGCGTTGCGGTTATGGAAGGCGGTAAGCCTGTAGTTATCACCAATCCCGACGGCGGAAGAACAACTCCTTCGGTTGTCGCTTTCACAAAGACCGGCGAGAGAATTGTGGGTGATTCCGCAAGACGTCAGGCAGTTACAAACTCGGAGAAGACGATCTCTTCCATTAAGAGACATATGGGAACGGATTACAGAGTTTCCATCGATGACAAGAAGTATTCACCTCAGGAGATCTCCGCTATGATCCTTCAGAAGCTGAAGGCAGATGCGGAAGCATATCTCGGCGAACCCGTTACCGAAGCGGTAATCACGGTTCCCGCATATTTCAACGATGCTCAGCGTCAGGCTACAAAGGATGCAGGT